>ENA-UOOH01000166-UOOH01000166.1-fermentation-metagenome-genome-assembly--contig:-NODE-166-length-78841-cov-10.703209_pt1 | contig 78841 bp, 80 predicted proteins | sample MGYA00245778_ERZ724025 | MGnify/ENA primary metagenome ERZ724025 (study PRJEB28704, sample SAMN03018313) | fermentation metagenome | biome: anthropogenic terrestrial biome; feature: soil; material... | reverse complement strand
TTCTGTTTTATCAAGAGCTTTGGCGCTTCACTACTGTGTTGCGCGCAAGAATTATCTTATCATGGTCCCTTTCTTATGTCAAGGAATTTTATTATTCTTTTTTATAAATATTAAACTATCTTTTTTTTGGGTTTCTTTTCAATATAGATAGCACAATCCGGGCAAACCATTTCACAGATATTACAGGCTATACAACTGTCTTCATCTTTTGGCTTTACAGTTGGTGTGCCGTATACGCCCAGTTTTTCCGACCAGATCAGTACTTGATTAGGGCATTTTTCTTTGCACAATCCGCAGCCTTTACAATAATAAGGAAAGATATGAAAATTGGCTTTATCCATTCCAAACGATATGGCTTTGTTATTAGACACTCTGCGCCACCCCTTCATGCAATGCTTCTTCAGCCATCTCCCGGCCGATTTCCAGAGCTCTGAAGTTCAATTCTCTTAAGCTGGGGTTCTTTTCGAATTTATAGGCCAGCTTGTTTTCCAGGGCTGCCCGGGCAGCTTCAAAACTAACCACCTTGCTTGATCCAATTATGAAACCCATTATAATGATGTTGAACACTCTTGGATGTAATTTCGTATTAGCCGTTTCTATAGCCGGTATACCTATAATCTTTCTTGCCACTTTGGGAAGATCATCCGGACCCAGTTTAAAACTGGAATCATAAACATATAGCGTTTCCGGGCCGGAGTATCCAAGGGTTCTTTCCACCGCGCGTTCGCTCAATGCCACCACTACATCAGCTTTTTGAAATTTGGGGGCACCGATTCTGCTATCGCTGAATTGAATGAATGCGATTGATACTCCACCCCGCTGCTCTAAACCAAAGTTAGGTATATATAAGGCCTGTTGATTGTTTTCGTAGGCAGCTTCAGCCATGATTTCTGCTATGGATTGCACCCCTTGGCCGCCTTCACCGGCCAGCGCAATTCTTACCAGTGCCATTATTTAACCCCCTTTCCCAGGGGATTTTTCAATTCCCCGACCGGGAATTGTTTTTCCATCTCATCCTCCAGGAAGTTCCAGGTCTGCTGGGCATTGGTACGCCAGTTGGTGGGGCAGGTAGATAAAACCTCCACGAATGAAAAACCGTTGCCTTCCATCTGGTTCCTGAGGGCTGATTTTATATATTTCTTCAGTTGTTTGTATTTGGATACCGTTCCCCGGGCTATATAGGCGCTATCAGGAGTCAGCGCAGCCAGGAATTCCGGACCCATGGTAGGATAACCCGTTGTTTCCGGATCTCTTCCATAAGGAGAGGTCTCGGTCTTCTGGCCGGGCAGAGTTGTAGGGGCCATTTGCCCGCCGGTCATCCCATAGTTGGTGTTGTTTACCAGAATTAGGGTTACTTTCTCATTGCGCACCGCTGAGTTTAAGAGATGTTGCGAGCCAATGGAGTAACCTCCTCCATCACCCATGTAACCTATGCAGGTTAGTTCCGGGCGAGATCTTTTGATGCCTACCATAACCGGGGTAGTTCTGCCGTGGTGGGTCTGGGTGCTGTCACAAGCGAAGAAATCCCAGGAAAGCAATGAGCAACCAATATCACAGCCAAATATGGCCTGGTCCTGGATTCCTAGTTCATCTATAGCTTCTCCCAGGGCTTTCAAAACAATTCCATGTCCGCATCCCGGGCAAAATTTATGTGGTTTAGAAGGAAGATACCATGATTTAGGTACTGCTGGTGCAGGTGCAAGCATTTTTTTGCCTCCTTTCCTATAAGACGCTCTTTACTTTACTGATAATGTCATAATCTATGATGCCAACTCCAGGCATAAAAAGGTTCTCGATTTTTATTGTCTCGCCGAATATCTCCTGTTTGGTCAACCTATCCAGCTGTCCATAGGCCGATTCAGCAATAAGGAGCTTTTTGGCACCGCTTTTCGCGATCACATCCCGGAGCTGTTTTTGCGGATAAGGCCTTAAGGTGATGGGCCTGAAATACCCCGCCTTAATACCCTGAGCGCGCAGGATTTGGACGGCGTCATCGGCGGACCTCGATACTACTCCGTGGGATAGAATAATGATATCAGCATCGTCACAGTATTTTTCCTCATATTCAACGATTTGATCTGCGATGGACTCATATTCAGCAGCAACCCTCATTACTACTTCATACAGCTCTTCTTCCAAACTGTAGATGTTGCATAGGTGCTGGGGATCGCGGCCTGCACTAATTTTCCCTTCCAAACCAATCAGTGGGTAGGTTTTAACCATTTCAATCCCTTTGTCTTCGGGGTCATACATCTCCAAAGGTTCGCGCATTTTAGCCTGATAACCATCCCCCAGAATAAATACCGGGAACCTGTATTTCCAGGCGGTATTGAATCCTTTGATTATATAGTCATAAATCTCTTGATGGGTAGCGGTGGAGTATACTATTCTCATGCCTTCCCCATTACCTCCAAAGGTGGTAAGGGTGACTTCCTGCTGGGAGTAAACAACTGTACCGGACGAAGGTCCCCCGCGTTGTTGAATAATGGCCAGCAGGGGCAGTCGCATTGCTTCCGCCATTCCAAATGGTTCTTGCATAAGCACATTGCCTGGTCCAGCAGTCGCCGTGAATGCCTTTTTGCCGCTCTGTACTGATCCGCACACGGTGAAGCCAGCTGAGAGCTCATCTTCTGTTTGTAGAAATCCTCGCCCATATCTCGGAGCCAGACGGGTCCAATAGTGCATAATTTCGTTTTGAGGAGTAATGGGGTAACCAAACATCATATCGGCTCCTGCGGCCAGACAGGCCCAAGCCGCGGTTTCATTGCCGGTTACAAAGGATTTTTTGGGTTCACCAATAATTTTTGGCATTAATTAAACGCACCTCCCAAATGGTATTAAGATTCTCTTTAATGAAATTACCCGAGTGTTACCAGATAGCCCCGGGCATATATCTTGTGATATATTTTATGGGCAGGGTATATTCATCAACTGGTACCAATTCGCATAATTCTTCGTTTATAGCTGCATAAGCTATAGGTATTCCTACGTCCCGGGCTGCTGCCTGGATTAAACTGTTTCCTTTATTTATGATGTCCGCCGTGCTTTTATCTCCCAGATGCGTATTTAGTACGATGGCGTCCACTCTTCCCAGTTCAACAAGGTATTCCTTGACTTTTTCTCTTGTGTCGGTCATGGGCCGGGTTGCATTAATAACCGCCAATATCTTGAGATCGGTTGATTCATAGGCACCCTCCACTAGATTTAGGGTTTTAGCCCCCTGTATACCATAGCCAATATCCAGTATTACATCACCTTCATTCATTAGTGCCCAGCGGGCTTGCGGATTTAACATGGCCCCGGTCTCTCCCAGGCCAAAGGCATCTTCCCGGGCAAAACTGATAACATTTATTCCCATTCCCAGCAGGTCTTTCCTTAAAACTCTTAACGTATAAAAAGGCTCTACTGTATCCAAGTCCACCAGGGTTACCTGTCGGCCCTGCTTTTTTAGCTCTAGAGCCCTATTTATCGCCATTTCGCTTTTGCCACTGGCGTATTCTCCGATATATGCTTCTACGATTCTATTGTTTGCACTGGCCGTGAAAATAAACACCTCCCCACTGGTATATTCAAGTGTGTCTTGCAAGGGGATATTTACAAGTATAATTTAATTGTTAATTGTGCGTCAAGATTAATATTAATAACTCTATATATTACTCATATTGCCCGTCATATATACTCACATTCAATCAACCATTGCCCTTTAGTTTTTGCTAAATAAGTTCGGCATATTCCGGTAGTTTTATTATCTCTCCCGCCGTTATCTGCCTGCTGCACGGGGGCAAGCGGGCTTGTGATTAAAAATTCGCAAGAAAAAAAGGGGGATTTCTCCACCTTTTCTATGTTGACTATTTGTGCTGTATATTTATTGCAGCAGCATTTGAAAACAGATTAACAAAAGTATCCCCGGGATCCCGAGAAAACCTGCCACCAATATGGTAATAATGTTGATGGGTAATATAAAACCAAAACGAGCAGCACCATAGTTGACTAATAGGAGCAAGATTAATCCTATAACCGAGTTTATTAGTACTTTCCAGAGCAGCTTGATCGGTTTCATTATCACCTGCGCCCCTATATAAATGACTACCAATAAAAACAACCCAGCCATAACCAGGTTTATAGTATCCATTAGTGCATACACCTCCCAGTCTTGATTAGTCTGTTCAGCCCATCTATATGTATTTGCGGGGACACTGCGGTTATTTTTTCTGCCGGTATCTTTTTAGCAGGTAATCATACCTTTTCTCGGCGGCGGTAAGGCTGTATACTGCCCAATCTACCATGTCTGGGTCTTCCACCTCTGCATAGATGTTACGGGCTGCCGCTACCTCTTCTCCGGCCATCTTTATTACCCTTATGTCATCTATTTCCAGGCCGGGCTCATCTTCAGTTTTTATTATCCATGGTTTACGAATACCATTCCACACTTTTGACCAGGCTTTCATACAATGACCCTCCAGGTTAAGTCCGCAGTAAACTATGTCCCACTGCATCTTATGCTGGCTGGGGCAGTTATATGCCTGGCCCTTATGGCTAAACTTCAGCCGGTTATCTTACAATTCCTTACGTCCTTCCATGGCCCGACGCAGGGTTATTTCATCTGCAAATTCTATATCTCCCCCCACTGGCAACCCATGCGCCAGGCGGGTGACCTTAACCTCCTGCTGGCTGACAACAGACGCCAAAAAACGGGACGTTACTTCCCCGTCGATATTCGGGTTGAGCGCCAGTATGACTTCCTTGACTTCTCCAGCCTTCAGAATGTTAAGCAGCGGCTCCAGGTTCATTTCGCCCAGGTCGTTGTCATCCATCAGTTTAAAACTGCGGTTTAAGACGAAATATTTACCGTTATAACCGGTCCTTTCGATGGCGATTATATCGCTCGCTTCTTCCACTATGCATAAACTGGTTCTGGATCGCCCGGGGTTCACGCATATCAAGCAAGGATCAACATCGGTAAGATATCCGCAGACTGAACAGGGAAATATTTTCTCCTGCGCATCCACAATAGCCTGGGCAAGCTGCCGGGCCTCCTCGGGTGGTATCTTCAATATGTAGAGAGCCAGTCTCTGGGCTGTCTTGGGCCCAATCGTCGGTAGCTTCTGTAGTTGGTCTATCAAGTTTTCCAGCGGCCTGGCCAGTCTCATATTTTTGCCTCCTATGATAATACTGAACGCTGACAACGCAGGTTTATAGCCCTGGGATGTTCAGCCCTCCGGTTATCTTGGACATCTCGGTCGCTACCAGGTCCTGGGATTGTTTGATGGCATCGTTAATAGCTGTCATGATTAAATCCTGGAGCATCTCCACATCGTCCGGGTCGACTACTTCTGGTTTAATGTTAACTTCGAGGATTTGCTGTTTGCCGTTGACCTTGGCTGTAACTGCTCCGCCCCCTGCTGAACCCTCTATGACCTGTTCCAGCAGCTCGGCCTGTTTCTTAGCCATTTCCTCTTGCAGTTTCTTGGCCTGTTTCATCATCTGATTCATGTTGGATCCACCCATGGGGTTAAATTTCATTCTTTATCCTCCTCGTATAATTATTTTGGCAAGCATCTGGTTATTTCCCAGTTATGAACTTTAGCAATTACCATAACTCCACTAATCTTTAATATCTATGATGTCTTCTCCAAAATACTCAATCGCTTTTTTGACAATAATATCATTGTACTGGTTATCATCTAAAAAGATAAACTGCACTTCCATCTCCCGATCGAAGATTCCTTTTATAACCGCATCCAGTATTTCCCGGTTTCCCTTTTCCTCCATTCTTTCCTTATGGAACTTGTATCCTTTGCGAAAGCCGATGAACATGGTATCGCCTTTGGTGCCCAGCAATTTACCTTGAGATAAAAGGGCGTGGGTGGGTATTTTCTTTTCCCTTACTCCGGCCAACAGACGGTTCCACAATACTTCCCGCGCTTCATTTCTATCGCTTTGGTCAGCCCGGCCAGGTTTTCCGCTTTTACTGGGCTGGGTTTGGGGAACTGCAGTGGTGTGCCTGGGGGTCTCAATTTTGGTCTCTGGTTTGCTGAACAAGGCCGCCAGTTCCAAAAAGGCCATCTCTAGCAGAAATTTATGGCTCTCGCTGAATCTAAGTTTCTCCCCGGTATCCATTATCATGCGTAAAGCCTGCAGGATATAGTTTTTGTCTAATTTAAGTGACTGTTTTTTTAGATAAGCACTGCTTTGCTCGCCTGCCATTACCAGTTCGGCTTGCTCGCCCACTACTTTGTATAGAAGTAAATCCCGGAGATAGAGGGCGGTCTCCCGGGCTAGCTGCCCGGCCTCTTTGCCCTGGTTCAAGGCTGTACCCAACATGTCTACTATGGCCGCCAAGTCCTGCTCTATAACCGCATCCAGGAGTTGGGCCACGAACAGATCATCTACTAACCCCAATACCTCCAGTACATCCTCCCGCCCAATGCGGCTGTCTTTGTATGAATATAGCTGATCCAGCATCCCCAAGGCATCACGCATACCGCCGTTAGCTCGACGGGCAATTAGAGCGAGGGCTTCTGCATCAAAATCGATTCCATTGCTTGTGGCTACATCTTGTAAACGTGTATTTATCTGGGGCAGGGTCAGGCGGCGAAAATTATATTTCTGGCACCGGGATAGTATGGTGCTGGGAATTTTGTGCAGCTCAGTTGTTGCCAGTATGAAAACAACTGATTCAGGCGGCTCTTCCAGGGTTTTCAACAACGCATTGAAAGCCTCGGTCGTCAACATATGTACTTCGTCTATAATATAAACTTTTTTCTTGCCCTGAGCCGGCAGTATCCGCACCTTTTCCCGTAAATCACGGATTTCATCTATACCCCGGTTCGAGGCTGCATCTATCTCAATAACATCCATAAAGTTGCCGTTGTTAATATCCCGGCAGGAGGTACAGGTATTGCAAGGCTCCCCGTCCTGTTGATTTTCACAATTCACGGCTTTGGCAAGTATTTTGGCCAAACTGGTCTTGCCTGTTCCCCTCGGCCCGGAGAAAAGATAAGCATGGGTTAAACGATTTTCACGCACCGAATTCCTTAGAGCAGTAACCGTCTGCTCCTGCCCCACCACTTCTTGAAACTTCTGGGGTCTCCATACCCGATACAAAGCTAAATATGCCACCCAACTTACCCCCTACTATCATCGAACCTGTACGATCGGCTTTATGATAATAATTATTTCTTCTATTATATCGTTTTCCCTCCCTGAGGACCCATAAAAAACCATATAAAAAATACAGGTTTGCCACCTGCTTATTTAATAAATTATAATGCCGTGCACCTGGCCTCGAATATATCTTCCAGGCGATGCTCGAACAGTTGACTCCGCCCAGGCTGCCCTCCGTCACACGGAATGAACCCTTTAGTGCTGCTTCCTTCCGGACCTGACACGGTTCAAGGTGTCCCGTTGCGCAGGACCCAAACATCTTCGCCACTTATTCAAGCCGGACCCTACAAGGATATGCCCTCAGCTCAGGAATTCAATCCTGCTGTAGCGGGTTGCAGGTTACAGGGCACCGCTAATTCCCCATCTAGCACGGCAAATCTTATTTTTATTTCGCCCACTCATTGTACCCGCTTTTTGCATTGATTGCAAGGGCCTTAATTTGGCTGTAGTATGACTTAACGTTGCTATTGCCACCTATTTGCATAACGTTGCCGGCCGCTTTCCCTGCCACGTTATTTAAGGATGTACAGGTATTCTCCAAAACATAATATGCAGCTGCCGCGTTTTTTGAATTCATTTCTGCGTTTCGTTCCGTTTGCGGCCTTGGGTGCTCTTGTTTTTCCCGGTATTCTATCTTCTACCGGTGACACAGCTTCAGCCTTATTCGGGGGGACTGTCGCCCTGCTCCTGGTTTTCTGGCGCGTGAATATAACCCTGGTCGTGTTCGGGGGAATTTTAGCGGTTTATCTGTGGGGTTTATTGATGTGAACCTCTTTCGCTTCCAACCCGGAAGTGCTTTCAAATATCCGATGTGGCGGATTCCAGCCGCCACCCCAACAGCTTGTTCATCACGGCAATCTTTTCACTGCTTGCATAATGTCCAATCATAACAGCTACTGCTTCATTGCGATTACTCACCTTAAGCTTTTTGAAAATATTGTGCAAATGGGTTTTTACTGTAGATTCCGAAATGCATAAAGAGTCAGCAATTTCCTGGTTGGAGTAACTCTTGCCTAGAAAGGATAATACTTCGTGTTCCCGGGGCGAAAGGATGCTTATCTCTGCATAGCCTTTTTCCCTGTTGCTATTAAAAGATCGAGGGTTTACGCGCGGCAGGCACATTATACCGGCCAGAGCAATCAGTTCTACTGCGTTGACAATCTGCCTCGGAAACAAACGCAGTGGTAAAAACCCACAAATCCCGCTATTAATAACATCGAATATATTGAATATGTTTGGGTCCCGGGCAATTATAATTGGATGAATAAACGGACATTCTCTTTTTAAATTTATAACTGACGGCAAAATATTCACGTCGTCAACCTTTATTAGCACTATATCAGGTTGTACTTCCAATGCAACGCCTGTTAAATCCCGTAAATCAATAGTGGCCACAACCCTGAAGTTATTACTTTCCTCTTCAAAAGCGGTAGCCAACCTCTGGCTATATGCAGCACAGTCACAGCATAATAAAACCTTAATTTGATTCATACCTGGGCTTCATCCTTTCTGCCTCTATAATCTTGACCTCAATGTTGAGCCTGGCAGCGTTTATATTGATATATCACCGGTTATATTCATTTCTTCATTAAGTTGCAGGGCGTGATTTAATTCTATTTGCAGAGAATAATTGTATATCAAAGGCTCATTAATAACATAAAATGAATGAACTCCCGGGTGGACATTTTCGTATAGAATAGGCTGCGCCACCTCATCGGCCACCTTAAGCAGATCTATAAAAGTTTTTAGAACCAGGGTATTTCTGCCTGATAAGTTCGGCACCCAACCGAAACCATTTGCTATCCGGTCCCCGTGCTTCTTCATGATCCTCCGGAGTTCCTTTTGGGCAGGATCATCAATCTCCGCTTTCGTTCTGAAAATTACCAGAAGGAGCAGCAGCGCAAATAACGCTGCAGCCAGGGTAAATCCAATCCGGGCGGCCATAACTCCGGGCACTGCCACGCTTTGGCTGGCAGTTATAGATTTTTCTTGTTTATCAGCCAATGTTCCCTGCACCATATAAGCGTTTCGGTCGATAGGTATCACCATTACCGCCTTGATAGGCTCCTTGATCTCTCCCTGCGGAGTTGCTGCACCGCCCTGAACGTTATAGGCAACCGTCAGCTCGACCAGGTCAGCCGAGAATTTAAGTTCTTGAGCAACTTGCGCGGCAAAATTGTAGAAGGCCTGAATATCAACTGGTATAAGCTGTTTTACCTCCAGATTACGGTCATGCACGGAAAAAGGGGTAGGGGGTAGCAGTTCCCAATTTTTTTTCCCAGACGATAACTTTTTCTTTTTCCATGTTATCACTGCCGGCTTTTTCTTTTTTCATGTACCCGGTCAGCCTGGCATCCACCTGGTATTGCCCGGATATATCAGCCGGGCTATCCCCGGAAAAACGATAATTCAGTACGGTTTCGATATATTGCGTTAGGGGCATGATATAGGCCTGGCCTGGTCCTACCACAGTTGCCGGGAAGAATTGATTCTGGGTCATAACTACCCGGTACTCCACCTGGACCTGCTGGGTGCAGGTGTAACCCGGTACCCCCTGGGCTGTTTGCGCGGGTTTATTAAACCACCAGGCGGCAAGTCCGGCTGATATCAGCAAGAGCAGGCTGAGTAACGCTATCACCCCCCGCCGAGTATTTACTGGTATAGTCCTTATCATTACTAATCACCCCTTCATTTAAGAATACCTCTTTCCCGGTTGACAGATGGCTCGAGTGTGCCTTGAATCAAGTGGGAATTTTGTACTGAGAAAATAATTCCTTCCTAACCTAACTCGCGGGCGGAAAATCAACCTGACCACCGCCTCTCAGGAGTATAGTCAGTTTTCCTGCTTGCGGTATGACCCCGATAACCTTTCCCTTCACATTCTTGGCAGATACCGGATCCCGTTCGGCTTCGCTATTTGCATCTCCTTTGGTGGTAAAGTATTTGGTTCCATCCCTTTGCTGGACGTCTATTACCCGGTGGGTAACTTTCATACTACCCATAGGAAACATAATAATATCTCCCACCTGGGCCTGATCCCCATCAATTGCTTTAATAATCACGATATCCCCAATATTAATACCCGGCTGCATGCTCCCACTTAAAATAACCCGGGGTGAATAACTGAAAACCCCCATGGAAAACCAGATTATCACAATCACCGCCAGACCGGTCAATACCCACCCCAGCGGATTATCTTCACCTCGGGGATATCTGATTATCCTGCTCTCCTCACGATATATCTGCATTGCCAGCATAAACCCCAAAACTGGTGCCAGGGTATTAAGCAAGGTGTGGCTGGCCCAATTAGCAACAGGCAATACTGGCACCATCCGTTCAAATGCCATTAAGCCTCCCCGGTAGATAACGGCCGGTATTGGTCCGCCCAGGAAAACCAGATAAGCAGCCAGCACATTTTGCCCCAGTTCGGGGAGAAAATTCATGCCGACGAATTTGGTAAGGTCCAGACCACTTTTCAGGTTGACTATCTGGTTAAATGGCAGAGAGAAGCAGGTAAAAAATAAGGCTATAAGGGGAATACCGATGAAAGGACGTCGTGAAAAGTGCCGGTTTATTAACCAGGCGCGCGCCATTTCCAGGGCAATTAGTGCCAGGCCCGCAGAAACAGTGTTGATGATAACACCCATAATGCTATGGTCGTAGGGGCTTTTGCCAAATCCAGCCACAGCTCCTTCCAGTACGGTGCACAGGATAGCGATTAGGACGCTCATTAAGGCCAACCACCGCAATAAGCGCTGTTGGCGCAATTTGCCGGCCGGCCGTGATGCCGGAAGTTTATAAATAAGGATAACCAGGCAGCCCCACATAAGAGCGGGCAGTAAGTAGTTGCCCATAAAACCGTGTATACGTAGTCTGAAAATAATGTTATCCAGGAGAAATGCCAACAACAAAAACAACAGCAGCAACTCTGTATATATTGGTAATTGCCGCTTTAGCAACAGTTTCTCTCCCCTTTTCAACGCACTGCTCCTTCCGCTATTGTTATATTATTGTAATAATAGCAAATTTTTCCCATATTGAACAGGGCTTTTTTCCAGAAAAGGAATTGCCGGGGAAGGATGGCTCCCCGGCAATATAACCGTTAGGCTCTAATTAACGTCCTATGAAGCGGTTGCATCTGCAGTAATGAAGTTGGGCAGTTCAAAGTCATATTCGTTCCACTGAATGCCCTTGAGCTGCAACGTAAAACAAGCAGAAGCATTCTGGGGAGCTTCTTGTAAAATTCTCTCAACAATTTTTATACATACACACTTCCCGGGATCAATCTGCAGGCCATCAAGTGTATTTACTTCGTTATCGAAAACAACGTTTCCACAGAGATCAACAATCTGGAAATCCATCCAGTCCGGGATAGCAGTACCATCTGCCATTGTTACCTCAAATTTGGTGGGTACGGTTCCTATATTCACGATTGAAGCACAAATGGATTCCTGATAACCAGGATAGCCATTCTTAAGAGTAATATTCAGGACATCATTGACCGCTCTGCAGTCAGTATATTCATTATCATTTAATAATACTGCATTCTTGGAACCTACATTTTTGGCATCATTGGGATTGTCGGGATCAAGTCTGTCCAGGCTTCCCTTAAATACACCACCGGCCCCAACATAATTGTCGCCTGGGTCACTGGATTGTGTACAGCCCCACTGTAGATTAACTATACCAGTTGATACATTCTCATTGATGAACAGACTGTCATACCACATGGCATATGCTCCGCCCAGAGCAGCGAAAGCAAAAACTATCATCAAAGCCAATACTTTAATTTTTTTCATCTTGGTTTCCTCCCTTTTTATTGAGTTTTTGTACTTATTGAGTTGTTATTACCTCAATGGTTTCGTTATCAAGGGGTTCTGGCAGCTCCACTGGAAGTCTTTCGCGCAGTTGTACTGACACTTCGCCTGGAAACTCGTCAGTAGGTTTTTCTCGCAGCCCTTGAAGTGTTACGGTGCCATAGATATGCAGTGTATCCCTCCACCAATCAGGGTCTTCATTGAATGCATTCCACTGTATGCATTCAATATCCATCTGGAATGTATATGTTCCCGATACATCAGTATTTAGACCAATCCTTATTTGTCCTTCTACTGCATCACCAGGATCCAGCCCGTTCTTTCCTCTTTTAATAACCTTATCAGGCAAATCATATTCAACTTGGAGAGCATCATCTGCTATAACGGTTGGAGGTAGGAATCTCACTGGTATCGTTCCCTGGTTTTTAATCTTGAAATTGCATACCCAGTTGGTCTCTTCTTCCCCCCGTTCAATGTCGATGATTATTTGGTGGTCTTTGATCCCACCTTCATTGTCGATCCTGGTGGAAATAGTTCCCCTTTTCTGGCAATGATCCGGATTATTATCCTCAGGATAAACCTCGGTAAACAAGATCTTGCCGGTTAGGTCCCCGGTACTTACTTGTTCCCAAATTGAGACTCCATCGTTAAACATAGCCATCGCCGGACCGATTAAACCGATGCCAGCTATCAGAGCTATCCCTGCCATAATAAAGAAATACCATACGCCGCCTTTCCTCTTACTCCTGCCGGACCTTTTTATTTTTCATTCACCTTCCTTTCATAAGATTCATGCGGGCTGATACCTTCCCTGCAGTTTGCCAGGTCAGAATGTGGGGCAGCGTTCTTTAAACATTCTATTACGGTACCGCTTCAAGCCCCATACGCCGTAGTCTACTTTTCATATCATCTATAAGGTAATCTGTTGGTATACTTTAGTATAATGAGCTGCAGTCGCTCGGTTTTCTCAGACCATTGGAAAAGGCAAACAGGGCTGCCTGGGTTCGATCAGCAAGCTCTAGTTTCTCCAGTATCTGGCCAACATGCTTTTTAATGGTGTACTCAGTTACAAAAAGGGCCGCAGCGATATGACGGTTGGACATTCCCACAGCCAGGTATTCCAGTACTTCCATTTCCCTGGGCGTAAGGTGCTCAATGGGATCCTCTTCCCCCTTACCAAGCAAAGTCTGCATTATTATCGGGTCTATATAGGTCCTGTTCCTGGCCACCAGCCTAATTGCATTCAGGATTTCTTCAGGCAGGGCTTCTTTTAAGATATAGCCTTCCACCTTTTCTGCCATGGCCCGTTTTATATCCGCTCTATCGCTAAACGAGGTAAGAACTATAAAACGGCACCGGGAAGCGATCGGCCTGGCCTTTTTTATTATGTCCAGCCCATATTCACCCGGAAGTCTGAGGTCAACCATAGCTATATCTGGTTGGTATTCCTTGATTATCTGCAGCGCCATCTCACCACAGCCTGCCGTTCCCACCACTTCCATGTCCATCTGCATTTGCATTACTGCACTAATTCCCTGTAATACCAAAGGGTGATCGTCGACAAGTACCAGTCTCATTTACTGATTGCCTCCTTCAAGCCGTTTGCATTATCATTTTTTTTAGGAATAGTACACCTCACTAGAGTACCTGTGCCTGGTTCACTCCGGGTTTCCAGGTCACCGTTAAAACAAGCTGCCAGTTGGTACATGTTCCGCTTCCCCAAACCTGTCTGCCAACTGGCGGGTGCCTTAGTATTTGCCTCCATGTAACCGCATCCATTGTCTTTGATTTCCAACACGGTCTGGTTGGGTAGCATCGACAGGCACACTTTTAGGGAACTGCATTTTCCGTGCCTGACCGCATTACTGCTGGCCTCCCTGACAATACGATACAATGCTTTGCGCAAGGCCGAACTTAATACTTCCTCATTCCCTTCCGCCTGCAGGTCTACCTGAATGTTATTTAACCGGCCCAGATCGTCAAGGTAAGAGGCCAGGTTGTCAACAAAAACACTTTCACCACGTTGGTGCGGGCTTAATTGGTAGATAGAAGCCCGCAGTTCTCTGGAGGCCCGATGGGCAGTTTCTTCCAGCAGGTGCAGCTGCTCCTGGATTCTTTCCTCCTGCAGATAAGCTTGTTCCCTGGAGATTGTGTCCAGAGCGCAAACCATGCTGAAAAGGTATTGGGAAACACCGTCATGGATTTCGTTGGCGATACGGTTTTGTTCCTCGCTAACCAGGAGACGTGCCCATAGCTTATCGGTCTTCAGTCTCTCTAAAATAATTCCTGCAATCCCTGCCAAAAAAATAAGGGCGGGCATCTTTTCTTCTTGATCATTGGCCCCGGGGGGCTGCAAATAAGCCAGGAGCCCGAAATATTCCCCCCCGGATATAATTGGAACGGCTATCAATTGGCCTATTTCCTTATCCAAGGGTTGTACAATTACTCCTTCAGCAGGCTTCATTTGGTTCCATATCCTGCTCATTTCCTGTTCCCAGTCTATCCCCTTATTCAAACCATCTTGGTCAGCAATACGCAAGATGGCGCTGCGGCCTTCCTCATCCCCATAATCATCACCATTTGGCAGGAAGCAGGCCGCCGGCACTTCACAAAGTTTATGGGCATAAACTGCCAGGACATCAACCAGTTGAGCCCCATCCTCCCTGGAGGAAAAGGCCTCCAGGGCCTGGTAAAGAGATGAAATATGGGTCAGGGATCTTTCTGTGACTTCATAGGCTCTAGCCAGCGAGGCATACGCTTGCCCCAGACGTTTATACAGGGAAACGGCTACCTGGGCCAGAGAAGTGCTCAGGAAAAACACCAGCAGTATGCTCAGGTGATCGTATATGAACGGAATCAGCGGGCCTTTGAAATCGGGGTAAACCGTACTGACTCCAATGGCCGTACCAATGTATAGACCTAACGTACCCCAACAATATAAACCGGGCAAATATACTACCGCCGTTATTATGGGGTTTAAAGCATACCAAACAAAGGAACTTTCCAAACCACCGGTTGGCAGTATCAGCAAAACCCCACCGGTAGTTTCCAAAAGCATTAGGCTCAGCAAAGGCATAATTTTCCCACGCCGCAGGCAGGCAGGAGATCCAGTTCCTGGAGGTGTCGCAATCAGATTGTAAAGCGTCTTTATGTTCCAGCTATCATACAGGTTTTGGGCAAGTGTCGTAGCAATCAGAATTGCTATAACAACCCCAATTTTTATAGTTGTAGGGGAGAAGGGTGGACCGGCCAAGTAGAATGCGGATGTTAAAATGAAGACGAGGCAACGAGTAATCAGAAGGGCCCGCCGTATATTGTCCTCTTGATTTATCACCCCAGATTTATCACCGCTCCAATATGATGCTAAGGCATTTAAACAAGGCCACTTTTTAAGCATTTTGTGACCAGCCTGGAAGTAAATATTCACACCCTAAATCCTTCTTCCTTTACGCTCAAAAGGGGATCTATCATTTGGTAATTTTTGTAAGTCGTCTATTCCATGATAAACCCGGGAGCTCTAACCTTCCATCCATCCAAGGATTGAAATAAGGATTAGATCTGCCCTGAGCCTAAGCGATTTTTTCCAGCAGCATTTTGGCCGTAAAATCCATTCTGCCGCGCATTAATTTATAAATGGGGTTTTAGATAAGTGCTAAATTAGATTTAGTCCTTTTATCAGTCGAAAGTCATCCGTTTCGATTTTCACCCTCGATTTGTCTACGTATCTGTATGCACAATGGAGAAAGAATATGAGCGGTGTGTGAGAATAGATAAGTGATCCTGACAGGAAGTGTGGTGGGGTAGTTCTGTTGCGGCCCGTGTTTATACTGAATAAGTCCGGGGACATTCCCCGGACTTATTTGCGGCATCACAACCGGTCTTTCATTTATGATAGGGTTCACCTTTAAGTATTTTGAATCCGCGGTAAATCTGCTCACTGAGGATTAGTACTGCCATCTGGTGGGGGAAGGTCATTTTAGAAAAAGAAATGGTCAGGTCAGCTCTTTTCTTTACTGCGTCAGCCAGGCCATGGGAGCCGCCGATAACCAGATTCACCCTGCCCAAGCCGGACATATTCCACTCCTCTATGGAGCTGGCCAGATCTTCAGAACTGATGAGCTTCCCCTGCAAATCCAGGACTATCAGCAACTCGCTTTCCCCTAGCAAAGACAGGATGCGCTCCCCCTCTTTGCGCAGAACTTTTTCAATATCTTTTTCCCCGGCGCGGGGACTCACTTTTTCTTCTAACCCGTCCAGTAATTCAATACTAGTATAAGGGCCCAATCGTTTGAGGTATTCGTTTATCCCCTGAGCATAGAACTTTTCACGAATTTTTCCTACGGAAATGATTCGATATTTCAACATTTCAACTCCTAAGCTTACTTCTTCCCAGTCTAAACTAAGTTTCGCAAAAAAAATCAAAATGAGTCAGGGGGATCGTTCCTCTGACTCATCTTATCTTGCCTAAGGTATGAATTCGCAACAATTTATTTGATATGGGCACCCAGTTTGGTAAGTTTTTGGGCAATATTTTCGTAACCACGGAAAATGTGGATGGCATCTTCTATAACGGTTTCCCCCTGAGCAGCAAGTGCCGCCAGGATTAGGGCGGCTCCAGCACGCAAGTCGGTTGCTTTGACCCGGGCCCCATATAATGCTGTTGTGCCTTCCACTATAGCCGTGTGTCCTTCCAATTTGATTTTGGCACCCATGCGATTAAGTTCTTCTACAATTTGGAAACGGTTTTCAAATACATTTTCTACTATCACGCTGGTTCCTTCGGCTAGCGAAAGCAAGGCCAGCATCTGAGACTGCATGTCCGTTGGGAAACCTGGATAAGGCAAGGTCTTAATATCGGCCTTAAGTATCCTGGCGCCAGCTTTTACGAATATCCCCTGGTCGGTCTCCTCAACAATGGCTCCGGTCTCTTGTAGTTTGGCGGTTATCGGATGAAGGTGCGTGGGGATAACATTTTCCACCAGAACCTCTCCCCCGGAGATAGCTGCGGCTATCATATAGGTACCAGCTTCGATTCTATCCGGGATAATTGCATATCGCCCTGCCTTCAGGGTGGGCACTCCTTCAATTTTAATGATGTCAGTCCCGGCCCCCCTGATTTTGGCCCCCATAGAATTTAGAAAGTTGGCCAAATCCACAATCTCGGGCTCCTTGGCAGCATTCTCAATGATGCTCACCCCGGGAGTTTTACTGGCCATCATCATAAGGTTTTCGGTTGCGCCAACGCTGGGGAAATCCAGGTATACCCTTGACCCGTGGGTTTTCCCGGCTTTCGCCAAAATGTACCCATGCTCTATCTCAATAACAGCCCCTAGAGCCCGCACCCCTTTTACGTGCAAATCCATAGGGCGTGAACCAATATCGCATCCGCCTGGCAAGGCCACAACCGCCTCACCTTGTCGGGCCAGCAGTGCCCCCAGGAACAGGTTGGAAGCTCGCAACTTTTTGGATAGCTCAGGGGGTGTCTGCCCACTCATTTCTTTACCCGGCGGGCAAATAGAAAGACTGCCATCTTCTCTCCAATGGACTTTAGCTCCCATTTTATTCAAAATCTGCACCATAACTTCGGTGTCACATATGCGGGGAACATTATCCAAAATGGTCTCCCCATCTGCCATGATACTGGCCGCTATTAGTACCAATCCCGCGTTTTTGGCCCCGCTTATCTTAACACTGCCCTGCAGTGCATGTCCTCCCTCAATGACCATAATCTCCTGCAAAATCTACACCTCACCTAATTGTTTTCCAGGTACCGATAAAAATCCCGGGAAAAGGTTGCATAATCAGTACCCAGAGCATTTTCGGCTGCCTTAGTCATGGAATCCCCTTTGTATAAATTGTCAAGTATCGCGTATATTTTGTCTTCCCCGTAACGCTCTACTATAAAATCCACTGCCCGTAAAGATTCCCAATAAGCCACCGACTGATCGAGCCTGTCATAATTCTTTTCCAAATTATCAAGCGTATAATAATAAAGCTCCTTTTTCCCATTGAAAGGGCTGGCAAATTCAAATCCGGTTATTTGTCTCTCTGTATATTGGGCTATTCCTTCTGTCCACCAACGATTATAATTGCCCCTGGTCATTTCATCAACCATTAAATGTGTAAATTCATGCACCATGGGTCCTTCTTGGATAAAACGTTCCTGCTGCCCTGCATTAGCTAACCAGGCTCGGGGTGATAATATACGGATAGTTCCACCCCAGTATACCCCCAGAGCCTTTTCATCTTTGTCCCAGCCAAAACTGGCGGCCAGGCTTTTGTTATCGGGATAAATCACTATAGTAGTCTGATGCCCCGGCTCCCGTCCAAAATGGCCGCTCACTGCTGTGTAAGCCCCCTCGGATGCTACGGCTACCAGGTTTACATACTTTTCATCTGCCGCTAAATATTTTATTTTATAGTGCTCAGTCATTATCTCTTCCCACTGACCGGTTTGTAAATTGGTCTCCTGACCTACCATGAAGCGGAATAGATTCTGTTTAAGCTGTCCCGGCAGCATAGTGTTTTTAGTAATATAGATACCCAGTACTGCCAGGGCTAGAACTATTACCGTCAACCAGACGCTGCCCATGCTTTTTATGCCTGACATAGTACCCCTCTCCCCTCATCCCTTTACCCATTGATTATACAATGGCAGATCGGAGTTAGGGTAAAGCAAATACTGGGTTTTGCTGCTATTCTTTCAAGTATTCAGTTACTGCCATTCCCGCCTGGGCTCCATCTCCTACGGCCGAGGCAATCTGTCGGGTGCGCTTGGCTCGGATATCTCCGGCAGCAAAAATACCCTCTACAGAGGTCTGCATCTCGTCATCGGTTACGATATAGCCATCCCGGGTATTTAATCCATCAGCAAAATCGGCATCTGCCACCAGCCCAATGCTGACAAATAGTCCTTCCACTTCCAAAGCTTCCTCCTGGTCGCTTTGAACATCTTGAAGAATTACTGACCGCATGACTGTATCGCCTTCAATTTTCTTTATTACCCGGTTTAATTTACATTCGATTTTTTCATTTTTCATGATTTTATCAACCGAATCCGGGCTGGCTCTGAATTCCTCGCGCCGGTGGATGAGATAGACTCGGGAGGCGATATCCGCAAGATACAAGGCTTCCTTAAGTGCCGATTCACCGCCTCCGACTACTGCCACCGGGTAATTACGAAAAAATGCGCCATCACAGGTAGCGCAGTATGATACTCCGCGGCCCAGAAATTCCTGTTCTCCCTCTACTCCCAGTTCACGCCGCTGGGCACCCGTGGCAATAATAACTGCCCGGGTTAAATACTCCCCTTCGGTTGTAGTAACCTTCTTGCCTTCCGGGAAATTGGCGATGCTGGTAACCTCTTCAATGCGTATTTCAGTTCCAAAGCGTTCCGCCTGTTTACGGAAATTATCCATAAGCTCGCCCCCCAGGATGCCGAAAGGGAATCCCGGGTAATTGTCTATCTTATCGGCAATGGCGGCGTTTCCACCTACTAGCGCCGATTCAAGCACCAAGGTTTTTAGCCAGGCACGGCTGGTATAGATAGCGGCTGTTAATCCGGCTGGTCCAGCGCCCATTATTATTACGTCGTACATCGTCAGGCTCCCTTCTCCATCCATAAATAAGAACCCTGACCATAATCAGGTCAGGGTTCCGTTATTTCAACTAGCGCAAATAATTGATCGGGTTACGGAACGATCCATTCTGCATTACTTCAAAGTGTAAATGTGGTCCGGTGCTGTGGCCCGTTGAACCCCGGGTGGCAATCTTCTGACCCTGGCTGACCCGCTGACCGCTGCTGACCGAAATGCTGGAACAATGTGCGTACCTGGTCACCAGTCCATTGCCGTGGCTGATGATAACAAATTTACCATATCCCCCCTGCCAGCCGGCAAATGTTACTACACCGCCATCGGCTGCAGCAATGCTGGATCCGGAGGAACCAGCAATATCAAGCCCGGTATGTCGGCCTCCATATGACTGGCTGATAGAGCCGCTGACCGGCCAGTTCAGTCTTCCGGTACTCACGCCCCTGCTGCCGCCGCCACGCGAGGCTACCTGGGTTGTCCGGGCACCCTTGACTATAACCTTATCTACGGCCTCTTTGATAATTTTCTCTTCAAGGATATCCTTTGTTTCCATTATTCCGTTGCGTATGGTGGCCGTATAGGCTACAAACTTCTCCCCGTTTTGCCCTTCTGTTTTCACCTTAACTCCACTTATCGAATTATTATTTTCAGTCTGGGTCTGGTAAGGGATGGCCACATTTTCGCTGCCCTCAACTTTTGCAACTACGGTGATCAGGGGTGTGGGCTTGTTCAAGATAATTGACTGCCCCAGGTCTAGAATGGCATCTTCCTGTATGTCATTGCTTTGTACTATATCGGATATATACATATCATGTGCCCGAGCGATACTCCAGAGGGAGTCTCCCTCCTTGACATTATATATTTGCGGGGAGGAAGTACCGATATTGATCAAATTCCACGCATCATTCCAATCGGACACATTGTCTGCAATCACCATTCCTTCAGCAATCTGCACATCCTCTTCAAACCCCATCGATAATAATTTTTCTCCCTCTGCCAGCGAGGTATTATCCTGTTTTAGTTTCTCCAGTAAGGTCTCAGCAGTTGCCTTATCCTGTACATGAACAGTCGGTACCCCATTTATTATCAGAGAGGCGGCCATAACCTTGGGCTGCAGGGCCAGCTTTAATTCAAGCGCCACATTTTCCGCCGGCAATACATCACTGCGTTTAGCAAATGTTCTATTAACATCTACGCGCTTCCCAATCTCTTCATCGTGTATTTGATTTAAAGCAGTGCTCACATCTGCCTTATCGGCCACTACCAATGCCTTTTGCCCGTCTATGGAAACTGAATAAACCGGGGTTCGAATTCCAAAACACCAAACTATAACTATAAGGAATATCACCAAGAGGCTCATTCCCCAATTCTGCCTATCACGTATTACATTCTGCATAAAACCTCTCCCATAATTTTTTTCCTTGAGCATTATTCTACAATGATTGGTAAAAATCCTGCTTTTTTCTACACTTTATGCCTTCATCCATACTTTTGATAATTTCCAGATAAATGGCACCTTCAATCCTTTTACGATGCATGGTACAGCTTACCGGGTCCGGTATGCTCATGTTACCACTGGTATGGTAGGCATTGGCATGACAACCCCCACCACAAAAATTGCGGGCCCAGCAGGTCCTGCATATTACTTTATCCTGCAGGCGGTTGCTGGCAAATTTCTGACTTATTCCCCCATCCAGATCACCTGTATAGATATTTCCCATGAGAAATTCATCTTCCCCGACAAACTGATGGCAGGGATAAATATCCCCTTCCGGGGTTACCACCAGGTACTCCACGCCCGCTCCACAACCGGACTGTCGTTTAGCCAGACAGGGACCCTTCTGTAAATCCAGATTGTAATGAAAGAAATGCACCTCTCGGCCACTTTTATGGTAATTGCAGAGCAGCTCAGTAAGGCGCTCATATTCGGTGAGGACCAGAGGAAGATCTGCCTCCCGTATGCTGTATTCATTGGCCGGGCCTACTGCCGGTTCCAGAGAAACCGCATCAAAACCCAGGTCAATGATGTGTTGCAGGTCGTTGGAAAAATCCAGGTTGCGGCGGGTGAATGTGCCCCGTATGTAGTAACTAACCGGTTTCTTTCCTACCATCTTTTTGATTTTGGGCACTATTATCTGGTAGCTGCCGGTACCATTGTTTAAAATCCTGTGCCGGTCGTTGGTTTCAGGCCGCCCATCCAGACTCAGGATAACGCTGATGTCATTACTCACGACAAAATCAGCGATATCATCCTCCAGCAAAAGAGCATTGGTAGTCAGGGTAAAGTTGAATTTCTTACCGCATTCTTTTTCCCGCTCCCGGCCATAGCGAACCAATTCCTTGAGCATCGCCGCATTTAAAAGGGGTTCTCCCCCGAAAAAGTCCACTTCCAGGTTCCTCGCCGGACCGCTTCTGGCAATGAGGAAGTCTAACGCCTTTTTCCCAGTCTCCAGGGACATCAAGCAAGGATTCATTCCGAAATCACCCTGACTAGCAAAGCAATAATGGCACTTCATGTTACAGGCATGGGCTACGTTTAAACACATGGCTTTAATGGGCAGATTCGACCAATCAAATGACAGTGAATCCTCCCGGGAAAAAATAGACTCCGCCTTACAGGCTGATTCCAGCTCTGCTAAAACTTCCTGGATTTCATCAGCCGAAAACTTACTGCTTAAGTCCTCAGCAGCTAATTGGGTATCCCCATCATAATCTCTCATTTTCTCAATGAAACGGCAGCTGATGTCATCCAAAACATGAATTGCTCCACTATTTACGTCCAGCAAAATATTAAGCTCTTGATAGCGAAACAGGTGCATCCCTGCTTCAAAATCATAACCGACAGGTGATAACAAAATCTCTCTCCTCCCGTTGCCCCATCCAGGCAATCACCGCAACAAAAAAAGGGGGCTTTCGCCCCCTCCGGTTTTTCTTTACTGTTTTTTACACACCTGGTTGCCAACCGTACATGATGTCTTGCAGGCTGATTGACAAGAAGTAGCGCACTCTCTGCAGTTTATCAGCTCGTGATCTCTCTTCAGGTTAGGCTTTATTATGGTTTTAATATGCTTTTTCAACCCCGTAACTCCTTCCTGTAATTTGAATTTATTTACTTGGATTTTCTTTATATAAAATGAATCCAGGAATGTTTTCCTGAATCTCCCTATTAACTTGTGGAGGCCTTTTGAATTATACCGTATTTAAAATAAGCTTGTAAAGACGACGAATTTCTCGTTTTTTACTCGTTTTTAACCCCTCACTCGTTAAAGGTTGCCGTTTCGTTAGATATCGTGGCAGAAGCCGCAATTAAATTGAAAGCCCGAAAGGCTTCAGTACCCGGCCTGAAGTCCCGCTATAGCCTGGACGGCCGGATCACCATTCGCCTTGAACTTGTGCATACCTGTGATCCACATTAAAATCGCGCTTATCAAAATAGTTGCCATTAGTGCCAAAAGTTGTATCCACATTGATCCACCGGCTTTCTTCAATCGAGTAAACCTGATTCCAGGCATGGTCACCCCAGGCCAACCCGCTATACCCCAAGCCGCTGATCAACCTCACCTTTAAGCCCACTGCCCGGCACATGGAAATATATAGGCTGGAATAATCGAAGCAGATACCGGTTCTAGTGTTAAAGGCGATGATAGACCCGGACGCAATTCCGCTGGAGTCTTTGCTAATTATGGCCGCCTTATTGTAATCATACTCTATATTCTGGCTCACCCATTTATACAGCAGATGGGCCTTCTTCTTGCTATTTTGCTCACTTCCCACTATCTGACGGGCGGTTGCATCTATTTGGGCATTGGATTTAATGGCTTCATCGAGGGTAACACCATTAAAATAGGTAATTACGTAGGGGTTATCTTTTTTTACAGGGTGGTTGGATATTGCTGGGCCGGTATCTTCGATTGGCTGAGCCCTCTCCATGACTTTGCCAAAAGAGTCATTCACCAGCACCGGAATCTTTTTGGCTATATTAGAATTCAGGGCCGGAGATACCGCATTTTTATAAACAACCTGGTAAGCTGTTGATTCATTCATCCACCCTGATAATAGTGGTGATGGGAAATAATATGCGAAAAAATTCAATAACAGACCTAAAAAGAAGACCAAAATTATAGCCCGGGGCAGCTGGTACAAACCTCCCATTACCCGTTGCAGTACTTTGCCCCTGGAATTATGCAGGGTGTACACCCGGTTAGCCAGAGGTTCCAAAAGGACTTTATATATCGGAACGGTAATAAGTTTTAAAATGATGCGGATTACGAATAGCAACAGAGGGACGGTCAGAATATAAATTAGTATATCCTGCCCCAGTAGTAAGCTCTGTAGGCTGGCCGGTATCCAGCTATAAATCTGTCCAAATATCCCGCCCTCATTATCAAAAAATATCCTTCTGGTCAGATAAATGGCCAGGACTAAGCCCACCAGCAACTCCAGGTTGTTAAGCAGAGTCCTTACTGAATCTTTGATTCGGCTTCGAGTAAAGCTTTCCAGCGCTCCGGTTATAATCGGTACAGCAAAGCCAACCACAATCATTAAGGTAATAAAGTTAATATCAGCCATGTTTCATCCCCTCATGTATACTATTGGGCCTGAGTCTGCCTATATTATAGTACAAAGAGGATCAAAGGATAAATTTACCTTTCTATTATAATATGAAGGGATTTATCATTAATTGGCTTTAAGTTATATTCTTGCTGCATCATGGGTAGGCAGGCCTGCCCTCACAGCAAAAGTTTATTTACTATACTCTGCAACAAGGTCGATAGCCTATCGTGAATTTGTCCCCTGGCAGTATATTTACTGTCTTGGCAGTGTTATAAAGTGAGGGTTTTGCATAATGAAAAAATCCAACCTGTCATTCTGAGCGTTAGCGAAGAATCTTTAAGATCCTTCGGCGTTGCTTCAGGATGACAATTCTAAAATGCCGGTTATTTTTTAAGAAAAAATGAATTATGCAAAACCCTCAAGTAATAAGCTAAATAAGTCAGGCGTTAAGCATAATTCAAGCCTGACCTCTGCTGGCGTTTAATCCGGCTACCTGTCCTTCACCAACTGATTTGGCCACTTGATAGGGGGGGCCGGTGCAGTCTCCAGCTGCATAAACCCCGGGCAGATTGGTTTCCTGGCGGCGGTTCACCACAATATGGTTGTCTTTGATCTCCAACCCGGGCACTAAACGATCCGGGGCAGTCTCTCCCCCCAGTACAAACAGCCCTTCAACCTCAATGGTCGATCCATCCTTTAATATTAACCCTTCTACAAACTCAGTGCCTGCAATGGCTGCCGGCTTGGCATTGACAATCTCTATCCTCTGGTCCAACTTTCCCCTTTCCTTGTACAGGGGCAGATAGTATACTTTGCTGCAGATTTCGGCCATAAAGTTGGCCTCGGTTTCCGCCTCTGTACTATGGCCTATAATCAATACATCTTTATCTCTATAAATGGGGCCGTCACAGGTGGCGCAGTAGCCTAGTCCTTTGCCCAGAAAAAAGTCCTCCCGGGGTAAAGTCGCCCGGTAGGGTATGCCGGTAGCAATTATAATCGTCCTGGTTGCTATTACATCATCGCCCACCAGAATATTATAGACTCCCTCGGTTTCATTTATCGCTTCGGCCTTGCTGTTAATAATCTCAATATCCATCTTAAGGGCATGATCCATGAACTTTTTCAACAATTCCCCTCCGCTGACCTCCGGAATACCCAGATAATTATTTATCTTCTGCGCCTTATGCAATGGCGGGCTGCAAATATCAGAACCAATAACCAGAACCTTCCTATTACGTATAGTCGCGTTGATCGCAGCAGACAAGCCGGCCGGCCCACATCCCAGAATAGCCAGATCATAGAGCTCGTGTTTCATTCTTATACTCCCTCCATTCCTTTCTTGAGGCACAAAACGTCACGAAATAGTTAACTTTCAGACGTCACTCCCCTTTCTGGATTTTGTTTATTTTACCCTTAATCTTAATATCTTAGGCACTTTGGATGGTAGACTTGATCTTATCGCGATACTATATCAACCACAGGCACTAATCCGCTCTACCATGCTTGATTGCTTCGGGCTACGCTTAATCATCGTGGCGGCCCATAAACCGTAAGGCAGGTGATGGGGGTATTGGCAGGCGCAGAAAAACACGGTTTCATCCGCTGCAGCCCTATAGAGCAGGGGTTCAGAATAGACCCCCTTTTATATTATCAAAAAAATGGCGGCTTAGGAGTTGGCTTGAAACCAGATGTATCCCAGACAGTGGTCCACGAAGAACAGTGGTATGACGGCTTAGAAGTTAACTTGAAACTCATAGTGAACCTCGTTCCAGGTGCCGGTACGGAAAGGGTTGAAACTGCGCTCCCAAAATTGCACATAATTATCGCGGTCTATAAGTAGAATCGTAGTCGACTTGGTACCATAATCAGGACTCTCCACATAGGTCGGAGCCAGCAGCCTCTCCCAGGCCAGGCTAACTCCGGTCTGGGGCAGCTCGTGATCATCAGGCTGCTCCTTGTCGGCCATAACTGCAAATAACTGCTGGGGCTCAACCTCATAATTCTGCAGACAATCAGTTAGAGCCGTAATCCCCCTGGTTACCTTGGGCCAGGGTACATCGATTAAGCTATTACTTAACCCATGAATTCCTTGATCAACTTGACGGATCAGCTTTTCTCGATTAGAGAAATAATATAAAGAATCGAAAGTTCCTGCCAAAAGATTAAACCCATTGTACTCTATGTCCCTACTGTGCAGGATTTCCAAATATCGTTCCGGAGCCAGATCAGCTTCCAGGTACTGCTGTACCAGATGTCCCCGCGAGGGAGCATTCGGGTGGTTATGGAGAGGATCACGGTAATTGGTCAGGGCAGCAAAACGCCCGTTGCTGGTGAGCCCCATCCAGGTACCACCCTGGCGTTGATCCCTGCCAGCCAGGATAGAGGGGTTGTCCGGCCAAAAGGCGGCCGGTACCGTAGGCCGGCTATAAAACTCATCCCGGTTTTGAGCTATTACCAGTTTGTATTGGGGATGATAATCATAAGCGAAAAGTATTAGACACATGACCTTAACCTCGTTTTTAAATTTTGATTTCTATATAAACACCATACGCAAACATAATATTATGTCAAGTCATATTTTTCCCGGGAACAGAATGATATATTACGACAGAAATAAGTTATATCCGCTGGTGTATTTGCATAAGCCACACAATTATAGTTTTTAGGCCACAAAAAACAGAAAAAAGCCAAGGACGGGAAAAAGGGAAGTTAAACTGGTCTGGCGAATACTCCCAGAAATAGCACTAATAAGTAAACCCACATTAGTTTTTCATCAATACAGTAAGAGCAGAATTACAATTTTTTATATACTTCAGGAGGAAGCGATGAAATGTGAATTAGTTTCTGTAGAAACCAGAGATCGGGTGGTGCTGCATGGAGCCTTCTTCGAGGGAGAACTCCGGAAACCAGCCGTAATCATATTGCACGGTGCTGCTATGAATTTTTACACTGGTGTAGGGCGTTTTATGCCAGAAATCTTGAATCCACACGGTTACGCCTGCCTAAGCGGCAACCACCGCGGGCATGATTTCGGTACGGCCCCCGATATTGATAAGCAACCAATATTAGGGGTGATGAGGGAACGTTTCCTGGATTGTGTTTATGATGTGGGGGCTTGGATTGAGTATGTGCACCAAAAAGGGTTCCAAAATGTCATATTGTTAGGGCACAGCCAGGCTATACCTAAGATCCTGTATTCACAAAATATCGAACAATATCCTGGAGTACAAGGTCTGGTACTAATTAGTCCCCCACCCTCGGTTTCAAAAATGATGCGCTTTCTGGTTAGTGACGATTATTATGAGAGAGGTCTCTTTAAAGCCCATGAACTTGCGGAATTAGGTATGGACGACCAGTTGATCGTGATTCGGGGAAGAGTAACCATGCCCTGGATTTTTACCCCGGGCACCTTTTTGAGCTTTTATGGACCGGATACACCGGCTGACACCGAGGAGCTAGTTAGGAATGTATTCTGTCCCATATTGCTGGTAAGGGGGTCCGAAGATTTCAAACCGGTAAGTAAAGAGTTGTTAGAAAATATTAAGAAAAAAGCCGGCAGCGCAGAGACCTGTAAAATCATTGAAATTCACGGTGCCGACCATTTTTACAGCCAACACGAGCAGGCCCTGGGACGAGTCATTCTGCAATGGTTAAATGAATTAGTCCTTGCCTAAGATCGGGTAGGAGGCTACACATTAGTTGAGTAGCCGACCTCCCAGCACCGTACGTACAGTTCGATATACGGCTCTTCCAAAAGATGAACTATATTTGACCTTGAATTCGCGGCCGTTTTCGTCATAGCTATAATTCACTGTTCCAATAGGAGCGGTCAAGCTTGACAGGCGACGGTTGGTCTTGCCATATTTGTAGGTAACTTTACTGTCTTCGCCTTCTGTTATAGCGGTTAAGTTATGGCTTCCATCCCAACTGTAGTCACAGCGTTTACCCAAAGAATCAATAGAGTATTTAACCCGGCCGGCCCCGTCGTAATCCCCAGAATCGATGTATCAAATGAAAATATGCTTCAGAAATAGGAAGGCCGAACCTCTTGCAGAACAGAGTATTCGGTCATATTTTCTGTTGGTATGTCGGTATAAAGGTGTCTTTCATACTTCAGAGTATTTTTAGGGGGAGGGTTATTATGTCACCAACCCCGTCCCCCTGACATACCCATACTAGATTTCACCATATGAAAACCACCCCTCCTTGCAAACTACATAAAAACGCTCTACATTAACAAGACGTTTTAAATATAGTTATAATGCAGCTATTTCTTCTGCTACTTCAGAACTTAGCCATCCAGCTCTAATTTTATCATAATTACAGTATCGTCATACAATTGTTACCATATTTATAAAATTCATATATAATTAATGTAATCAGCAGATTACGGAGAGTGATAGAAATGACTAATAAGAGATGGATTGTTCCCCTCATCATATTAATAATTCTATTAGGTGCTTATGGTTTCAGATGGGAACAAGGAGAGACCATAACCAAGAATAATACCAAGACTGTGTTTTATAAAGACAGATGGCTAGCGCAACAATGGCACAAATATTACGCTGCTAATAATTACTACGAACTTCCGTTTATTAGCGATTATGCTGTAAATATTAAGGCACAAGATATTATAAATCATGATACTGCATTACTAGCCCAATTAAAGGATATTGACGACCAAAAGGCACAATTAAATGCTGAAGCAGAACCCTTATATGCAAAAAAAACCGAACAAATGCAATCAGAACAAAAATATCTTGCAGAATGGGTAGCTTTACATCCTAATGCTGATCTTTACACTGAATTTACAGAAGGCAGGAAATACGCTAAAGAAAGAACTCCGCAAGCTGATACGCAAGTATTTCAGCAAGCTGAATATTCGTATAGTCTTATTGCTGACCAAATGAATAACTTGAACTACAAAAGAGAATCTATATACGGTTCGGCTCAAAGTACTGCCAAAATACAATTAACTGACCAGGCAATACGCTATCGAAAAATAACTACAGTAGCTTGGTGGGGACTAACTGTGCTAGTTGGGATATGGCTATTATCATACTTCTGGCGATATAGGAAAGTGAATTAAGACATTAACCCAAGATCACTAAGTATGAAAACATATGGCCGTCCAAGTATCAAAAAAGGAGAGAACGTATTTTACTTTGTGTAAATGGAAAAATAATCTAAAAAAGGGAGATGACCATTTATGCAAAAAACAGCAAATGCCAACCGCGAAGCCCTGGCCAGGGTTCTGGCCCAAGATTATCGAACTGTAGAAGACATTCAGGAAATGATCCAGGAACTATTCAAGGACACCGTGGAGCAAGTTCTGGAGGCTGAGATGGATGAACATCTTGGCTACGAGAAACACAACGTTGAGGGTAATAAATCAGGCAACAGCCGGGAAGCATTTCATTGAAGCAGCAGATCGTTAGGGATTTCCTGTTCTTTGCTGAAAATGAACAAATCCATACTATCTCCGGATTGAGCCAAACAACTGTCCTGAACTATGTTGAGACCAGAAACGAACTCAGTCCATCAACGAAAAGCGGCATCATTATTACTCTCAGAGACTTTTTCAGATACCTGATGATTGAAGCTATATTATCCAAGGACTTGTCTGTAAATCTGAAAGCCGCTAATAACGGGAAATTCGAACATCTCCCTTCGGCTTACAGTACTAATGAAATTCGTAGCGTATTGTCTTCCGTTGATAGGACGACCCCGGGAGGGAAAAAAGACTACGAGGTAATCCTTTTAGCTGTTGATACTGGCATGCGAATGTCAGTCATCAAATGGAACGCAGGGTCGATTGAGATTGTCCAGGAAAAGACCGGAGAATTTTTACGTTTGTCCATGAGCGACGCTCTAAAATGGGCTTTGCTTGACTATTTGATATATGCAAGACCTAAGAATACCGCATTTGAAAATTTGTTTCTGCGGTCATTGGCTCCGGTTTCTCCGTACGTATCCGCTGGTAGTTACTACAATCGGCTCAATAAATATTTTAAGGCAGCCGGTGTCAATACGGAGGGCAAGCACCATGGGATGCATACCCTCCGACACAGTCTTGCGACAAGGTTGATGCGTGACGATGTCCTCATAACAGTCATTTCGGAAGCACTTGGGCATAAATATGCCAATGTAACCAAGCAGTACATCCGAATAGATATTGAAAAATTGAGACTGGCAGCATTGGAGGTGCCCTCCAATGACTGAAACTGAATTCAAGGTATTGTTTCCTGACGGTCCATGCACTGATGTCTGTTTGGATTTTCTCAGGTTTAAACGTGGACTTGGTCAAAAGTTTGCAGGCTCGGATATATACCGTCTCAGAGATATTTGCTGCCAAATGAATCAGGCTGTCGGTGAAGCCCCCGCATTGTCAAAAGAAACAGCTCTGGATATCGGGGAACTGGAACTTGATCTATATACGGCTTTGCCCATCATTGCGGCATATGCGGGACATACAAACATCAAGGATACAGAAAGGTATATTCATTTACCAGAATTTGATTTCTCCAACATAATCGTGGCAGGAGCTTCTGTTGTGGATACCTGTGTTCCGGAGGTGATCTTTGATGTCTAAACCCGACTTCGCAGACTATATCTATTCTTACTTTATGAAGTACCTGCCGCTGCAAAGAGGGTTGAGTCAAAATACGATCTCCTCTTACAGTTGCTCTCTGATGTTGTTCTTCCAGTATTGTAAAAGCGAGAAGGGAATCACATATGAGAAACTGACGCTGGACAGAATAGACAAGCACCTGATTGAAAACTTTTTACTCTAGTTAGAAATGAAGCGGAACAATTGCGCCGCATCGAGAAACCAACGCCTGTCCGCACTCAAATCGCTATTCCAGTACATACAGTCTGAATCTGTTATCTACACCGTCCTATGCCGCGACATTATGTCCATACCCGAAAAGAAAACGCCGACAGCTCCTCCTAAATACCTGACTGTAGAGGAGATGGAAGTGATGTTCTCCATGCCCAATATTCAAACTAGGCATGGAAGAAGAGATCTTGTGCTTTTATTACTTCTATATGATACAGCCGCACGTGCCGGCGAATTGGTTGAACTCAAAGCTGGAGATGTTTCCTTTGGAAAAACGCCAACCGTCAAGCTGTTTGGGAAAGGAAGCAAAACAAGAGTCGTTCCGATTACCTCTAAAACCGCGGATATGCTGCAGGGGTATATAAAGGAAAACCAAATCAATAGGATGAACCAATTCCTCTTTGAAAACCGCAGCCATGACAAATTGACTACCGTTGGAGTCGCATATATCCTCAAGAAGTACGTTGAAATGGGAAAGCAACTGCATCCAGACATGTTCCGCATGACTATTTCGCCGCACCTACTGCGCAGTACCAAGGCCAGCAACTTGATTCAGGGCGGGGCTAATATTTATTACATCCGTGATTTCCTTGGACATTCGTCTGTTGTAACAACCGAGCGATATGCCAAGAATAACCCAGAGGTTGTAAGAAATGCCATAAGCAAAGCGTCATCTGACCTAGTTGGGGATACGGAGTACTACAGTGACAGTGAAAAATCTGCTATGTTTGAATTCTTAAAGTCTCTGCAATGAAGGAATAGTTTATCTAAAGTTGAGTGTGTAACTTTGCTTTAATGGTAGGGTAAATGCGCCCAACTTTAGATAATGTTGAACTTTAGATAATATCGCTTAGTTCTCCCAAGGGGTGAAACTGAAAAGGGACACCATAGTGGCATCCCAGTTCACCCCTCGGTCGAATCCTGTCAGACGCTCGGGTTGCTCCTCAGCATTGCCCTATCCTTCTGATAGGTAAGACTCATGTATGGTTTGCCATTTATTGGGCAAACTATGCTCGACAATAAAATAAAGGGGAAATCCATTTACACAAAGTTATACACATACCCTAATAATTCTTTCTTCCATATGCCCATACAAGCCAAATGCCGTCTACTAAAATTGCGCCCTCCCAAATGAAAGTTGCAATTGTTGTTACTCGCCAGGGTGTTGATGGAACAGTATGTGTCTGTTTACCGTTTACGGGGGCTATTGTGTATATTTCGCTATAAGTGGCATTAGTCCAACGATCTCTTTCCCATTTGATGACCGCTGTACTTGTTGACTTGGAGGCCGTAATCTCCCACCGTGTAAACCAGGCACCTATCAATAATAATGCAATAAGCAATGGAACAAACCGTTTATAAATCGCGTGGCTACCTCCTTTATGTTAGTCGTGTTCTACATTCTCGCTATGCACTTTGTCCTAATTGACTTTTAAACATAGTTAGCCATTAGGTAGATTTTAGATTCCGATAATGCCTATTGATATTGTGACTTTGCCTCTTCAACATCAATGTTCTTCTGAGCCAGCAACTGTTCGCGAAGTGTATCGTATTTAGCATTGATTTGATCAACCTGGGCTTGGGGATAGCCACTAAATCCCCTGCTAATCAGGTTCTCAATGAGTGCTTTTTTCTCCTCCTCGTTTTTGCGATTAAGCACTGCAAGATCATAGTCATATTGTAGTTCGATTGCTTTTATTTTTGATGCTAGAGCTGCTGCCCGATCTTCATCTGAAGGCGATGTAACTGTGGGCTGAGTTGAGGATGGATAACTAACTACAGGAGTAGGAGTGTAAGTTGGCACATATGTTGGTACAAAAGTAGGTATGTATGTCGGTGTTGAAGTCGAGCTTGTCACTAAAGTGCCATTATTATAGTATTGCGGATAACTAAGTCCAGAAGAAGTGCAGAACGTACCAGATCCGTTAGGTTTACCGTTTAGAAAGGTCCCTATATATTTTCTGCCATTGGCCCAATAATAAGTACCTCGGCCATTCATTTTGCCGTTCACGAATTCGCCTACATACTTGTCACCATTTGCATAACCACTTGCCCAAGAGAAAGTGCCTTGCCCATTAGGAATGTTATTTGCCCACTCGCCCACATATTTATCACCATTTGCATAAGTCATGGTACCTTGACCCTCACGAACGTTTTCCGTCCACTCGCCCGTATAATTGGAACCATCTGCCTCAACCTGAGTTCCTTGTCCGTTTCGATAACCGTTCTTCCAATATCCTTCGTATGTGAGTAAATTTGGGATAATTACGGTACCATAACCGTCGTTCCTACCATATTTAGTTTCCCCTACGTATCTAAATCCTAATGAATCAGTGGTGTCCACTTTTATGGTTTTACCTTGTATATCCACTGAGTTAGTGGCTTCATTCCAATTGACAGTGCAATTCATAGTTTCTGCTACAAATCTAACGGGAACCATAGTCCTTCCGTTTACTGTCGTGGCAGGTACATCCAATAATACTGTGGTTCCGTTTACTAAAGCTTCCTTGTTATCGATCTGTAATTGTATAGTTTTATCCGCTCCTACGGCCAAAACGGTGTTTTGGCTTCCGTCCCAGGTCACTATTGCCCCAATAGCTTCAAAAATAGCCCTTAAGGGTACTAGAGTTCTTCCTTTTTCGACCACCGGAGGAACATCGAGGTACAACTGCGTTCCCTCGATGCTAACCGTCGGAACATCCGCCGCGGCTATACCAACACTCGCTGACAACAGTATCCCAGTTAACAATAAAACCAATATGCTTTTCTTCAAAATAATCCCTCCTGTTACTTTTGCAAACCTATAACCCAACTTAAACAGAAAACTGCCCCTCTTGGCAGTCATTCTAGTGAAAATAGGTTATTAATATTAGTACGAATAAGGTATGGATATGCAATTCTGTCCTTCTGTATTACCAATATTCTCTTAAAACATCCATATTCCTGCAATAATATAATAATAAAGGAATTAATTACAATTTAAAGAAACAACCTTAAACTGCGTTATAATGTTATACAAATGCATTATAATGTTCTTATAAAGTATTGCTATGTATAAAAATGGTTTACACTACATATAGGAGGTGCTAATCAATGGATAAGGTTTACACACCGCAACAAGTTGCAGAGATACTCAGCATTACCGAACGGACTGTTTTGATTTGGCTCAGAGCCGGTAATTTGAAGGGGGTGAAAGTTGGAAAGTATTGGAGAGTTATGGAGAAAGACCTGGAAAATTTCTTAGAGCAGAACAAAGCGGACAGTACAAAGTAACCCAAAAACATAATTGGCAGCCAGGCCACCGCTGCGAACGAACAACCTGACTGCCCCTAATGACACACCCCCACGAGGCCATGTCACTACTAATATACCATAGAGAAAGAACAATTATTAAGGAGGATATTTTAATGGTAAACGATAGATTTATTGGGACAGTCGAGGCACTTGCTTATATAGCTCCGCTAAAAGAATCCATTAAAGAGATCAATGATAATAGAGAAGGGATTAGAGAGACTTTAGCCACAGCCTCTTATGAGGAAGTTCTGAAGCATGCGGAGCTGACCGAAGCGGAAGTATCCCGGGAACAGTTTAATCTTGTCACCAAATTAATGGAAGCATTTACTGATCCAGAGCAGGCAGACCATTGTCTAAGGTGTATAGACATCTACGAAACGGCAATGGATCAAGCAAACTAGAATAATGCACTAACATCCCGGAGGGGCCACCTTCCCTCCGGGTACATCACAAAAAAGGAAGCCTCTTGGAATAAGATTCTGTTAAGACCAAAAAAATTAATCAAGAAAGGGGGGTACAAAAAGGTCGAGAACTGCGAAAACTGACCATGCCGAAGGCACTCCGAAAGCAAAAAAGAACGGTAACAATGAAGGCAGTATCCGCAAACGCAAGAAGGGTCAATATGAAGCCAGGATCACCCTTGGTGTTGATTCAGAAGTAAAACCTAAACGCCAATCATTCTACGGAAAAAGTAGGCAGGAAGCATTTGATAAGATGACCCTCGCATTAACTCAGGTAAGGGCAGGAACCTTTACTGAACCAAACCAGGTTACTGTTCGTCAATGGCTTGAGAATTGGATGGAAGTATACCAAGCAAACACCATAACCCCTAACTTCTATGTCAGGCGCCTGGACTTAATTAAGCTGCATATCAACCCCACCATGAAACAAGCCGTTAAAGAAGGTTTGATTGCTAAGAACATGGTCGCAGACGTGAGACCGCCGAAACTTGTCAGAACAAAAGAAGCCCGTCCTCTTGATAAGGAAGAAGCCAGCCGGTACCTGAAGCAAATTGCAAACCACCGTTTATATGCAGCTTTCCTATTGGAACTGACCACAGGGTTAAGACGTGGTGAATTGTTGGGGGTGCAGTGGGGCGATCTGAATCCCGATACCGGCGCACTCAAGATTAGACGACAAGTTAGCAGGGTAAAACTTCCCGGTAACCCGTCTACCTTGGAATACGCGCCATTGAAAACACCTTCGTCATACAGGACAATTATGCTTCCCGCAATAACTTTGAAAGCATTGGAAAGCCATCGAAAACAGCAGAATGAAGAAAAGATGCGGTGGCGGACAATCTACCCGGATGAAGATCTAATCTTCTGTACGCCGTTGGGGGGCAAACTGGATACTCGCCGCTTATACCATGTCCACATCAAGGCCCTGGAAGATGCTAAAATCCCCCATACCGCATTCCATAATCTCAGACATACCGTGGCCACTGTGTTGTTACAAGCCGGAGAAAACATTAAAACCATTCAAGACATGTTGGGGCATTCGGACGTTGAAACAACTTTAAATTGTTACAGTCATGTACTGGAAGATATGAAAAAGGGAGCCGCGGATAAACTTGAATCTATCTTTGGCGAAGTATTATCGTCCAATCCAGAACAAGAAAATAGCCCAGAAAACGTCCAGGCTATTAAAAAATGTTATCCGGTTGGGGTATGCTACCATTTATTGTAACTTCCGATCCCCGGGAAGCCCATTTACATTGGAGCGGGAAAAGGGGTTCGAACCCTCGACACCCGGCTTGGGAAGCCGGTGCTCTACCACTGAGCTACTCCCGCCCGCAAATTACTAACAGAGATATTCTATAACATATCACCGGGTTTAGTCAAATAAGCCTTCATTTTTTGTTCATAATAATCCCTTCCTAAACCCATTCCCCGCATAAATTCAAGAATAATTTTGCCTTAATTATTAAAGCTAATATAAAGTCTGTTGAAAGGAGCTCTTATTTTTGAAAGTTTTATGGAAGGGTGCCATAAGTTTTGGTCTGGTTAACATTCCGATCAGTATGTATGTGGCCACCGAAAACAAGGATATAAAGTTTAATTATCTGCATAAAGAGTGTATGTCTCCAATCAAATACCAGAAATTCTGTCCCCGCTGTGAAAAAGAAGTCAACAGTGATGACATTGTAAGGGGTTATGAGTACCAGAAGGGAAGTTATGTAGTTATTAATCCGGAAGATTTTGAACGTATTCCCCAGGAAAACACCAAGACGGTTGATATCCTGGACTTTGTAAGTCTGGCCCAGGTTGACCCAATTTATTTTGATAAGACTTATTATCTGGAACCTACAGCGGGAGGAGAGAAGGCCTATAGTCTCATAGTCGAGGCTATGCAGAAAACCAGTAAAATCGCGATTGCCAAAATATTTATTCGCACCAAACAGTCTCTGGCCGCCATCCGCGTGAAAGATAATGTGCTGGTAATGGAAACCATCTTTTACCCGGACGAGATCCGCTCGCCGGCTTCGTTAAATCAGGGTCTGGATCCTGCTAAACTGCATGATAATGAAATAAAAATGGCCGTAAGCCTGATAGAAAATCTGTCCACCGATTTTGATCCGTCCCGCTATCAAGATGATTATCGCCTGGCTCTGGGGGAGATCATCCAGGCTCGCATTGCCGGTCAGGAAATTGTGACGCCGGCCCCGACCGCCGAAAAAGGAAATGTAGTTGACTTAATGGAAGCTCTCAAGGCCAGTGTAAAATTAGCGGAGGAGAATCGTAAGGGGGCTGCCAAAAAAGCGGGGGGTACGCGCAAGAAGGCTAAGGCAGGCGGCTAGCCGTGATTTCTCTGTTGCCTGATTTAAACAAGGTCATGGAGCCGGTTCTGTATCCGGAAGCCTTTGATAGCGATGATTTCCTTTTCCAGGTTAAATGGGATGGAATCCGGATTCTGACCGTCGTTGATGATAAGATCCGCTTGATCAATAAGCATATGCGGGATAAAACGGCTCAATATCCGGAGTTGCAAAATCTGGGGGGGTCCTTGCCAGTCAGCAGTGCGGTATTGGACGGCGAGGTGGTAGTCTTGAAAGATGGCCGACCCAGTTTTCCTTCCATTTTAAGAAGGGATAAGGCTAATATCCAAAACGTCACTTATTTAAAGGGTTTACTTCCTGTTGATTACATGGTTTTCGATCTCCTCTATCTGAACGGACAAGATTTACGCAGCAAGCCTATCGAGTACCGGTTGGAGCTTTTGCATTCGCTAATAACCAATCAGGCTAATCTTCACCCGGTGGAAGACTTCTTGGCTGGGAAGTCTTTATTCGCAGCAGTTTTTAATATGGGGATGGAAGGAATCGTTGCCAAGAAAAAAGGGAGTTACTATTCCCCGGGAAAAGCTCACCAGGATTGGCTCAAGGTGAAGTGCCGGCGTAATCAAACCTGTCTCCTGGGTGGCTATACCCTGCGGGGTCAGCTGGTCAATTCTTTGCTGCTGGGAGTCTTTCGCGATGGCAGCCTTTTCTATGTGGGCCGGGCCGGCAGCGGGTTAACCACGGCTCAGCAGGAAATCCTATCTAAGCAGCTTCCCCCACTAAAAATTAATGATTCTCCATTTGCAAATTTGCCCTCGAGCCGAAAAGGTTACCATTATGTTCGCCCCCTCATGGGGGTTCTGATAGAGTATTTGGAATGGACCGAGGACTTAAATCTTCGCAATCCCGTAATTAAAGGTTTCATTGATATTGATCCCGCGGAATGTTGTTTTTAGGTTCGTCCTGCAGATAATAAAAAACCTGCTAAGCCCAGAACAATCCAAACCCATTGTCCGGCTAATATTTGAAATAGGAGTTGTTTACATGAAAAAATCATCTGCCACTATTGCGGGGCGGGAATTATCCCTCTCTAATCTGGATAAGATTTATTGGCCCCGAGACGGCTATACCAAAGGCGAGCTGATTCATTATTATGCAGAAATGGCTGCTTATCTCTTGCCTTATCTGCATGAGCGCCCCTTGGTTTTCACCCGTTATCCCGACGGAATTGATGGGAATTCCTTCTATCAAAAGAACGCTCCTGAATACTTGCCCGAGTGGATACCGACCTATCAGTGGCAATCCCAAGATAAAACCGGCAATAACTTAATTCTGGCTGAGGAGACGGCCGCTCTGGCCTGGTTGGCCAATCAAGCTTGTTTGGAGATCCACCCCTGGCTCTCCCGGCAAAATTCTATACTCTACCCTGATTTCATAGTATTTGACCTTGATCCCTATGAAGGTTGTCCCTTTCAAGTAGTGGCGGAAATAGCCCGGCTGTTAAAACAGCTTCTGGATAATATGGGGCTCAGGACCTACCTGAAGACTTCCGGTGCATCAGGGTTGCATATTTTTCTTCCTATCATTAATAAATACGATTATGCGCAGGGAAGAAACTGGGCGGGTAAACTGGCCGGGCTGGTATGCCAGGCCATGCCGGACAAGGCCACCATTGAACGCAGTGTTAAGGATCGAGGCAATCGGGTTTATGTTGATTATATGCAAAATGTAGTTGGCAAGACTCTCTGTTCCCCCTACAGTGTGCGACCTCGGGATGGAGCTCCCGTTTCCACTCCCTTGAGATGGGAGGAACTGCCCGATATCTCCCCGCGCGATTTTAATATCAAGACTATATTTGCTCGACTGGAGAGATTGGGTGACCTTTTTAGTCCGGTCCTAACGGATAAGCAAAATATCGATGAAGCCATGAGCATTTTGCATTAAGGAAATTTTTTATTCGTGATGGTGAAGAACGATTTTTTAAGGGGGGGTGTTGTTCCTGCTGGTGAAGAACGGTTTTCAGGGGCGGTTACCTGGTGCCATCTGTGATCTCGTCCCAGTTGATGAAATTAAAAGGGTCAGGCCATTAACACGTTAGCAGCCTGACCCTTAATTTATCATGTTTTATTATAGAACTTTAGCCAGCAGTCCCTTGAGCTGGGGAATACCTATTTCCTCGAGCTCGTAGGCTACTCTCACCGCCGGTTTGGTAATGGTCATTACCCGGCGCAGATCGATGGGGGTTCCAATGACCACCATTTCAGCTGGCGAGTTATTTATGGTCTGTTCCAATTCTTGAATCTGGGTCTTACCGTAGCCCATGGCCGGAAGCAGTCTGGATAGGTGATTGTATTTGGCAAAGGTGCCTTTGATGCTGCCCACTGCATATGGCCGGGGATCAATTAACTCACTGGCTCCCATTTTTTCAGCTGCGATTACCCCGGCACCAAAAGCCATGCTTCCGTGGGTAAGTGTAGGTCCGTCTTCGACTACCAGTACCTTTTTGCCCTGGATGGTTTCGGGTTGTTCCACCGTGATGGGCGAGTTGGCCATGACGATGGCAGCTGCCGGGTTATTTCTGATTATGGCTTCTTTAACCTCTTCCACTTTAGCGGGATCGGCGGAGTCAATTTTGTTGATAATAGCAATATCAGCCATACGCAGGTTGGTTTCGCCCGGATGGTAACTGGTTTCATGCCCGGCCCGGTGGGGATCAACTATCACTATGTGTACATCCGAAACATAAAAAGGAATATCATTATTGCCGCCATCCCAGAGTATTACATCGGCTTCTTCCTCTGCCTGCCGCAGTATAACCTCGTAATCAACCCCCGCGTATACAACCATTCCGATGTCGATATGGGGCTCGAATTCTTCTCTTTCCTCGATGGTACACTGGAATTTGTCCAAATCTTCATATGTAGCAAAGCGCATACATACCTGTTCCTCCAGGTTGCCATAGGGCATGGGATGCCTGATAACGGCAACCTTTTTACCAGCTTCGATGAGTAATTTGGCCACATAACGGGTAGTCTGGCTTTTACCGCTGCCGGTCCTTACCGCTGTTACTGCTACGACCTTGCGTTTGGACTTAAGCATGGTGGTCTTGGGTCCCATCAAACGAAAATCGGCACCGCAAGCCATAGCCAGTGATGCCTGATGCATTACATATTCATGGGGAACATCGCTATAGGCAAAAACGACCTGGTCCACATCGTATTTTTTAATCAATTCCGGCAATTCTTCCTCTGCATATATGGGGATGCCTTCCGGGTACATGCTTCCCGCTAATACAGGGGGATATAATCTTCCTTCAATATCGGGAATCTGAGTAGCTGTAAAAGCCACTACCTGGTAGGCCGGGTTGTCCCTGAAATAGGTGTTAAAATTGTGAAAATCTCTCCCGGCTGCACCCATAATAATTACTCGGTCAACTGTCATTAAAAATCCACCTCTCCTATTTTTTCAGCAGTCCTTTGGTTGGCATCCCCTTAAAGGATAACCTGCCATTATCCAGGATCTGCTCTTATTTTTTATTTGTCAGTGTTATCCGCATCCCAGGAAAATACTTGAATATCCTGGCGCAACTCCCAACCCTGGTGGTGGTAAAATCCCAGCGCGACTTGATTGTCGTTAAAAGCAAACAGGTGTATTTTCAAAGCTCCCAGTTGCTTAAGTTCACTGATGACCTGGTTAAGAAGCACCTTGCCACAACCTTTTCCCTGGTAATCAGGATGTACCGCCAGATGGTATATGTATCCCCGGCGCCCATCAAACCCACCCAGAACTGTCCCGATTAAACCGTCCTGGGTCCTTAACAGCAGACTGGTGGAGGGGTTTCGTTCCATAAAAACCTTAAGCTTGCTCTCTTCATCGCTGGCTCCCCCTCTCAAACCGGGGGTGATGCTCCATAAATCCAGCATGGGCTTCAAGTCAATTATTTGCGCTCTTTCCACCCGGTATTCGATAGCGGCTGCTTTCTCCCCCAGGTCCTTGTCCCGCTTCTTATTCATATTATCGCGTTTATTATCAATAAACAAGCGCCCCATCTCTTCATGCAGGTTTGGTCAAAAATTACTTTTTTATTATAACGCATCCTAAAGATCAATAGTTTGCAAAAAATGTTTTTGTTCCGTCTGGCAGGGATGGAAATTCCAAGTCGATTGGCAACTAGATAATTAAAAAGCATCACAACCGAGTTAAATAATAGATTGGTTTTCGGGCTAGGATATTTAGTTTGGCCTTTTAGGTCTATTTCTGTATAGTTTTGCCCCATTTTGTCCCCAAATTTAAAAATCTGCCTGAAGGGCAAAAAATAACAGGGCCTGTTCGGCCCTGTATTACTGACTTTATATGGTGGGCGCGGAGGGTTTCGAACCCACGACTTCTACCGTGTGAAGGTAGCACTCTCCCGCTGAGTTACGCGCCCACATTTTTATCAAATCCCACCTATGTCTGGATCAGTTTTTAATATATATTATTTCTGGTCGAGTAGCAACTAAAAAAGTCGGTTGCTCACGATGGTCTGATTCCTTTTCGGGCCCACCGCCACCAATGCGTGTTTTACCCCGCTTAATTCTTCAATCTTGGCAATGTAATTTTTAGTTGCCAGCGGTAAGTCTTCATACTCGGTAATATTGCTTATATCCTGATTCCACCCCGGCATCTCAATGTATTCGGGAACACAGCCCTCCAGTACATGTATATTATCCGGGAATTCTTCCAGAATTTCCCCTTTATAACGATAGGCAACGCAAATCTTGACGGTGGAGAATGTATCCAGCACATCCAGTTTGGTTATCGCTAGATCAGTAAGTCCGTTAATGCGTGCGGCATAACGCAGTATCACCGCATCCAGCCAACCACATCTTCTGGGCCTGCCAGTGGTAGTTCCGAATTCGGCGCCCCGCTCCCGGAAGATTTCTCCTGTAGCATCCAGCAGCTCAGTTGGAAAAGGTCCTTCCCCAACCCGGGTAGTGTATGCTTTTGCTACTCCAATTACCCGGCCTATCTCAGTTGGCCCGATTCCGGATCCCACACAGGCTCCCCCTGCCGTGGGGTAAGATGAAGTCACATAAGGATATGTGCCATGATCAATGTCCAGCAGGGTGCCCTGGGCACCTTCAAAAAGGACTTTCTTCCCGGCCTTGAGGTTATTGTGCACCAGTAAGCCCGTATCAGCAATATATTTTTTCAATGTCTCTATCTGAGCCATCAATTCTACTATCATTTCTTCAGCATCAAAGCCTGGTTCGTTATAAAATTCTTCCAAGAGACGGTTCTTGCGCGCTACTTCCGCGGTAAATCTTTCCCGGAAGTGCTCTTCATGCAGAAGGTCGCTGATTCTGAAACCTATCCGACTGATTTTATCAGCATAGGTTGGTCCGATCCCCCGTTTGGTAGTACCTATTTTTTTGGTGCGATCTTCAATTTCATCGATCTTTTTATGATAGGGCATAACTACTGAAGCTCGGCTGCTTATCCTCAGGTTGCTGGTATCAATACCTCTTTGATGCAAGCCGTCAATCTCTTCAATAACTTTGGCTAAATCTATGACAACGCCGTTACCAATTACACAGATCTTTTCGGCGTGCAATATTCCCGATGGTATTAAATGCAACATAAACTTCTCATCAGCCAATTCGACTGTATGCCCGGCATTGCTTCCGCCCTGGTACCTTACTACGCAATCAGCTTCCTCAGCTAGAAAATCTGTTATTTTTCCCTTTCCTTCGTCGCCCCACTGCGCACCTACTAACACTACGGCCGGCATTAACCCACCTCCTGGTTTAATGTATGAAATCATAGGTGACATCATACCCTTGCAATGTCGCTCTACTCCCAACCTATTTATAGTACCAGAAGGGCAATATAGTGTCAATGATTGGTAGCAGCGCGATATTGAAGGAATTCTACGCACCTTTCATATCAGATTGAACCACCCCTGAACAAATTCAGAGGAATGCGGCGCTTAACAATCTTCAAAAATATGCGGGTACGCTTCTTGTACATATTTTATAGGTATTATTTCTATCCCCTTAATCCCCACTGGTATATCGGCCCGGTTGTCGGCGGGAATAATTACTTTTCTGATTCCAGCTTGTTGGGCACTAAAGATCTTCTGATAGATGCCTCCCACTGGCTTTACCCGTCCCTGTATGGATATCTCGCCGCTTATGGCTATATCCTGGTGCACCGGCCGTTGCAAGACGGCACTATTTATGGCCAGATATATGGCAGCGCCGGCCGAAGGTCCATCAACTTTTCCTCCTCCAATGATATTAATATGAATATCATAGTTGTTAAGGTTTTGACCGCTTGCCTTACGAAAAACTGCCGCTGCGTTAACAACCGAGTCTTTGGTCATCGTGCCGGCGGTATCGTTGAAGTGAATCGTTCCTGCTCCGGCTTCAACCGGAAAGGCAATAGCCTCCAGTTCTATCAGGGATCCTAGATGACCTGATAAGCCTATGCCAAATATTTTTCCTATTTCCGTCTCATCTGTAGCTTTGCTCACTATATAGGGCGATATCCGACTGTTTTGAATAGCTTCATAAACATGACCGGGTTCAACCCGAAGCCGGTGAGAATTGATAGTGCCCTCGTTGAGGGCCAGCGAATAGGCATCCACCAGTATTTTGTTGGCACTGCGCCCATCATGGCTGTACTCACCTATAATTTCACTAACCTTGCTATCTATTTCTATCCCCAGCTTACGCGCGGAATTGGTCACGATCTGCTGGATGTGTGCGGGGGTTAGCGGCTCAAAAAAAACTTCCATACACCGTGATCTAAAAGCAGGGCTTATCTCGCTTTGGGCTCTGGTAGTGGCCCCGATCAGGAGAAAGTCGGCCGGAACCCCTTCCGTGAATATTTTTTTTATATACTGCGGCACCCGCTCGTCATGCGGGTCATAGTAGGATGATTCAAAAAATACCCGCTTATCCTCCATCACCTTTAACAATTTATTTTGCAGATAGCTGTCCATTTCTCCAATCTCATCAATAAATAAAATGCCTCCATGGGCATCTGAGACAAGTCCCAGTTTGGGTTCCGGTATGCCCTCTTCGGCCAATTCCCGCCTGGCACCCTGGTAAATGGGATCATGTACTGATCCCAGCAAGGGATTGGTGGATTCGCGCGGATCCCATCTCAATGTGGTTCCGTCCACCTCTATAAATGGAGCGTCCTCCCGGAAAACGCTGTCCTGTCTGCCTTTGGCTATTTCAATCGCCAGACGAGCACAGGTTGTTTTGCCTACCCCGGGGGGACCGTATAGAAGGATGTGCTGCGGAAAAGGGGTATTAAGCTTGGATATTAAAGCTTTAAGTGCTTTTTGCTGACCTATGACTTCATCTATTTGCCCTGGTCGCAACAATTCAAACGCGGAACCCTTTAACCCGCTGCGTTCCATCTTCTCCAATTGTCCCAATTTCTTGAGGGTTTGCGCATTTTCATGGTGATTACTCTGTTCTTTGACAACCTCCAGCTTAATATCCTGAAGATAGTCGTTATATTTCTCTTCCATTCTCTGCTGGACACGCTGTTCTAGTTGGTCTTCTACAGCTCTCCGGGCATATTTATCTGCTGCCAGATTCTCCAGATGATCTAAGATGTCTCCTAAAGCCTCAGTTGCCGGCAGCTCAGTAAGGGTCGGGTCTTCTTCAAGCAACTTCTGCAAAGCCAATACCCGGTCGAGAATCTGCTCTGAGTTGATCAGGTCTATCGCATCCAGTTTACTGGCACGCAGGATAAAACCCTGGGTCCCATAGAGTACATTTAATTGTTTGAAAAGGGCTGTTATTCTATCGCTGGTGGTAAGTTCTTCCGTTTGCATTTCTTGCTGCTGCTTCAGCTTGATTGAGTACCGCATCTACTATTTCCTCCCCTGATTACTCAGGTGCTACTACTAATTTAATCTCGGCTTGAACCGAAGGATATATTTTCAATTTAATATTATGAGTCCCCAAGTGTTTAATAGGATCACCTGTGTCTATTTTCTTTTTATCTATTGTTACCCCAAATGTTGCCTGCAAACTTTCGGCTATTTCCTTGGCGGTAACCGCTCCAAAGAGTTTATCGCCCGAACCAGATTTGACCCTTATCTCCACCTTTTGGCCGTGCAGCTGTTTCTTGAGCGCTTCCGCGCGCTCTTTTTCCGATTGTTTCTTTTTTTCTGCCTTGAGGCTTTTTGCCTCTATTTCGTTTATCTTGCTCCTGGTTGCTTCCTCAGCCAATCCGTGCGGGATAAGATAATTGCGGGCATACCCGTCCGATACTTCCAGGGTTTGACCCTTTATCCCCAGTTTCTTAATATCTTCAGTTAGAATAACCTTCATCTCGTCTCCTCCTTCTTGTGACTCAGTTTTCTATAATCCAATAATGAATCAAATAGGCCCCAAATGCCAATGAAAATTGTGGCGGGTAACGTAAATACCAGTATATTTATAATAAATATACCCAATGCCCATCTCCGGCCGCGAGGAGTCATTCTCCACCACTGGTACTTAAGGCTGGAAAGCCCATAATATAAGGTAACCGGCGCCGCTATAACCAGGAGGTTTGAACCCACATAATACATATTCGTCATTTGATCCCGTCCCCATAACCATAAAGCCAGAGCTATTATAATCACCCAGACGAATTGCCATGGCATTATTTCCTCTACAAAGGGTTTATGGGTCAGAATAGGTAGGTTCTTTTTGCGGCTGATATAGGAACTCAATGTCAATACTAGAAATACGGCCAGTATAGACTGTAGATAGTATAAAGCAGGCAGATGCATTAAAAACCAATGAGCTGCCCCAGCAAGACTGTTTTCCATCTCTTCAGGGCTGATGCCCTGCTGCTCGTAGAACTCAAGCAACCCGCGGTCTTCAGCCACCTTAACGCTATCCTCTATATACAGATTGATCTCCGTTTGCAAAATGTTTCCGGAGACGTCCCCGGCATTATAATAGGTCAGGCCGATAAAAATACTGACCAACAGCAGAGCAGAAACCAGGCCCCACTTCTGCAATTCATAATAGCCTTTTTGAGCTGCCAATAGAAGCCCCATTATAAAGGAAGGCATCCCAAAAATAAGTAAAAAAAATAAATTACTGCTTCCGGCCAACCCGTACAACAGTAACATATTGAGCGCAAATATGAGGAGCATATTATTTCGACTTGTAAAATAACCTCCCAGCAGCAGTGATATACCCCAGATTATTCCACTCATAAAAGCCAGCGATGGCGAACTGCTCATAACCAGACAGGCCGTAGATGATATAAGTATCAGATACACAAATCCTGGCAAGTTATCACCTCTTTTTTTGCTCTTTGCTCTCCAGATACTTTTGGAGATGGATCAGGTCTCCGTGCTCCTGTTCAATTTCGGTGGCATCGTTTATACTGCTATTCACCTTGTGTTTGACTCTCATTTCAATTACCTGATAGCTTATTCCCACCCTGCGTCCCAAAACATAGGCAATAATTATTAGTGTGGCCAATGCGTCAACAGTGGCATCATTTCCCGCCTTCAACAGTGACTTGAACAATGTCCCCACAGTTTCAACCAGATCTGCTTTGAGCCACTCAATTACTTTCAGATTGGCTGTAATGTCCATCTCTCTTCTCAATTAAAGACACCTCCAACCTATTTTGTTCTGCATCGTATTCACTTTTTCCTGCCTGACATTTATTAGCCGGCGGACAAAATGTTTTGGCGGCTAAACACTTTGCTGCAGCGGCCCGGGGCCTCTCCGAGTCCCGACATTGGCCAGCGGTACCCGGGTATGAGAAAAGCCCGCTTAAGCGCGGGCTTCAGACCGTCAAAAAAGATCAATAGCTACGTTAATTCGGAAGGACCCGCTCTATTCGACGTACCCATATGTACGTCTCAATCACGGTCCTTCCGATTGCCTTGCTCTTGACCTTTTTTGCTCGCTCTGCCAGGGTGTCAACTTTGTCAACACCCTAAAGCCCGCTTAAGCGCGGGCTTTTAATTTTTCACAATTGTCAGCGAAGTCAGTGCTATTCTGAAGTATAGGGCAACAAGGCCATTATCCGCGCCCTTTTTATCGCCACCGTCAATTGCCGCTGATGCAGGGCACAGTTTCCGGTAATCCGGCGGGGAAGAATCTTGCCCCTCTCGGTAATATAGCGGCGTAGCTTGACCAGTTCTTTATAATCTATACCCTCGACTTTATCCGCACAGAAATTACACGGACGTCTTTTTTTACGCTTGTCTCGCTTCATCAAGGTAGTTGTCCTCCTTTATCAAAAAGGTATATCATCCTCTTCTTTTTTATCTACGATATCAATGTCTTCCAGCCTTACTTCGCGCCCCAGATCTTCCCAAGGATCAGGTTCCCTGCGGGAAGAGGCTGAACCGGATCCGGAAGCAGAGCCCGTACCAGCTTTATCCAGGAAACGGACGTCATCAGCTACCACTTCAGTAACTTTCCGCTTCTGCCCTTCTTTGTTTTCATAGGTACGTACCTGCAATCTGCCTTCAACTGCAGCCATTCTCCCTTTGCCCAGGTAATTAGCACAGTTCTCAGCCAGACCTCTCCAGGCTACAACATCAATAAAATCTGTTTCATCCCTATTAAATTTGCGGTTCACAGCCAGAGAAAAAGTGGCCACCGCTGTTCCGTTGGTAGTGTATTTTAGTTCCGGATCGCGCGTAAGGCGCCCAATAAGAATTACCCTATTTAACATGTTTCTCTCCTCTCTGACTGCTTAACACTATTTTTCGTCTTTTCGTATAATAATGTGGCGTATTAGACTATCAGATATCTTAATAACTCTGTCCAATTCCTGAACAGTCTCGGGCACGCCTTTGAAATGCCACAAGCAATAGATACCCTCTGCATAGTCTTCAATTCTGTACGCCATGCGCTTCTTACCCCATCCACCTACTTCGTCAGTAAATTCACCGCCGAAATCTTCAATAATCTTACGCAGTCTTTCCTTGATTTCAACGATTACTTCTTCAGTTAGATCAGGCTTGATGATAAACATCATCTCGTAATCACGCATTCCTACACCTCCTCCCTCTGGACTAAGCTCGCATTTGCAAGCAAGGGCCCCGAACTTATGTTCGAGGCAGGGACTTACACATTATTATAGCAGTAATGTATAATAACTTGCAACCTTAATTTTACAATTTGCCTTTAATCAGAAAGCTTTTCAGGTCTGACAAAGGTTTTTCAATAATATCTGTATCATTGAAAAGTGCTTTCAGAACTGCTACCTCCTGCTTATGCTCATTGGTTTTAAACCCAATAATACAAAAGGGTCCTTCGTTGCGTGAACTTTTTACCGTAACTAGATCACCGGCTGAAAATTGCTTATCGGATATTATTCGTAACACTTCTTCCTCACTCCTTGGATGCATAGCAAAATACTACTATAATATATGCATCAGACAGTCAAAGTGTTATTTCTCCATCATTGGTTATCGCTTACTACGCGCACCATTTTTTTCTCAAACTCACTGCGGGCTAGCATTACCAGACGCCCACACCCGGTGCACTTGATTTTAATATCCATCCCCATACGGACTACTTCCCAGTTATAGCTGCCGCAAGGATGTTGCTTTTTCATTTTAACAATATCCCCGAGCTTAAAAGCTTTTCTCTCCATCGTCTCCCTCTCACTGGCGCATCCACTAACAACTTGATTTAGCGCACTCTTATTATTTCTTAATTTTTATAGGTCTGAAGCCCTTTTGCAGTACCCGCCCGATTTCATAACACAGGCAATCGCGTTCTTGCATGGCTTTCTGGAAAGCATCTGCTTTATTATCATCCAGTGCTACCAGTAGCCCCCCCGCGGTTTCCGGCGAGAATAGCAGATCGCGCCGCGTTATATCAATTTCCTCCTGGTATTCTACTTTATCAGCCAAATATTCCCGGTTGGTATAGGCCCCGCCAGGAACCAGGCCCAGGTTGGCATACTCAAGTGTACCCTCCATAAAGCGGATCTGGTCAGTATTCAGTTCCACTTCTACATCACTGCCTGCGGCCAGTTCATAAAGGTGTCCCGCCAGTCCGAACCCGGTTATATCAGTAGCGGCATTGACTCCCACTTGCTGCATAACTTCGCAACCGATTTTATTTAACATACTCATCCAGTACACGGCCTCATCAGTCGCAGACGGCGACGCCATTTCCGCCTTAATGGCCGTGGCAATAATACCGTTTCCCAGCGGTTTGGTTAGAAACAATCTGTCCCCTGGCAAGGCAGTGCTATTGCTAATTACCTGGTCTGGGTGTACTAACCCGCATACTGATAGTCCATATTTGGGCTCATTGTCATCAACAGTATGTCCACCCACGATTAAGGCACCTGCCTCCTTTACCTTGCTGAGCCCGCCCTCCAGTATCTTCCGGAGCATGAACATATCTGCACATTTTGGATAGCAGACCAGGTTCATCGCCAATAGCGGCTGGCCTCCCATCGCATAAACATCATTAATGGCGTTGACCGCTGCTATCTGACCAAAAGTATAAGGATCATCTACCATAGGGGTAAAGAAGTCCATGGTCTGAATTATCGCCAGTTCATCATTGAGGCGATAAACTCCGGCATCATCACGGCTGCTTATTCCCACCAAAAGATCTTTGTCATGGGGCCATTCCAGGCCGTTAAGCATTTCTTCTAAGGTCCCCGGACCTATCTTGGCAGCTCATCCGGCTGCCCGGACCATTTCCGTAAGTCTAAGGGGCTTTTCCATCCTGAATCACCTCTCCCCGTCTGGACAGGCTTGCCCATAATTCGATAATAGCCCTGCCCCAATATAACCTCGGCTGATTTTAAAATTCTTGCATAAAAGCTTTATAACCCAGATAAGCCATGTAAATATCCAGTTTGCTGGTTACCTCAAAAGGTGAGTGCATTCCCAACACTGCTACCCCACAGTCTACCACTTCCATACCGTACTGGGCTATATATTGAGCGACTGTGCCGCCTCCGCCAATATCTACTTTACCGAGCTCACCTACCTGCCATATTACCCCAGCCTCATCAAAAAGGTGTCTGATCCTGGCCAGGAACTCGGGGTTGGCATCGTTAGAACCTGATTTTCCGCGCGAGCCGGTGTATTTAGTCACAACTAATCCATGCGTCATGAAGGAGCAATTCATTTTCTCGAAGACTTCCGGGTAGTTAGGATCTACAGCCGCATTTACGTCCGCGGAAAGGGCATAGGACCGGGCCAGGGCTTGACGCAGGCTGTAATAATCATGAATTCCGGCCTTGTGCATAATTTCAGCCGTAATATTTTCAATCAATAGGGACTGCAGTCCAGTATTCCCGGTGCTGCCTATTTCTTCTTTGTCCACGAAAAGAAACAGAGCCGTGCGTTGCGGCTTCTCCACCTCCAAGGCCGCCATTAATGAGCTGTATGCACATACCCGGTCATCCTGTCCATATGCTCCCACCATGCTCCTATCGATACCGACTTCTCGGGCCGAAAAGGCAGGAACCAACTGCAGCTCCGCACTGGTTAGATCATCTTCTTCGATGTCATATTTCTCCCTTAGAAGATTCATTACATGGGCTTTAATGGGATCCTTATCCTCATCTGGTTGGCATCGGCTGCCAATGAGGGCATTGAGGCTTTCTGCGTTTACAGCCTCTGACATTTTCTTTTCCATCTGGTCTTTGGCTAAATGTGGCAAGAGGTCGGCAATCGTGAAGACTGGATCACTGGCCTCCTCACCGATTACAACCCTAATTACTCGGCCATCCTTCTTAACTACCACTCCATGCAGCGCCAGGGGCATGGCCAGCCATTGATATTTCTTAATTCCGCCGTAATAGTGGGTCTTTAGCAGCGCCATTCCATCAGCTTCATAGGCTGGCCGTGCTTTGAGGTCCAGACGGGGTGAATCCAGGTGGGATACCACCAGATTAAAGCCCGCTTCGAGGGGCTCTGTACCTATTACTAGCAGTGCGGCTATCTTGCCTTTGCTGGTCATAAGAATCTTATCTCCAGCCTGTATGGAATCAAGTTTCGCTATCTCTTTAAACCCTTTTTTCTCGGCCAGGCGGCTTATATATTCCACCGCTTCCCGTTCGGTCTTGACCTGGGTAAGAAAATCAATATATCCATGATTAAATTGATAGGCCGCCTTAGTTTTCTCTTCGTCCAGCCTGGACCAACAACTTGGATCCTTTTTACTGTTGTTTACTTGCATGACGAGATCCCCTTTCTTATTTGTTTCTACTAAAATTCAGTTTTCGCGTTTAAAGAACTTTACTTATCGAAAAGGCCCAAGCTTGCCTTAAGTCGAATACGAAAGTTGTGTTATATAATCTCTCATAGTAATGGTTAATCTATACACCTATACCTGTAAAAACCTTTAAAAACGCGAAGAGCTTCAGCAGGTATGGAAAGATAACCGATCCCTCTATATAGACCGCCATTCGGGAAGCATTTTTCACCCCTAAATCTGTCCCTAACTGCAAGGGTGTGCTTAATAACCCGGCTATAACTGTTATTATTATAAGGTTTTGGGTCAATACTAGCACTATTCCCCCTATACGGTTCACTCTTCCTATTATACCCTGCTGGAGGACTTTTTCTATAAACATGCACATAAATTTTAACAAGCAGCGGCATACGATAAATAGTAACAGAAAACATAGTGCTGCCACGAGCAGATACGCAAATTCTGTGATTTGGCGATGTAGAAAGGCCACTCCTTCGTCTACCAGCGGCAGCGAGGAAATAATATCGGTTTGGTTAAGTTGCCCTACGGGGAGCGATAGACGTTTTTCCAATAGATCCGTCAGAAAACTGACCACTTCATAATGTTCCTGCAAGTAATCTGCGGCCGCGTTGCGATACAAATAAGCAATTCCCAGACTGACCAGGGTAGTGACAATTCCACCTACTGCACCTATAAATCCTTTTCTATAGCCTATTGAAACACCTAATGCTAGAACTATAATTAAGCTGTAATCAAGCAGGTTAAATCCCATTTTAACCTCCCTTTTGCCGCTGCCGCTGGCGGCACAAATAGTGATGAAAATTTATTTTTCACGTTAATCACCTCAACTGAATGTATACCAATCATTCCTTTAATAGCCGTCCGGTCCGTCTTAGACAAGAAATGAATTACATAATGTAAGTATTTTCCCTGCCACAACGTATTTTTATTGTACACTGAATTAACAAAGGAAGGTGATTCATTTGCATATCTATGGACGTAATTTGCTAACCGGTTTTTTTCTCTCCCTGGTATTATCAATCCTATGCTCAACTATGGCACTGGCTGCTGATAAGGAACCCATAACGCTGGAACAGGCCGTTCAGACGGTTAAACAACATTTTGAGGTACCTGCCCAGTACACCGAATTTACTTCGGGTTATAATCGTTCCCAAGACAGCTCTTGCTGGTCTCTTACCTGGAATGACCCAGCTAATAATAGCGGGAATTTTAGCGCTCAGGTAGATGCCAGTACCGGTGAAATCGTCGCGATGAACTCCTGGAGACCTTATACCCCTCCCTACCACCGTATACCTGAGATATCGCAGGCCCAAGCACAGGAAATTGGCACTGGGCTTCTAAAGCGACTGCTTCCAGCTCGCTCCTCATCTCTAGTCCTTCTCCCCGATACTCAACCTATTTCTCTGTCCAGCAATGGGCCATCTACTTATACTATCAGCTGGCGGCGGTTTGCTGACAGTATTCCCGTTATCAGCGATGGGGCCACGGTGGAGGTAAATGCCCATAGCGGAGAGGTGCTGAGATATAATCTTACCTGGACCAATCAATCTTTGCCCGCTCCCACCAATATCATCAGCTCTGACGCAGCTCGGCAGCTCTTTGTAGATGAGGAAGTTCTGCAGCTGCAGTATATGCTGCCCTACAGTATGCGGCCATTGTCCGTCCAGTCTCAGCAAGCCCCACTGCTGGTTTACCGCCTGGATCATCCTTCCAACGGAGTGATAGACGCATTGACCGGAGAACTGATATTACCTGATTCTGGGCAGTGGTTGGCCGGAGGAGGTAGTGACGAAATGCAAAATAAGTCCATGCAGGTCGCAGTCCCGTCGGTTTTAACCCCCCAGGAAGAAGAGGAGATCTCCCAGGCTTTGGACTTGATAAGCCCGGAGCAGGCTGCTGATGTAGTAAATACATGGGTTGAGATACCTGACAATATGGTGTTAAGGTCGGTAAACCTCTACCAGGATTGGGATGAACCCAGCCTGCGTATATGGAATCTATATTGGGCTTCTGCCTCACCAACGTCATCCAACCTGCCCCTCAGTCTCTACGGTCGGGTGAATGCGCGCACCGGAGAACTGCTCAATTTCAACCTGGATTTACCCACCCCCACTGATCCAACCGAGCCTATCAGCCAGGAGGCTGCCCGCAATCTGGCCGATAATTTCATGAGGCGGGCCCAAGGGGAGCGTTTTGCCCAATTCAAGTTGGATGAGAGGTCTTTGGACAGGGATAATAGCAGTAAAATGCTACCCTCATACCAGACTACCTGGAACTTTACTTATGGGCGGACGGTTGATGGCATACCCTTTCCGAGCAATGGAGCCGAAATCAGGATAGATCGAGCCAGTCAGCAAATAATTTCCTATAATCTAAATTGGATTGACAGAGACTTCCCCTCTTCTCAAGGTGTTCTGGGAATTGATCGAGCCAATACTCTTTATCTTCAATCTGCTCCACTTACCCTGAGTTATATCGCCCTTTATTCAAGTGAAGAGCGGGCAGCGAAAATGCGCCTGGTTTACCAACCCCTAAGCCCTCCCTCCGAGCCTTATTGCCGCATTTTTGATGCTAAAAGCGGTGCCAAGCTGAATGACCGGGGGCAATCTGTAGTCCCCAAAATCCGACCCTATGTTTTCAATGATATAGCCGGACATTTCGCTGAAAGAGAGATTGCCTTGCTGGGTCAGGCCGGTCTAATGGGTGAATATGGCGACACCTTCCGTCCTGACGAGCCAATGCATCTAGCCGCACTCCTGCGAGCAATGTTAGGAAGCACCAACGGAGTCACCACAATACAGGCCTTGTCTGATGCAGAAGTATTGGAACAGGCTCAAGCTTTAGGATGGATTAAGGAAAAACTGGCGGCCGAATTACCTGTAAGCAGAGGACTCCTGGCGCAGCTGATGGTGCGGTCTTTGAATCTTGAATATCTTGCCTGTCTGCCAGATATTTATCAGGTTCCTACTCGAGATGGGGCCTCTTTGCTTCCCGATTTGAAAGGTTATGCCGCCCTGAGTTGGGGCCTGCAGATAATTAAAGGAGACGGTGAAGACTTCGCAGTCTCACACATAGTGACCCGTGCTGAAGCAGCTGCAGCTTTAATCCGCACTTTAGAAGTCAATATTTAGCAGTCTTAATAAACATACCCTTTATTGCATGGGATGTTAGCGCAGGTGTGGTAATATAGTTGTAAATTGTAAGTACTGCAAATTCCAAACCTATAGTTAATGACCTCAAAGCAGCCGGTTTCATAGTGGAGTCAGTTATAGTAAAGTGATAGCATTATGGTAAACTGAATAGGGAGGCGAGTATTAAGGGAAGAAAAACTTGAGCAAGACCAACCTCAGTTTACCATGCTTGATCCCTATAAGATTTGGAAGAAATTTTATTTTTCCACTAAACATCTTTTAATAAGTGGATACTAATCTGGCTGATTGGAATAAACTAATGAAAAGTAAAGCCAAATAGAAAAACAAATTACCCTAAACAGGATATCCAGACCGTACCCCCATTCTAATGATTTACGCCTTAATTAATAAATCTTATTTTCTTGATCTAACCCCCGGGTCCAGCCTGGTAGAATACAATCCATGGCTGCAGGAAGAATAACTTTATTTAGAAGAAAGGCATGGTAATGGATTTTAGTAATATACAGGATTTGACCTCATATATTAATCAATTTGGTATTTTTGCTCCTCTGGTCGCCTTTATTCTATTTGCGCTTCAGGCAATTTTGCCAGTATTCCCTTATATAATCTTGGCCGCTGCCGGGGGAATACTATTTGGTTTTAAGCTGGGAGTTCTTCTTTCCTGGTTAGGCGCACTGACCGGTGCCTGTCTGGCCTACTGGATGTGCAGGTCGCTGGGCTATTCCCGTTTTTTACAGCACCTTTACAGTCACCTTGGTTATGATGTTCGCCGGCTTGATTCTTCAATGGCTTTTTGGACCATTGTTATAGCCCGGATAATACCTGTGGTACCTACGCCGCTTATTAATGCTGCCGCTGCCCTGGGCGGGATTCCCTTCCCCAACTTTTTTGCGTCTTCGGCTATTGGTAAAATCCCCTCAGCTGTACTTTATACCGGTTTGGGGTTGGCCCTTTTTAATTCCCGGGATATTCAGACTGCTCTGTTAATCGTGGGCATTACCTTACTGATTTTATTATTGGCCTGGTATCAAGCGAAAAAACATTTTCCTACTAAATTGACTTGATGCTAATAACGCTTGCGCATTTTACTTAAGGCAAGGTATGCTTATTAAGAAATCTATTCTTATATAACCAAGCAGCTATTTTAATATATAAAAAGGGGCCCTATAAGGAGCGAAACGGGCCGGGGCAATAGCAAAATACTCTAATAACAAGAACCGCTCTTAAATAGTCATTTAAGAGCAAATACAGCCAGAGGTGTTTTCCTGCTCTATTTATGGGAATAAAAATCTTAGTGGGGTACATTTTTTATAAAAAGACTTTATTCGACAAACTCCCGGGCTTAAAAAGGGATAAATAAAACGGTATATTTAAATTATTTAGATAGGACCTTCTGGTTCGTTTGAGGAGCAAAAGAGTTAAAACTACAAGAGGAGAGCGAAGCACATAGTGGTTATTTCAGGTTTAATCGGTGTACTTATTTTAGTTCTGGTGGTTCCTTTTATCAATAAGACGGTTGAAGAGAATTTGGAACCATTTCTCTTTGTCATGGGGTTAGCTGCCAGCATAATTTCGGGGATCATGAGCATTGAACTGGTTTTAAAAGCACTTGCAGAGCCGATAATGATTACATTGGCCGTTTTTATTGCGGGTGCGTTGTTCTTTTTAATGAACAACCAGTTCCAAAGGTATGTCAACAAAATTCTGGCAACTATTCCTATTACCGTTTTTGTATTTCTTTTTGTGGTCCTCCTGGGGCTTTTATCCAGTGTTATTACGGCCATAATAGCATCAATCATTCTGGTGGAGATCATTTATCTTTTGCCATTAGTACGAAAACAAAAAGTTACCCTATGTATTATTACTTGTTTTTCTATAGGATTAGGTGCGGCCCTCACTCCTATAGGCGAACCGCTGGCGACTATAGCAATTTCTAAATTGGATAAAAGTTTCTTTTACCTATTTAACCTGCTGTGGAAACAAGTTATTCCTGCCGTAGTTGCATTAGGAATCTTAAGTGCCGTCTATATTGCCCGTTCAAGCGATGATCCGACCAATGCTGATGAGGTAACCGGTGATACCCATTATCCGGAGACAGTTCTTACAGAATCAGATAATTGGAGGAGCATTATTGTAAGAGCCTTAAAAGTATATTTATTTGTTATGGCTCTGGTTTTCCTGGGAGAAGGATTTTACCCCCTGATTGATAAATACGTGCTCAGCCTTCCTCCACAGCTGCTCTATTGGGTAAATATGATTTCGGCTGTTTTGGATAATGCAACCTTGACTGCCGCTGAAATAAGCAACCAAATGACGGATACTCAAATAAAAGCTATTATAATGGGACTTTTGATTAGCGGAGGGATGCTTATACCCGGCAATATTCCCAATATAATTTCCGCTTCCAAATTAAAAATTAGCAGTAAAGAATGGGCGGTTTGGGGCATTCCGTTGGGGCTAACCATCATGGGTATATATTTTGTAGTTATGTTTGTAATATAAGGGATAAATTCTAAATCGGAAATGCAAAAGGCTTTCCCAACAGGAGAGCCTTTTGCATTTGAGTGGGAGCCCGACCCGACTAACTGTTCTTTTTTTTTTACGTAGGCCATGTGTAAAAATTGGAACAAAAAAGCTGAAATTTTTAATTTCAGCCAAGCGTTAGATTTACCTATATTATTTGGCGGAAGCGTGTGAGAATCGAACTCACCCACCGCAGGATCACTACGGCGCAGACTGGATTTGAAGTCCAGGCGGCCCACCAGGACCGATCCGCCTCCCGAATAGTGCCTTATGATTATATTATCATTAAACGTTTTTGTCAATTTAGGCCGAACCAGTCTATAAATTGCTCTCCGGGGAGACGATAACCGATTCTACCGTATAGCCGCTATTTTTAAGATCAGCAACCACATCTTCACAATCAAGTTCTTCGATGCGTATAATCATTTTATATTTGCCTTTCTTATCATCATAATATACTACTGTATTTAGGATATTCTTACCTTTGGCGGCAATCATCCCTGCAATGGCAGCTACGGTTCCGGGCCGATCAGATGTGTAAAAATCAATGCGGCTATGGGTTCTTTGCACGCCCAGAATATCAATAAATGCATCAAATATATCTGTCTCGGTTACTATACCGATTAGTTGGTCATTTTCTACGACTGGTAATCCGCTAATGCGGTTGCTGCGCATCCTTTTGGCTGCCGTTTCTATATAGTTCTCCGGTTCGATGTTTATAACCTGTTGCTTCTTGGGCAGGATATCTTTTATCTTGGTTTTAGCCAACAAATAGTTGAGTTCATGTATGCTTAGGGTAGTTGCCGAAGAGGGCGCTGCCTGATTAAGATCACTCAGGGTAACTATTCCCACTACTTTTCCTTTTTCCACTACGGGCAGCCTGCGAATATTATTTTCCTTCATTAGCGAGAAGGCCTCATTAATGTTGGTGTCCATACCTATGGTTATCACGTTTTGGCTCATCCGGTCCCTTACTTTCATGCTCTTTCCCCCTTTTCCGCTTATCCACTATCCACTATCCACTATTCTCTATCCACCTAAATAGGCCTTCTTCACATCTTCGCTCTTTAGCAATTGATCGGCCGATCCCTGTAACACAATTTCTCCGGTTTCTATAACATAGGCTTTGTCGGCAATAGATAAGGCCATATGGGCATTTTGCTCCACCAGCAGGATGGTGGTTCCCCGCTCGTTAATATCCTTGATTATAGTGAATATTTCTTTGACAAGCAGGGGCGCAAGTCCCATCGAAGGCTCATCCATCAGCATTAGTTCTGGTCGAGCCATTAGTGCCCGGCCTATGGCCAACATCTGCTGTTCACCCCCGCTCAATGTCCCTGCCAATTGTTTGCGTCTCTCTTTAAGGCGGGGAAAACGAGTATAAACTTGCTCCATGTCCATTGCAATTTCTTTTTTGTCTTTGCGTAAGTAGGCTCCCATTTCCAGGTTTTCCATCACCGACATGGTATGAAAAACGCGGCGTCCCTCAGGCACCTGTGAAATACCGAGGCTGACTATCTTTTCGGGAGCTACTTTTGTTATATCATTTCCTTTATAGGTTATCGTCCCATTTTTAGGTCGAAGAATGCCTGAAATACTCTTGAGGGTAGTGGTCTTGCCCGCTCCATTAGCTCCGATGAGGGTAACAATGGTCCCCCGTTCAACTTCCAGGGACATTTTCTTTAGAGCATGGATGGCACCATAATATACATCAATCTCTTTTATCTTTAGCACTAATCTACCTCCTCTCCTAAATATGCTTCTATAACCTTTTTATTGTTCCTTATTTCTTCGGGCAGACCTGCGGCAATAATCTGGCCATAATCCAAAACGTAAATTCGTTCACAAACGCCCATTACTAAAGACATATCATGCTCTATAAGTAATATGGACAGGTTAAAATCTTTCCTGATCCATTTAATCAGCTTCATCAATTCTTGGGTTTCCTGTGGATTCATTCCTGCCGCCGGTTCGTCCAGAATTAACATGGTCGGCCGGGTCGCAAGTGCTCTGGCAATTTCCAGGCGGCGCTGTTCTCCATAGGGCAGGTTGTTAGCCTTTTCGTCCTTTTTATTATCCAAATTAAAAATCTGCAGGTATTTTAAAGCTTCTTGCTCTATCTGTTGTTCTCCCTTGAAAAAACCGGGGGTTCTAACGATAGCGCTGAGGAGTCCGTACTGTACATCCTTGTGACAGGCTATTTTTACGTTATCCAGAACCGTCAGGTCGTTGAACAGGCGGATATTTTGGAATGTTCGGGCAATCCCCCGCGCACATATTGTATATGGAGCCAGTCCGACAATGTCCTCATCTCTAAATACTATACTGCCCTCATCAGGTTTATAGACCCCGGTGATCAGGTTAAAGACGGTAGTCTTGCCGGCTCCATTGGGCCCGATTAGCCCCACCAATTCATTCTGTTCCAGCCGGAAGTTGACATTTAGCACAGCACTCAGGCCCCCGAAGGATTTATTTAGATTTTTTATTTCCATCAAACTCATTTTTTGCCACCCCAAATCCTGCCAAACGTCTTTCTGCTTAGTTCTTTAGTGCCCATTAAACCCTGAGGACGGTAAATCATTACGATGATTAAGATAAGCGCATACAGTATCATTCTTATGGCCGGGAATGACTGCAAGGCAGCCGTCAAAACGGTAATGGCTATGGCCGCAATAACTGCCCCGGTAGTGCTCCCCAGCCCTCCCAGAACGACCATAACCAATATGTCAAAGGATTTCAGGAAGTTAAAGGTTTCCGGTTTTATTATATAGAAGAAATGTGCATACAGGGCACCTGCCAGGCCGGCAAACATGGCTCCGATAACAAAAGCCAAAACTTTGTACTTGGTGGTATTGATACCCATCAATTCTGCAGCTATTTCATCTTCCCGGACTGATATTATAGCTCTGCCATAGCTGGAATTAATCAAGTTTACCACTACCAGAATGGTCATAATTATAGCTCCGAATAACCACGGCCAGGTAGTCAGCTTGGGAATGCCTAGAATACCGGCGGGACCATTCACATAACCTATATTCTGCAAAGTTACGCGAATAATCTCCCCAAAGGCCAGGGTAGCAATAGCCAGATAGTCCCCTTTTAGTCTCAAGGTAGGTACGCCAATTATAAACCCGGCTATCCCGGCTGCCAAGCAGGCTGCCAGCAGGCCCACTATGAATGGTTGATCCATCATATTGGTCATGATTACAGCAGCGTATGCCCCTACCGCCATAAATCCCGCATGGCCCAGTGACAACTGTCCCGTAAAACCGTTAATAAGGTTCAAGCTCACGGCCAGAATAATGTTTATGCACATCGAAGTCAAGTTTATCTGATAATACTGATTGAGCAGTCCCGTCGTGATAAGATATTGCACCAACGTGAACAAAACCACCAATATGACTACTTCTCCTAAAAATCTGGCCCAGTTATTTTTTAATATCTGCATTTTCCCACCTACACTTTTTCGCCGGTATCTTTACCAAAAATACCGGTAGGCTTAATTAGAAGTATCAATATTAACACCCCAAAGGCAACCGCATCACGGTACAGACTGTTGCCGTAACCGCTGACCATGGTTTCCAGGAGTCCCATCACGAATCCGCCCACCATCGCGCCAGGGATGATGCCGATGCCACCCAGAACGGCGGCAACAAAGGCCTTTAGCCCAGGAATAATGCCCATCAGGGGGTTTACCGTATTATAATAAACACCTACCATCACCCCTGCCGCAGCTGCCAGAGCTGAACCGATGGCAAAAGTAATGGAAATGGTTTTGTCGACACTAATTCCCATGAGGACCGCTGCTTCCTGATCCAGCGATACTGCCCGCATGGCTTTCCCGGTTTTAGTCCATTTAATAATGTATTGCAGAATCAACATGAGGCCAACTGCTGAAACAAAGACAAAGACATCTTTATTCAAAATAGACAGGCCGGCGATATCGTAGGCCTTCACTACGAAGGCAGAATCGGGGAAAATCTTTTGTGCCGGGCCTAAGGCGAAAATGGTTGCATACTCTAGAAATAGTGACACCCCAATTGCGGTAATGAGAGCAGCAATACGGGTCGAATTACGAAGTGGCCGATAGGCTACTTTTTCGATGACCACGCCTAATATTGCACAGACTAACATAGCTGCCAGCATAGCCACCAGAATATTGGTACCAAAAAGGGTAAGCGAAAAATACCCTACAAATGCACCTACCATCATTATATCTCCATGGGCAAAATTGATGAGCTTTATAATGCCATAAACCATGGTATAACCAAGCGCAATGAGTGCGTAAATTGCCCCTAACGATAGGCCATTGATAAGTTGTTGTATAAATTCAAGCAAATTTGCCACTTCCTCCTAATGCTTAAATGGGAAAGAGAGGACCGAGCCCCCCTTTCCCTATAGCGCTTGCTTACGGCTGAATTCTAGTATTCATTACCTGGGCACCGTCTTTAAATTCGATGATGACGCCGGCTTTGACCGGATTATGTTTGGAATCGATGCTCATTTTACCTGTAATGCCTTCAAAATCCGTGATTTTAGCAATGGCGGCCGCCAGTTTCACAGGATCTGCAGCCTGGGCATCTTTAAATCCTTGTACCATAAGCTGTACTGCATCATATCCTAAAGCTGCAAAGGCGTCGGGGTCTTTGGCATATTTAGCTTTATAAGCCTCAACGAACTGCACGACTTTGGGATCTTTGTCTTGAGAAGAGTAATGGTTGGTGAAAAAGGTGTTGTTTAACGCAGCTCCGCCCGCAACACTTACCATATCAGGTGAATCCCATCCATCCGGGCCACCGATCGGGACAGTAATACCCAGCTCACGAGCTTGTTTGATTAAGGGAGCAACTTCCTGATAATAACCTGGTACATAGATAAATTCAGGGTTCTGCCCTTTAATTTTGGTCAGGGTCGCTCTGAAATCACGATCATCTTTCACAAAACCTTCTTCAGCAATAATGGTGCCGCCTTTTTCGGTGAAGGTCTTTTTAAAATATTCAGCCAGACCTTTGCCATAATCAGTTGAGGTGTCGCCATAAATAACCGCCTTTTTGACCTTAAGATTATCGGCAGCAAATTGGGCCATCAGTGTGCCCTGGAAAGGATCGATAAAGCAAACCCGGAAGATGTATTCTTTCGTGGTGCCAGTCTTGTCATCAACTGTTACATTAGCTGCGGTAGCAGCAGGTGCAATCAAAGGAATTTTATTGTCCATCATGATGGGAGTGCTGCCGGCCACATCTCCACTTATAAGAGGGCCTATCTGGGCAACGATTTTTTCGCCTGCCAGGGCTGCACTTACGCTCATGGATTCGTCAGCCGTAGATTTGTTGTCTCTAACAATCGGGTTCAGTTGTTTTCCCAGGACTCCGCCAGCGGCATTGATTTGTTCAATGGCCAGTAATGCACCGTTTTGGGCATTAGTACCATAACTGGCTCCACCACCGGATAGTTCTACATTGACGCCTACATTAATCTTTTCTGCCGTGTCCCCTGTTTTTCCTCCACAACCAGCGATAATACTGAACATAAACATCATTACTATAAGTACCGCTAGTTTCTTGCTTGTCTTCCCTTTCATCGAACTCCCCCTTAAATGTTTTTTCCCCTTTATCTGTGATCCTAAATAGTTAAACAGTATGCACCTCCCCCGTACTTGGTTTCTGGTTCAGGTTGTGTTTTACCCTAATATCTCCCACGCGGCGGGTAAAATGCATTCTATCATAGTATTCTATCAAAGGAAGCGCATACTTGCGAGAAGTATTCAAAATATCTCTCATTGTGGCCAGGGTTAGTTCCTTCTCAAGAGCGAAATGTTCATCTAAAAGCTGCTGTCCCTTTTCTATCGCTGCTTTGGCAAAATATAGACTTTCGTTTATTTTCACCAGTTCACCCTGCTCCGTTAGATAGGCAAGTATCTCCCCCAGATCCGGTTCCGGCAACCCTGCAGCTGTACTTATTTCATCAAGTCCCGGTGGTGAAAAAAGTCTGTCCCTCATCAAGTTATTAATTATGGCCATAGTCCGCTTTTCTTTATCCCCGGGTTTTGGCACGAAATCCGGGGCGCTGATCAGGTTGTTTTTGCTTTTGAGACGTCCCTCTGTTTCAAAGTATTTTACCATGGTATTGAAAACTTTGGGGTTAAATTTAGCAAACAGACGACTTCTCATGTCTTCTTTGGGATAACCTGATCGGAGTGGGTATTGACGCTGATAGCGGATAATGGTGTTGGCAATTTGCTCGTAAATCAATTCCAACCCATGATAACTGAAATAATAGTTGCCTTTGCCGCTTATGTCCACTATCTTCTCATCATCTAACAACTGGTCGATTTCATCTTTGATGCGCTGCTCGGGGTTGCCCGTTTTCTTGACCAGGTCCGCCACCGTGAGTTCCTGGGCTGAATTCTCCAGTTCATGCAAAACGATATCGTAAAGACTACCTTCTTCTTTTACCGCCAGATCATTTAATACGTCTTCTTTAAAACGTTTCTGATGGGGTGCATTGGGATCTAAGATGGTACCACCGCCAATGGTATCAACCGGTGAATAATAGCGTATTACAAAAGGATCTCCTTTATAGGCTACTACTGGCTTTTCCATCACTATTTGCACAAAGGCTTCCTCTCCGGGAGTTAATTCATCACGGTCCAGAAGCACCACCCTCCCCAGAGTCTCGTCTGTTCCCAGATGGAACCTAACCCTATTCCAGTTTCTGAGAGTGCGCAAACTGCCGTCTAGCAGTCTTAACTTAGTGTCGACCCGGTAACTCGGGGTCAGATAACCACCCTCAGCTAGCAGATAGCCCCTTTTGATATCGCTGACTTCAATCCCCTGTAAATTTACGGCCACTCTTTGTCCGGCATAAGCAGTATTTACTTTTTCATTATGTACATGCAGGGTGCGTACTTTAACCATCTTTTGTACCGGCATCAGTTCCAGGGTATCGCCAACCTTAATCTGCCCCGACCATAAGGTTCCCGTTACCACGGTCCCAAACCCGGCGATAGTAAATACCCTATCAATGGGCAGGCGAGCATGCCCCAAAATGGGCTTCTCAACTACGGTAGCAGCCACTTTTTCAATCGTTTGCAGCAATTCGGGGATGCCTTCTCCTGTCACGGCTGAGACGGCCATTATCGGGGAGCCTTTTAATATGGTGCCTTCGATATATTCTCTTATGTCTTCTTCAACCATCATAAGCCATTCTTCATCTACCATATCTTTTTTAGTTATGACTACGATGCCTTTATCTACTCCCAGCATTTCAATAATATCCGCATGCTCCCGAGTCTGGGGCATTACCCCCTCATCAGCCGCGATGGTGAATAAGACCATATCGATTCCAAAAGCCCCCGCCAGCATATGACGGATGAATCTTTCGTGTCCAGGTACATCCACAATAGCTGCTTTTTGTCCGCTGGGCAGATTAAAGGGAGCAAACCCTAATTCAATCGATATGCCCCTTTGCTTTTCTTCCTTGAGTCTGTCCGTCTCTATGCCCGTCAATCTTTTAACCAGCGTAGTCTTACCATGATCTATATGCCCGGCCGTTCCTATAATTAGTCGTTGCATCGCTTTTCTCCCGGTATAATTTCATTGTCTTCCCCTGCCAGGAGAGCACAGCCCAGTAAATCAACCAGGATGTCAGCATCCCCCTTCAGCAAAGTTCTAACACTAATCAACATTTTGTCTTCTTGTTTACGGGTAAGCAGAGCCGGGTTCATCTCCCGGAGCTGTCTGGCAACCTTCTCCAGGTCCTTTTCTTTAAATTCTATCTGTACTCCATAGCCTGGTATTTTATAGGTAGGGTAAGCGCCGCCTCCTACCATATCATCTGTTTTTACAACTCTTATAGCCCTGATTGTGCCGCTTTTAAGCAGCTTCTCTTCCAAGTTTTGTCCAAGTTTCTCCGCCCTTTCGAACAGCTCCTGGTTCTGAACGGTCAGCATATTTAAAACGGGTATTCCTTGCAGGGGATCACCGCTTAAATACTCTAAAAGAGTTCCTTCCAAAGCAGCTATATTAAGCTTGTCTACCCGCAAGGCTCGGGTCAGTTGGTTTTTTTTCATAGCAGCGATATATTTTTGCTGGCCCACAATGATACCGGCCTGGGGACCACCCAGGAGCTTATCGCCACTGAAGGTAATTATATCCGCCCCGCTAGCCACACTGGCCTGAACGGTAGGTTCATCCTGTAAACCCCATTCTCCTAAATCGCTAAGGATACCGCTGCCCAGGTCGTGCAGAACCGGTATGCCCCGCTTCTTTCCCAATGCCACGAGTTCACTCAGGCTTACCTCTTCGCTAAACCCTACTATTTTATAGTTGGAAGTGTGGGCCGAAAAAAGCAGGCCCGTATTCTCGTTAATAGCCTCTGCGTAGTCAGCTATATAAGTTTTATTAGTAGTTCCCACTTCCACAAGATGGGCTCCACTCTGTTTCATAACCTCGGGAATTCTAAAGGCGCCCCCGATTTCAATCAACTGCCCGCGTGATACGATAACCTCTTTACCACGGGCCAGAGCCGTCAATCCCAACAGAACCGCAGCGGCATTGTTATTTACGACCAGACCTGCCTCAGCTCCAGTTAGGGTAGTCAGCAATTCTTCAACATGACGATAGCGGGAGCCTCGTTCTCCGGTTTCCAGATCGATTTCCAGGTTATTATAGTTGCGTCCCATTTCGTTGAGGTTTCTTAAAGCCCGTTTCCCCAATGGAGCCCTGCCCAGATTAGTATGCAGCACGACCCCGGTTCCATTAATAACCTTTTGTAAGCTTCCGCTGTCTGCCCTGGTAATTAATTCATCCAATCGATACAGAATCCTGGCGGCCAGGCTTTCTTTGCTGTCTTCCCCGCCTATAAGCCGTAGTTCCTGCCTGGTTTCTGCCACTGACTGCCGCAAATTTTCTACAATAAATTCCCGGTTATAGCGCTTGAACAAATCTTGAATCTGCGGCATCAACAGGAGTTCATCCATGGCAGGAATGTTCCTTAGATTTATCATTTCAGGCCTCCTTGATTCTGCGAAATATTTGAATTACTCTATAGTATAACTCTAACCCCAGCTCTTTTGTAGCCCTATATAATAGAGCCGCCAATATAGACACCCCCAAGAGACCAAAAACCGGATATATTTTGCCTACCAGACTGGAAAAGCTCTGCATTGCAAGGGGCAGGGCCATGGTCATACACAGAAACAGGCATATCCTATAGCTTAATCCTGTGAATTTCGAAAATCTCTGCGCAAAACCATAGGCATTAGCAATGGCAGTAGTAATGATCCCCAGCCATAGGACGATAGTATACAGGTGTTTGGCAGTCAGATTAACTTGACCTGCTACATATAACATGGGCACCTGGTAATGGGTTACCGTGGGCAGGAAATTGCATAAAGAGAAATAGTTTAAAATTACCATGCCCCCCAGCAGCAGCCCGCCCAGGGCTGCGCCTATAACTCCATTGCGTCGATTAGTAATGCTCTGATATTCAGTCAGCACCACCATTGCCAGTGCAAAATTATAGGCCACATATAATACGCTGCTTATCATCCAACTCCAATCGGACTCCACCTTTAAGACTTGGGTTGGGATTTGGTATTGATTCCCCTCGACAAAAAAGGCCGCGTAGCCGGAAATAATGACCAACAGAATTATTTTAACCGGTACGAGCATATTATATGAAAGAATCAACCCTTTTTTCCCGGTCATTAGTAGGATTACTATCAAAATATAGGCTAGAAATATCCCCAGGTTTTTGGATAGATACATATGCTCATAAAAAACCGCTCCACTGGCCGACAACATGGTACCTATACCTAAAAACAGAAAGACTGCCAGCAGGGCATCAATGGCCTGCCCCAGTCTGGGCCCCAGCAAATACCTTAGTAGATCCTGGTAATTAGTCGCCCTCTGAGTATGGGCCAGATAAAGCAGCAAAGCTCCGGCCACAGAAAAAAGGACGGTCGCTAAGAAAACTCCTTTGGTTCCCCCGGTCCCATAATTTACAAAAAATTGGACTATCTCCTGTCCAGAAGCAAACCCTGCCCCGATTACAGCTCCCAGATAACCCATAATCAACATTAATCGAAACTTTATTCCCTCCGCCCCCCTCCAAAATAGCCTTCTTAATAAATATTCTGTCCATCCCAAAATAACCGCATAAAAATATTCCCAGCGGCAACAATAATGATAACTATCTATAATCAGGAGGCGCTATTGTGGTAAATTATTCCATGCGGACAGCTCCCGAGCAATTCTCCTGCCATTATGAAGACCCGTCCTGTTTAACCCGCTTGGAGAGTGCTGTTTATTGTTTTTTGGCCCAGATGGATCCTCAGTTTGAGAGAGAAATTGTCTATCTCTGTGTGGGAACGGATCGTGCCACGGGTGATTGTCTGGGGCCACTGGTAGGTACCCGCTTACATACTTTGATCCCAGTCCTTAATCTCTTCGGAACCCTGGAAAAGCCATCGCATGCCGTTAACCTGCCGGATGTCTTGGAGGAGATTGCCCACCTCTATAAAAATCCCCTGGTGGTGGCGATCGACGCCAGCCTGGGTAACGCGCATCGCATTGGCTATATTACTATCAAGCCAGGTGGTTTAAAACCGGGTACAGCTTTGAATAAAGTTCTTCCTATAGTGGGAGAATTCCATATTTCTGCGGTAGTCAATGTGGGAGGGTATTTAGAACAGATGGTTTTACAAAATACTCGGCTTTATGTGGTATACAGGATGGCTCAATTAATTGCTGACGGCCTATACCAGGCTCATTTGCGACATGAGCAGGATAGAAATTACTGTCTGACGCCTGCCAGCGTTTATTAACAAATCTTCTTTAGGTGATGATTCTAAATCCCCCCAGCCTATGATCCTTTTTCAGGTCTATTATCGATTGTAGTATAATTAATCATATGCTAATTATGACCTGCAATTTGGGGCCGTTAATATATCACAGCCATTTTTACTGCATAGCCGTTCAGTTGCATAATTTTGGGGGAGGTTTTTATGAATTTTCTATACTTTGATTGTTTTTCCGGGATTTCCGGGGATATGATAATCGGAGCCCTTCTTGATTGCGGGGCTTCTTTCGAGGATTTGCGCAGTTCATTGTCCAGTCTGCCGATTTCCGCAAATGTTTTTTCCCGGGAAAAGGTTATCCAGGGGATTCGCTGCACTTCTTTTGAGGTGGAGGCCGAAAATGCGCCTGTCCGCCATCTGGCTGATATTACCGACATTATTAATGCCAGCGATATATCTGTGGATGTTAAAAACAAATCGTTGCACGTCTTCAATAAATTAGCTGCGGCCGAAGCTTCTATACATGGAATGGATCCCGCTCAGATTCACTTTCATGAAATCGGAGCAGTGGATACCATTGTCGATATAGCGGGCACTTTCATCTGCCTGGAATTATTAGAGGTTGATAAAGCCTACACTTCGCCCCTGCCATGGTTCGGTGGCTATATTGATATCAGTCATGGCCGTTATCCCCTGCCTGCCCCGGCGACTGCCCTATTATTATCAGGATTTCCCTGCGTTTTTTCCGGAGCTGATATGGAACTGGTAACACCTACCGGGGCGGCCCTGATTACATCCATCGCTGCCCCTTTTATCGATCCGCTGCCTTTTATACCGACTCAGATTGGCTATGGTGCGGGAGATTACATTAGAAAAGATAATATCCCCAACCTGTTGCGGGTTATAAGAGCGTCATTTCAGTCCCCCACGGTTAAGGCAGAAGCGGTGGCCATATTAGAAACAGAGGTGGATGACCTTAATCCCGAGGTTTTTTCGCACCTGCATCATCTTTTTACATCCCACCCGGCAGTATTTGATTATTTTACTACCCCGGTACAAATGAAAAAGAATCGCCCCGGCACCCTTATTACCCTGGTTGTACGTCCTGATAGCAAGGAAATCTTGTCCCAACTGCTGATGCAAGAGACTGGCTCTTTGGGGATTAGATACCGCCTGCAAAACCGCTATACGGCTCCTCGTTCTGAAGATCAGGTGGAAACACCCTGGGGTCCGGTACGAGTGAAAGTTGCTCACCTCACTCCGGAAAATGTCCGAATTAAGCCGGAATTCGATGATTGCCAGGCGCTCGCAGTTAAACACGGGTTGCCTTTAAGGGAAGTTTATGCGGTAGTAACCTCCCTTGCTGATCGCAAATTAAAATAGGCGGCATTATGGCCACAAAAATGTTTCACGTGAAACATTTTTGTAGGTGCGCCGGTGCATTTGTTTCACGTGAAACATTTATAGCAATTTAATAACTCAGCCGCCCCCCTGATTTGAGCCCAGCATGGTATACTGCAACCATCAACTGGGAGGTAGGATTAAAAAAGGTTGGTAATTACACTTCATTTTGCTAGAGCCAATCCGATAAGAAAACGCCGCACATCCAACCCTTGTTGAGGGTGTTGGATGTGCGGCGTTTTTAGGCCTTTGCCTCACCTTTTCATCTACCTGACTAACAACGGGCTTATTCAATAAAAGAGGGACTGCATCTCCTTTTCTTTCTACATCCCCAGCAGATCCAGTATCCTATCCAAATCTTCTTCGCTGTAATAGGTGATTTCGATTTTTCCGCCCTTCCGCTGTCGATTTATCTCAGCCCGGGTACCAAAATACCTTTGTAACCTTTCTTCGAGCTCTAATAAGTCAGGCCCCTTCTGGTTTTCTTTCCCGCTGCGGTCTGGCCTGCTTTTAGTATTTTGCTCCACCTGCCGGACAGACAATTTGCTTTTTATTATTTCATTCGCGGCCGCTATCTGCTCCCGAGAACTCCTTAATGCCAGCAGCGCTCGGGCATGTCCGGGGGTGATCTGCTTCTTGTCTATCATCTCTATTATTTCAGGACTTAAGTTTAATAGTCTAATCGTATTGGCAATATAGGCCCGGCTTTTTCCAACTCTCTCGGCAATTAGTTCCTGGGTGTAATCATAGTACTCCGATAGATGCTTGTACGCCCGAGCCTCTTCAATAGCAGATAAATCTTCCCGTTGCAGATTCTCTACCAAAGATATCTCTGCGGCTTCAATATCCTCAATTTCCTTGACCAGGGCGGGTATGTTCTGCAAACCCGCCAGTTCTGCAGCCCTCCACCGTCTTTCCCCGGCAATAATTTCATAATAATCGCCCCTCGGTCTTACCAGCACAGGTTGCAGGACTCCGTGCTCCTTGATTGAACTGGCTAATTCCTGCAAAGCTTCTTCTTTAAATATTTTGCGGGGCTGATTTTCCTGAGGGATTATCATGCTTAAGTCTAATTCCATAACCTGAGCTAAATCCGACTCCTCTGTCGAAAGCAGCGCTTCTAATCCTCTACCTAGCCCGCGTTCTTTCTTGCCCACGTTTCAATACCTCCCTGGCAAAATCTCGATAAACCTCGGCTCCTTTGGAGCGTGAATCATATAAGGCGATGGGTTTCCCATGACTGGGCGCTTCACTGAGCCTAACGTTTCTGGGAATAATGGTCTGATATACTTCTTTACGAAAATGACTCTTTACTTCGTCTACAACCTGTATGGAAAGATTAGTTCTGCCATCAAACATGGTAAAGACGATTCCTTCAACCTTTAATTTGGGATTCAATCTTTTTCTTACTAATTGTATAGTATCCATCAACTGGCTTAATCCTTCCAGAGCATAATATTCGCACTGGAGGGGAATCAAAACGGAATCGCAAGCCGTCAAGGCATTAATTGTCAACAGCCCTAAAGAAGGGGGGCAATCAATAATGATATAGTCATAATAATCGCTGACGGGTGCAAGTCCGGTAGCTAGCGCTTGTTCCCGATGGGGGCGAGATACCAACTCAATTTCCGCCCCGGCTAATTGAATTGTGGCCGGGATTAAATCCAGATTATCTACCCTGGTCATAGTCATCACCTGGTTGGACTCAAGCTCGTCAACCAGCAGGTCATAAAGGCAAAACTTGAGCCGCTTACGATTAATCCCCAGGCCACTGGTGGCGTTTCCTTGTGGATCACAATCAACCAGCAGCACCTTATAGCCATCCATGGCCATAAAAGTAGCCAGGTTAACTGCCGTGGTGGTTTTACCCACCCCTCCCTTCTGGTTAGTAACCGCAATTATCCTTGCCATTCCTTGTCCACCTTTCTTTCCCTAACCGGCCTTTCCAGGGTATTTTACTAACTTCTCTTTTGATCACTTATATTCCTACCCCATTATTATACCAAAACAGAAACTTTTGTTCTTATGCCTTTTTTATGTATATTGCTTTATGGGACACCCTGCCAGAGCTAGCAAAATAGGTTAAAAGCAAGGCAATAGGAAGACCCGTAATTGACGCGTAATAAGGTATGGGGACACACCCCTGGGGGGAATGTCCCCGTAACAAGTACATCTATTAAACGGGTCTTCCGAATTAACGCAGCACCCAAGGGCACCACTGATGTATCGCAAGCGATACTGTTAAAGTTGCTATTAGCCTTTTTTAACGGTCTGAGCAGGGGGCTAGTCTCCTGCTTATCTTATATAGCCTGGATTCAAGGGTGCGCCTATCCTTTGGCCACCAGCCTATTACTGCGCCTTAACCGCGGAACCCTGATTATGATCTCGTACTCTTCTTCGCTTTCATTTTCAATCATATACATATCTATTCCTATTTTTATAGCCCTGTTTACCGTCTCTTTTATGGTATTAAGAAAAATTCGAGCATCTCTGATTACGATAGAAACCTGCTGCCCTTGACCACTCTTATTCACTTCCTGGGGCAGATTATGCTGGCGCAGCTTTTCTACTATCTCTTCGGTCTCTTTAACCGTTAAGTCTTTCTCATAAATAGCCAGTAATACTTCCTTTTGCATTTCTATGGAATTTAATTTTAATAAAGCCCGGGAATGTCTTTCAGTAATGGTTTCAGTTACTATCAGGCAGCGTAGTTCTTTGCTCAGCCTTAACAATCGCAGCTTGTTGGCAACTGCCGATTGGCTCTTGCCAACCTTCTGCGCCACTTCTTCCTGAGTCATACCAAACTCCGTGATTAGTCTAGCATAAGCGCCCGCCTCTTCAAAATAATTCAAATCTTTGCGTTGTAAATTTTCAATAAGGGAAACTGCCGCTGCCTGCTGATCATTCATTTCTTGTATAAGGGCGGGGATGGTGGTGCTGCCGATCATTCTACAAGCTCGAAATCGCCTTTCTCCAGCAATTAACTGGTAGCCCTCCCGAACTTTTCGGACAATAATCGGCTGAATAACACCATACATTAGGATCGATTGGGCGAGTTCCTTTATTTCTAACTCATTAAAATCCTTACGCGGTTGAAAAGGGTTGCGGCTAATATCGTCCAAGGATATCTCCAAGACTTTAGCCGTGTTAACTTTGGCCATAAGTTTGTCCCACTGTCTTTTAACCACCCAAGCACCTCCCGCTTATAACGGCTTTTTAGTCGGTGCTCCTACCTTTCTTGGAAATTGGGCAGGTGTGGGGTGCACCTTTTTCACCGCTACTATAGTACGATCTTTGTCGTGCATCAGATTATACTGATAAACCTCCTCAATTCTACCTCCCAGCACTTGCAGCGCCATTTGGGCCTCAGTTATTTCCTGCTGGTAACTGCGCCCTTTCCACATCAAAACCCTTCCTCCTGGTTTGACCAGAGGTAATCCATATTCGAGCAACACTGTCATTGCTGCCACCGCGCGGCAGGTACACAGATCATAGCCGGCCCGGTGCTTACTGTCCTGTCCCAGTATCTCTATCCGGGCACGTATGATTCTGACATTATCAAGACCCAGCTCCTCTTTAACATTTTGTAAAAAGAGGCTTTTCTTGAGGTCGGATTCTACCAGGGTCATCTGGCAATCAGGCTGAACCATCGCCAGAACTATGCCCGGGAAACCCGCTCCGCTGCCGATGTCTATCACTGCCTGACCAACCAAAGAAACCCATTCCAACACCTGGATACTATCTTGAATGTGCTGCTCAAGATCTTCCAGGGTGGTCTTGCGACTCACCAGATTTTGTTTCTTATTTTCCGCCAGCAATAGCTGCAAAAACTTCTTTACATTTATTTCCATATAAATTTTCTAATTCCTTCTTTTTTCCAAATAAATCCATAAAATATTTATATCTGCCGGTGAAACTCCGCCAATCCGAGAAGCCTGACCCAAGGATTGCGGCCGAATCTCCTTTAATTTCTGTATCGCTTCGTTGGATAAGCTATATACCTCATCGTAATTAATGTCCGCGGGAATCTTCTTGTTTTCCATTCTTTCAAACCGCTGCACTTGTTCCCTCTGTTTATTGATGTAGCCTTCATACTTGGATTGTATCTCCAGTTGGCCTAATATTTCACTGTCACCTGATTTCATCCAGCCCCGCTCAATGAAGTCGCTTATTTTTATCTCCGGTCGACGCAGCAATTCCCAGAGCGAAATCCGGTCGTGTAAAGGTGCGGTGTTCTTTTCCGCTAGATATTGCCCCACCCCCGCATCTGCAGGCGTAAACGTGGTGCGTTGTAAGACCCGGGTATCTTCTTCCAGAGCGGCTCTTTTCGCTTGAAACAAGCTCCATCTGTTATCATCGACCAATCCTAGCTGTCTGCCTTTCTGGGTCAATCGCAGGTCGGCATTGTCCTGCCGCAGTAAGAGCCGGTATTCTGCCCGCGAGGTTAAAAGGCGGTAGGGTTCGTCCGTTGCTTTGGTAACCAGATCATCTATCATAACCCCTATATAAGCCTCGCTTCTTTTCAGTATGAAAGGATCCCGTTTTTGGACCTTTAAGGCAGCGTTGATGCCAGCCATCAGTCCCTGCGCAGCTGCTTCTTCATATCCTGAGGTGCCGTTTATTTGTCCGGCGGTAAAAAGACCCCTGACTACCATGCTTTCTAGACTTAATTCTGCCTGGGACGGAATTACATAATCATATTCAATAGCATAGCCGGTTCTCATCATGTGGACTTTTTCTAATCCGGGAATGCTGTGCAAGACTTGAATCTGTACATCTTCCGGCAAACTGGTGTTTAACCCCTGGACATACATTTCGTCGGTGTCCCTCCCCTCCGGTTCAATAAAAAGCTGGTGGGAGGATTTGTGAGCAAATTGCACCACTTTAGCCTCAAAGGAAGGACAATAGCGGGGACCCTTGCCTTTAATAACCCCGGTAAACATCGGGGCTCTATGAATATTTTCCATCACGATGCGGTGGGTCTCAGCGGTTGAGTGCGTCAGCCAGCAAGAAAGCTGTTTTCGCAAGGGGGGAGGACTAATAAAGGAAAATCTCCAGGGAGTCTGGTCCCCAGGTTGTTCAATTGTTCTCGAAAAATCAACGCTCTTGCGGTCAATGCGGGGTGGGGTTCCCGTTTTAAACCTGCCCAGTTTAATTCCCAGGGCCTGCAGATTATCAGCCAGCTTTACAGCCGGGAATTGGTTACCCGGCCCCCCGTCATACATTACTTCCCCCGCAATAATCCGCCCTTTTAGATAAGTACCTGATGTGAGCACCACCGTTTGACATTCGTAGCGAGCTCCTGTCCGGGTGATTATTGCCTTAACTGTTTTGTCTTCGACTTCAATTTTTTCCACCTCGGCCATTAATAGATCTAACCGTTCCTGGCCCAGAATGGTTTTGATCATCTCGCGACCGTATTCGTGTTTGTCGGCCTGGGCGCGTAATGCCTGCACCGCCGGTCCTTTACCAGTATTTATCATGCGCATCTGGATGCTGGACTTGTCAATATTAATCGCCATTTCACCACCCAGAGCATCTATCTCTCTCACCAACTGTGCTTTGGCAGGACCGCCTATTGACGGGTTACATGGCATCAGAGCAATATATTCAACACTCATGGTAACCAGGAGGGTATTGCATCCCATGCGTGCCGCTGCCAGCGCGGCTTCGCATCCGGCATGACCGGCACCTATAACTACAACATCGTATTTGCCTGCTTCGTAATTCATTTATTTCCCCCTACTTACCTATACAAAAATCATGGAAGATTCGGTCAATAACATCTTCTTTCAGAGTTTTGCCGCTTATTTCACCCAGGGTTTCCAGGGCCCCCCATATATCAATCCCCAGGCAATCAAGCGGTACCTCCTGAAGGGTATGCAAGGCGTTAACTACCTGAGCCCAAGCGCGCAGCAAAGCGTCCTTCTGCCGCAGATTGATCATTATCTCGATTCCATCACCGGGTACCGCGCCACTTAAGACCTTTTCCTCCACAGCCTTTTCCAGCTCTTCTATCCCCATCTCGTTTTTAACCGAACCTCTGATTACCTTTACTCCTTTAAAAAGCACTTCCAATTCTGCAGAGCTTATTCTTTTTTCATCTATATCTTCCTTGTTTACCAGCACTATCAATCGCTCCGGGTCGATATTTCTATAGATATCCAGATCTTCCTGATTAATTCCTGCGGACACGTCTAACATAAAAATTATTAAGTCTGCCTTTTCCATAACTTGCAGGGATTTTTCCACCCCTATTTTCTCTACAAAATCTTCGGTCAGTCTTATACCGGCGGTATCCATAATCTTCACCGGTATACCTCTAACATTGATATAGTCTTCCACCACATCTCTGGTAGTACCCGGGATATCAGTAACGATAGCTTTCTCTTTTTTAAGCAGAGCATTTAGCAGGCTGGATTTACCCACATTGGGCTTGCCGCATATCACGACTTCTACGCCATCCCTATATATTTCATTTCTGCGCCCTGCTTCTATGACTTTGTCCAAACTATCTTTGATCTGTGTCAATAGGGATGCGGCTTCCTCATAATCTAAATCGCCAACTTCTTCGGGGAAATCCAGGCTGGCTTCCAGCATAGCATTCAGGTGCAGTAAACTATCTTCAATAGCATTGATATAATAGGTTTTCCCTTCCATTTGCTGCATGGCCAGCTTCAAGCTTCTATCGGTCTTAGCTTTTATGACATCTATAACCGCTTCGGCCTGGCTCAGATCCAGGCGTCCGTTCAGAAATGCCCTTTTGGTAAATTCCCCGGGTTCAGCCAATCGCAGTCCAGTATCCAAACACCTCTGTAAACAACGGCGCACCGGCATACTGCCTCCGTGGCAGTTAATTTCTATCACATCTTCACCAGTGTAGCTGTGGGGAGCTTTCATGATACCTACGAGGACCTGATCGATTTTGGCGCCGTCATGATCAATTATCCAGCCCAGGTTCAGGGTAAAGCCTTTGCGCTCGCTGAGTTTTACATCTTTAAACGGCACAAATATTTTACTGATGCAGTCAATTATCCCATTCCCGCTTAATCGTATTATACCTATACCACCCTCACCAGGCGGGGTGGATACAGCTGCAATAGCATCGTTGATCATTTTTGCTCCTTTTCTGTCAATAGTCCTATTTTCTCCTTTGACTCAAGTCTTACGGGATTCTGCCCACCATTAACGTTGTATTTAATATTTTATCAAAAATACCGGTCAACATACACCTGGTGTTTACAGGCTCATCCGCAAAGAACCAGCTCTTCATGTTGAGAATAAAAAAAAGGCCCGCCCGGGCCTTTTTTTTATTCTATTTCTTCAGGGCTATGACTACTTTGCGGTTAGGTTCTTCACCCATTGAATAGGTTACCAACTGCGGATCTTCTTGTAGGACCGTATGTACTATTCTTCTCTCCTGAGGACTCATTGGTCTCATTATCACATTCTTCTGGGTTTGTTTGACTTTTTCAGACAGCCTGAGGGCCAACGCTTCCAACGATTGTTCTCTCTTCTTTCGATAATCTTCAACATCCAGTATGATACGCATTTTTTCTTCGCGTTTACGGTTAATCATTAATCCGGCAATGAACTGCAGCGCGTTCAAAGTCTCCCCTTTACGCCCAATCAGTAAACCCATGTCATTGCCGACAATATTAATTCTGGTTACTCCATTTTCCCACTCCACCTTCTCTATCTGGTAATCTATTTTCATCCTCTGGAGAAGGTCTTCTACAACTTCCCTGGCTTCATTTTCCGGTTTCTCCCGAACCGATACCTTTACTACCGCAGGTTTATTCCCTATAAAACCCAACAACCTTTTGCTGGGTTCTTCCAACACTTCCACTGCAACGTCCTCTATGTCGCAGCCCAGTTCATCTAAGGCTGCTCTTATAGCTTCCTCAACGTTTTTTCCTTTTTTTTCGATTGTTTGGCCCTGCATTTTTTTCGCTTCCTCCTTTATCCCTCCGCGCGACCGCTTCTGTATCGCTATCATCATGACGATCTGATTGAGCTGGATTTGATGTCATTTCAATCTGCACGCCGATTCCCGTATCAAGCTTTTCTTTTTTGTGAATGTTGTTCACATATAATTGTTGCAAAATTCCCAAAATATTAAATACAACCCAGTATAATGGTAAACCCGCCGGCATTTTAAACGCAATCCAAGCCATCATGAGAGGCATAAAATAAAGCAGTGCCTTCTGAGTTGGGTCGTTATTTTGGACCATGGAAATTCTTTGCTGCAAATAGGTAGTAAGCGCTGCTAATATGGCCAGAATAAAGAATGGGTCGGGTTGACTAATATCCGGTATCCACAAAAATCCCTTGTGGGCAGCATCTAAATAATTGAATTTGTAAAGAGATTGATAAAACGCGATAAATATGGGCATCTGAATCACGAGCGGCAGACATCCTCCCATGGGATTAACTCCGTGCTCCTTATATAGTTCCATAATTTTCTTTTGCATTAGCTGTTGGTCATCTTTGTATTTTTCTTGAATCCATTTCGTTTTGGGTTGTATTTCCTGCATAGCCCGCATGGATCTCATCTGTTTCTGAGTAAGAGGGAACATTACCAATTTAATCATAATGGTCATAAATATTATCGCCAGACCATAACTTGGTAAACCTATCTGAACGGTTAAAGTATATATTAAATTGATAACATCAGAAAACCATTGTATAAAAGTCTGCCACAAATGCAAATTTTAACCCTGCCCTTCGAAGCCCGGCCGCGATAGCAGGTGCCACCTCCTTAATAGTCCCTCTGGCAAATACTTAGGGTACTGGATCGTACCCGCCTGGATGAAAAGGATGACATCGACTTATTCTTTTGATTGCCAGCCATCCTCCTTTAATCACCCCATGCTTCTGTATGGCTTCGATTGAATAGTTGGAGCAAGATGGATAGAATCGACAAACTGGTCTTTTGAAAGAACTCAGCTTCTGGTAAGTTTTTATCAGAGCAATAAAAACTTTTTTCACTTTATACTGGCCTTTCTCATCAGTTTTAAAAAATCACTTTCAATCAGATCAAAGATGGCGTCCTTTATATTGTATCTGGCAACCACAACTATATCATATCCTGGTTGCAGGTTTTTAAGGTTCTTTCTTATCACTTCTCTAATTTGTCTTTTAGCTCGATTCCTGATCACGGCATTGCCAGTTTTTTTGGAGGTAACTATACCAAACCGATTATAGGTCAGTTGGTTTTCGCTTAAGAATAGAATCATATATTTGCCTATTATTTTCCGGCCATTATTGTATATGAATCTGTATTCTTTGCCCCTGCTTATTCTCCAATCTTTACACAACATAAGAAGCCCTTCTAAAAGGTAAAATAATAGGCCGTTCCAACGACCTATGCAGAGAGTTGTTTCCTTCCTTTTTGTCTTCGCATAGCAATAACTTTTCTTCCTCCGGCAGTTGCCATTCTTTTTCTAAATCCGTGTACCCTTTTCCGCTGTCTCTTTTTTGGTTGGTAGGTTCTTTTCATTGATAAGTGCCCCCTTAATTTTTCCAGTACCTATAATTATATTTTCAAAACACTCTCTATGTCAAGAAACACTGTCCTTCTAAATACTTCTAATTAAGTTTAAAATCTGCTAATATATATACTGGGTCTATATCCATGCGGGTCTTTGACAGTTGAATAGAAGAAAAAGCCTTGAGAAGCCTGAAAAGGCTTA
>ENA-UOOH01000164-UOOH01000164.1-fermentation-metagenome-genome-assembly--contig:-NODE-164-length-79600-cov-125.131008_pt1 | contig 79600 bp, 62 predicted proteins | sample MGYA00245778_ERZ724025 | MGnify/ENA primary metagenome ERZ724025 (study PRJEB28704, sample SAMN03018313) | fermentation metagenome | biome: anthropogenic terrestrial biome; feature: soil... | reverse complement strand
TTTTCTTTGGGGAAAAGGCAAACAAAGAAAAGAAGCAAAAGAAATTTGCCGGGACAGAGTGGATTTTTGACAATTCAGTGGTAAAAAATACAGTTGTCTTTTAATATTTTTTATTATCTTTGCATAATGGGGGTACTGTACATTATATGAATAAGGCAAAAGACATAAAAGAATCATTTCAACAAGGCTTGCAAAGGTTAGGCTTTGAAAATGACGATGCTTTATATTTGACTGACCATTGCGAAAATATTCCTGACCCGCAAATTTATTTTCACATAGAGAAGGCAAAAGAATTTAAAGCTTCCGCTGTTTATTTACGTCGGCAACTTAATGGCAGCTACAAACCACAAGCTTATTTGTTTGATTTTACAGATATAAACTTTGATGAATCAAATGAAAATGAGATAGCAGATATTCAAACAAAAATTTGGAGTAGTGGAGAAGCACCTTTAGCTTGTGTTTTTTACAATACAGAAATAAAGATTATTGACTGTACTAAACACATTACACCACAAGATTACAAACCTGAATATTTAGTAAAAGATTTAAAACTGACAGGCAAAGCACACGCTTTGTACAACGAACAATTTGCTGTAAAAATAAAAAGTGGAGTTTTTTGGGAGCAGGATGAACTAAAAAATAAATTTAAGTTTCAAAATTCCGCCTATGACAAACTCATTGACAACATTCATTTTGTATCCAATAAACTGAAATCAACGTTTAAGAATATATCCGTTCAAGTTATCAACAAAATTATAGTTCAAGCAATACTAATAAAGTATTTAGAAGAAACAATTGATACCAACGGAAATAAATTACTATCAAACAGATATTTTCAGAAATACAATAATGCATTATCATTTAATGATGTTTTATGTCAGCAAGGCAAATTTGTTGAACTACTCTCAGACTTAAATAAAGATTTCAATGGAAATGTGTTTAAATGGGAGGTTGAAGAACAAGAACAGCTCAATAAAATGGATTTATCTGTTGTTGCCGATTTGTTGGCTACGGAAAAAACGGATTTAAGTTCTAAACAACTTGAATTGGGATTCCTTGATTGGCGGTACTTTGAGTTCAAACAAATTCCGGTAGAATTAATTAGCCGTTTGTACGAGGAGTTTTTGGGCGAAAACAAACAAGAAAAAGGATTATATTACACGCCGTCCCACTTAGCTAAGCTGTTAGTTGATGAGTGCATCCCACTGAAAAGGTATAATGAAATTGACTTAAAAAAATATACGATATTAGATCCTGCTTGCGGTTCGGGTATCTTTTTAGTTGTTGGCTTCAAACGATTGGTTCAGATATGGAGGCTTCAAAACAATATGGATATACCGGATATTGATGATTTAAAATCAATATTGCGAAATATTTACGGCGTAGATAAAGAAGAACAAGCTATCCGATTAGCTTCTTTCAGTTTGAGTTTGGCTTTGTGTAATGAGTTAAGTCCGTTGAAAATCCTTAATGAATTAAGGTTTGATGATTTAACAATAGAAAATTTAATTCATTCCGATTTTTTTGAATGTAAATCCATAGAGAATAAAAAATTTGATTTGGTTATTGGGAACCCTCCATTTGTAAGAGGCGCTATATCCAACTATTCAAATGTGTGGCAATTGGAAAACAAAAAAATAAAAATTCCACAAGGACAAATTGCATTGAAATTTCTTTCAGACTCATTCGGTTTTCTCAAAGATAGAGGATTGGTTTGCTTGATTATCAAATCATCAGGTTTATTATATAATAGCACCTCCAATGATTACAAGAAAACCTTGTTTTCAAACTTTAATACAGTTCAGATTTTAGATTTCACTGCACTTGCAAGGAATAAATCTCTCTGGGATAATGGAGCAGATGTAGCTTCAGCTGCAATTTTTATTAGAAATGAGAAACCCGATTTCAGCAAAAATATCTTGCACCTAACATTCAGAAGGACAAGGGCGACCAAAGAACGAATTGTTTTTGAAATAGATGATTATGATTTGCATTTTGTAAACAGACAAACCGCTATCAATAATGAATTTATTTGGAAAAATAATTTGCTTGGAGGTGGCAGAATAAAAAATATTGTTGAAAAAGTACAGGCATTACCTTTTTTGAAAGATTTTTTAGTTGAAAACAGTTGTATTATCGAAGAAGGATTTGAAATAGGCAGCAAGCAAAACTTAGCGCCGGAATATATCTATAAAATTCCATTTTTACCGACAAAGGCTATAAATGAAAATACAATCAACTATGACTTATTGGCTGAAATGAGTAGGTATAGTAAATTTTCTAAAGTTCCTTCAGAAAATTCTTTTATCGCACCCAATTTGATTATATGGGAAAATATTGGAGAATATAGATTCCCAATATTTTTTAATGAAAAGTCTTTTTCTTTCAAAAGAAGAATGCTCTCAATTAAGTCTTTGAAGAACGATATCAAGTTATTAAAAAGCATCTACAATTCTTTTGAAGAGTATTACAATTTTTATAAATTCTATCTTCTTGCAACAAGTTCAGAAACTTTAATCAATCGAAATAATACGTTTCTTCTAAAAGATTTAAAGAATCTTCCATTTATTGAAAATGATTTTTTATTCTCTGCTTTTGACTCAGAAGTAATAAGTGATAGTTTAGAATTTCAGCAAGACTTCTTTATACACGGAGAAAAATCCAAAGCATTACAACCAATAAGACAAAATAAGTTAGTTCCAACTATATCTAAATACGGAACTGAATTTTCACGAGCTTTAAATGCAATTTACGAAGATAATAACCGCAAATTCAGATTGTCTGATATTGTTCAACTTGAAAATTCACTAATTGCGACGGTATTCAAATATGATAGCAAGAATGAGGCACCTACATTCAGTACAGACATTTCAGAATTAAATATAGATGGTCTTACCACTAATGTAATTTCTGCTCATTTATCTGTTAATAGGATAATAAAATTGTATCCTCAAAAAGACACAATTGCCTTTGTAAAACCAAATCAAAACAGGTATTGGTTAGCTTCAACCGCTTATCGTGATGCAGATAAATGTTTCTCTGATTTTTCAAATTTGACAGAATAATGATAGCAGAGGAAAATTTATCAAACAAATCCAACCACAAAGTTAGTATATCAAATACTAATATTATTTCGCTTATTAATAGGCTAATGAGAAGAACCGTGTCTAATTTCAAAGATTACATCGTGTCAGATTTCTATAAAAAAAGGAAACTAAATGAAGACGATTTTACCCAAATTTACATAGAACAAGCTCAAATACTGATAAGAAGTTATGATTACCCATTTAACATTAATGGGCAGTACCGAGACATTACATATCAAAGTAAGGGTTTTTCGGATTTTTATTTTTATCCAAACGAACAAAACATTTCATTAGCCTCACTTTTTTCAGTAGAATGTAAACGTCTGCCTTCTCCTGAAAAATCAAGAGAAAAAGAATACGTCATTGGAGAAAAAAATAACGGAGGAATTGAACGCTATAAAACCGAGAAACACGGGAAAGGATTATTTAATTGTGGTTTATTAGGGTTTGTAGAAAATAATGATTTTGACCATTGGAACACTACAATAAACAAGTGGATTTATGATTTAACGAAAACTACTTCAGATTGGAAAAAAGATGAAGTGTTATCAGAGATTGAATCTAATACTGACTATTGCGTCTTAAAATCTATTGCTCATAGAAAAGAAGATGATATTTGCCTGACACACTTATGGATAAAAATAAATTGATTCAAAAAAGCCCCTACACTCCACGTGCAAGGGCTTTTGTTATTTTTTATTAAATTTCCAAGTGTGAAGACGAGTTGTGGGTCTTTACTACCTTTTTTCGTCTTTTTTAGCGTTAAACTCAAACTCCAACTTCCTTTCATTTCCGAAACTATCTTCCACCACCACTTCAAACGCTTGGCTTTCAACTGAACGGGAAGTGTAGTACAACCGGAAAACTTTCTCCGGCAAGGGATAGCGGTCGTTGGGCAGGAAGGCTTCGCCGTTTTTGCCCAACCGCAATTCTCCGCTCCCCTCGTATTGAAAATATCGTATCGTATAACGGTTATCGGCAAAACGGCCCTTTTCTGTCAGCGTACACCTGATTTCAACGGTTTTCCCGACAGCAATTTCCTTTGGAACCGGCATCGTGTGCACATCAAATTCATAACTCTGCTGAATGTCCAACTTGTTATCACAAGCAGATAGGCAAAACACGGCGATGAGCAGCACTCCCACTACCCATAAATCATTGATTATTTTATGTTTCATATTTTTGTTTGTTTTTTATTGTTAGAAAATAAGTCTTATTCCCGTTTGCAAGGAAGGCCTGAACATCTCCACATCGCTTTTCCACAACACGTTGCATTTTCCTTTCACGAAAAACACCAAATTATCGGTAGTGTAAATATCCAACGCCAAATGGTATGCCCCGCCGTACACAAAGCGGTCTCGTGTCAATAGTGTTGCACCATCGGGTAAAAGTTTTTCGCCCCGATTGACGGTTTCATAACCTGCAACGGCGGTAATTCCTGTATTGAGCAATACGTTCTTACCTGTATCGGAAAAGAGATTTAAGAGATAACCGCCCTCGAAAGCAACCGTTTCGGACGGAATTTGCATATCCCGATAAGCAAAATGCCTTTTCGTGTATTCCAATCCGAACAACCAATAATTGGCTCGTTTGTGGTTAATGGTCATCGCCATCTCAGCGGTAAAATTGCCGTTTTCAAACAGGTTGTTTCCGGTAACGGGAACCCCAACCGAGAGCTGCAATCCCCGTTGTCCGGGTATCAGCCGTTGGGCGTGTGATGCGGCAGCTATCGTCACCGTCATCACCATGAATAACAGTATCCGTTTCATCAGAATTTCAATTTCAGGTTATCGATATCTTTGGCACGGATTAAATCCTCATTCTCCACAATAAATGTTTGATGACGACCGCCGTTTTGCTCAAAGAGTGTTACTTCCAATTGCTTGTCATCGGGCAGCGTGAATTGCTCCAGGACAAAGACGGAACGTTGGGTTTGGTATCCGCCGATACGGGTTACTTCGTTGAACGAGCGTAGCGGCTGCAATACCTGTTCCTGTATAGCTGTGCGTTTCGCCACTTTTTTATCCACAACCTTAAACGTGATAAAATCTACCTGATAAGGCATTTGATTTTGGTTTTTAATCAACGTGTGAAAATAAAGTAACCCGTTGTTCGAGTATAATCCTCTCAACAGGAACTGTAAGCCAAACTTCTTACTGCCGATGTGGTTGATTTCTCTGCGGTCGTTTTGCCAAATCGTTTTCATGATCAGTTTCACCAACACCGGTGATTCGTTACCGAGTTCCTTGAAGTAAATATCGGCTTTGTTGGTGGGCAGATTATTCGTACCGGAATGCAGAAAATCCTGCATTTCGATATTCAACCTTTCCGGTTCTTCGGCATATTTCACGTTAAAGGAGAAAAAACTTCCGTCGTTACAGATTACGCTCAGGTTGGTTTCCGTTTCAAAATCGCGAACGGCAGCCTTTACCCGAAGTACGTTGTCGGCATCTTCCGCTTTGCCTGCAATAATGTTACTGCTACCCAAATCAACGTAACGTATTTGGGAAGGAAAAATCAGGTGCACCGTTTTCTCGTAAGTTACAGAGAGTCCGTAAGGCAATACTATTCTGCCGTTGGGAATTGTCCGGCTCATTCCCTGATAGAGATCGCCCGTGTTAATTTGGGCATTTGAGGTAATCGCCGCAGAAAGCAGGGCAACGAAGAAAAAGATTGTTTTTAATTTTAGTTTCATACAAATTGGATTTTAGTGGTTTATAATCGGTTTATCTGTTTTGCATCAAAAAGAGCTTGTGACCGCTTTTGAGCGTCACCTTCACTTCACGCATCCTGTTCCCGAAGTATTGCGATGCACCCTGCAACAGTCCGCGCCCCGCATCGGCGGCCAGTTGTTGTCCTGCCGATGATGCAAACGTGAAACTCGTTCCGGCGGATTGTCCCATTCCGGCAGCAATTTCCTTGGCGGCATTCACTTCCAGGGAATTGGGGATAAAGGCACCCAGTTGTCCGTCTAGGTCGTATGCCGAAAGGTTTACGGGGACAATCCGTTCCCGGTGTTCGATGCTGGTTACGGAAAGCGTCAAGCGGTTGCCCTGTATCCGGGCTACAGCCGTCAACAAGGTGTTTTTCGGAATATACATACCGGCTACGCGGGCCGGTTCCAACAGGCGCAAGCGCACGGTTTCGCCGTCTTTTAACGTTTGGGTTTCATAAACTGCCACTTTCAGCGTGTTTTTTAGCGGAATGTCGTCGACGGTTTCGGTGCAGGGAAGAAACGATCGGTTGCGCTCCTGCATCTGTTCGGCCATAAACACGCTGTCGGGGACATCCTGATAAAGAGCCGACACCACGTTTTTCACTTCGGGCAGTACGGTAAACACAGACTCTTTGGCTTCCGTTTTGGTGTAAGCATTCGGCAACGGTTCGTCCATTTCACGTTCAACGGCAGTTTCAAAAGGATTGGGTGTTGTCGCTTGTTGATTTTGCGGCAGGTATCTGGCTGCCATTTCGTATGATTTTTCCATCAGTTCGAGTTGTCTTTGTATCTCCCGGTCTTCATCTACCAAACCGTTTTTCTCGTCCAGTTGTGCTTGCAATTCATCAATTTGTTGTTGCAAGATTTCCATTTGGGAGTTCTCTTCGTAGAAATTGCCGAGCGTGTTCCGGATATCACCGTAAGCCGATGCCGACCGGCTAATTTCGTTGCCTTTACCGGAACGATAATCCTGATCAGCAAATGATTCCCATTTTTCGAGACGATTATCCGACTTTTGAGTATCGCCGAAAAAGTCGGAAAGTGTACCCATTGTCCATTGACGTTCGTTCTCCTTTTGTTCATTCTCTGCCAGCTTGTAGGCAGTTTCCTTATCTTCGGGCAGTTCACCGCCGGATATTTCCGGTATTTCAACGTTTATTCCCTGTTCGGTTTGCTTTTTCTCTTTTTCGGCTTTTGAAGGTGCAAAAATCCAATATATTACACCGATAAAAACCAAAACCAACAACATATACACCAATACTTTCTTTCGCTTTTGAATTTCTTCGATCGTGGGTAGCTTGCGTGTCTGTGGCTCCTCTCTTTTCTGTTCGTCCTGTTTCGAAGTTTTTTCTTCCGAAACAGTAGTCGAAGTTTCATTATTTTCTTTCATTGTCATAATTTGAAATTTGTGGATTAGTGGTTGTTTTACTTAAATTCTTCTGCTGATAACGTGTCCTTTTCGGGCTCAAGCTTTATCGGTGTGTCAATCAACGGAGCAGGCTCGATATGCTTGATAATTATTGATCTTTCATTTTTATCGAATGCTCTGACAAGCATTATCAATGTCATTACCGCATAAAAGAGCATCACAAGCAAAATGCCGTTCAGTTTTGCCGTAGACGAAAGGTCACCTAATTTCCGTTTTAATTTATCGTTAAAACGATTTCGTTTTTGGCGTATTTTTATCAAGATATTATTCATATTCCTTTATCGTTTGACTGTCCGGATATCTCTGTTTTCACGAATAATAAAATTTTCGACGATAAAACCTTGCGGATTGTTGTCGGAACGGATGGAATTGACCAGACGGCATTCTGAAACCAAACTGCGTTCGGTCAGGTTGCTCGAACGGATGATGTATTGACGGGCAACGGTTCTCACTTCATAAGGATAGACCTCAAAATTGCACTGAATGCTGTCAATTTCGATACGCTGTTGGATATTTCCCGATATAATCCGGTTGTAATATCCTTTTTCCGTAAGGTCTTTGTAGTAGTTGAAAGCCGATTGGTCGGCAAGAAAAAATGCTCGTTTCATATTGCTTTCAATGGCTGACTTGTCGGGCGACAGCGTGAAGAACAGTTCATGAAAACGGCGAATGTGTTCGCGCGCTTCTACCGGACGGTTTGTTGCCGCATCTTGCGAAAGCGCAAGCATCAGTGATTTTCCGTTGTCCAACACATAGACTTTTTCCCGTTGTTTCTCGGCAAAAGCGTATGATTTCCAAAGAGAAAAACCGACTATCAAAAGACACACCACACCAAAAACAACGGCGTAAAGCCGTATCTGCCTGAAAGATGTTTCAATGTTTTTTAATGACTTGAATTCCATATTTTTACTTTGTTTACTCGTTTATTATTTTCTCAATTTACCCAAAACATTTCCGCCTACGGCTCCTGCGCCGGCTCCCGCCACTGCACCGCTTTTTTGCACGGTTTGATTAATGTTTTTTCCGTAGTTGCCCATTCCGCCTGCCTGGATAATCCATCCGGCAACGGTAGGAATTACAAAATATCCGACAATGCCTATCAGCATAAAAATGATATAAACCACACTCGAACCGTCCGGGATGTACGCCGGATTTTCAAGAGCTGCAATCTCTTTGCCTATCATCAGCGTCTGGATTTTGGCAAGCATGGTACTGAACAGATCCGATACGGGCAGCCACAGATAAACCGAAACATAGCGGCTCAACCATCCCGTCAAAGTAGATTGGAATCCGTCAAACACGGCAATTCCGAAAGCAATGGGTCCCAGTATGGAAAGAACGATAAGGAAAAATGTCCGAATGGTATCGATTATCAGAGCGGCAGCTTGAAACAATATCTCCAGAAAAGATTTGAAGGCATCCTGCATCGACTTTTTCAGGTTGTACATCCCCCTTTCCAGATACATTGATGTAATGGTAACAAGGTGTTTCGGGTTGAGTCCCTGCATTTCGTCTATCTTTTTGTCAAACTCTTCGTTGCTGACCAAAAAGGCTGTTTCGGGATTTCTCAGCATCGCTTCCCGTTCCAATCGGTCGCGTTGTTCACGCAATTTGTTCATATCCAGGGTTTGTGCTGCCATCATCTGATTAGTTCCTTTTACCACGGGCGAAAGCACGCTGTTTATCGTCCCCAAAACAATAGTAGGGAAAAACATAATACAAAGCCCGATGGCAAAAGGTCTCAAAAGCGGGTAAACGTCGATCTCTTCGGCACGCGCAAGGGACTGCCACACACGGCTTGCCACGTAAAACAGAGCGCCGAGTCCGGCAACACCCTTGGCTATGCCTGTCATATTGCCCACCAAGGGCATCATTTCAGTGTACAGCGTTCGCAGTACCTGATGTAAATTTTCAAAATCCATAAGCCCCCCTTCCCCCTGAAGGGGGTGTTTTAGTGTCATTATTCATCGTTATTTCATTTAGAAAATATTTATTTACTTAACGTCCTATTCCCCCTATAGGAGGTCAGGGGCAGTTTTACCAGTATTTGTCACTTAACGAACCGTACAGGTCGAGTACCCGTTGTGCGTCATTCTGTTTTTTCGCACGCAGGTAAGAGACCGAGATGTTTTTGTTGGTGTAATAGCTGACCAATGAACGGTATTCACTGACTTCTTTATAGATTTGGTCAATCCAATCCATCCGCTCCTTATCATTGAGTGAAAGGGTTGTGGGATTGACAATCTGTTTCAACTCTTTCAACAATGCCGCACTTTCTTCCAAGAGTCTTGTGTAGCCGAACGCGATCGCGGTAAGCTCTTCGAATGAGAAGTTTTTATCCTGCAGCATCAATTTGTAGCTGTTCACGTACAAATCCGAAATATCACCCACCATCAAGATGGTTTGCTGTACTTTTCGGGCATCCTTCACTAAATCGTTCACCTTACGCAGAGCATCATAATACTCTTTTCCCTGCTTATATACTTTCTCTACTTCCTTAAAGTTGTCGAGCGTATTTTTAACCGTTTTGGACGTCTGGATAATTTCTTTTGCCGTATTCGCAATGGAGGTGGCAACGTTTACCGGATCATTCACGATAAATTGGGCATTGGCGCAGAAACCGCTTAAAGTCAATGCCGTTACTAAAATTAAAAGTTTCTGTTTCATTGTTTTTGGATTTGGTTTAAAATTCTTGCTTACTTGTTTACCAAGAGTTTTATCGCCCTCTCCATATCTCCGTCCAACGATTCCGCTTTGTTCATCACTTCCAATTTTTCGGTTTCTTCGGTGGTGTAGCAAAGGTACTCTTCACGAGATACTTCGGTGGCGTAAACTGCGGATTGCGTTCCGCCCAGCCCTATCCAGACCTCTTTGTATTTACGGTTCGGAGCATTGTTCTGGTTAATGGAAAGTATTTGCGCTTTCTCCTTTTCCGTTAGTCCGAGCAGTGCCTGTATCTGATCGAATTTGTTCATATACTTGCGTTGGTCCAATAATATCTTGCAGTCTGAATTGTTGATGATGCTCTCTTTGACTATCGGGCTGGAAATGATGTCGTCCACTTCCTGCGTTACCACGATGGCTTCGCCGAAATACTTGCGCACCGTTTTGTACATGTATTTCAAATAATCAGCCATATTTGCCGATGCAACGGCTTTCCATGCCTCTTCCACTATCAGTTGTTTACGAACTCCTTTCAATCGCCTCATTTTATTGATAAAGGCTTCCATGATGATAATCGTGACAACAGGGAAAAGCTCGCGATTTTCCTTGATGGCATCTATCTCGAACACGATAAAGCGTTTGTTTAAAAGGTCGATGTTTTTGTCGGAATTAAGCAGAAAATCAAAGCGTCCACCGCTGTAATATTGTCTGAGTGTGGTCAGAAAATTATCGATATTAAAATCATCCTTTTCTACCTTGATTTCCCTGTTTTCCAATTCGGGACGATACACATCACGCATAAACTCGTAAAAAGTGTTGAAGTTGGGCGTGATACTCCGGTCGGACTGAATTTTATGGATGTAGGCCGTTACCGCACTGCCGAGTTCTCCGCTTTCGGTTTTCGATATTTTCTCTTCTTCACTTTTCCAAAGCGTTAAAAGCAGAGTTTTGATACTGTCTTTTTTCTCAACATCGAACACATAATCATCCGTGAAAAACGGGTTGAAAGAAATAGGATTCTCTTCCGTGTAGGTAAAGTAAATTCCGTCTTCGCCTTTGGTCTTTTGATGTATCAGGCTGCACAAACCTTGATACGAGTTTCCCGTATCCACCAACAACACATGCGTTCCCTGTTCGTAATACTGTCTGACAAGATGGTTCATAAAGAACGATTTTCCGCTTCCGCTGGGCCCCAGCACAAATTTATTTCGGTTGGTGATAATGCCTCTTTTCATCGGCAGATCGGAAATATCCACATGCAGGGGTTTTCCGGTCAGCCTATCCGCCATTTTAATGCCGAACGGCGATGTAGAACTTTTGTAGTTGGTTTCCTGACTGAAAAAGCACAGAGCCGGCTCAATGAAAGTGTAAAAACTTTCTTCCGACGGAAAGTCGGCGGCATTGCCGGGCATACACGCCCAATAGAGCGTTGCCGTATCTACGGTGTTGTGTCTGGGTGTGCAGCCCATTAAAGCCAACTGACTGCCCACATCGTTTTTGATATGTTTGAGTTCATCGCGGTTGTCGCTCCACGCTATTACGTTAAAGTGTGCCCTGATGGAAGTCAAGCCTTGAGAATGGGCTATGTTCAGATATTCCTGAATCCACTGCTCGTTGATTTGATTACTTCGCGAATAACGTCCGAGCGAGTGCATATTCCTTGCGCTTTTCTCGAACTTACGCAGGTTCTCATCGCTGTCTTCGATAAAAAGCAGCTGGTTGTAAATGTGGTTGCAGGCAAGCAGCAAGCCCACAGGCGCGGCAAAAGACAATCGGCAATCCGAGCGGTCGGTCGATAATTTTTCATACCGGCTGTCGGGACTGACTGCAGCCGGCAGATCATCGCTCTCTGAAAGCGTGTGCAGGCATAGGATATTGTCGCCGATTTTCACTTCTTCCGCACCTAACGAGATGTCTTCAAGCGGTGCGTGCTCTTTTCCTTTCAATGAAAAGTACTGCTCCAACAGACCTCCTTTTTCGCAGATTTCATCTTCCGAAAGACGGACAAGCGAAATAAAACCGCTGTCGTTTATTATACGTTCAAACTGACTCACACTTTCCAGAAAACGAAGAACGGTCTCCTTGTCCTTTATCTCTTTGGGCAGGATATTCCCTCTGCAAAGAGTAGAAAAATTGCTCTGCATCGCCATTCGCTGTCTGGTGGTTTTGGTCAAAAACAGATAGCACTCGTGGTTGAGATAGGGACGTTCGTTGAAGTGCCGTTCAAAGCTTCGGCTGAGAAAACTCAATTCATCTTTTTGAATGTCAGACTGATAGTTCTCTTTTAAAAACCAATCCTGCTTATGAACCACCGTGAAGTTGGGCAGCACCCGCACCGCCTTATTCCATGCCGAATGAATGGTTTCGTATTCGCCCGCGGTTACGGTAAAAAGTTCGGGCAGTTCTACCCTGAACGCCACGGTAATGTCGGCATCCTTACTCACGATACAGCCATTTTCAACGGCAAGCAACGGAAACTTATTTTCCAAGGTTGTCATTTTACTGATGTTTCTCATGCTCCTTTTCTTCTTTTTAAGAGTGAACGCATACGTTTTCGGTTGATTAGATAGCGGGGGTGGTTCTTTCGGGCTGAAATTTTCATCAAGCCGTGCTGCCCGTACTTTTTATTCATCGAAAAGGTTTTCCACACGATAATCGTTGCACCGGCAATACCGAGTACAAGACATAAAAATTGGTTTACACCTGCCATGTACAGCACTGCCACCAGGATAAACATCGCCAACAGTCCGCCTGCGAAAATGAAAAGGTATTGGGCTTTCAAGCCTTTAAACTCGACGCTGCGGCCCACGCCTTTATTGATTTCGTATTCCGCCATTTTTACAAGAAGAAGGAACGTAGAATAGTGGCTGCCACAATCAGGAACACACACGCACCAAACCACGAAGCCGCGGTTTTGGACGTGTCAGGATCGCCGGAACTGAACTTTCCGTAAACTTTTACTCCGCCGATAAGTCCCACAACGGCGCCGATGGCGTAGATGAGTTTGGTGGCGGGATCGAAATAGCCGGTTACCATATCGGTAGCTTTGGTGATTCCGGCAGCACCGTTTCCTTGTGCAAAGGCATTAAAAGCAGCAATCAGAACGATTGCCGTTGAGAGGATTTTTTTCTTTGCCATACAAACATTTGTTTAATGACTTCTGTCGTTCTTGGATGAGGAACAACAGAAGTCGGGTTTATAAAATTGGATTTAGTGGTTTTGTAAATGTTGTTTACCTGTTTATTTGTAAACTCGTTTACTGTAATCAAATGAAATTCCGGATGTCGAAACTTCGCCAATCTTCGGCTGTTTGTACTTTTTGTGGCGAAGCATCAAGCATCTTGGCAATCTTTCGGTTTGCGTCGGGCAACGCATTCATTATTTTTTCCCATAAATCGGTATGGGCAAGTTTGATGGCAGCCGTGGCTACGGATTTTTGCTCATCGGGTTGCAACGCATCTTTCTGTATCAGGCGAGTTATCTGTTGCAACTCATCGAAAGAGACTCCCGTGGCAAAATCATTCTCATTATCGGCTGTCGTGCGGTGCGCCTGCAATTCGGTTTCTTCCTCTTGCCAATCTACTTCGTCTTCGTCCGGGTCGGGGTCTTCCCGTGTGTCGGTTTCATCGGTTTGTTCCGTCCCGAAAACTTGGTCGAGTTCCTCGCTCGGAATTTCACGGGCAAAAGTAGCCGGTTTATCTTCACGATTTTCAGTTTGGCACTCGGTGGCTTCAATTGGCTGTGATTGGCGTTCCGGCTGCCGGGCTGTACCCATAATATCGGGTATTTTCAACTGTTTTTGAGATGTCTGTTTCATACTGCGTCCGTAACTTTCTCGCTTATCTTTTCTGCTTGTCTGGATGTAGAGACCGATAAGCAGGACGGTAAGCGAAAAAGCGGCTGTTCCGACAATAACAAGCAGGAACTGCCACAAGGTGGATATAAAAAAAGGATTCATGGTTATCTGTTTTTATTGATTAATGGCTTATAGTTTTTGTCGAATACATCTGTTATCTCCTGCTCAAACATCTCAAAGTGATGCGTCAAAATGTTATCCAAGTAATCGGTAATGGATATTTCATTATTTCCTATCACGCTGATTATGCGATTGATGCTGTTGTGGTAATCGGCACGGATATATACACCTTTGCCCGAACGGACGGTTAAATCGGCTTTTTTTATAAAACGACTTTCATAATCTATCAGGTTTTGTCGATTTTTACGTTTCTTGTTTTCCCGAATCTCCTGTTTTTCTGTTTGTAAATCGTTATCACGTTCCTGTGTCTGATTATCTGCCATCTTCTTTTCTGAAACTTGACGTATCTGCTCGTTTACGGCAGGAGCTAACTTATCGTGTCCGGAACGTGTTTCGGAAACTATGGACATGATATATTCTTCGTTAATGGGTGGTTTTCTGTTTTCTTCCATAAAAATCAGTGTTGAACGATTTGTAAAAATTCCGTGATAAACTCCTCGATCCGGGCGAACTTGGAAAGTCGCCTGTCAATCGGAAAAAGTGTAGAGCGTGAAATCTGTCGATTTTCCATTTGGGCGGACATCTCTTTCCGGAACCGCTTGCTGTCGGGAAGGTAGGTCTTCATCAGTGATAAATCCAATTCTTTGATTATATGGTCATAATGAGCATAAAGTTCCGATTTCTCCCTGCCGTCCACCATATTCCAAAACAGATGAATCCCTTTGATGCCGGTATCCCCGCCTTTTACCAACACGCCGTTCAGCACGTTCATAAAAGCAAGTGTGCTTTCCAACACCAAGCGGTCGGCAATGATGGGCGAAAAAATGTAGTGCATACGCGAAATGGAATTGATTACTCCTGCCGAGTTAATAGTCCCCGGTAAATCGAAAAACACGAAATCGAAATCAATCGGTGTCTCTTTTAAAAATACTTCTGCCTTTTGGATTACCTCATCGGGTTTGCACGAAATAACAGGGTATGCCTTTTTGTTGATGGAGGTAAATTGCTCGTAAGCCAACAGCTTGAAACGTTCGCTTTCAATCACGGTTTTGGTGTCCCTGTCGCGCATTTTGACAATACTCCATTGTGGATAATCGCAGTCAAATACAGCCACGTTGTACCCCATCCGGTAATGCAGGATGCTTGCTGTAATCGTAGTCATCGCACTTTTTCCTACTCCTCCCTTCTGTGTTGTGAAGGCAATAAATAATGTTTCTTTTTTCATTTTCCAATGCTTTTTTTAATGAATAATTCTGTTTTAATTCTCTTGTTGTATTGAATCACATTTTTGAAAAAATTTAATGTTTTGATTTGCTTTTTCGCTAATTATTAAAAGAGAAATTGTTCTATAATGCTGTCTTTCTTTTTAAATAATCCAATTATTATAACTTGATTATCAATGATTTAAATTTTTAGTTTGCTCATTTTTATGCCCTTTTTTTTGAATGCTTGCATGAAATGGCATTCAAGCAATATTGCATTCATAATTCTTATTGGAAATTGTGAATTAATTAAAAGGGCAACTTTTAAAGTTCAACTTCCATTGATTTATAATGCCGGAAATTTCATACTTTCTTTTTTTCTGCAAATAAAAACAGAATCTTCACGCGCTTGTCGGTTTTGGCGTTTCGTGGCGTCGTTTGGCAGTATTTGGCGTTTTTACTACGAGCTTTCACGACTATTTTTCCCCTTAATTTTGCACTGTATTGAAACAGATGCAGGCTGACGTGCCTTTTCGGATAAATCATCTGCCCATTCTTTTCAATCGACTGGTTTTAATCCCGACACGGTCGGGATTTTCTATTCGCCGGAATAGAGCAAGTTGTGTTTTCAGGCACTCGAAACTTTCGCCGTGCCTGAAAACCAACTTTAAAATCCTCTCCGAAGTCGGGATTTTTTTGAAACGGACTGATTTTATAGAATGAACTGATTATGACAACTAAAAAATATTCGGGTGGCAGAAAACCCAAACTCTCAAAGCGAAATAATCGCTATGTGGTACGTCTGACGGACGATGAAAATGCTCGTTTTTTGACTCTTTTTGATGAGTCGGGATTACAGACCAAGGCGGAATATATTCTCGCAGTACTCTTTAATCGTAAAATTAAAACGGTGAAAATAGATAAAGCTGGACAGGATTTTTATATGCGACTGACCACTTTTCATTCGCAATTCCGAGCAATAGGTGTCAATTACAACCAGATTGTTAAGGCGTTAAAAACAAATTTTACAGAGAAAAAGGCATTGGCTTTTCTCTACAAATTGGAAAAAGAGACGATAAAATTGGTGGAACTGTCGCAGAAAATCGTGGCACTGGCAAACGAGTTTAAACAGAAATACGGTGTATAATGGTGGCGAAAATCGGACACGGAACATCGCTTTTCGGGGCAATTTCGTACAATAAATTGAAGGTGGATGATGAAAACGGCAAGGTGCTTTTCGCTCAAAATATCATAGAACAGGCAGACGGAACATATCAAATGCCGGACATTTTGCACTCCTTCAAGCCTTATCTGTCAGCCAACAGACGTACTGAAAAGCCGGTAATTCACATTTCGTTAAACCCAAACCCAACCGATAAAGTAACTGACGAAAATTTTATCAAGATGGCTCAACAGTATATGGACGAACTCGGTTTTGGCGAACAACCGTACATCGTTTTCAAACATACCGATATTGACCGGACACATATTCACATTGTTTCGGTGAGGGTGAAAGCCGACGGAAGTTGCATTTCCGATGCCTATGAGAAACGGCGGTCGATGGATATCTGCCGGAAGTTGGAACAGGAATTTAACTTAACTCCTGCCGATAAACAGGAACGGCAAAATGTACTTCCGCTTCAAAAAGTGGATTACTCGAAAGGTGATGTAAAACGGCAAGTTGCCAATGCGGTTCGTGAGTTGGCAAAATCATACCGTTTTCAAAGTTTTAGCGAGTATCGGGCACTGTTATCATTATTTAATCTGACAGCGGAAGAAGTGAAAGGCGAACACAAAGGAAAACCTTATAATGGATTGGTTTATTCGGTATTGAACAAGAAGGGCGAAAAGGTTGGTAATCCCTTTAAATCGTCGCTTTTTGGCAAATCGGTCGGTTGCGATGCTTTGTATAAGAGAATGGACAAAGAGAAACAGACTTGGAAAATGGATAAAGCAACCAAAAACCGACTTCGAGTGAATATTTTGAAAACTATTTCTGACTCAAAAAAACGAAAAAACTTCGAGAAAAATCTGCTTAAAAAGGGGATTTCAGTGGTGTTCCGCGAGAATGAGCAAGGACGTATTTACGGCGTAACGTTTATCGACCATCAAAGTAAAACTGTTCTCAACGGTTCTCGTTTGGGAAAAGAGTTTTCGGCAAACGTGTTTCACGAGTGGTTTGCAAACGGCATTAAGCCGGAAGTTTCCCAAAAATCGGATACTCAAATCCAATCCAAAGAAAAAGAATATAATCCGTTTGCCGATTTGGAAAAAGCACCGGAAACAAACGATGTTTTTCCGGGTGTTTCTTTACTCGAAATGCACGGCGACGATTACGAAGATGAACTTTTCAAACGTAAAATGCGAAAAAAGAGAAGAACAATTAAGAAACCAAAACTATAATCAATTTTACTAACCAAAACTCCCCCTTTAGGGGGCTGGGGGGCATATTATGCAACAAGAAGACGATTTAAGGGGACTCGCCAAAACAATGGAATTTATGCGGGCCGTAAGTATTTTATTTGTGGTTATCCACTGTTATTGGTACTGTTATGAGGCGTTTCGGGAATGGCACGCAACGATTGCCGTGTTAGACAGAATTTTGATGAATTTTCATCGAACAGCAGGACTGTACAAACATCCGCTGATTACGAAATTCTTTTCGGTGCTGTTTCTGGCATTATCCTGCTTGGGAACAAAAGGGATGAAAGATGAAAAAATCACGTGGACGAAGATTTGGATTGTGTTGGGTTTCGGCATCGCACTGTATTTTCTGGACTTTTGGATATTGGCGTTGCCGATTGCCAAAACAGGCATTGCGGTATGGTATATTTTTACAATTTCGGCAGGTTATATTTGCCTCTTGATGGCAGGACTTTGGATTAGTCGCCTTTTGAAAAACAACCTGATGGACGATGTGTTTAATACCGAAAACGAGAGTTTTATGCAGGAAACCCGTCTGATGGAAAACGAGTATTCTGTGAATTTGCCTACACGATTTTACTATAAAAAAAAGTGGAACAACGGCTGGATAAATGTGGTCAATCCGTTTCGGGCGAGCATTGTTTTAGGTACGCCTGGTTCCGGAAAATCATACGCCGTGGTTAACAACTACATCAAACAACAAATAGAGAAAGGTTTTTCCATGTACATTTACGACTTCAAGTTCGACGACCTTTCCACCATCGCCTACAACCACTTGCTAAAGCATATCGACAAGTACAAAGTTCCGCCAAAATTTTATGTAATAAACTTTGATAATCCACGCAAAAGCCATCGCTGTAATCCAATTAATCCGGCATTTATGACCGATATCTCGGATGCTTATGAAAGCGCTTACACAATAATGCTAAACCTCAATAAAACGTGGATTCAGAAACAGGGCGATTTCTTCGTGGAAAGTCCGATAATTTTATTGGCTGCGATTATTTGGTATCTGAAAATATATGAAAACGGCAAATACTGTACTTTTCCGCACGCTATCGAGTTTCTGAATAAGAAATATGCTGATACCTTTACTATTCTCACAAGCTATCCCGAATTGGAAAATTACCTTTCGCCTTTTATGGATGCGTGGGAAGGCGGTGCACAAGACCAATTACAGGGACAAATTGCATCGGCAAAAATCCCGCTGTCGAGAATGATTTCGCCCGCACTCTATTGGGTAATGACGGGCGATGATTTTTCGTTGGACATTAATAATCCGAAAGAGCCGAAAATTCTTTGCGTGGGCAATAATCCCGACCGGCAAAACATCTATTCGGCAGCATTGGGATTATACAACAGCCGTATCGTGAAGCTGATAAACAAGAAAGGGCAGTTGAAAAGTTCGGTAATAATCGACGAGTTGCCAACCATTTATTTTCGTGGATTGGATAATTTGATTGCTACGGCACGAAGCAATAAAGTGGCTGTTTGCTTGGGATTTCAGGACTATTCGCAACTGACACGCGATTACGGCGATAAGGAAAGCAAGGTTATTCAAAATACGGTAGGCAATATCTTTTCGGGGCAGGTTGTTGGCGAAACTGCAAAAACTCTATCGGAACGTTTCGGAAAAGTGTTGCAGAAACGGCAATCAATGACCATTAACCGGCAGGATAAATCGACTTCTATTTCTACGCAGATGGACAGCCTTATCCCGGCAAGTAAAATCAGTAATCTAACACAAGGAATGTTCGTGGGTGCGGTTTCGGACAATTTCGACGAACGTATCGAGCAGAAGATTTTTCATTGCGAAATCGTGGTGGATAATGCTCGTGTTGCCGCCGAAACAAAAGCGTACTGCAACATCCCCGAAATAGTCTCTTTTACCGATGAAAACGGGAACGATACGATGCAACAGGATATTGAAAAAAATTACAGACAAATAAAGGCGGATGTGGAAAATATTGTAAAATCGGAGAAACACCGCATAGAGAATGACGATAATTTGAAGCACCTTATCAAAGAGAAGAAAGACTAATATGTAAAAGTTTAGATTTTGATCTGACAGTCTATTATTTTGTTACGTATTCAAGATTAAGTTTTCTATGTTTACATTTAAAATTTAGTATTTTACCACCATTTACAAATATTATTCTTGAAAGTGAAAGGTCTCCCTACTGTTTTTTCTTGACACTTAATAATATAGAGACAATTACCGGGAATACGTGAAAATATTACCCTATCGTTTTTAGCAATTGATTCGGAAATAAATTGCCAACCTTGATTATAAATATATATTTGATACTTTGTGCCATTAACTGGTTTTTCTCTATAATAATCATTCGCAATACCTTGAAATATATCATTGGGCAAATTATTCAAATCACCCCAAGCTTGCGCATATTCTTCTTCTCTTGATCTTAGAAACCTTATTTCAATCTCTATATGACTATTTATTAATGGGTTTAACTTTTTCATTTCCGAATATTCCGATAGTATAAAAGGCTCAGATATAGTATTAGTTCCGTCAGATAAAATATACAGTAAACCTTTATTCATGTTTTCAAATTTTATACTATTCTTGCCACAAATAGCGGCTGATACAGAAACCCACTTGTTTCTGTTATAAACACATAAGAATAAAACTTCACCGTCATATTTTTTATCTACTTCCAAAATAACATCAGCTACATTAAAATACTCTGAAGTAACATCTTTAAAATTTAGTTCTTTAAATAAAATGTTCTTTTTAGGCAAAAAGTGATGTTTAATTTTCTTGTATTTTTCATCAATAGAAAAGGTTTTGCGAAATACTTTTGCTGGATACCTATAACCACTTTTTGTAGAATCTATTTTGCAATCATACAAAATAAACGGATTATATGTGGTTGATTCTTGTAAACCCATAAACGGAACCATTTTCTTTTCATTAACATCGTAGATAACATTCCAGGCATGACTTCCATCCGCGTTTCCCCAACCTAAAATATAATCAACCGTTGTGGCATAACCTAAAGATCTGAGAGGATAAAGAACAACTTTAGTCATATCAAAGCAATTTCCGGATATACCTTTTTGATAATCACTCCAAGATTTATCCTTATATTCATTTCCTCGATTTTTAAAACTAAAATTCTTACCTAAATATTTATTTACAGTATCACAAACAAAAAAGATATCATGGGAGTTAGGATTAATAAAACTGAATTCTTTAATACAACTCAACCTCCAGTTTTCAAATGATTCTTGATAGATTACCGGCGGCAATATATATTCACAAAAGACATTAAATGGTAAAAATCCGGTTACAATTTTATCTCTGCATTGCTGTAGTGTGAAATTTATATCATCTATTATGGTATAATTTAGATCTGTCTTTCTTGTTAAAAGCTTGTTATTAAAAGAAGCATTTTCCTTTATGAAAAGATAAGAATTCGATAGCAAAGAATCATCTTGCTGTTTAATAGAGTTTTCAATTATTCTTATTTTTTTTTCAGTATTACTCTCTAAAAAAAGAATGAATGAAATACTTAAAATGGTAATAAAGCCCAATAATGTTACTAATTTGGCTTTCATAATTTATTTTACTAAAAATTTTAATATCTTCAAACGAAAAGCATATTCATATTTAGCTTGAGTCTTTTCACCCAAAACCTGTATTAAAATATTCTTAGCTTGGAAAAGTTCGTAGGAAGTCGCACGTCCGTTTTCATATTTTTCTTGAACAAATCGAAGCGCTTCACGATTTGCTGTTTCAGATTTTTGAGCAGCCTCCAATCTACTTTGAGCCGCAAGTGCATTATAAAAAGCTTGATCAATATGTTTACGAAGTTCGATTTTGGCCTTACTCTCATTTAATTTTGTTTTCTCTAAAATAATATTCATATTTTTTACCGCATTTCTCACTTGAAACCGATTAAAGATAGGAATGTTTAGAGTTACTCCAATGGAATTACTAAGATTGTTCTGAATTTGTGAGTTGAACGAAATATTATCTCTCCCGTTCATTTTATAATAGCCTGTATTCATCTGTGCACCTAAAGAGATGGATGGAAAGTATTGAGACTTGGCTGCTAATAATTCATTCTTTGCCGCATCTATTTGAAATTTTATACTCCGAATTTCCGGACGATTGTTAAATGCGTTTTCATATACCGAGTTATTTAAGAAAATAAGACCCTCTTCAAATAATGAGTCAAGTGTTTCTATGGAAATGTCGAAATCTTCCAGGTCTTCTAATTCCATTATTTGCATCAAATCAAGTTTCGACAGTTTTAACTTGTTTTCCGCATTAACCAAGTTGAAATTTTCTTTTGCTAATTGAGATTCTAGCTCAAGCACCTCCCCATGCAAAGATTTTCCGCTATTAACCAACTCTTTTTTTCTACTAATATTGTATTTACTCAGTTCGATTTGATCGGTAGCTATCTGCACAAGCTCTTTATTCATTAAGACAAGTAGAAATGCAGTTGAAACATTAATTGCAATATCTTCTTTTATTTTATCTAAATCTGCATCTGAAGCTGCTAAATATGCTTTTCGTGCTTCAATATCATGTTTCATTTTTAACCCATCGAAAATTGTGAAACTACTGCTTAGCGCAAAACTAGTCTGTAATGAATTTGTGTTTTGATAAGTGTTATCTATACCAATAGAGCGACCAAAAATAAAATTCTGTCCAACAGAAGCATTGAGGTTTGGGAGCAAATTGGCACGCGCTTGCTGGTAAGCAACTCCTTTCTGTTCATGTGTAAGCCTTTTTTCCCGAATATCAAGATTGTTTTTTTGTGCTATTTCTATACATTCATGAAGGCTATATACCTTTTTTTGAGAATAGGATAAAAAGGATAAAAAACACAGTGCAATTAGTATAAATAATTTTCTCATCATAGTGAAGATATCTATTTAGCAGAGTAGATTATTCCATCTTTTATATTAATAATCCGGTTAGTTGCTTTGGCTATTTCCGACTCATGAGTTACAATAATCATGGTAATTTTCTCCTCTCTGTTGATAGCTTTCAAAAGATTTAAAATTTCTCGCGAATTCTGGGAGTCTAAAGCACCAGTTGGCTCATCCGCAAGAATTAAACGTGGGTTAGTAATCAATGCCCGGGCTATTGCGACTCTTTGTTTTTGTCCACCGGACAATTCCGAGGGTTTGTGGTGCCACCACTCTTTTAATCCTAATTGTTCAAGATAAGACATAGCCACTTTGTTTCTCTCTTTTTCCCCTATTTTCTGATAATAAAGAGGAAGTGCTACATTCTCTAACGCATTTTTATATTCTATTAAATTAAAAGATTGGAATACAAAGCCGATGTATTTATTTCGATATATGGCAGCTTCTCTTTCTGTTAAGTTCTTCAGTAAAACATTGTCAAAAAAATAAGAGCCATCATCATAATTGTCTAAAACTCCTAAAATATTCAACAAGGTAGATTTACCGGAACCGGACGCTCCCATAATCGAAATCATTTCTCCTGACTCAATTGATAAATTTATACCTTTCAATACATGCAAAGGAGTAAGAGCCGTTGAATAGCTTTTATGTAAATTTTCAATTTTAATCATAAAAGCTTAACTTAAAAGATGGGGTAATATAGTCCAATAAACCGTTGGGAATGACATCATCTTTATTCGTTTCTAAAAAATATTGTCGTTTGCTCTGCGATGAATGTACCGAACGTTTATTTTCCCAAGCCTTTTCGGCAGCCTTCTGATATGATTCATACTTTGAAATATCATTAATATTTTTGTAATAGGTGGCAAAAGCAAAAAGAGGAAGATGGTCAAAAGGGGACAGGAAAAGACATTTCTTATAGTAATTTTTCATCGCTTCGTAATTTTTTCTTTTTTGCTCAATCAATCCCAAATAAAACCAAGGTCGGCTTAAATTTGGATGGAACTGAGTTACATGCACAAACTTTTTATAAGCTTGTTCCGTTTCTCCAATAGACAATAATAATTTTCCACTTTTGGCATCAATTATAGAACTATATCGGACAGCAAGTCTTTGTAATAAATCATCGGATATATCTCTCAATAACTTCTCTGCCGCTAAGGGATTACGTTCTTTTAAATCATTGAAAAAAGGAGAATCTACAATGTCAGGCGATAATAATATTGCTCTTTTGAAAGCTGCAAATGCTTCTGCTTCATTGCCAATAGATTCTTCTATCAACCCTTTACTTATATGGTATAAAGCAATATTTGGCTCTGTTCTTACAGCCCTAGATAAATATATATAAGCTGAATCTTTTTGTTCAATTGACCAGTAAAGCCACCCTAAATTATGCTGAAACATAGCGTCCGATGGACTTAATTCATTGGCTCTTTGAAATAACTGAAGGACCTTTACGAGTGAATCTTGTTGTGTTCTTGTCATGTCTTGTTTGAAATGAATATTCAATTCTCTTTCATGCTCCAATCCTTTTTTTGCAATGGACAAGGCATTTTCCGGTTGTTTGTAAAAATAAACACCAATCAATAACACAAATGCCATTGTACTAATTATTAGTGGCTTTTTAAATATAGTATAAGTACGTGAATAATTGAAAGACAATAAAACTAGAAACAATAACAACAATCCACTGTTGTAAAATAAGGATGAAAAGAACAATTCCCTAAATAAAATTGAAATAACACCTATAAGAATAATACTATTAGTTGCTATACTTAATTTATTTTTTCTTTTTTTGATCCCGGTAACTAAGTGAAAACAAAAAAAACCGATAATACTTAGCCATAAAGAAAAGCCAATCCATCCTTTCTCTAAAATTAACTGTAGAAATGTATTGTTCGTTCGTCCGGTAAACGCATACTCAACATTAAATTCTTGAGAATTGCGACCAAGAAGAGCATAATTTTTTGATCCAATGCCAAAAAAAGGCTTAACATTAGCTGTATTTATCACTTGCTCCCATTGGCTCAACCTTCCATCTACACTTCTTTGATGACTCTGTGATTGCTTAAAAGAAGATTGAAAACTTTCGAAAAAACAGAAAATAAAAAGAGATAGAGAAAATAGTGCAATTGCATTTCCTATTAGAATCTTTTTAATGGGAATTACTTCATAGAAAATGAAAAAAATATTCAGCAAAATAACAAAAAGTAGAAGAGCTAAAATTCCTGCTCTTGAAAATGAAATCAGAATATTAAATATTAATACTCCAATAATAAAAATAAAAACTAATCTGACATATTTCTTTTTCCACAATAAGAGTAGCCCCATAAAAGGGAAAGGTAAAAAGCATAATATTATGGTAACCCATTCATTGGATAAAAACCCCATGGGGTTGTATAAAAAACGAAATTGTGTGAAATCACTAAATCCGTAAATGCTGGCCTCGTAATATTTAAAAAAGAAAATGGGTATATTGAATAATGCCAGTAACCCTCCGAGCAAACTAATAAATCCGATTAAATAAACTTTATACTTCCTATTCGCCTTATTTTTCAAGAAAAAATCAAGAATTATAAAAAAACAGAATATAACAATAAGCTCCCTCAAAAATAAAATGCTATTTGGTTTATAATCTGAAAAAAAATAATTGATAACTTCAAACAGTAAAAGAAGTGCTACTGAAATTGTAATAGTAGAGATACACAACTTCCCATAAAAGCTACGTAAGACCGTAAAACCTGTTAGTCCAAGAATAAATACCAGCACAGGAATATAGAATATGGATAAAATCCACAAGTCTACGCATAATACGAGGCATAAAAACGCCATGATACTTTTATCCAAGACTAACTCCGTCTTACGCATAATTTTAGTGAATATAGTTCTATAACATCCCTGATTTTGCCAACGTAAGTTGAGAAAAATACACGGACATAGTAGGAATCAGTATTGTAATTATCCACAATAAAAATGCGATAGAAAATGCTTTTGCATATTTAATATCGGTAAACATTTTTAGACCAACACTCAATAGTATGATAAATGCTATTTGAAAAGGATTTATATAGCCTAAAAACGTATATAGGGTTGGACCAACTTGATCAACAGAGGTGAGCATATTAATTCCCGTCGAGACAATTTCATATGGATTTGTTATTGCATCTAAGCTACGTATATAAAGAATCCCGGTATTAATTAAATCACCAAGCACAATAACAAATGTGCTGAGCGTAATTAATGTTAGCGCTTCTTTATACTTTAATTTGGCTTTTGCTAAAGCACCAATGGCATATAAAAGTAAAGCGTAAAAAAAGATTGTTAAAGCATACATTATAAATGAACCAAAGGCTTGCAAATATCTCATTTTATACGCTACCTGTGATATGGTTTCCCTTTGATTTTCGGGAATATTCATTGTTGAAAAAGTCAATGAAGTTATTTTCTCCATAATAGGCACCATTAAAATCAAATTAAGCAACATCAAAAATAAAACGATAATCAAGCTCGTTGTTGGAAATTTACCTGCGGTTTTTATTTCATTGAAAGTTTTTGCAGGACGAAGTAGTGTCGAAAATAAAGTATTCATAGATGTAAATTGTATTAATTAGTTTTTCTTATCCAGGATATTATGTCTTTTATATTTATCTTCTTACCCGTAAATAAAATAGCAGTTTTATATATTTTCCCTGATAACCAGATAATCAAAGAAACGGTTGTAACTAAAAGTGCCATAGATAAGAGTATATCTTTTACGGGAGCTCCATAAACCACACGGCTTGTCATAATTATCGGAGATGTAAATGGAATAATTGAAAACCAGTAGGATAGAGTGCTGTCGGGACTATTTATCGTGTTAGATAAGACGAAAACAGACAGAATTAATGGAATAGTAACGATCATTGTTACTTGCTGAATGTCATCGCTGTGATTAGCAGTTGCGGATATGGCCGCAAATATGGATGAATAAAGCAAATAACCTCCTACAAAGAAAAATAAAAAAACGGGAATAATTACATTGAAGTCAATCTGACTCAAGTTGCTTAGAATTTGATTTATATCTTCAGGGCTTATACGGTTACTCATCATCTTGTTGTTAAGAAGCATTTCGGAACCGCTTGAAAAAAATAATGAAAAACAATACATGATTATAAGCCAACAAGCAATTTGGGTAAGTCCCAATAATGCTATGCCAATTATTTTTCCAATCATGAATTTTACAGGAGAAATAGAAGTTATTATTAATTCTACAATCCGGTTAGATTTTTCTTCCAAGACCCCTCGCATTACTTGAGAGCTAAACAGAAAAATAAACATATAAATGGTTACACCTAAAGCTAAGCATAAAGAACGCTGATACCCGGCATATCCTGTTTGTTTATTTTCGGTTCCAACCCGTATATTCTCTATTCTCACAGACTGTTTTGCCGTAAAAATTAGTGACTCTATGTCACGAATGCCGTAAACACTCAACTTATCGTTAACAATCACTTTTTCTATTTCCGATTTAATTCTGTTTTGTAAAAAAATGCTTGGTTGTTTTGCACTGTAATATTGAACATTCATTCCTGTAGAATCAGAAGACACTACATATATAATACCTTCCCATTGATTATTCAATAACAATTGCTTTATCTCTTCAATAGGTTGATTTTCGAGCCTTTCAACTGAGAATTCAGAGTCTTTAAATGTTCCGTCCAAAGCATGTGTCGGATCAACGATACCAATTTTCAATTGCTTATAATCTTCATGTTGCTTGGCAAAGTATGCCGGTAACACAAATATGGAAGACAATAACAGAGGGGTTAACAGCGTAATCAAGATAAACGACTTCGTTCGTACCCTGGTTACATATTCGCGCTGTATCACATGTAGTAGTTCATTCATAATTATTTGTTTATATCATTATTTGAAGTGATAGATTCCACAAAAATATCGTGCATAGAAGGGAGAATTTCTTTATACGAAATTATTCCAACTTTCCTTAATATATTAAAGAGTACAGATTCCGCTTCCGATTCATTGTGAAATTTTACTCTTGCGCAAATAAAATTGTCATTTCTTTGAATCAACAATATATCAGACTTATATTTAAGACATTCATCCTTAAATAATTCTTCGTGTTGTTTAAAACAAAACTCATACAAGAATGACTTTCTTTGTTGTTTTATTTCATTTACTTTCCCGGACAAAAGTATCTTTCCTTTATCAATTAACACAACTTGATCACAAAACTGTTCAACCGAATTCATGTCGTGAGTTGAAAGGATTATAGTCATTCCGGATTTATTAAGCTCTAAAATTTCTTTTCCTAACACTTCCCGGTTAATGGGGTCCAATCCGGAGAATGGTTCATCCAATATTAATAAATCCGGTTGATGAATAACAGATATAACAAACTGAATTTTTTGTTGCATTCCTTTAGATAAAGTGTCAATCCGTTTATTCCACCAATCGGTTATTTCTAATTTTTCAAACCATTCTTTTATTCTTTTTTCTGCTTCCTGATGTGTTAGTCCTTTTAATACCGCCAAATAAATAGCCTGTTCGCCAACTTTCATTTTTTTGTATAAACCACGTTCTTCAGGTAAATAACCAATCCGTTTTATACTTAATTTGTTTATTGGTTGTTCGTTAATAAGAACTTGACCTGAATCAGGAGTAATAATACCTGTTAGGATACGGATTAGCGTAGTCTTACCAGCTCCATTAGGACCTAAAAAACCAAAGATAGCATTTTGAGGTATTCTAAAATTGACACCATCTAAAGCTTTTACACACCTAAAATCTTTTTTAACTCTTTCTATATTTATCATTTTTTTATTTTGTTGATTATTTTGTCCTAATATAAATCTCAAGCAAAACCCATTGTTTATATCTTTTTCGATTGGAGTATTTTGTGAGGAGTCAATTTCATAATTGATTATCTTTAACATTTAATACTTGGAGTCGTTCTTTAATTTTGATGATTTTCGCCTCTCTTTCTAAAGAAAAAGTTTTCGACATTAAGTTACAGAAATTATATAGTTGTAACGTTTTTTCAATATATAAATTAGAATCACTAAAATTACAATCAATAACTGTATGAAATAGTAAATCAGCTAAAAGTTCAATATTATCAACATTGAATCCTACAAAAGTTGATAAATATTCTTTTGATTCTTCACAACCTAAAATTAAATATTTGTCAAGATCGAAGCTAATTTCATTCAACAACAACATTTTGATGTTTTCAATCTGCTTTTCAATAGTTATTGCCGAATTATCTTTACCACCTAAAAACTTTTGATAAATATTACTTATAATTACTCCAACTTTTTCTATTTCTTTCAATATAAAATCTCTCTGAATCATAATATTTCTATAGTTTTTTTAAGATCGTCTTTATATTAAATTTATTCATTGTTGTCTCAATTTCATTTCTTATTTGTTTCAATCTTTCATAATTACATAAATTTCCATTCTCGAATTTCTCTATAGAGTCCATAAACTTTTCCATATAATTTATATCATCAAATGGTGATGGTATATGAGTTGAAATATTCATATTTTGTAATTGAATAGCCACATCTTCTCTATCATAACATTGTGTGCCAATTGTTATAAATGGCTTGAGATGGAGCAATGGATAATGATAAATTCCATTACCGCAATGATGAATTATCAAATCAACATTTTCTGAAATATAATGTAACGGGAAAAAAGGATTAAAAAAAATACATCTTTTATCTACATCAAATGGAGGAAATACTGTAGTGGCTATTGCATATTCTTTTTTTATCAAATACTTAAATATTCCAGATATATCTTGATTTTCAACAAGACCTGTTGTCAGAAAGATTTTTTTCTTACTTTTATTCTCATTAAAAAAAGCTTTTATCCTACCTAATAATGAAATTTCTATTTGATCATTTGGGATTAAAGGGCCAGAAAAGTAATATGATTTTGTATCTACAAAAGGTGGCAATTTTTCAATTGAAGCAATACCTGGAATTATTTTTATAGGTGGATTCAAGGCATTTTTTAACTTTAAATCTAATGCATATTTTGCAACGTAGTATTCTTTATTGGTCAAATCATCTGAATTGCCAGTGTAATTTTTATACCTGAAGATCATAAATCGTTTACCATTAATCAATTCTTTTTCAATTGAATGTACATGTAAAGGATTTCTTATAGCAGGATTAAGTATTCTAAAAACCCCTGTACGCTGTATGGATATAACCGGAATATTCCTTTGTTCGCAATATTGATAAATATCAAAAGAAAAATCTTCTATAATAACATCAGGTTTATATTGGTCAATTACTTTATTTCTATTATCTAAGAATGGATGGATTGCTTTTAAATTGATATAGTTTGTGTTTTCTTTAAAAGTAGGAGGAGAATAATCAAAATCCAACCTATTGACCTTGTATAATTTACTATAGTACTCGTCAGAATTAGGAAGAAGAAAGGAACACTCAATTCCCTTTATACTTCTAAAATACTTATAGTACAAAACCAGTAAAGGAATTTGATGTGATTTTTTATAAAATGGTATAAATAAGAACTTCATAAATAATGATTAAGTATCCGTGCCATGAAATTGGACACAAAGTTTGACTAATTTTATTATAGTGTATCGAGAAAATATTCTAAAATAATTTTTTACCTTTTATATTTATTATAGCCTTATTCTTATTTAAATAAATCAAAAAAAGAATAGCGAAACAATTTAAATATATATCTTTTAAATCAAATACAAATAGTGGTTTTAAATAAATATAATCAAGGCACCCATTTTCCCAAATATATGTAGATATCAATACAGATATTATCCCCGAAAAAGCAAAAATGAAAGAAATATCAAGTAGTCTTGTTTTTTGTAAATTCCGTAAATAGTAATATAAAAGAATAATCACGATAAATGTTATAATGTTTAGAATTAAATGAAATGGCATGCCTAAATCAATATTAAATTTATTATGAAGCAAATGGTTCAAATAGCTATACTTATTGTTAAATGTTGGATGGAATTCCAAAATTGGATTCAATATAATAAATCGGCATTCAAAAAAATAAATGTTGATTATTATTTTGATCAATTGGTCAAGAAGCGTAAAAAACAACGTAATAAAAATAATTTTATTGATTTTCATAATCTATTCTATTTAACATTGAGGTACATATCCTCCCCTAGTTTATTCAATAATATCAACTTTAGTTTTACTAAATAAATACTTCTTGTATACGTAAACCATTATATTATTCAATGAATGGGCAACAATTACAGATAAGAGATTATTTGAATATAAGGTAATTGCCGAAAAAACAATAGCCATAAACATAAGCTCAATAACCTTTTTATTAAAATGAAATAAATAAAATAATAATGCATTTACTGCAATAGAAATAAGGGGTGAAAACAGCCTGTTAAAAAATGAGAGTAAAAATGACCTAAATATAAATTCTTCAACTGATGCAAGCAAGGTTATTACTAAAAATGTCTGTATTAATGAAAAGGAAATAAGATCAAGATCTAAAATTGACAAGTTATTAATGAATTTAGCAGAACGATTAATTTTTTTTCTGAAAAAGGTAATAAGGTAGGTAATCGAAAAATTCACAAAAAAAACAAAAACTCCAGTCATAACACCTAAAATTATATTTCTTATTGAAAAGAATATGGTAATAGGGGAAAATACATATAATATACCATTGATTACTATCAACAGTATAATTATAACAATTGAAAAAACTCGTTTTATCTTCTTTTTTTTCAGTATATGAAATTTATTTTCTTTGCTTAAATAAGAAACACTACTCAGTCTTTGCATATATATTTATTATTAAAATTCAACAAAAACAATAGCCATTTTAGCTTCTAAAGTCTGGTAAAATTCTGCAATATATTCTAAAGATAAATCATCAGCTTTTGCAAATATTTCATATAGTGTATTTTTACCTGTTGCTTTTTCCCATAAATAAGCATTTTTCCCATCAATAATTGTATTTATTCCACTTAAATCAATAAAATTATACTGGTTCGTATCTTTATTATATTCAATTTCCCAAAGCCTTAAAGGAGATAGAGTATGAGATTTCTGAATAACATCTATTTGAGTTGAATCTACTGTTGTGGATCGTGTTACGATTTGTAAATACTTTTGAAAAGACGCAAGTCTACCTAATGTATCTAATATACCATTTTGATGAAATGTAACTCGATTAGGTTCTGTAAAGTATTTTATTATTTTGTTCCTTGGATATTTAAAAATATTTTCATTGATACATTTTAATATCTCTCCATCAGTATATGGTTTTAGAGCTATTAATTCATCTAGCGACAGAGATTTTGGTCTACATACAATATCATTCATTCCAAAGCGTACAAACTCAAAATCATCAATTAAAATTTCTATATTATATTTTTCAGGATTATTTCTAAGTGGAGTTCCATGAAACGGAGTTACATAAGCATTCGAAATATTTAACTTAAAGTCAGATAACTTTATTAGATCCTTAATAAAATTTAAGCTATCCTTAAACTCATTAAAAGTTTCTTCGGGATTTCCTAATAGTATATTACCATGTACTAATAGACGTTCATATTTAGCAGTTTCATTTATGACTTTTTTTGTCTGTTCTAATGTAATGTTTTTATTATAAATATCCAATACCTTTTGATTACCAGATTCTACGCCCAATTGAATTTTTCTAAGTCCTGCTTCATACATTACAGACAACAATTCTGGATTCTTTGATAGAGCATCAATTCTTCCCTCACAAAACCAAACAAATCTATATTTTTGTCTGACTTCTTTTATCATTGAACACATATCTTTAACTCTTTTAGGAGAGGACGTAAATGTATCGTCTGAAATTATTAAATAATCGGTATTTGTTTGAGAAATGAAATACTCTAAGTCCTGTTTTACTAATTCTACTTTTTTTGCTCTATATTTTCTTTTTAGACTTCCTTCTACACAAAAAGCACAATTGTGAGGACATCCTCTTCCAGACATGAAAAACTTATATGATTTCCTCAGCTTGTCTAGAATGTGAGTATAGTCATCTTCTTTTACGCCAGATGGGATTATCCAATACTTCTTGTTTGATAATATCGCATATTGAGGGATTGGCAACGAATTGACATCAAGCGGCATTGCATCTACATTCTTTATTATTTTGCCATTTTTTTTGAAAGAAATACCTCTTACATGTTCAAATGATCTATTTTGACTAATACATTTAAGAATTTCTACGAGCTTAACTTCTCCTTCTTCTCGTACAACTACATCACATTCGCATTTTGATAATGTTTTTTCATCAGCAAAAGAAGCTTCAGGCCCTCCTAATATGATTGTAGTTTTAGGAAATTGATTTTTTATACTACTACAAATCTTGTATACATAACGAATATTATCCGAATTAGTAGTCATGCCTATTGCATCAAAATTCCATTTTTTAAGTTCATCTATGATACCCAGAATAGAGTAATTTAATAGAGTTTTTACATTTAACACTTTAAAACTCATATTGTATTCCTCTAGCATTGCACCTATTGGAAATAAATATCCAAGAACCATTGCATTTACATTAGTTTGTGGTTCAAGTCCATCTATGAAAATAATGTTCAATTTAGATTCTGAGTTTTTCATTGCTTATTAATTTGTTTCAATTTTTTTAATTATCTTAGATCCCCTCAGTAGTATTACAACCTTTTATGCAAATAAGTTTTTTATTATAACTAATTATTGCTGCTTTAAATATTTAAATTTTTAAATATTTCCGGTAATTTAGTTCTAAGTTCATTTCCCAGACATTAAGAATTGAAATAATAGTTTGTTTGTTAACTTTACCTGATGATTCTTGATTTAATAATGACACTATTTCGCCTAAAGAGAATCCACTCAAAATATAATTGATTAGAACTATATTTAAATTCGATAAATCACTTTTTAATTTTTCTTCTGGGAGATACTGCTTTTGGGTAAAAAATACTGGAGTATAATCATCTAGATTTTCTTCTATTTCCCACGAGTAATATGTATTAAAACTTTCATTCTTAATTGTAAATACCATGTATCTTTGTGTTCTTCTTATAAATTCTTTTTGTGTTTGAGTTTTAATATTATAATTATGTTCTAATTCAAATTGCTCATAAAGTGTTTTTACGGGGATATTTTTCCTAAGTTCATTCTTTGTTGCATTAATTTCTTTCAGCATATCTTTTTTATACATAGAAAGTTCTAAAGTACTTAGAGCTTTCGAACCTTGTATGAATTCTCTTTTCTTTTGACATATATCTTCATATTTATTATTTATTGGCAATTTTTCAGGGAAATAACAATGTAAATGAATGTCACATAAAGCAGTTGTCAAATAAAGTAATCTCATTATGAATTCTTTTGTTTCTAATAGGGATTTTTTTGTTTCTGAAGGCATTCCTATCATGAAATGTAAGACTATATTAGGTATTTTTGCTACCATTGCAGAATTAATTATTGATTCAACATCCATCAAAGAATGGTAAATGCCGTTTTTCGCCAATAATTTTTCATTTCCACTTTCACAACCAATCTCAATTCTTTTCAATTTTGCTTCAGTCATTAATTCTATTAAATCAAGATTATTAATAATAAAATTAGGCATAATAAAACAAGACCAGGCAAAATCGTATTCTGTTCCTATTTCGATTAGTTTAGAACAAAATTTTTCTACAAAATCTCTTTCACAAGCAAAATTATGATTTATAATATGGAAATATTTTATTCCCAACGATAAAACTGTCCTAATATCTTCAATAATAATATCAAGACTTCTATATAATATCTTGGAGTCATTAATATTACAATACTTGCATTTGCCTTTACAGCCAGTTCCTGTATTTATCGTAATTGTTTTTTCTTGAATATTCCTTATCAAGGAGAAATCTGTATTTAAATTATATTGATTATTGTCAAAATGAAGGTTAAATTTATTTAATAGAATGTTGATGTTTTCAATCAAACTATATTTTTCATTATAGATTACATTTTGGGGAGATTTGCCATTCAGTAAGTATGATAGATTTTCATTAATTGATAGGAATATTACATCTATTTTTGTTTTGAAATTATTTAGGTCTAACCGTAATAAGGGAAGTATATTATCAATATTTGAATAAAAAATAGCTACTTCTATTTTCTTTTCTTCTATGAATTTATATAGCTTTTCTTTATTAAAGTCCTTCTCACTTGCATTAATGTAAAATGTGTCTTTGTTTATTTTCTTGAATGCAGAGGCATATAATAAAAAGACTGAATTTGTTGAATTATCTCTATAATCATTAAATATATTTGAATAATCAGCCCAGCCATCTATAAAAAGAAATCTCATCGTATAATGTGTTAAATAATTAGTACAAACCTTGCATGGAATACATAAAATAAAGTATATCAAATAAGCGTTTTTAGGGAAATTTCGGCAAAAAAAGATTTTTCGGAGGGGACTCACTATTTATATTTATACTCGAATTATCTATGAAAATTTACCAATCTTTTTTTAATACCCACCTACTTGCTTGTAAGTAGGTGGGTAAAAGAGCTGTCTCGTTTTGAAACAGCACCCAATTTCAACCTTATTCGCCCCCACTACAAGTTGTGGAAATAACAATGGCTCCAATTACAATATAACATACCGCTGTTATAATTCCAACCCCGCCTTCTGTTGCATAACCTTCATCTACAGTTTGCATACTGTCTAATTTCTCACTAAATAAATCATTCATGATGATAAAATTTAAAAAATTAATAATAAGTTAATCACACTATATCTAATGATAGATATATTTTTTTATCAATAAATTCTTTTTTAATCAAGTCTTCAATTACCAATTTTGTAGGTTGGAAACATTGTTGTTCCATACATTTATACATCAGTTTATCTGTATAGCATCCTGTTTTGCAAATATCGATTAGATAACATTTTGAACATTGTTCATTATTCTCTTCCAAGCAATAAATCTTTTTAAGGTCCTGAGGTAAATTCAAGGGCAGAGTTAAAGAATCCAAAGACCCAATAACATATTCTTCATTCCCACACATTCTATAGCAAGGATATATCTTGCCATCTACATCAATTGTAATATTCCAGATACCTATTCCACACACGTTATAAATTTCCTTTTTAGTAATTTTTTCAAAAACTTTTGATTGTACTTCTTTTAAGTATCGATTATGTTTAAGATTAGCAATATATGATTTTCTATAGTCTTTCAAATCAAAAGCGTATCCTTCATGAGAATTAGGCATTACTGGTTTTAAAGAATAGTTGTATATTCCAACGTAGGAATTCAAATGGTTATAACAATTGTCAACATATTGAATAGTTTGATTTGTTAGTGTTCCGGAAAGGGAAACAAGAGAACCGTATCCATTTGCTATGAAATTTTTTATCACTTTGTCCACAATAGCAAAGCTACCTTTACCGTTAGTGAATTTCCGATGCGTATCATGTGCTTCTTTATTCCCATCAAGAGATATTTGAATCTTAAAATTGTTTCTAATGAGAAAATCTGTTTTTTCATTATTAATTAATGTCGCATTTGTTTTGATGCGATATTCTACTTTTAACTCTTTACTATTAATATATGCTGCAACCTGTTTTAGTAATTTAAAATTAAGAAGTGGTTCTCCTCCGGTAAATATTATAACCCAATCTGTGCTATTATCAGTAAAAAAAGTATCAATTGCTTTTTTTGCAATATCAAAAGACATATCTTCCAATTTTCGGTATTCACTATCTTCAAAACAATAAGAACATTTTAAGTTACATTTTCTAGTTACATTTAATGTTAAGGTACTTACTTTTTGAGATAAGTCAATTTGGATATATTCTTTATAAGTATCATCCACAAAAAACTTGTCTTTTACTTTGTTTAAACGCTGCTGAAATTCTTGAAAAACGGATAGCGGATATTTTTCTTTCAAAATAACCATAGAATTTTCAATATTATTCACTTCACATAGTTGGATAAACTCAGACATAATATCAGATACCCGACAAAAGAAAGGTGGGGTCAAGAGTCCAATTATACGAATTCCTTTTTCTTGAATATACATTAAATTCCTTAACTTCATGGTTATTTCTTTACTTTACTTTTTATTCCTATTCCACTTATTATTTCTGCATTTATTCCGTCAGATATTCCAATATCGACATATTTTTCTTTTAATTTGCCATTTATTAAGACATGAGTAAATGTTGAGTCATTCCGGAAACTCAAACTTGCTTCAGGAATAGCTATCACATCTTTCTTCTCCTTCAAGATAAACTCTGCCGTTGCATTAAAGCCGGAATAAATCCGTACACTATCAGGTAGTGTAAACACAGCTTCGATGTCATACTTCATTGTTCCTTGCTCCCAATAGCCTTTCGGCGATATTTTTCGAATTATAGCTTCTGTAGTGAAGCCTGGCATTGAAGTGGGTAAAACAGTCAATTTCAGACCTTTCTTTAGAGCCAACACATCATTTTCAATAATTTTCCCTCTAAAAAGAAACGAGTCTAATCTCGCAATCAATGCAACGGTTGTACCATCTCTGAAGTTATTTCGCTCTACCACAGGTGTACCTTCTTCCAATGGTAAATCAATAAGGGTGCCATCGGCGGTAGCTACTACAACATTCGAAACGTTACTGGAGGGAATATAGCCTTCTTGCAATAGGCGTAACTGATTTCGGGCGTGTTCATATTGTTCTTTGCTAATTCGATAGGATTTCTCTATTTCCTCAAACTCAAATGGTGTAATAATACCTTTTTCATATAGTTTCTTATCCCGCTCATAACTTAACCTATTCCTTTCAAATGTTATCTCGGTTGTTTTTAAATTCGTTTTTGCGTTTTCAATTTGTATGGGTTCTGAAAGAATTTTTATTTTGGCAATACGCTCTCCTTTTCGAATTCTATCACCTATGTTTACATAATATGTCTCTAAAATACCGGCAATAGCTGATTTTACTTCTATCTCTTTAATGGGATATAAATTGCCGGAAATGACTTGTTTTTGAGTTATTGTCATGATTTGGGGAGAAATGGTCTGAGAAATAAGTCTCTGCTTCTCAGATTGCTTCTCTGCAAAGAAAATGGCTCCTGCCCCCAAAATAAGAAATGAGAGAACCATGCTGATTATATGTGCCTTATTTTTCTTTGCCATGTTTTTTAAACAGCCTTGTTTAATGTTTCGACAGGCATAATTTCTGCTGCTTTTTGAGCAGGAAATAATCCGGCAAACACACCCGATAAAATCAACAGAATAAATGCAGGAAATACGATATGCCATCCAAGCGATGCACTTGCAAATATTTCTTGCTGCCCCGTTTGCAATGCCGAAACAATCCAATTATATATACCTATACCAATGTACCCAAGGAATATCCCAATTAAACCAAACAACATAGTAATAATTAGAGCTTCATATATGATTAAAAATTTAATGCTTTCGGGTGTGGCACCCAAAGCTTTTCTAATACCAATCTCGGTTGTTCTTTCTTTTACAACAACCAACATAATATTAGTAATACTTATCATTCCTGTTAATAAGAAGCAAATGCCTAAGACCCAAAGAAAAATATCTATACCTTTAAAGAGACTATTAAATGCAGAAACCTGCAGTTGAACATTGTTTACATATAGAGCTCCTCTGTCGTTTTTATCAAATCCTATTTCTTGGGCGATAAAATTGCGTAATTCGTTTTCAAAGGTTTCAACTTTTGTTTTATGATGTAAAAGAGCGCCAAACGTATAAAAATCGTTGTTTAAATTAAAAGTATTCTGTAGGGTCACAATAGGTATATAAATACTATTTCGCTCCATCATACTGAAAATTGTCCCCGTTTTAATTATACCAACTACTTGAAAAAAAACTCCATTTATACTAATTTGTTTCCCTATTGGATTCTGGTTCTTAAAAAGAGTTTCTTTTATTCTGTCTCCTATAACAACAACTCTTCTCTTCTGCTGATAATCAAAATCATTTAAAAAGCGTCCTTCTTCTATTTCAAGCAATTTAATCGTATTGTAATTCTGATCAATTCCTTTTACATCAAAATTTCCACTAAGACCTTCAAAACGAACGGGATTTGCATTTTCCAAACTGATTTCAGAAGATATATATTGAACCTCACGGAATCTCTTTTTTAGTTTACCTTCAAGAGATTTGTCAAAATGAACCCTGGAGCCGGATTGAACTCCTCCAATCTTTGCATGACTTACCCATTGACCGGTAATCCAGATGCTGTTTGAAGCGTATCCACTAAACATGGATAGCATTCCGGAGCGAAAACCGTTTCCTGCACCCAATAATACAATTAATATAAACATTCCCCACGCAACACCAAAACCAGTAAGCATAGAGCGAACTTTATGAACTTTTATTGAGGCTAATATTTCTTTTAAAACCTCCCTCATCAGTATTTTAGCTTATGGTTTATAACGTTATTTATAAAAAGAGTAATTGTTCACTTTTAGTATTATATCAATGTTATTGCGTTTAATCGAAATCTATATCTTGTTGTCTGTATGTTTTGTCCAGCTATACTTCAGGGAAAATGAATAACTGATAGTACTTCGTTACAAAAGTATATAAAATAAATTACTAAACAGTAATTAAGTTAGTCTTTAACATTAAAATTTTTCTTTTTTAGAACAAACAAAAAAACAGATTAAAGAAATTCTCTCTAATCTGTTTAAATAATGGATTGAAATGTAGTGGTTAAAGGATTAATTACAAACAATATAATCTTCTTCCAGTAATTTGTTTTTAATTATTATTTCAATTCCTGATTGATAAGAATTTGGAGTTAAATCTACCAGAGTGAATAGTTTCCCGAAATAGTTCTCTATACAATACTGAATAAGTGAATTGTAAGAATAAAACCCTAAATAAAGTTTTTGAACCAATGCTCCACACAAAGCCTTTGAATAATAGCTTGTTTGTCCAAGCATAATCAGCAACTTACAATATCCCAAGACTTTGAGTTTATATCGTTTAACCTTAATTTTTATCTACTTCTTCATAATTAACCCTTAAACATTATCGGAGGTATTAAGAAATTATCCTTCTCTAACACTACTAATCCTATTGAATGACTCATTTATTGTTTATTTATCGCAATATTATAAATAATAAAAACTCAAAGAAGAACAATTGATAATCTCAATTTTTCACTTTTTTCACCACCCACATCATCACACTCTGTTTTTCAAGTAAAATTTTGCCTTGTACAGTTAAAGGTTTATCCAATAAAATGTTTTCAGATATATTATCTATCGGGATAAGTGTAGCCGATTGCCACGCTTCTTGTCCGGAAAGTTTCACGTTATTCGAAATTTCTTCAATTCGGAATCGGGAGGGCAACGGCATCTCTGACCATGGGTTAAGACTTACTTCTGTAAACTTAGCTCTATTTTTTATTGCACTTCGCGGGATGCGAGCTGAGTAATGCAGTATACTGTCATCGGTTTGCGTTACCGTTATTTCCACACTTATGCTGGGTTGATACGGAATAAACGCCGAAACTCCCACAAGGACAAGCAGTGACAACCCGATAATAGCAATGCCATAGCGTAACAACACCGGCGGAACCTGCCCGATGATGTTACGGACTTTCTCGCTTCGGAGTTCTATGTGTTTTTGTCGTTCCATTTTCAATTTCCCAATTCCAACTGATTTTTTACCAATTCATAATATTTCCCACGTTTTTGCGTAAGTTCTTCGTGTGTACCCACTTCGGCAATTTGTCCGGCATCGAGAACCACAATCTGGTCGGCATTTTTTACCGTGCTTAGCCGGTGGGCGACCACGATAACGGTTTTGTCTTGATAGAAATCCGCCAAATTCTCCACAATCGCCCTCTCGTTATTGGCATCCAAAGCATTGGTGGCCTCGTCCAAAAAGATAAACGGCGGATTTTTATACACGGCACGGGCAATTAAGATTCGTTGTCGTTGCCCCTGGCTCACGCCTTGTCCGTCTTGTCCGATTTGGGTGTTGTAACCGAGTGGCAACGCCTCAATATAATCGGCAATATTGGCTACTCGTGCTGCGTAGCGCAGTCGTTCCAAATCTATCTCGTCGTCCGAGGGGGCGATGTTGCGGGCGATACTATCTGAAAAGAGATAACCTTCCTGCATCACGGCTCCGCACACCGTGCGCCACCAGTTGAGACTGAATTTTTCCAAATTCTCGTTTCCAATCTCTATTTTTCCCTCGTTGGGGGCGTAATAACCCAAAAGCAGTTTCAGAAGCGTGGTTTTCCCGCTTCCGCTTGCCCCCACAATGGCGGTTACTTTGCCCTGCGGAATATTCAGGTTGATATTGTTCAACACATAATCGGGGCGGGCACCGTCGTATTTGAAACAGAGATTTTCGATTTTTACCGAACGATTTTCGGAGAGTTTCTCCACCGTGCGGTTTGCGTCTTCCTCGTTCTTTTGGGTATGGATCTCGTTCATACGGTCTAAGCTGATGTTTACATCCTGCCAGCTGTAGATAAAGTTCATCATTTGCTCTACCGGAGCGTTCAACTGTCCTATAATGTATTGAATAGCCAACATCATACCCAGTGTGAGGTTACCGCCGATGACGGCTGTTGCAGCCAACACGGTAATAATAATGTTCTTCAACTCGTTGATCAGGATACTTCCGGCTTCCTGATTTTGCTGCAACGAGAGCGACTGCATATTCACATCGAAAAGGTCGGCTTGTACATCTTCCCATTCCCAACGCTTGCGCTGTTCGCACCCTTGCAGTTTTATCTCCTGCATTCCAGTAATAAGCTGATACACTACGTTTCTGTTTATTCCCTGTTGCTCGAAATACTTATAGTCCAATACCCTGCGTTTTTTCAAAAAAACCATTATCCACAAGCCGTAGAGTATGCTTCCTGCAAGAAAAACCAAGAATATAGGCACGTTATAGACAAAAAGCACGATGCCGAAAATCACGAAACTGAACACCGAAAAGAGCATATTAAGCGTTTGCACCGTGAGGAAGTTTTCGATACGGCGGTGGTCTTCTATACGTTGCAGGAGGTCACCCGTGAGTTTGGTATCGAAAAACTTCATGGGCAGTTTCATCAGCTTGATAAAGAAATCGGAAATCAGCGATATATTGATGCGCGTGCTGATGTGCAGCAGAATTTTCCGGCGGATAAAGTCGATGGCGGTACGGCTGAAAAGCAACATGGTTTGAGCTATCAAAATCAGCCACACAAAACCGATGTCTTTGCCCTGTATTCCTGTATCTACGATAGCTTGCGTGAGAAATGGAAATATCAATTGCAAAATGCTTCCCAAAAACAAGCCGAGGATAAGCTGCGTGAAAAACCGTTTGTATTTTACCAAGTATTTCCAAAGGAATTTCAGGCGGTTTTGACTCTTTACGGCATCGCCCTCTTGATCAAAAAACGCAGCTGTAGGTTCAAAAAGCAGGGCTACGCCTTTTTCTTCGCCACCAGTTTGGGTACTAATCCAATTTTTGCAAAATTCTTCTTTGGAAAAGCGAATGCGACCTTTACCGGGGTCGGCTACATAGACTTCGTAGCCGTTTTTGCGTGTTTTCTTGATATCATAGACCACCACAAAGTGCTCTTGTCGCCAATGCACGATGCACGGCAATAGGGCTTTTTCTGCTAGTTTTTCAAACGTGATGCGGCCGCCCATGGTGCGAAAACCGATGTTTTCGGCAGCACGGCTTATGCCGAGCATTGACACGCCTTCGCGACTGATATAGGAATTTGCCCGAAGATTATCAATGTTATACTCTTTGCCGTAATGTTTGGAAATCATACCTAGGCAGGCCGGACCGCAGTCCATAGAATCAAGTTGTTTTGTGAGAGGAAAATGCATCTACAATAGATTTTTATTGTATGTCATCTGTTTATAAGTTTCATATTCAACAGCTATATTTAATTGTTTTGAAATAGTCTTTTAAACATTTTTACTTATAAAAATAATTGAAGTTAGATTTTCATCACCATCCATAATGAGTAGATCTTGGTCTATTAGCTCCTGAACACATGTTTCAAAATAATTAAAATCGACATTCTTTTTTTTATTAATTAATGAATAAAGAGTTGTTTTATTTGATATGCATGTTTCTAATTCAAAAAATATTAAATAATACAATTTATCATCAAAAAACAACTCTTTGATCAATTTATTATCTCTATATTCTTTATATAAAACTTCTAAAGTATCTGAATTAACTTTTACGGTATAGCTGTATTTTGTTCTTTTGTAATATCTCAACGCTCGACCAAAAAGATTCCAAAGAGGTTTTTCTGCTTTATTCAAGACAAAATCCATCAAAGAAAAACGATCAATGTCCGTTGTATATCTTTCACTTATCAATTGTTGTAATTCAGAAATACTCCAATCAAGTTCTTGATTCTTATTTTTTATTATTTTAAGATATTTTGAAAAATTCGCAACGCCAAGAGGTATGATCTCAAAACTGAACTCTTCTTCGGATAACAAGAATCTATATGAATGAAGATTATTGATGGATTCCATAATCATCTGATCTGTTTCATTAGGTGTGTCGATAATTATATTTGCGCCTTTTATTAAGATATTATTGTTAATGGCAGATTTAATAAAGAAAAAATTATCTATAATATTTTGCTTCTTATTAATATCTTTAAGAAGTTTATCAGATATTGATTCTAATCCAACTTGGACACTATAAAAGCCAGCTAAGCTCATTTTTTTGATAGTTTCAAAACTAACCCCTTTAGATATAACTTCTGCCATTTTTATCGTAAAAAGAGGATATTCTTGTTTTAATTTTATCAATTGGTCTAAGAAATAATTAAATTCTACCATATCACTTCCTATAACATCGTTATCTGTAAAGAAAAAATTATATGTATCATACTTTTTTATTAGTTGCTTAATCTCTTCTATCAGTAAAGTTGTTGACTTACATCTGAACTTATATCCTTGTGACAGATAACAGAAACTACATTTATTCCAATTACAACCACGGCCTCTTTCAATTGGCAATAAAATTTCTTTTTGTTTAATAATATCCTTATAAACTTTAAAATAATCATCAAAATTAGGGATACAATAATCTGAATTAAAATCTACATAAGTCCTTAAATCACCATTACCTGATTTCATAAGAATATCATTATTCCCATTTCTATAAATAATTCTAGGGATTTGTTCAAATTTAAAATCGTTTCGTTTTATACTTTTCATTAACTCAACTAGTGGTATCTCTCCTTCTCCCCATATTGCAAAATCAAATTGTGAATTTAATTTCATGAAATTATATGCTGCTTCACTATTTGTCCATCCTCCTGAAATAATATTAACGTTAGGAAGAACCTTCTTAATATGATATGATAATAGTGCCGCTGGTGCCCATTGATGAAATTTTGAAGTAAAACCAATATTCAAAATGTTGTTATTATTAATATAGGCAATAGTTTCTTTAATAAAAACAAGATATTTATTAAAAATATCTTGTTTTATTTCTTCAAATATTGATCTATCCGCTAGGAAAAGTTCTGGCCAGAAGCATCTAAAGTAATAATTGATATATTCTTCTTTTTCCGGATTTAGATTGTCAAGAAGTCCAAGGAAAGGTAATAATGCTTCAGTTTCTGTTGTATTTTCTTCTTTAAAGAAGACGTTATCTCTTTCATATAAAAAATTTCCATAAAGTAGTTCACTTTGAAAGCCATGATGTTCTAAGTAACTTTTTAATATAGAAAAAGATGGAGATGGTATGTTCTTTGAAGAAGGGGGCATTAATATGAAAAGAATATCAATATTTTTCATTTTTTATCTTTTAATTTGATTTTCTTCTACTTAAAAAAGGAGAAAAATCGGGGTTCTAGTGTCTTAAGACTATAAAACCATAATTTATTCAATTAAATATGTGATTTTCAAAATCAAACATATTGTAATTAGGTGTAAATTTTTTTTGTTTTTGTTGCATTCTTTTTATTATTGACAAAACATCAAAATACATACAAGAATTTATTAATTCACATTTTTCACAATGAAAACAAGAAGTCCATTCATAATTATCAAATATTTTTTCCGGTTCTCCTACATCTTCAATTATCTCTGTTGCGATTTCTTGTCCATATTTGACAGCTAATAAGGACTTTATATCTAGGTTGTTATGATGTCTATTTTTAAGAACAATGAAATCTCTAATTGCAAAATAATATTTATATATAGAAAAGTCCTTATTCTCTAAAAACAGATTAATGTATTTAAGAGAATATTCATAATTACCAACTTTATAATTAATCATAAAGAATAATAATTCCAAATCAAGTTCGAGTAAATCTTCATCTGTATTATATAAAAAAATATCAGCTGTTTTGTAATCAATCATTTTTAAAAAATTATAGTCTTTGTTTATTGATTTTGCAATGTTGACAAATTCGTTATTATTAATATTTCTAATATCTCTCATTTTGCGAAGGGCCTCCACTGAATCACCAAATAAAAAATAATGCTTTTTGGACATTGGGAATTGGCTCATGCCTGGAACAACAATATAATATGAAGGAAAACCTAAAAATGAAACATCCCTGATATATATATCGAAACCTAACTCTGTTATCTTATTTTTGATAAACTCTAAATCTTCAACATCTGAAATATTTAGAGAAGTATTCAAACCTTTAAATTGATAGTCAGGAGATGCAGAAAATAATGAAATTGGCCAATATCCATTACTGCAATTAAATATTAAATTTCCATTTACGTATATATATTCTTCAGATAGATTTTTAAAATCAGTTTCAAATTTTAAATCAAGCCAATGTATTCCTTTCGGATTTTGATATATTTCTGTCAAACATCTCTCAAGAGCAATTTCAGGATTTAATGATGAACCCAAATTAAAATTGTATTTTCCATTTTTTCGATCAATTATTAATACACCAATTACAGGCAGATTTTTGCCTAAAGAACAATCTTTTATGATAACTTCGTAAGAACAGTCCTTAATGATTGATTTTATACTGTTATATATCCGAGTATCTTTAAAAAAATCTAATTGAATATCAGGGGGTGTTATATTATTATAGTAGAGTTCTCTCCCAACATATCTCTCAAATATTTCACAGAATCCTTGTATTAAAGCCTCATATTGAGTATTTCCACTAGCCATTCCATTTGATCCTGTTGTTATATGAATTATTTCTAAAGGCAGATATATTTCATTTCTTTCTTTAAATGAATAGAAAGGTACTGAAACTACTTGTTTAAAATTCAAATTATCTCTTAAAAATGAAATCATTTCTTGCTCATCATTAATAAATGGGAAAAAATCAAAAAAAATTTTTTTGTTATTTCTAACTGATTCCTCAATATTGATTTTTTTTTCTCTTGGATCAAACAGATATTCTACGAACAAGTCTTTATTCTCAAGTTTATTGTAAAATTCTTCATAGTCACTTTCCCTAAGATTATTTTTTATTGCATATTTTTGACCAGAGATTAAAAAAGAATTTTGAATCCTTTCCATAAATTCAGCGTAAGCACTAGCTAAAGAATATTCATAAGATGTTCCTTTTCCTCCTGTTCCTATATTTAGTTTTTGTAATTCATCAGAAGATAAATACACCCGTCCTGATTTAAATAACTTTGAGTTATTATATTGTATTTCCTGTAGAAACAATTTATTATCAAAAAGAATATTTCTGATTTTTTGAACAGTTTCAAGTGGTGGACATTCCTTATATTTCTTCATATTCATAATTTATTAAGTTTTTTCTTCAGTAATAAGCTTATACTTTTTCTTCTCTCCATAATTTATCAATCAAACGAAAAAGGGGCTGCATCAAAAGTAAAATTAATATCAATTTGTCATTTTGAACGAAGTTTTAACGAAGTGAAGAATCTATTTACTTGCACAAATTAGATTCACCGCATTCAATATGACAGGATGAAACTATGCTCAGACTTTTGGCACAGCCTCTTCAACTCATTATGTTACTTGAACATTTCTTCTGTTGTCTTTTTCTTACCTGTTTGAGTTACTTCATCAAGATCATAAGCAGAACGGGTTCCCCCTTTAGTTTTTTCTAAATCTTTTTTAGCTAACTCAACAATGTCAATTTTTAAAGATTTCTTCTTCATTATTCTATAATTTTTTAGTGATTCTACTCGTATCGCTTTTCGATATACGCGTTTTTTTTTCACACAGCATTCCGACGAATATTATCGGTTGGAAATTACTGTCCCTCCTATATCGCTACTTCTCTCTTCACTTCTGGAGACTTCCGGTAAACTTATTTACTAAAGAGTTTTCCGTGTTTTTTCTTCTATCTTATGCCTATTTTGTCATTTAATTGAAACTTTAGATAATTCTCTTGATTATTATTTCCTGGCAAGGGAAACTTTATATCAATATTCATCATAAAATCAATTTGTTCCAAACCGCGATGAATCCACCTCTTTGCGATCGCTCTCTTCATATCCACCGAACCGATATACCAACGAAAGCGAAAAGGTGCGTGTATCGCGAAACGCCTTTAATTGGCTTTTCTGTCCTTGATAATCGATGGAAGCTACAGGCGTGCGCGTACCGAGAACGTCGTCAGTTTTGAAAATGAGTGTCGCGCGGTTTTTGTCGAAAGTCCAAGTGAGTGCACCGGACAGATTTCCCGATGCTCCCAAATCATAAATACCCTGAATACCCGATGGTGTGGTAACGTATCCCGAAACGTTCATCTTTATATCGGGTTTGGCCGACAATGCAATGTCGTGGTTCATTTGCAACACACCCATCACCGTTTTACGATCGAACGAAATATCGAAAAACTCATCGTCTTTCTCGTGCCAATACATCACGTTGGCCACAACGCGTGAAGAAATCCGTTTCCCGATATTGAACGGTACAACTCCCAACAACCCGATGTTTTGCCTGAATGTGTAGTTTTGTTCCATAAATATTTGCTCCAATTTGTGGGGCGATTGATACGGCAATTGCACAAAATAATCGGGCATATAATTCATATAAGGACGAAACACATATTTGCGCTTGAAGATATAGGTCAATCCCACGCTGTAATTACGTTGCGGGCGAAGGTGCGGATTGCCGTACGTTACACCGTAAGAACTGAAATAATAGATACTCGGATTCAAGCTCCAATACGACGGATAACTTTTGTCGGACGATACCGCCAACTGAAACGTGTGGTTGAGCGATGGTCTGTAACTCGCGTTAAGAGTGGGAAACCAAGCCGTATCGTCCCACAGTTTTTGGGTAATGCCTTTTGATGTTTCTGTCGATTTATAATACTCCAATGCCAATGATGCTTCAAGCGACAGCCGTTCGGAAAACGATTTGGAAAAACCGGCAAAGAAATTCCAAATATCTTCCTGTTGTTGCGTGTCGAAGGATGCTTCTTCAAATTCGGCATTGTCCATTAGGGCGTTGGAACGGTTTTTGCTTTGCGCGCCCGAATAGCTCAAACCATAGTTGACACCCCACTTGTTTTGGAGTGAGTGCGATTGGTTGGCATAGAAATTATTCCGCCGGATTTCTTGTTTGGACTTATAGGTAAGAACTTGAGCAGGCAAGGATGATAGCACCGAATTTTGCATAAAATACTCCGAGTCATCTTTGTAAAACGTATAATCCGCACCGATATTTAGTCTGAAATGAAAGGTATAATCGGCTCTTATGTTGTGCATCGACGAAGGTCCTTCGGAAGTTGTTTTGGTGTCGGTTGGCGTTCCCGAAATATGGGTTGTTGCTGTTCGGTTTGAGCTTGATGTATCAAACATTCCCGTGTAAGAGACATCCATCTTGTCTTTATTATCAAAAACGTAATCAAATGCCAAGCGTGTGTTGTGAACCTGATATGTATTCGTTCCTTCGCTGAGTTGGTCAATAGCGTACACGGTATTATTCATCGTATGTTCAGCCGTGAGTTCTTCTTTGTTGAATGTATGGTAATTGCCATAAGAATAGAGCGCGTCGAAGGATGCGCGTTTCGCTCTATACGTTATATTTGCGCGTCCGTTTCCGCCCGCGTGTGTTCGTTGGCGATATTCCCCCGCCACTTCGCCCTGCCAAAGGGGGCGGTCGTCTTCTCCTGTTTGCTGTTTCAATATCACATTGATGGCTGCTCCGCGAATGTTGTATTGCGGTGGAGCGCTATACATAATTTCCACATCTTCCACCTGCGAAAGCGGTGTTGAACGCAGTAACGTCATCAGTTGCGCATAAGTCATCGATGTTTTCCGCCCATTCAGCAAAATAGTCATTCCGCTTGCTCCCATCAGGGTTATTTGTTCATTTTGCTCCATTACGCCGGGGATTTCTTTCAGCGCATCGTAAGCATTGGTAACCGGTTTGTTTCTCAGCAGCGTAGGAATATGATAAGAAAGTTTTCCGGCTTCCACTTTCATCGCCGGACGTTGCCCCTCTACCACCAGTTCGTTTAAGAGCGTTTCATCGAGTTGGAGTGTGAAGTTCAGCTCAATGGGACTGTTTTGCGCCGAGAGGCGAAAATTGACAGTTGCTGCTTTATATCCTAAAAACGATGCACGAAGCCGATAATCGCCGACAGGAATATCTTCCAAAATCCGGTAAAATCCGGTGCTGTCTGTTACTGCTCCGTGTGTCAGATTCACGGTATCGGGCAACGAGTAAAGAGCAACATTGGCAAACTCAACAGGTTGGTTTTGTGTATCAACCACCTTTCCACGAATGCTTTGGGCGGATAAATTCAAGTTGACAGCCATCACTAAAATGGATAATGTGAAATACTTCATATGTAACTGGTTTTTATATTTATTTTTTTTATGAGTACACCTATAAAAACAGACATCATAATTAACGAGTCATCACGCAAATTAGTCTTTTCAGTGCCTTTTCTTATTTGTTTAGTGATACTTATTGATTTTGTATTTAAAGCTAAATGTCTGCAATTCCTATTATCTCCATCTCATGTAAATAAGGTGCTTTTTAAATTTTATTTGTTTTTACAAAATAAGGAAACATTTTTATACTTACCAAACACAAAGTAACTTATTTTATAAAAAGATTATTGTACAAAAAGGATAGAGTATAGGTAAAAAAACAGACACATAAATATATTGTGCCTGCCTTTGCTTTGTAGAGTTTTTATAGATTATAATATTGTTAATTATCAATCATATAATTACAATGTGTCATCTTGTCTTTAATGCTTTTTTCCACCTCTGCTCTATAGGTATTGGGAGTTAAAGTTGTTGGATTAAATGATTTCCCAAAAAATGTCTAATGCAATACTGAATGATTTAATTGTAAGAATAAAACCCTAATAGTTGTTCCTTATCAATTCAAATGAAGCTGAAAAATATATTTTATCTTGTCAGAAAAGCCATCGGAAAATAAAATATAAAAATTCATCCTTCAACCTTTCCATCATTTTCTTCAAGTTTCAAGCCGCTGTAGCCAAGTAAGCGTTGATTTGTATGCCTTTTTCAGCCCACAAGTAATACTGTTCCATACGGAAGTCCTTTTTAAGATGTCCGAAAATAGGATCAATAGCAGCTCTGGCTCTGCATTTGTTATGTTTATGTCGTTTTTGATAAGCGATGTCTTTTACCTTGGGCTTGTCGGGGGTGATAATGCTTACACGGTCATAAATTAAGTTCTTTGGGTAGTTTCAACTTATTCTCTTCCATCTGTTCGAGTAACGGTTCTATGGTGTCGCCGTCGGGTTCCCGAACTTTAAAATCAAGTTTTTAAGTTTGCAAGAAGGATGTTTATAATAATATTCCGTTCTCAGAGTCTAAGTTATTTATTTTTTGTTTCTTCTCATTATTCTGTTTTCCCCAAGTTAAATTTATAGAACCATAAATTCCAAAACTTGGAAACATTTTTACATTGTTTTGCATATTTTTAAATCTTGTTAATGCACTAAAGTTATAGGTATATTTTCTATTCTTTTCTCCAAATAGATTTGTTGATATAATGCCTAATTGCATCTTGGGAAGACGGTAACTTAGTATATATTCATTATATGAAGATCCTTTCGATACAGATTCTCCCCAAAATGGTTGTGGCAAGTGTACCATTGTTATTGTGAGGGATAACTTTTTATAATCTGCAATAGTTTGTAACAAATAAAACCACTCATCTCGCCTGTGCTCATAGTTGTGTCCCTGAGAAACTATCTTATTGTAACCACCGTAACTGTTTATACTAATATGATTGTTGAATAATGACACTCCTATATTGTATTGAAATCTCAATTGATGAAATTTTTTCTGGTTATTGTAGGTAGTTATGAAAATATCTCTATAATTATCGAAGGATGTTTCCTCCATAATAGGACTATTATAATAAGATGAACTTAATACTAAAGAACTCCTTAGAGGTGACGGGTTAAAACTGATTCTTAATTCATTGTGATGCATCAAATAAGATTTTAATAATGGATTTCCTTTGTCTAATTGATAGCTATTTCTTAATCGTTCCACTTCACTTAAATAAGATAATGATGGATTTATGTTTTTTAATTGATATGAGTAACGTAATGAAAGCACGTTACTTAATATATAGTTAATATTTACCATAGGTGATATCATCCACCTACTATACATATTAGCTATTCCTTCCTGATTGAAGAATGATCGATGTATCCCAATATTTCCTGTATAATTTAATTTTTTTATTTTACCTTTGTATTGCAAAAATCCATAACTAAAAGCGTCGTGTAGTTGAGTTTTAAAGATTGAAGTGCCAGAATAATTATTTTTTGTATATCCTTGTATATGTCGTAATCCCACGGAGAGTAAATTTTCACCATATTTCCTTTCATAAAATATCTCGCCTATTAAGGAACTACGCTTTCCATCAACTAATGTTGTAATATTTGATATTATCTCATCCTCATCTGTTTCATTGTATATATAATCGACTGTATTTTTACTATATGTTCCAACTACATTTAAAGCTATTAAATGGTTGTCTGATATTTGTCGCGTGAAATAAATATCAATGGAAGGGCGAAAAGTTTGTTCTTTATTCTGTATCTTGTAGTTTGTTAATCGGTCAATCTCAGGGATTAAAATTTTCCCCTCATGATCATCATGTGGTTGGAATAAACTATTAAAGTTAGTTTTCATATTGAAAGTATTTTTCTTACCATAATAAGAGTATGATATATTTGGCATTTTTGTTGTTTCTTTCCACCAATTCTTCTCTCCATATTCATTTCTGGAAATAGTATTTCCAGATGGAAATAAAAATGTTTGGTGTTTAAATGAAGAGGTCTCGATATCATTGTGACTTAAAAAATAATAGAACTTAATTTGTGATTTGCCGTAATTTATTCCTCCAGACAATTGACCGTATGTGAAATTGTGTGTTAGTGTTTCACGAATATTTGCAGAAAAAAATGCACCGTTTGTTCTTTGCTTAACTATGAAGTCTAAAATAATGCCGATATCTTCTCCGTAACGCATTCCTGGATTCTCATAATAATCAATTCTTATTATATTTTCAGGTTGTATACCTATGACTTCCTGAGAGAGTGCTTCAATTCCATTGATTAATATCTTGAGTTTTTTTTCTCCAGTATATAAAATCTGTCCAGTTTGAGTATTGACAAATATTTGAGGAAGTAAAAGTCTTTGAGTCAATTGTAATCCATTTATACTTTTTACTATTTGTTCTTTAGTTGGATAGTACAATTTTCGATAAGATCCTTCAATCACTGATGAAGACTGCACAATAACTTCAGAAAGCAAAGTCGTTTTCTGATTTATCATCAACGAACCCAAATCTATTGCTTTAAAAACATTGAATAAGTCTATGCTCAATGTGTCATAACCAACAGAATGAACAACAATACGATAATTGTTTTCGCCTAAATTATTTAAAATAAAATCCCCATTTAAACCCGATGTGGTTCCTTTAATAAATAAGGAATCATCAGTTTGTAATATAATAGTTGCGTATTCGACTGGTTTTTTGGAGTCAAAATCAATTACTTTTCCTTTTATTGTAATTTGTTGTGCGTTCAAATTTATGTGATAAAATATTAATATGAACGCGATAATAGATGTCTTATTCATATACATTCTTTTCAATATTTTTGGACAAATTTATAATTTTCTGCTACTGCTGTTGCGTTAATAATTAAGAATTATTTAGAAATAACTCATATTGTAGCTCTTTGACATTTTGACTGGATTGAGAATCTGTGAGTAACTCAGCCATTGGTGTTTTGTCAAAAGAATGCTTGATGTAGGCCACTATTGTACATGTACAGATGGCTGACCATAAATGTATCTTTACGGCATTTGGAGTATGCCCCCAAAACTTCTTTATAATCAGATTTTGCTTTATCCATTTGAAAAAAACTTCAATCTGCCACCTGTTTTGATACAGATAAGCCACTTCAAGAGATGATACTTCAAAGTTCTTTGTAAGAAAAACAAGCAGTTCGTCGTTCTTGTTGTCATAAAACTCAACTAATCGCAGTTTTTCGGGATAAAGTTTTTTTGATTTCAGTACGGTTAGAACGATATTCTTGTCTGCCCTCAATCCGGTAGTTTCATCTATGTTGTGGTTTTGTTCTACAACATTGTATTTTATGGATGACTTGGCTCTAGTAACAAAGAAAGCTCCTGCATTATTGATGCGCATCAATGCTTCAAAATCCACATAAGCCTTGTCCATCAAATAGATGATCCCGTTTTGAAAGTCCATAATGTCAAGTACATTGCTGTCATGATACTTTCCATCTGAGATGTGGATAAAACTCGGAATGTTCCCTCGTAAATCAAGCAGCGTATGCATCTACTGCTCCACGCGAATATTTTCCTTCTGCCCAAGTCAGAAGATTGATGCTGCAGGATATGGAGGTAGAGTCCAAAGCAAATATTTCGTTGTCTATATCTACGTTAGCAATGGGATAATCCGTATAAAGCGGACGCACGATGTTTATCAGATAATTACCAAAGTCGGCGAAAATACGCCAATCCCGTTTCTCGTTAGCTCTCGACAACGAAGATGTATTGACTGATATTTTTATGCCTAAATGATACAGCTTTCTCTTGTGGGCTTTCAAGCAAAGACAAATGCTTTGAAGAGAACCGAGCGAAGTCAATTGTCCAAAAAACAGATACAGGAACTGATTCCAACAGTCAAACCCTCTGACATGGTAATTGCCAAAGTAGCGTTTAACGCACTTGTTGAATTCATACTTATCTATGAAATCCAGTACCTGAGAGAAAAGATATCTTCCTTTATTCATAATTTTACATTTTAATGCAAAATTACGAGGGTGTCAATTCAAATCAAAAAATCAAAGAACGCTTATATATTTTTATATATCAATACATTATATACGAATACTAAAAATCGACGCAAAGCTACTAATTCCAGAAAATAAAAACTCATCACAGATTGGTAATTTGCTAGACTTCAAACTAATTATTAGACAGCTAAAAACACCTATATGACGTGATTTTTATTATTTGAGATAACCATTATCTATTCTTGTATAATTTTATTCTACGAAAATGTTTCAGAATTTATATTTATTCCCATTAAAACTAAATTGAAAAAGTGATTATTGATGCATATTTGATTAATCAATAATCCCTCTTTTTTGAATCCATTTAATTCATACAGGTGTATTGCTCTATAATTATTTTCGAAAACTTGGAGTGTTATTTTTTTTATATTATTATTATCTTTTACTCTAAGGAAAGCCGCCTCAAACATTGATTTACCAATCCCCTTATTTCTAAATTTCTTATCAATATTGATTGTTAAATCAGCGACATGGGCTAATTTTTTTTCTTTGTATTGAAGAATATTAATATTTCCAATGATTTTGTTTTGATACTCTGCAATTAAACAGATATTATTTTTATTTTTTAATACTGACTCAATCCATTCTTTTTCTTCCTCTACAGTATATTTAAAATCATCTATAGAAGTTATAGAAAAAATTTCTTCATTAATTATACTCTGAGCAAAAGATAAGTAATTTTGAGCGTCATTAACAGTAAGATTCCTTAGTAATAAATTTTCCATTATGATATTATTAATTAGAAAACAATGACTCCAGTTTGACAATTATAAATGGACATATCTGCTCGTAATTATTATGCTTAAAATCTTTTTTTATTACTGGACATTTATTTATTTCACACTTTTTTATTTTAAGCATATCATCTACACCATCATCTTTCTCAACGATTAAAGGACAAGTATACCCTTTTCCATCATAATCAATTATAATCCTGTTTACGGCTCCTTTATCGTTATTTTGAGTTATGGGGTGACTTTTAGGTAAGAATCCAATCTCCGCTTCTACTGTATTGATAATTGGTTTTAGATAATAGGAAGCTAGGCGTAGTAAAGTAAACCATTCAAGGGGTTTTATGATTTCTTTGAAAGGATCGGATGATGTCTCAAATAATAAACGTACTTTTTTTACCCACGGATATCTACTAGGGAGTTCTTTAATTATACATAAGCTGGATTTTGTTAAGACATGATATAATTCAATATTAACCCCAAGATTATGTATGTAATTTATCTTATTATAAGTGCTGGTTGAGTTATCTTTCACACTTATTACCAGAGTAATATTGTTCCTTTTGAAAAAATCACACCAGTTATCATTGACAAGTGTAGCATTTGTACAAACATATATATATCTAGTTCGGTCTCTCATATCACATATTAATTCTTTTAAATGAGGATATATAAGAGGTTCTCCTCCAGTTAAAAATAATCTATCTATGAAATGAAATTCTTTTATCTTAGATTTAAAAACATCAATGGATAAATCAAACTTACTAGTAAAATCATCACTCTTACTATCTTTTGAAAATTCCAAAGTACTATAATAACAAAAGGAACATTTCATGTTACACCTCCTTGTTAAATTAACACCAATATTAATTTCGCTCATAATTATCAAATTTATATTCATGAAGTATATTCTGATAAAGAATTGGATTAGTTATCGTTAATGCGACAAGAGTTCCATCAATGTCGATAACAAGTTTATTATCTTTAGCCCATTCAGCATATTTTGGAAACACCCTGCTCTCTGGCCCAATAAGTGCAACCGACACCTGGTCTCGATCAATTATTTGGATTTTTTTTGTTTTATCCAATCCTCTTGTGTCGACTAAAATAAATTCACCATCTTTCTCTAAAATTACCAGTCTACTCCTTTTTTCTTTGCTTTGCCAAGATAAAATCCAATCTTTTACAAATTTACCAATACTTTCTATAAGGTCTGGATTTATTTGCTTTACTGTTGGATATTCACCCTCAAAAAGCCATGCTAAAGACTCTATATCAACATTATGAGGATAAATATCATCATATACATCAAAATATTTTAAATTCTTTATATTATATAATTCTGGCATTTCATGATATGGACTGAACCTTGCTATTTCAACAGGTCGGAAGTAAGAAGGTGGAGGCAGGTGTTTTATAAAAGGTAACACATCTAGCGTTTTTTTCCAACCTATTTCATCTTCATTTGGAATATTATAAAGGAGATTCCACCCGTTATATATATTTAAGATTGATGAATATCTTAAACTATTGATATTATTAGCTACACTTACACCTTTGTTTATCAGAGCTAAATGAGATGAACATAAAGATTCAATTCCAATTTGAATTGAATTTACACCTGCTTTTTTGAGAAGACTCATCTGCTCAAAACTCACATCTGCTCTCTGTTCGTAAAAAATATTGATTCCTAATCCAGACAATTTAGGAATCAACGATTTAAAAAACTTTCTAGGCATCAATGTATCTACCATTCTAAAATTCCTTACCTGATATTCCTCATTATAAAAGACTATATCCTTATAAATTCTTTCTGCCGTTTTAGATTTATAAATATTATGACTTCCATTGACACCACAAAATTTACACTGATTTTTCCATCCCCACCAACACCCTCGACTTGATTCGATATTTATCCAGTGTTTGAGTTCTAATTTATTTTCTTTAATTTGAAAAAAATAATCATCATAAAGTGGAGTTGGAAGATCGTCAAGATTATTAATAGTTTTTGAATGAATTATTTTTTGTTGTGGCAAAAATCCTTTCGAATAATCATTTATAAAATTCTTGAAAGATATATCTGATTTTCCTGTAAAAATAAAGTCAATATTGTTAGATAATGATAAAATGCCATTTGCCATTTTTCCATCACAATTGGATCCACCAACAACAATTATTTTTTTGGAATTCAACTCTTTAATCTTATCAATTAGAGCAATAGAGGCATTTGTTTGCTGATGTGAAATCGTGAATCCTATTAATTGAAATTCAGATGAAGCGAGAGTCGCAGCTGTTTCACAAACCCATTCATCTATACTCTTTTCCAAACAATAGAAACTACTCCAATTTATTTCTGGATCAAATTCAGAACGTGGCGTTTTATAATCAATACCATTTGATGTGACTCTTCGACCCAAAAATGGCAAATCTGGATATGCCGCTTTAACAAATAATCGTTCTTGTATAAGCTCGTATTGAGATAGCAAATCTTCAGAAATATATTTATATTGTTTTAATCCTATTTTATTAGCAAGTAATTGATCCGAATAAAAGACATAAACTTTACAATTTAAATCTTGAACCGATGCTTGTAATAGATGTGCACCTAAATTAGGCGTGTCAAGTATCGTCCACGGTGGAACTACAATAACCACATTGATTGAATCTTTTTGCACTTTGCTATGTTGCGATAAAGAATAAATTAAAAATAAGAGCTAACTCGAAAAATGAATTATCAAATCTAACCTGCTTATTTATATGAAAGTCCAAAACTGATTATCATTTTTTAAGCTAGCTCCATAAGTTTCTATTATTTGATTATAATATCAAATAACGGGGACAGGCTCTGGATCTTCTGGCTCAATTCCTTTACCATTGACGTCAGTTCCGCCGCACAATTCCATCATTTCTTCGAATGATAATTCATTTTTTTCAAATTGATCAACCAAGATAGCTAAGTTGACATCTTTTTTTTTCAACTGATTCATAAATAAAATATTAGTACTTTAGCCTACTCTATTATATAAGCTTTTCGGCATCCGCTTTTAAATGTAAGTATAGTAGAGTTTATACAAAATAATTCATTAAAGAATTCTTCAATAAATCCTGCACTATACAAAAAGTAGTACAAGATGAAATATTATAAAGTTTAAAAAAACTCCGAATCAACACACTCTCTTTAACGGGTTTCCCAGAGTTAAAATTTGAAGCCTTTGTACCTTTTTCGTGTAATATTGAAAAGAATATAATGTTCATAGACAAGCTATGGCTACGAATCTCTTTTAACCGTAAGAACAGTAAGAAACCTCCGATTAAAATTTATGTCCATATCATATCCTCAGCAGGAAATTACTGTGCCAAGCTACTTGCTATTCTTTTCATTTTCGGCGACTTCCGGCAATATTCGTTTTTCCAATCTGATGGATAGTTGAAATTACCGTGTTTTTATTATTTCTGCATTGCCTTTTCTTGTTCGTTTAGTGATACTTCGGGGTTAATGCTCTCATTTTAGTTGTTTCGCTTTCCGGGCAAGAGAGGCTTTTTTATTATTTTTAGGGTTTGAACCTAAAATGTTTTCTTATGATCTGTTCAATTCTCTTTTATTTGATTCTCTGGGTTTGATTTTTTTGTATTGTTGATTTTGTGTTTTAAGCTAAATGTCAGTATATTTCTATTATCTCCATCTCATGTAAATAAGGTGCTTTTTAAATTTTATTTGTTTTTGCAAAATAAGTAAACATTTTTATACTTACCAAATACAAAGTAACTTATTTTATAAAAAGATTATTGTACAAGAAGGATAGAGTATAGGTAAAAAACCAGACACATAAATATATTGTGCCTGCCTTTTCTTTGTAGAGTTTTTATAGATTATAATATTGTTAATTATCAATCACATAATGATAATATGCCATCTTGTCTTTAATGCTTTTTTCCACCTCCACTCTATAGGTATTGGGAGTTAAAGTTGCGGAAGTAAATAATTTTCCAAAAAAGTTTCTAATGCAATACTGAATAATTGCATTGTAGGAGTAGAAGCTCAAATACAATCTTTGGACTAAAGCTCCACACAAAGCTTTGGAGTAGTAACTCGTTTGCCCAAGCATTACCAGTTCTTTACCTCTCTTCTCGGCTTCTTCTATTACCCGAAACATGGAATTGATATGCAGTAGTTTCAGATTCTTTTCCGAATTTTCGTAATTCAACCCTAAATATATTGGAATCAGGGCATTTTTTTCTTCCAAAATCAATCCCATAGAGTGCGTTATTCCCCGCTTATCTTTGGCAATTAACAAGTACGAGTTATCTTTAAATGACTCATTTATGTTTTTAAAGAAAGCTTCATTCATTATCTCGAACTGACTGGGCGATTTGAACAATGTAGCAAGGTAATACCGCTCAAACTCTTTTGTAAGACGAGAAAAATCGGTTACTTTTTCCCAACAGTAGTTTTTCTCAAATTTACCTTTGAGATTCCGGTATCTGTATCGCTCCTTATGCCTTAATCCGCTCGGATAGGGGAGTACCTCCGGAAATAAAGGTACTATGTTTGTCGGGAGAGAGTCATAAAAATAATAATCATTTGATAATACCTGCTTTATTTCGGATAGTTGGCTTTCGGGTACTTCTTTTACAAAGACTAATTTTATTTTCAATTCTTTTGATTTCTTTTTTATTTGTTCTGATATTATCCGACAAACAGACAGATAAGTGGCATTGTCTAAATTCTTGACTATTCCGATATGTTGTTCGCAGGTTGAAGCCAATGAGCCTACACCAAATATTTTTACCGATAAAAAATTAGGAAATCGTTTTTTTACGGTATCCGAAACCTTTCTTACGGATGGTGAGGCAATTACATCTAATTTTAATCGATAAGTAAAGCAAGGGACAATAGCTAACGTTTCATTTTTCGAGCTAACAGTTAGAAACATAAATTGAGCATACTCAATATCGGCATCGCATTGAGCCTTGAAAAAATCAAAACTTTTCAGGATATTTCCGGAAAAAATTCTATCCCAATCCATCCTGTTTATCTCATCAATCGAACTATGCCATTGAAAAGATAATGGTAAGTATTTGTCACTCATGATTTTTTGATGGGATGTGTGGCATTTATTTCATTTAAAGAGCTTATGAGGTATTCCATATCTTCATTGGTATGGGTTGCCATCACGCTAATGCGTATTCTGGTAAGATTGGGCGGCACAACGGGCGGAAAAATATAATTTGCCATAATGCCCCTATCTAATAGCATTTTTGATATTTGAGTCAATAGATATTGGTCTTTTACAACAATAGGAATTATTGCAGTTTGAGAATCTAGCGTATTGTACCCTTCCTGTTTTAGCCGTGTTCTTAGGTATGATGCATTTTGATTTAACCGTTCTACAATATCAGTGGTCTGCATAAATTCAAATACAGCTTTAGCCGATGCTAAAACACTTGGTGGCAATGCAGTTGAGTACATATTGCTGCGGGAGAAAATTCGCAAATAATCAATGACTTCTTGTTTCGCCGTGATGAATCCGCCCACAATTCCCACGGCTTTACTTAAAGTGCCGGTTAGGATAATATTATCTCTTTGTGCAATACCGTAGTACGACAAGCTACCCCTTCCTTTTTCTCCGATAACACCTGTTGCGTGGGCGTCATCTATAAGTAGTAGAACATTATATTTATTTACCAATTCGATTATTCCCGGTAGATTTGCAATATCTCCATCCATACTGAACACGCCATCGGTAACTACCAATATTCCTCCTGGATATAATGGTGAGTTTTCACGTAATAGTTTTTCCAAATCAGCCAAATCATTATGTTTGTAACGCAGCATTTTGGCTCCGCACATAATGGTGCCATCCATTAAGCTGGCATGATTGAGTTTATCGTGAATAATTAAATTGTCAGGAGAAAGCAAACCGGCCAAAGCTCCTAAATTAGCAGCAAATCCCGATGAAAAGACAATGGCATCGTCAAATCCTTTGGTCTGAGCAATAGCTTGTTCTAATTGATTCTGCAAAATGTTTGTGCCACTTAATAGTGGTACGCCACCGGAACCAATACCATATTTCTTGGTTGCTTCAATAGCGGTATCTATGCATATCTGATTTGTAATTGCACCCAAATAGTTATTAGAAGCAAACATCAATGCCGTTTTTTCTTTCTTCTCAAAACGGTCGTAATAGGTTACTTCAGTATCGGATACCGATGTGAGCGGAGATTTTTTCAGGATATTAACTTTTTCACGCTCGTGAACAATTAGCTGTTCATGAAAATCACTGATTTTGCCTAAAATAGTTCCATCCTGGCTTTTTCTATTCGATTGAATGTCTATTTTATAAACCATACATTACTTGTTTTTAGTTACTTAATGCATAGTCAAAAATACAGCAAAAAAAATAACTTTTCGTTATTTTTTTAAAGAATCATATAAAAAGACAAAGCTTTCTCTTAATTTACAGAGATCAATTCCATCTTTATTTGCAATGGATAAATAAGATAGACCACAATAGATATCCTCGAATAGCCGGGCTACAAGATCCACATCAATATTGTCATTTATTTCTCCTTTCACCATAGATTTTATTAATACCTTTCTCCATTGTGCTATTTGCAAATCAACCCATTTCTGACCTTTTTCTGCAAATTCGGGATAGTAAAAAAGTGCTTGATTAGTAATATTGATTAGAGCCATGTTAAGATTATCGACACCCAATTCTTTTGCTTTGTTTTTTTGTTCTTTCAATACATTAATATATAGTTCAATGTATTCTTCAAATGTCTCGCCTTCATATTTTTCTAATTTTAAAAACATTGATGTTTCTTCCAGAAGGAATTTATCACACATTTGCTCAAACAGAGCTTGTTTGCTTTTAAAATGATAGAAGATGCCTCCGCTTGTAATGTCGGTGGATTTTGCCATTTCTTCAAATACTACTTTGTCGTATGGTTTGGTTGCGTAAAAGAGAAACGCTACATCCAAAATCTTTTCTATGGATACTTCTTTACTATTTCTAACTCTTTTTGCCATCACAATATTTTTTGTGCAAAGTTATCATTAATTCAGTAACATTCAAATATTAAACACATTTAATATACCCATATTTTTCAAGGCTTGAAAAATATTATTGTATAAGGGCATTTCTGCGGTTTGGAATGGAAACGATTGAAACAACGCATCTAAACAGATAGCCGTACTATTAGTATCGTAAGTTAAAGGTATTTCTCCATTTTTTTTACCGATTTCAATAGCATTATGCCATTCTTTAAAATAAGGGTCTGATAATGATTTATATTTGGTTTTAAAATTGGGGTATCTCATCACGGCTTGGGCAAACAAATGTTGCATTATTGTAAAAGGGTTATCCTCTATCCCGTTTTGATGAAACCAGTGGTTTGTCTCTATATGACGCCTAATCTTATGCTTAAGAAAATCATTGAAAGATTTAATTTCAACTGTGTGAATAGGATATCGAGGATTTAACCGCGAAAAAAAGTACTTGTCCATCATTTGACAGTATAAATCCGTTTTATTTTCAAAATAATAAAAAAATATCCCTTTCGTGTATTCTGTTAATGAAGTTAAATAATCAAATGTTACTTGTCCATATTCTTTTGATATAAACACCTTGAAAGATACTTCCAACAAGAATTGTTTTGTATCTTTGTTAGCAGGATTATCTAAGTTAGTAATCATTTAGTAAAATAAAACGGTACGAGATCAAACTTATTACGTAACGAATGGACGGGCATCCAAGAAAACGATAATAAGCAGACTCGTACCGTCATTATATGACGATAGTCATGCGTATTTATCTCGTTTCCTATTGAAAAATTTGCCCGTTTTTCGTTACGAATAAATACGAATGTTCAATATTTACTCTTCAAAGAAAAGTATTTGTTTGCAAAAATATAAAAAGGATTTGAATACTCATATATTAAGTTTGAAAAGTTTCTGAGGAGTTTTTTAAACGTAAAACTTTACTACATCTTCACCCCATACCCTATTTTATCTTCCCCCTCCGTTTTCACCTTCTTTTCAACCTCTTCCTTTTTCCCCTCTTTTTCCGCTGTAATTTCCGTCAAAATCTTTTTATCCACTTCGTTCAATTTTTTTTTGAGTTCTTTCAGTTGTTCCTCCTTTTTCCAGAGACCATTTACCACTTCCTGCAATACCGGCAGACTGCTTTCTTCTTTGGCAATGCGTTTGTGTTCGTTGTCGATAAGCGTCGGAATTTTCTGCAAAGCGTTCAGAAAGTTCATGGATGCCAGCTTCGGGTCAGTTGCCATTATTCCGTTGTTATAGGTGTATTTGATACCTCCATCTCCTTCGACAAAGAACCGATTTTCCTTGAAGTCAAATCCGTCTTTCATACTTGTCTCCGTTTTTACCAGCAGTTTGAAACCGTACAGCGAACCAATCTCCTCATAAAATCCGTGCGTGCGGGCATTTTCCGACAAGCGGTTGAGTTTTTCACCAATCTGCTTTACGGTCGCGTTTTCGGGTAAGCCGTTTAAGCGGATTGGGTTTAATATTTCGCCGAACTCGTTCTTTTGAATACGCTCCGACAGGTGCTTTTGATCTTTCTCCAACAGCGATATCCTATACCGTGAAGCTTCAATTTCATTGACCATGCCCTCCAGTTTAATTCGCGATTGCGCCCTGGACTGGTTGAAACTGCGCCGCTCACTTTCCAATGAGGCAATTTGTCTTTCCAGCCGTGCCTTATCCAACAGATCGGTATTACCCGAAAGAATGGCCACATATTCCGAAAAACTCATGCCCGACTGCTCATCCAGACTGCCCTCGTCGATGGTACGCTTACCCAAACGATTGGTTTTGAGTTGGTCGATAAACAGTTGTTTATTATGTAGCAGGTTGAATTTATAGCTGTCCAACGAACGTTCTACAGCATAAATAACCACATCCACGTTATTGCCGGCAAAATTTTTGGCAATATCGTTCCCTTTGCGGACGGCACGGCCGTCGCGCTGCTGCAAATCGCTCGGTCGCCACGGCGTATCGAGATGATGCACGGCAACCGCCCGTTTTTGAGCATTTACGCCCGTTCCGAGCATGCTTGTGGAACCGAACAGCACCCTTATTTTTCCGGCATTCATATCGGCAAAAAACTGTTTGCGAACTTTGTCCGTCTTGGCTTCTTGAATAAAACGAATCTCACTTGCCGGAATGCCGTGATTTTCCACCAATTTGCGCTTGATCTCCGAATAAACGCTCCATTCGCTGTTGGACTTGAACGTTCCCAAATCCGAAAAGACAAACTGTGTTCCTTTTTGCGGATTGTATTTTTGGTAATAATCGGCAATGTTTTTAGCGCAATGGCTCGCTTTGTTATCCACGTGATCATCGTAGTGAGGACTTATCATGCGCATATCCAGACTCATCTTGCGGGCGTAATCGGTAGCGATAAGCATTTTGGCTTTTTCTTCATTTTCCGACAACTTTGGACGACCTAAAATAGTGGCATCACCTGTTTGGGCAAACTTCATCAATTTTTGAATAAACTCTTCCTGCTGTGGGGTAGGCGGAATATGGTGCAGGATTTCCTGCTTTTCGGGACGGTCTATCCCGATGTCTTTGGCTGTACGATAATCGGTAATCTCGTTGTAAAATTGTGCCAGCTCCGGGACTTTGATAAAATAACGAAAACGCTCTTTCTGTACGATATTATTCGTTACCGAAAACTCATAATCGGTGGTTTTCTTGGCATAAATGGCAGCCCATGCGTCAAACGAATGGATGTTTTGTTCTTCCAATGCTTTGGGACGTAAATATTTGAATAAAAGATACAATTCCGTTAACGAATTGGAAATGGTTGTTCCCGAAAGGAAAGTTGCTCCCAAATCCTTGCCCGTCCGTTCTTGAATGGTACGGATGGCAAAAAGCATATTCATTGCCCGCTGACTGCCTTCACTGTTGCCCAAGCCTGCCACGCGATTGTGGCGGGTGGTAAACATCAGGTTTTTGAACTGATGGCTCTCATCGACAAACAGATGGTCTATTCCCATCATTTTGAAATCGCTTACATCGTCTTTGCGGTTAGCAATATCGTGAGCCAACGTTTTCAGCTTCACGGTAAGATTGTTTTGCCTTACAATAAGCCCTTTTTCCATTGCACGCGATATCTCTTTGCCTTGCGAACGCAACACTTCCAAGTTTTCTTCCACGCTGTCCAACTCTTTTTGTAAAATTTCCTGCTGTATTTCGGGAGATTGCGGAAGCATTCCGAACTGTTCATGCGTTAGAATAACACAATCCCAATCGTTGTTTTTGATGTCCCCGAAAATCCGCTGCCGTTTTTCGGGCGTGAAATCGGCTTTGCCGGGATACATAATCTTGGCATCGGGGTAGGCTTTCCGGTAAGTTTCGGCAATCTCGTGCACGTTGGCTTTCAAGGCGATTATCATCGGTTTGTTAGCCAATCCCAAACGTTTCATTTCTTGTGCCGCACAGCACATTATCAGCGTTTTACCTGCGCCGACCTCATGATCGCAAATGCCGCCGCCGTTCATTTTCAGCATCCAAACCGCATCTTTCTGACTGTCGTATAAATCTTCGATATTTACATTTTTGCGGTTTAACCCAGGGAACGTTTGTAACGAACCGTCGTATCGGGGACGGACAAAACAGTTGAATTTCTCGTTGTACATCGTTGTCAGACGTTCTTTAAATTCGCTGTTTTGTGCCTGCAGCCATTCGGAAAAAGCTTCGCGTATTTCGTCGATTTTAGCATTGGCAGCTTGAATGGCTTCGCCGTCACGAACTTTCGTTTCCTTGCCGTCCTCCATCACTTTTTTGGTTATATCGGGAGTAGTATTTACCAAGGCATGTTTGAGCAGGGCGATGCCGTCGTACGTCCTGCTTTCGGAACGGGTGGCGTATTTTGTCCAAATAGTATAGTTTTTTCGGGAACAATTCACCGAAAAATCATCCAAAGAGTCTATATATTTTATCTCTACATCGGTATCGAACAGGTCGGATGCGAAACGGCCGTAAATTTCTGCCGGTATCCACCGCTCGCCAAGATTGAAATCCAACTCTTCAAACTCGATACGCTGCGGAAAGGCATCCTGCAGGGCTTTTAGGGAAAAAGCTGATTCGGCGTCATCGGGGTGGTTCTTTACATACCTTTCCACCGCTTTGGCTTTTACCACCACGTTTCCGGCAATAAACTTGTCGGCAATTTGATACTCTTTTTCCAACGGATTGAAAAAAACACGTCCGTGAAGTTCGGTTTTCAACTCTTCACGGGAACTGTCGTACAGATTTGCCATATAATCCAAGTCAACTGTTCCGAACTTGTTGAGCGATGCCGAAAGAGCTTCTTCCACGGTATCCACTTTTGTGATTTCCTGTGTGGCAAATGAAACAGGACGACTGAAAATATCGGCTTTCTGCCATACACCGCCAATATTGCGTTCCAAAAACGGCATATCACTTCCGGCGGTGTCCATCTTGATGACTTTCAAGTTTTCGGCTGTATTCAACCAACCAAATTTTCGAGTAAAGTCGTCGTAAAAGCGATTCAGATCATTTCGCATGACAGGGTGAGCCAAACTGTTTTCGGCTTCAACAGCGTATAAATTCTTGTAGGCATCCCGCACCGAAATATAACTTTCGATACGGTTTTGCTGTTTGACATTGACTTCCAAGGGATGAAAAAACGTTCGGTCGTTTTCGTCCTTTTTCAAAAAACCTACTTGTCCCAAATCGACAACCAAACAGCCTTCACGATAATGCTGTTTCCATTCATTAGGGAATAAACGGGATGCAAAGGATAAAGTTTCTTTCGTGTCAAAAAGATTGGTTTGAACGGCTGTGGTCGAGTTGTTGTTATTTAAGGTTTTATTTGACTTCTCAACAGCCACCTTCTTTTCAGGTAATTGTCCTGCCTTTTTAAGCCTTGCTTCATGCTGTATTTCCAACCGCCATTCATCTATATAATTACTTGAACTGTACGGGTCCATTTCAGCAAAAAATGCGTCGAGCATCTCTTCCGTAGTAGGAAGTTTTTCTGTTGTCAATGTTTCAATTTCCGTTGTTGTTGAAACAGCTTGTGCCGATTGTAACCCGGATGTACCCGATGCACTTAAAGCCGTTTCAAGAACGTTATTCATGATTTCTTGATTCGGACGTGGTAATTTTCCGTTTGAAGGGACAATCGGTTTTGGCGTAATAACGATCGCTTGTTTCGCCCAATTATTAAATTGTTTTTGTCCTTTTTTTTGTGGTTTTATTTGTGAACGTTCCTGCTCAGAAAAACCGAACAAATCGTACAACGTAAGCGCAGGGTTTTCTTGTTCGGGTGGTTCCGGTGGATTATTGTTTTCCTTTAATTTTAGCTCTTGCTCTTTTTCTTGTTCCTTTTGACTGTTATTATTAAAAATCTTGTTTTCAATTTTCTGCTCCAATATATCGGCAATGGCAACTCGTAATCCGGAACGTACCAATTGGGGCAACATCGCATCCAGTTCGTGACTTTTGAAACGGATTTTCATGTTATCATTTTTGCTGTTTTGAATGAGAGGCAAATCAAGGACAGGCGATACTTTTTCGGCATCGACATGATAGGCTTCGTAATATTCGTTTACCCTAAAAAGTACTACGGCTTCGGGATGTTTCTTTTTGATTTGGACGTACTCTGACGGGATTTGAAATGTTTCGGCTTGACGGTTTTCCTGTTTTGTTTCAACCGATTTGTCTTTTATAATTTCGGTATCGACAATTTCGGGCGTAAAGCGATTGCCCACGTAATCTTTTAATTCACGAATGTTTTTCAGTTGAGTAGGCTCGAAATATAAATCCCGCTCTACTTTCAAACCACCAATATTGATGGAACGAATTTCATCCAATGAAGCGTAGCCAAGCTCCCAATCCCTGCCGTCCATTGTAGTCAGGGTAAAAAGTTCGCCTGTTTTTGACTCGTGTTCCAATACGTAAGCCGTGTATGCACCCATCGGAAAGAAAAAACGCAGATGCGCTGTTTTGTCGCCGATGGGTTTCCCATCATCAGTATCGTAAGGTTTCGGCAGTTCTCCGATTAGTTGTTCGGGAATTAAATCGTATGCGTTTTCAACTATTTCCGTGTCATCTTTTTGCTCAATGGATTGGTTTTTGTCTTTAACGGACTTGGGCAAGGAAAAAGAGAAAGTCGATTTTCGTTGTCGATTTTCAAATAGCGAGATATCCAAATGGGACTGCCGTATTTGTTTTGTCAGGGTTTTCTCCAAATCGCTCGCAATGCCGTCTATACCGCCTTCGTGTCGCATAACCCAAGCGGGTTTTCCGTACAAGTCGGTGGAACGGTCGCGCGTGGTATGGATATTTCTGGACATATCGGTAAACAAGCTGTTTATTGAAATATCCTCATTGGTGGTTTCAATAAAACTCCGTTCGATATCATTGGAAACACCTTTCCCCGATTGTTTTTGCAACACAATCAAATCGGTGCCGACATCCGTTCCCGCATAATCCGAAAACAGATTATTCGGCAACCGTACCGCCGAAATCAATCGGCTGTTCTCCATTAGATACTCACGAATTGGGGCATTGCGGTCGCTGTTCATCACGCCTTGCGAAGTGATAAAAGCCAAAATGCCACCCTCTTGCAAGCAGTCCAATCCTTTCAGGAAAAAATAGTTGTGAATGCTTCGGGCGGCTTGCTGTTTGGCAATGGACTTGCCACGTGAATAGGACAAGTCGAAAACCGATACATCGCCGAACGGGATATTGCTCGCCACTAAATCGAACGAGCCAAGCCATTTGGCTTCGATATTCTCAAATCCTTCAATGCGTACATTCGCGTCGGGATGCAGGTGTTGCAAAATTTTTCCCGTGAGCAAATCCTTCTCGAAAGCTATGGTTTCTACGGAATTCCCGGGATTGAAGGCATCGACAAAGATACCCGTTCCTGCCGATGGTTCGAGCAGTCGGGCGGGCGTAATTCCGTGGTTACGCAACGTTTGAGCAAGGCTTTCCACTACCGCGGGCGGGGTATAAAATGCCGTGAGTACGGACTGTTTCAAACTGTCCATATAGCGATTGTACGTCCGCTCATCCTGTGAATTTTCCCGTATCAGGCGATGCAAATCGGCAACCTGCGGAAACAGGTCCAATTCAGACTTACTCCAACGAGATGCGTCTTCAAGCGTTCGAGCAGGATTGAGAATACATTTCAATCCGCCGAAACCGCTGTATCGGGATAGGATTTCACGTTCGGATGCGGTGGCTTTCCGTTTTTCTTTTTCAAGCCGGAAAACGGTAGCGATTGCTTCAATATTGTCGATTAAATGCGCCTTTTTACCATAAGCCATTCTCTTCGATATGGATGGCTACGGTTCCCGTGAGTTCGGTGTAAAGCAACTCGTAATCGGCACTGTCGGCAAATTCCGGTTCGTTCGTGGAATATTTGCTGAAAACATCCGTGCAAAGCGGATACATTTTCATTGCGAACGGTCGCAGTTCGTCATCCGGCATTTGGCTGTCAAACTCGTTGCAGATAACCTTGAACAGCATATCGAATTTGGAGAAGTGCAGTCCTTCATAGAGTACTTCATTGGAAAGTTCCGATGCTTCGGGATGTGTATGTCCTGCCAGAAGTGCATCGGCGTAAGTTTGTGCGGCTAGCTCGGAACGTTCTTCGATAAACGTTTTGTCGTTTGCCAACTCGGGAAAACTTTCGTTCAGGAAAGATTGCAATGTGAGCGTGAAATAGGACAGGTCTTCACGCTCGTCTTTCGTAGTGGTGGTTTTTGTTGTTGTCATTTTGTTTGTTGGATTTAGTGGTGGTTGTTTGGGTTATTTTAGTGCATAATTTGTTCCTGCACCAAGACCGTATTTATGAATTAATTTCTTCTGAACGAAATCTGCCAAAATTCGTTTTACCGTCGGCGCCGGAATATTCAAACGTTGAACGATTTCACTTCTTTTGCATCCGGGATTATTTTCAATAAACATCAATATTGAATTTTCACGTGGAGATAATGCCGATTTCAGTCCTTGATAGTCTAACTTTCTAATTAGTTGCTGTTGAATATTCAATAATGCACTGAAAAAGAAACTGATCCATTCGGATATATCTTCGTTCGGGCGTTGCGATTGACAACTTCTCAAAACATTGTAGTATTCTGTTTTCCGGCTTTCTATTTCGTGTTCAAGACTAACATATTGTATCCATTTGTAACCGTTTTTAAGCAATAAAAGCGTTGAGATTAGTCGGCTTAATCGTCCGTTACCATCTTGAAATGGGTGTATACTTACAAACTCATAAGCAAACAAGGCGCTTTTTACCAACGGATGAGTTTCGTTATCCGAATTATACCAATTGACTAAACTTCGCATAGCTTCCTGTGTCGGAAAGCCTTCGGGCGTGGTTTGAAAAATCAACTGCCTTGTTCCGTCGGGTAGTCTTGCTTCAACCGCGTTGCTGAATTGTTTATAATTGCCTTTGTGCCAAGCGTCTTTCTCACTATGTTTCATCAGCAAATTATGTAGATTTTTCAGCCCATTTTCGGTTATTTCAATATCCGAATAAGCATCTGATATTAAATCCAACACGTTAAAATAACCAACCACCTCCTGCGAATCTCGATCTTCTAATTTAGTAATGTCTATATTTTCCAATAATATTTCAACCTCTTTATCTGAAAGTTTAGCGCCTTCAATACGAGTAGAAGCCCCAACACTTCGCACGGTAGCAATAGATTTGAGTTGTTTTAGACTTTGTCCTTCTCGTTTCTCAATGTTTGTCCATTGAGCATCAAAACGATCAATTTGACTTATTCGACTGATTAACTGCCAATTGATTTCAACGAATAGTGAATGTACTTGATTTTTCATTTCGCAAAGATAAAACAAATTAAATAAATATGAGCCAAAAAGAGCCGAAAATATCCGATAATGAGCCGGAAAAAATCCCATAAAACACGAAAAGCATCGGTGTCCCCACCGATGCCAACCACTAAATCCAATGTATAAACCACGTTTATGACAATGAACTTGTGGCAAAGGTAAGGATTTTTTTAGAAAATGACAATGCGGTTACGTTTTAGACATTCCTTATCCTCTCTTACGCGGGGTGGGAGACGGTCTTGTCGGAAACTCGAACTCCGTGCTTCCGTCATCTTTCAGCACGATATAGGCGTCAAACGTTTTTTCCGCCTTGCTTTTTAGTCCTTTCAATAAAGAAGATTTTTTATTTGTTAGAATAGCTTTTATATCTTTTTCCGAAAGCGTTTTACCGCAAATATTCCGGAACAAGAGCCAACCGCAAGTTTCGTCACTACATTTGGCAACTTTTTCAAACAGTTTTACAGCTGCTTTTTGGCATTTCGGGCAAACTGTCCGTTCTTTTTCATCTTTCGGGAAATCCATTGCCAGCAACTCTTCGGTAATCTGTTTGGAATAAATGGCAATACTTTTATCGAATGTCTCGAAAGGAATTTCGCCGTTTTCTATCTTTAAAAGCGTGTTTTCCCACATTCCCGTCATCGCTACATCCGCGATGCGTTTCTCTTTTACCGCTTCATAAACTTTCAACCCTTTGGCAGTGGGAACAAGCGATTTTTTCCGCCGTTCGATGTAATCTCTCGAAAACAGCGTTTCGATAATGGACGCACGGGTGGCAGGTGTTCCGATACCGCTCTCTCTAATGGCTTTGCGCTCGTCTTCGTTTTCAAGCTCTTTTCCCGCATGTTCCATAGCGGAGAGCAGACTCGCTTCGGTATGCAAAGGTTTCGGCTTAGTCTGTTTTTCCAAAAGCTGCGCGGATTGCACCGCGTGTTTTTCTCCCTTTTCCACGTATGGTAAGGAAATTTCCGGTTCTTCCGAATTTTCATTGTCGAACATCCCGTTTACCCCCCGCCATCCTGTTTCGATGACATCCACACCGCGAGATGAGAACTGAAACTCTCTCGAACGAGCTTTCAGCGTGGTTACTTCTTTTACGCAGGGTGCGGAAAATGTTTCGAGTATCCGGCTTGCTATTAACTTGTAAATGCTTTCTTCTTTGGTAGAAAGTCCAGATACGGTATTATCCGTTATGAGCAAGGCGTGGTGGTCCGTTACTTTCAAATCGTTTACACCCCGCTTGTTTAGCCTATTTTTCAAAAGCCGTTTAGCCTGTTCTTTAAGCGGAGTATAAACCAAAAGCGTTTCCACCAAAGCAGGAATTTCTTCCCAAATATCTTCGCTGATATAACGGCTTCCGGTACGCGGATAGCTGATAAACTTCTTTTCGTAAAGCGACTGTGCAATGGCAAGTGTCTCGTCTGCCGAAAGATTGAGCCTTTTGTTGGCATCTTTTTGTAGTCCGGTTAAATCGTACAATAAAGGTGGTTCTTCCCGCACTGTCCGAGTATCGACTTCCGTTATTTCCAACTTATTACGACGGACAATTTCGACGGTCTCCTGTCCCGATGCCTTCTCTTCAAACTTGTCGTCCGAAAGCATTTTGAGCGTTTTGCGTTCGACTTCCGCTTCTACCTGTATTTGAAAATAGGTTTGCGTTTGAAAGTTTTTGTGTTCCGAATACCGTTTACAAATCATCGCCAAAGTTGGAGTCTGCACCCTTCCGAGTGAATAGACTCCGTTTCCGGCTGTAATGCTCAATGCTTGCGACGCATTGATGCCTACCAGCCAATCGGCTTGCGAACGTGAACGAGCGGCTTGATAGAGATAATCAAACTCACTGCCGTTTTTCAGGTTCTCGAAACCGTTTTTAATGGCTTTGTCCGTCAGCGAACTTATCCACAAACGCTTAAAAGGCTTTTGGCAGTTCAGGTACTTGTAAATCAGTCTAAATATCAACTCGCCTTCTCGTCCGGCATCGGTGGCAACGATGATTTCGTTGCATTGGTCAAACAATTTTTTGATAACGTTCAGTTGTTTTAAAGCCCCCGCATCGGCATCGGTTTCTTTACCTTTTTTGGTTTGGCGGGGAATAAGTCGGAACGGCTCTGGCAAAATGGGCAGGTTTTCTCGTTTGAAACCCGAAAAACCATAATCTTCGGGCATAGCAAAGGTAACCAAATGACCGATTGCCCACGTTACAACGGTATCGACGGTGCTTCCGCCGATGTACCCGTCTTGCTGACCGGAAATACCCAACACGTGGGCTATGGCTCTCGCCACGCTCGGTTTTTCTGCTATGATAACTTTTAGCATTTTAATGTTTTGATTTTATAGTGTTGATATTTTGCACTTCCAAAGCCTCTCCGTCAACTGACGGAAGGTTGGAGGGGCTTTACATTTTTCTTCCCCGTGATTTTTTTTGCTGTTTTTCTTCTTCCTTTTCTTGTTTTTCAACCTGCTTTTCCGTCGGTTTTGTTTGTCCTTTTTCTAAGGGTTCCTTGATGTTTTTTGTCGCTTCATTGGTTTTCCCGTCTGAATTAACTGCTTTTTGTACTTTGGAAGCTTCGTCGGGTTGAGCGGATTGTTTGGCGGCTTTTTTCTGTTTATTGGGATTACCGAATGAAAATTCCGTTTTTCCTTTTTCAACGTTAAAGGTTAGATAACCTTTGTAGGTCTTTCCCTTTTTATCTACCAAATCATCTACATAAATGGTCTGTCCCGACTTGAATTTTTCGTACTGCTCATCGCTCAGTTCTTTTCCGCGAATAAAGCGTGGCGCTTCGCCGTTTTCCTGTGCCTGACGGTTTTGTTTGAATTGTTCACGATCAAACATAAATTCCACGTAACGCTTATCAGCATTGAACTGTACGGTAGCGTTAAATTCCGTTCCTTTTCGAGAAATCATTCCTTCCAAATAGAGCGGTTTGCCCTCCTGTAAGGTCTGTTTTTGTTCATCGGTAAGTTTTACTCCTTTAATTTCATCGGGAATTTTGATTTTGTCAGCACTCAAAGCGATAAGTTCATTGGTAAGTCTGTCCACGCTGATAACGGAAGGGATTTGTTCGCCTGTTTTTCTGTTTTCCAACATCACGATACGTCCCATATTGCCGTGTTTAAGCAGATTCTCCTTGTCTTCCGGCGTAAACTCGTGTCCGAAAAAGGGTTGATGCACATTGACATCTTTGCGAACGCCGTGCATGGCAACCACGGTGTTGCCGTCTTCATCGGGTTGTAACGATAATCGGGCTTCACTGCGGGTAATGACCGTCCCCAGATTAAGAGAAATCGGTATCAATTGATTGGTCTTAAAACCTCTCAACAGGTCATCCATTACATTCATTTTTTGCAGTTTTTCTTGGCTGACACCCATTTTTTCGAGTGTTCCCCAATCGATATCTTCTACCTTGTAGCGATAATCGGAAGCATTGCTTGTTGTGTCCATTGTCTCTTTATTTTGTGAATGAGTAGTATTTTCCGGACCTTTTTGTTGAATTTTATCCGGACTGATGTTTTGTTTTAAATTTTCGTTTTTTACTTCGTATTTTTCCAACATGGCATTGCCGGCGGGGGTAGGGTCTTTCAGGATACTTTTGATGGTTTCCGCTAAAAAACTTATTTTAGGGATAGGTATTTTAAACACCCTAAAACGTGTCGGATCTTTGAGTTGGGCTACGAAATTGCTGTAAAAATTGGATAAGAAGTCGCCGTTTTTATCCAATCGGATAAAGTCGGGATTGTTCTCTTGGGTCGGATCTACGGTTTTGAGTTTTCCGTTTTTGTCAAGCTCTTTAACCGCTTGAAGCGTCTGTTTTTCTTGGTCGAAAACAAGAAGGGTTTCCGAGAATTCGTCTGAATGTGCAATGTTTCTTGCAGGATTTTGTTCGTTCATGCCGTTTTTTTCTGAATAGTCATCACCGATGATATCTGCTAGTGCAGGATGTTCTGTTTCGGGATAGTCGTTTACATTCATATTTATATGTTTTTTTCGGCAAAATTATATCGGGATTAACTCTGTTACCGTTTTTTGTCCGTTCGTGGCTCTATTTGGCGTTGTTTGGCGCATCGTCCCGAATTGCCTTCGAATACTTCACGAATGAATCGATTTACATCGGATAGTTTGTAGTAGATTTTACCGTTCATTTTAAAGAAAGGCAGTTCGCCGGACGAACGAAAGCGTTGCAAGGTGCGATGACTGATTTTAAGCACTTGAAGCATATCCTGATTATCCAATAAATCTTCGCCGTCGAGACACGTTTTTTTCTTGATGAGCCGTTCCAATTTCTCGTCGATCAAGTCGAAACGGTCGATTAGTCGATCCATATAAGCACGAAATTCTTGTTTGTCGATGAGCATAGTCGTAAATGAGTTTTTTAAAGTTTGCCTAATATGTAATAAGCCGTGTTGGCACTGTCTTTTACCACTATTCCGTTTTCCGACATAAATCGGATGTAGCTTTTGGCTGTCCGTTCTTTCACGTCCATCAGCAGTTCTATTTCCTGTAATAGCTCGGAATAGGTAAATCGTTTTTTGTCTGCTAAAATCTCTTTGGCAAGAGCGGTTAATTCCACTTCCTTGCGTTTCTCCTTTTCTTTTTGTGGCTTTTCTCCACGATAAACGTGCATTCCCTTGTGTTTATCCCACGAGAACTGCATCAAAGGCACATCCAAAGGACTTCCTTCCCGCACTTTAAGTGTTTTTACCACTGAAAATTCAGGATTCTGTGTATCTTTTTCGATAGATAGAATGGCAGCCGCTTTGCGTTGTAACTCGGAACCGAGATGTCCCCTAAGTTTAAAACTATTCGGAACGAAATGCAGCACACAGATGATGCAGGTACGGTAAATTCCGGCTAATCGATACAGTTCTTCCACCACGGCAATGCTTTCGGTTTCATCGTTGGTGCTTCGGACAAGATCGGCTACGCCGTCGATGATGACCAATTGGATGCCGCCGAAAAAATGGTGATAATAGTCCATGCTGTCTTGAATGGATTGCAGCCGCTCCCTGCGGGACATTGCAGTGAGGTAATAGGCTTTCAGCCATTCGGGTTTGCTTTTTCGTCCGGCTCTTCTGAGCAGCAAAGTTGTGTTTTTATAGAGTTGATTTTCCGATTGTTCGGTATCGTAGAGCAACACGGCTTTACCGTTCCTGTTTGCTTGCACATCCAAGCCTAATGAATCGACTTCAAAACCGTCTTCCGCCAAAGTTCCGGCTGCTATGGCCGACGCGTAATTGCTTTTTCCGGTACCTTCGCCACCGGTGATGCAGAAAAGGTTGCCTTGCGTGCCGAGCGGAACCTCATTCACGCTGACGATGTTTTCGGTCAGTTCGGGCGGATTATAAAAATCCACTTCGCAGGATTTTATCAGTGTCATGGTTTGTGCGTATTTTGTGTTGAGCAGATCGATGATAAGTCGTTGGAAATCGTCTCTACCGTTTCCTTTGGCAAAATAGTCGGATATGTCTTTTTCCGTTTTATTACCTGCAAGAGGCAGCACTAAACGTTGTATATTGTATTTTTCTAATGCGATAAGATGTTTCTCCGATACGGAAAGTCCCGTTTCATCGCTGTCGTATAATAGGATAATATGTTTGAAACGGTGCGTCAGCATCTCGATGATGTCGGGCGGAATGTGCGATGTTTCGCTGTTAAAACACACGGCATGAAATCCTTTGGTATAGAGGCTCATCACGTCTTTTTCGCCACCTGTTATGAACAGAATATCTCCACGATTGGGCAGTTGTCGCAATCCGAAACAATAGTTCGCGGGTATTTGTCCGCCGTATAGAAAACGAAGTCTGGATTTGGGACGATATAATTTTACGTAGCTTTCTCCGATGTAACCGAATATCGGTTCGTTGATAGTTGCTTGAAGCTCGTAAGTTTCATTGTCTTTATTTACGGATTTAAATTCGGAAAGGGATCTTACTCGAAAATAGTTTAATGTTTTCTCGCTGATGCAGAAGGTTTTCCAAAAGGCAAGTTCACTTTGTGAAAAGGCTTTTTCGGTAAACTCATAAGGTTTGGCAATGGTTTTTATGATATGATCGGATACAGGTTTAATTTTTTGAAAATTTGATGTCGATACAGATTGAGTTTTACTTTTTTTCTTAAAGTTTGTCTGTGGTATGAAGTTGTCCGGTTTTTCATCTAAACAGAGGTTTAGATCAAGGTTGATACTTTGTACCACTTGCAAAAAATCCCGGCGAACATCCAATCCTTTGATTTGGGCGACAAATGCAAAACAGTCGCCGGAATAATCGGGATTACCGAAATCTTTTATTTTAAAGCAGAGATTATGTCGGTCGTAATAAACATTGCAGGAAGCGTTTTTATCGTCATAAAAGGGATTTTTGAAGTTTTTTCCCAGCTTGAAATCAAACGGAATATAGTGTTTGAAAACGTTTAAACCGTTTTGCGTCGCTGCTAAAATGGCGGATTTGGTAATCATAGTGTATTGTTGCAGGAACTATTGTGCCAAAGGCTGTTTGTAATTATTTCTTCTTTAAAGTCGGATAGTTTGGCTAAAATTTGAGATTTGTTGGTGTTTTGCATTGTCAGGCTGCCGTTTTTGATGGCAATAATCAAATCTTTATATGGATAGAGAGCATTACCTCGTTCATCATAACGGAAGGGGATGGTGTGACTTTCACGCCAACGATATAGCGTAGATTTTGAAACTCCCAAGGTATCCATCACTTCACGTGATGTAAGTTCAAGCGTCTCTTCCAATTCGCTGAACAAATCGGATGTACGTCTGACGTATTGTTCAATGTCCGTGATCTTTTTCATCAGAACTTGAAAGGCTTCACTTTCTAAGGTAATTACTTGCATAATGATTATTGTTTCCTAAATTGTTCTGTCTCTTGCAGTTTTTTTGCAACTCGGAATAACAGAGTGGAAGTAATGTCAATCGGAATAGTCACTTGAACGGTTAATTTGGATAATTCATTTTTTAACTCACTTTCATCATCCGAAAATAATTTACATAAATCCATTTTATAGAGTTGAGCCAAAGATAAAAGATACCTTAATTTTATCTCTTCGGGATTGTTCTCCAATCTGGAAATGGTTGCTATCGAAACATTCAAGATATCAGCGATATACTGCTGAGAATATCCTTTCTCCTGCCGTAATAATCTAAGTCTTTCTGCAATCTTTTTCATACTCATAAAATTAGTTTGCATTATGCGAATGATTCTGCAACTTCATGAAAACTATTTTCATAAAGTGAAAATTTGAGCGCATAATGTCTTTGTTATTTAATTAGTTAAATCTTTTATTAAGCATAAAAACTAACTAAATAACAATTAAGTACGGCAAATCTAAGTGCAAGGTGCAAGCTTTTTATATAAAGACTTGCACCTTGCACTTATGATGTAGCAGAAATGTTTTTACTGAGTTTGTTATCAATTTATTTGGAGAGGGTTCAAAAATATACTATATTTGTACTCATGAATTGATATGTTAAGGTAGTCAAGTGGTATTCAGAAGATATTCAAAGAATTGCTACAAAAATGCTACAACTGATAATCTAAAATAGCGCAAATCTTTTATTAGTATATAGTTTGGACAGATGGTTCACAATCCGTCCATACCGCAGAGAGCCTACGACAAGAGGCGCCAAAAGAAAGACAAGCCCTTCATATTCAGTGAATATGAGGGGCTTTTTTCGTTTATCATGTCTTGGTCTAAAGCCAAGAAAAAGACAAAAAACGACAAAGCATCTAACCTAAACTGTACCCCCTTTCCGAAAAAACGCAAGGGGGTACAGTAATTCGAAGCGAAGGGGGTACAGTTTGGTCAAAATTGGCAGGGAGTTGTCCCGATTTGGCACAGAGCATAAAGTTCATTTTGAAATAGTTCACAGTAATTTTGTAATATTAAAAAATGAGTTTATGAGAAGTACATTTCGCATTCTTTTCTATGTAAAGAAAGACAAAAAAAGATCAGACGGCACTTATCCAATCATGTGTCGAATCACTATCGACGGAGAACCAAGTCGCTTCAACACTAAAGCAAATGTCAATCCCGATATTTGGGATGCAAAAGCCGGAATCGCTATCGGCAAATCAAACGAAGCTGTTGAAGTTAATGCCTTATTGAATACTATAAAAACAAGTATTCATAACGTGTACCACGAATTACAGACAAAGGAAAACAACGTAAATGCCGAAAGAGTTAAGAATATCTTTTTAGGCACTGAAGTAAAACACCAAACTGTGCTTGAACTTTTTCAACGGTATAATGATGATGTGAAAAAATTAGTTGGCATAAGTAAATCTAAAGAAACATTTCAAAAGTATGAAGTTGCTCGCAAGCGTATGGCAGATTTCATTAAGGAGTATTATAATGTATCGGATATTTCTTTGAAAGAAGTAAATCACATGTTTCTCCATAACTTTGAGATTTACCTGATGACTTCCTGCAATTGCAAGCAAAATACTACTGCTAAATTCCTACAACGTTTTCGTACAATTATTATCATGGCAAAAAATAACGGTTGGATACATATTGATCCATTTGCCAATTTCAAGATACGATTTAAGAAAACCGATCGTGGCTATCTAACACAGCAGGAAATTGACATAATTATGCGAAAGAAATTTGCTACTGAACGTCTTGAACGAGTAAGAGATATATTTATTTTCAGTTGCTTCACCGGACTTGCTTATATTGATGTTAAGAATCTACGCCAGTCCAATATTCGCACTTCTTTTGACGACGGATTGTGGATTATCGGCAAACGGGAAAAAACGGGAGTTAATTATAATGTTCCCTTACTTGATACTCCTAAGCAAATCATAGAAAAATATTCGGGTAAATTGCCAGATGAAAAGGTGCTTCCGGTTATGAGCAATCAAAAGATGAATGAATACTTGAAGGAAATCGGGACAGTCTGTGGAATTGATAAAAATTTAAGCTATCATCTTGCAAGACATACATTTGCAACCCTTACGCTTACAAAAGGCGTATCTATTGAAAGTGTATCGAAGATGTTAGGGCATACGAATATTAAAACCACCCAGATATATGCGAGAGTAACCGATGTTAAAGTTAGTACGGATATGGCTTCTTTTGCTGAAAAATTGGAAGATAAAAGAGTTAAGTCTAATTCCAAACTGGATAAACTATTTGAGTGTCTTTCTTTAGGCGAAAAGATGGCTTTATTTAATCTGCCACAAACGTTATCGAATGATCCTGAAAGGGTGAAACGAATATCTGTAATGTGGCACAGCCTTTCAGAGGAAGAAAAATCTTCTC
>ENA-UOOH01000163-UOOH01000163.1-fermentation-metagenome-genome-assembly--contig:-NODE-163-length-80066-cov-5.576371_pt1 | contig 80066 bp, 76 predicted proteins | sample MGYA00245778_ERZ724025 | MGnify/ENA primary metagenome ERZ724025 (study PRJEB28704, sample SAMN03018313) | fermentation metagenome | biome: anthropogenic terrestrial biome; feature: soil; material... | reverse complement strand
TCGTCGCCAGATTAATTTTAAAAAACCCCGCGAATATATCGCGGGGTTTTGTTTTTTTAATTATTTTTCAATGAACATTGATAACCTATAGACAGTTGTGTCAAAATATACTTGGATTTGTTGCTCGTAGCAGCAAATCCGATGACTGGCGTTGAGTAAGTATCTTACCATTTTGTAGGGGGAGCAGTGGGAGAGGGCTTCTTCGGCGCCTTCTATTGATTGCCTTGGCTACATGATGGCAAATGGAGATGTGTGCAAAGAGGTGAAGATGTGAAGGAGAACCAGATTTTCAAGGGCAACATAATTTTCGCACCAACGCCCGAAGAGATCAAAATATGTGCAAAAAGCTATGTCATTGTTAGAAACGGGATAGTGGAAGGAATTTATGATAAGTTGCCGGAGGTATATTGGAGAGAGAAGGTAAAAGATTATGACGAATGCTTAATTCTTCCCGGCTTTGTTGATCTGCACGCACACGCTCCCCAGTTTTATCAATGTGGAATAGGACTGGACAAAGAATTAATAGACTGGCTCAATGACCATACCCTTCCATTGGAAAACCGATTTTCTGACCCGGTATTTGCCTGGGAAGCCTATTCTCAGTTTGCGAATGAACTCATCCGCCAGGGAACGGTCAGGTCGTGTATATTTGCCACAATTCACAAAGAAAGCACAGGGCTTTTATTTGAAATCCTGATGGAAAAGGGAATAGGCGCATTCGTTGGAAAAATTAATATGGACCGAAATTGCGCTGATTTCTTGAAAGAAGAAACGGAAACTTCTATTCTGGAAACAGAAGAACTGATTGTTAAATATGGCAATCACCCTCTCGTAAAACCGATTTTGACTCCCCGCTTTGCCCCAACCAGTTCTGATAAGTTACTGAGCGCAATAGGTGAACTGGCAAAGAAATATAACTTGCCGGTCCAATCGCACCTTTCAGAAAATCGCAGTGAAGTGAAATGGGTAAGTGAACTTTTTCCGTTCCACTCCACCTACTCGGATGTTTATCTTGATTTTGGGTTGTTCGGGCAGACCCCCACCTTGATGGCGCACGGGATCCATTTGACTGATAGAGAGTTGGAATTAATCAAGGATAACAATGTTATGCTGGTGCATTGCCCGGAATCAAATATCAATATTGCAAGCGGGATAATGCCGGTCCGGAAGTGGTTACAAAAAGGAATCCGTATAGGGCTGGGGAGTGATGTGGGGGCGGGACATACTCTTGCCATGTCCAAAGCGGTTGTGCGGGCGATCCAGTTGTCAAAAATCATGAAGGTTTTTGATCCTCAAGTAAGACCGCTTAATACTGCGGAAGCCTTTTATATGGCAACCAGGGGAGGAGGAAGTTTTTTCGGCAAAGTAGGGAGCTTTGAAAAGGGATATTCTTTTGACGCTATAGTTATAGAAGACGACCCCGGTATAACCGGGCATCTTTCCCTGGAGGAACGATTCCAGAGGTTCCTCTATACAGGAGATGACCGGAGTATTATTGCCCGGTTTGTGGCAGGACGTCAGATCGGTTGAATTATTAATGAAAACAGCAGACTCTCCTCCGAACTTTTTCCCTGAAGATAGATAAAATATAAGCCTCATGGTCAAGCTGCCATGAGGCTTATATTTTACTGTAGTGCGAAACATTGGATCCGGTTTTTATCGTACTGCCTTTTATGATTAGCCCGCTGCCTCGTAAACGGCAGCCTGGTGGTTAGAATCAACCTGGTTGGTGCCATGGGTGCGGCTATTTAAAAAATGCAAATCGAAGTGACCGTCAAAATCGTTACCGTAGATATCCTGGCTTGTCCCATGGGGCATTCCTGCCATGGAACACGCTATCGCCCGCCCATCTATCAAGAGTAAGCCCGGTCTCCGGTCCCAGCTCCACTGGCCTCCAAAACACTCCTTCATAACCTGAGAATCGCTCGCCGTAAGGGGTTCACAGTCAGCATGATTGGTTCCAAACAGATGATAAATTTGAAATTCACGGCCTGACCGGACGTCTTGTATGGTAGCCGTAGCGCCAGTAGGAAAGATGTCATTAATTAAACCCCAGCTAACCAGTTCTCCTCCTTGAGAAGGAGTCGCCTGGGGCGACGGCCGGGAAACCGATCCCCTGCTGACCGGTTGATAATTAGCCCCGGGGATCATTAGTGTCTGCCCGGAATAAAGCACATCCGAGTTAAGGCCGTTTGCTGATTTTATTGCATCAATACTGGTTCCGAACTGGTTGGCAATGGTCCAGAAGCAGTCACCCGGAGCAACAGTGTATTGAGTTGAAGTTCCTGCAGGGGCCGCATTGGTAACCTCCTGGTCGGATGAACCTGGTATAACCAGGGTTTGACCGATTTGCAGGTTATCGGAGTTGAAGTTGTTGACTATTTTAAGCGCATCAACGGTAACTCCAAATCTGTTGGCGACAAGCCAGAGACAATCTCCCCCGGCTACCGTATATGTAAAAGAATTACTCGCATACGCTAATCCTGACGGCATTAACCCGCACAAGGCGATTAGAACCATCATTAGCATCAAAATCGACAAACTAGGACTCCTTCTTTTTTTCATATTACCTCCTTTTAGTTTAGAATCTGTTGATTCTGTTGATTAGGTTCTTAAAATTTATTTCTACATATTATTTCATTATCCTCCTGAGAGACTACTAATTTAGCTATAGTTACCAATTTTTTTTAATGAGTTAGGGTAATACTACTGCACCATGTTGAGCTGATGAAAATCCTGACAAAATTTGCGTAGTAAAATCAGGTATGGTAAGATCATAAGTGAGTATTTCGCGGCTAAAAATGGCGAAGCTATTAAGAGCAGCTCATCCTACGGTGTGCGTTTCTGAAGCGGTTATAAAAATCACCGGTTGGCAATAGGCGAAAAAACGTATAAACTCTAGGTAGATTAAATAAGCGCACAGCGCTTTTTTGGTTTAAGTAAATCTTGAATCTATTGATGGGAAAGGAGAGAGTTAGATATGTCCGGTCATTCCAAATGGGCTACCATTAAGCGTAAAAAGGCTAAAGTCGATGCCCAGCGCGGCAAGGTTTTTACGCGTCTGGCAAGAGAGATTATCGTAGCTGCTCGTCAGGGCGGCGGTGATCCTGATGGTAATATCCGCTTGAAAACAGCCATACAAAAGGCAAAAGAAGCCAATATCCCTAATGATAACATCATGCGTGCCATTCAAAGAGGAAGCGGGGAGCAGGGCGGTTCGAGCCTTGAAGAAATAATCTATGAAGGCTACGGTCCGGGTGGTGTGGCAGTCATGATTGAGATCATGACAGATAACCGCAACCGCACGGCGGGAGAGATTCGCCATATTTTTACCAAAAATGGCGGCAATCTCGGTGAAACCGGGTGCGTGGCGTGGATGTTTCAGGAAACTGGACTGATTGTTATTGAAAAAGAGGATAACCCACAGGATGAAGACGATTTGATGCTGCTGGCAATAGAATGCGGGGCGGATGATTTTAAAGTCGAGGAAGAATCCTATGAGATTGTCTGCAAGCCGGGTGAAACCCAAAGAGTGAAAGATTCCCTCGAAAATGAGGGTATTGTCGTTGCCCTGTCAGAGGTCACGATGATTCCCCAGAGTACGGTGAACCTTGAAAGCAAGGAAGCGGATCAAATGCTCCGACTGATGGATGCACTGGAGGAGCACGATGACGTTCAAAACGCTTACGCAAATTTTGAGATCGAAGATTAAATCATTGCAACACTGAAAAACAATACCCCCTTGCCTGGAATTAAATGACCATTATGTGGTAATAATAGTCTTAAGCTTTCTATAATTTGGGGGTATAATTGTGTTATTAACAAAAGATCAAAGAATAACGGCATTATTTATATTTTTATTTATAGCTTCTGCCGTGGCGGGTTTTATTTGGGGCAGTCATTTAACAAATCCACCTGAACGTAAGCCTGTGGCTGTTTATGGTTCCCCGGTAGGCCTCATTAACCCAATGATCTCTTCGGATACAATCCTGATTCGGGATCAAGTTTACCTCTGCGGTGATGTCGAAAAATTATCTGAGGAAACGGTACCCGGGAACATGGTTGGCCTGGACAGGAAAACATTAATGGAAAGGTTTCCGACTTCGGAAGGATGGGTTGTAAGCTTTACCAACCCAAAGTTTTTAACTTTAACCATAAATTCCGGTGAGTTCTGTCCAGTTCACCGGAATTACCTTCATCTGGGCATCGATCAAGGAATGGTCGCCGTTTATGAGGGACCCATTGAATTCCACGAAAAAGTTTTAAGAATAGAAAATATCCCCGTGGAGTCTCTTGAACCCGGTCTCCGGAAAAAGCTGGAGCAAGTGATGGCCTTGGGGGAACAAGCACCCACTACCGTGGGGAAATTGCGGGAAGAGTTTGAGTTTACCTCCGAAGAGTTCCTCAACGCTGCCCTGGAAAACTTGGACGAAAACAGCTAACCGATTTATGAAAGATTAAATATCCAAAAGCAATCGACAGCAGCAAGGCTGCAAACAAAGCTTATCTAAAAAAACTTTGGGTTGTAAACTTACCCGGTCTTAAAAGGATTGGGTTTTTTTTCGTAGAAATAAGCCTTGGTGAAGGAGGGGAGTGTGGAGTTGTTAATTATGGGGGTGGATCCTGGTATCGCTATTACCGGGTATGGCCTGATCAATTATACGGGCAATCGCCTTTCCATGGTTGATTGCGGTTGTATTCGCACATTGTCCGGTATACCGCTTCCCGAAAGGCTTCATCTTCTTTACAGGGAACTGATCAGTATTATCGGCAAATATGGGCCGGAACACTATGTAGTAGAAGAGCTGTTTTTTAACAAAAATACTCGGACTGCACTTGTCGTCGCACAGGCGAGGGGTGTATGTATCCTGGCTGCGGCAGGCTCCGGTGTACCTGTGTTTGAGTATACTCCGCTGCAGGTTAAGCAAGCCGTGGCAGGGCAGGGGAGGGCGGAGAAAAGCCAGGTCCAGTTCATGGTTAAGACTATTCTCGCGCTGTCGGAGACGCCTGCCCCTGACGATGTTGCGGATGCCCTGGCGGTATCAATCTGTCATGCCCATTTATATTCTTGGGAAAGGAAATTTAAATGATTGCTTTTATTAGAGGAAAACTGGCGGGCGTCCTGGAAGGTTCGGTCCTGCTGGATGTAGGTGGAATTGGTTATAAGGTGCATGTTCCTTTAAGTTTTCTAAACAACCTGACTGCTTTGGGCGGCGAGGTTATGCTTCATACCCACCTGGCGGTCAGGGAAGATGATCTGAGTCTTTACGGCTTCAGGGAACACGGCGAACTGGATTTTTTTCTAAAACTTTTAAACGTAGCGGGTATCGGCCCCAGGGGAGCCCTGGCCATATTGACCATCTTTTCGCCGGGTGAGCTAGCCAGAGCAATTATAGATGAGGATATTCCCCTTTTAACCCGTGTGCCGGGTATCGGCAAAAAGACAGCGGGAAGAATTATCCTCGAATTAAAAGATAAGGTTTCCAGGCTCGCTTTAGAACAGGATCAAGAGGACACCGGCAGGTTGAATATGGATGCGGTAGAGGCCCTGGAAGCGCTGGGTTACCCGGCGGCGGAGTCTCGTAGGGCCGTACAGGAAGCCCTGCGCGGCTTTGAGCAAAGACCTCCCGCGGCAGAGTTGGTCAAGGCTTCGCTACGCCTCCTGGTCAAGGCATAAGATAAAAAACAAAGAACGGGGAGTATACTAATGGTAATGGAAGACAGACTGATCTCGGCCTCGTGTCGCCCGGAAGATGCTGAAGTCGACCAAAATATCCGTCCTCGCCGGATGGAGGAATATATCGGCCAGGAAAAGGTCAAAGATAGTATCTCAGTTTTTATTCAGGCGGCCCTCGAACGTGGGGAGGCTCTTGATCACGTTCTCTTGTTTGGCCCTCCGGGGCTTGGAAAAACCACCCTTGCCAATATTATTGCAAATGAAATGGGTGTCAGCATCAGGACCACTTCCGGCCCGGCCATCGAAAGACCAGGCGACCTGGCTGCCATTTTAACCAACCTGTCCATCGGAGATGTTTTATTTATTGATGAGGTCCACCGGCTGAGCCGGCCAGTAGAAGAGATTCTTTACCCCGCCATGGAAGATTATGCCCTGGATATTATTATTGGCAAAGGGCCGGGCGCAAGATCTTTGAGATTGGACCTTCCCCGCTTTACCCTGGTAGGCGCCACGACCCGTGCAGGAATGCTGACGTCTCCCCTGAGGGACCGCTTCGGCATTATTAGTAGGCTTGATTACTACCGGCCGGAAGAACTGGTTTTAATCATAACCAGGGCAGCACAAATTCTCGGAATTGAATTAACCCGGGAGGGCTCCCTGGAGATTGCAGGCCGCTCCCGCGGCACCCCGAGGGTAGCCAACCGTCTCTTGAAAAGGGTACGGGATTATGCCCAGGTGCGGGCGGACGGGGCAATATCCCTGGAGGTGGCGATGGATGCGCTTAGGTTTCTGGAAGTGGACCCCCTGGGGCTCGACCATGCTGACCGAAGGATCCTTCAAACGATTGTCCAAAAATTTGGGGGTGGGCCTGTAGGTTTGGATACTTTGGCCGCAGCCACCAGCGAAGAGCCTGAAACAGTGGAAGATGTCTACGAGCCCTACCTGATCCAGCTTGGTATGCTGGCGCGGACGCCCCGCGGACGGGTGGTTACACCCCTGGCCCTCCGCCATCTCGGCCTGGAAGGAGAAGGGAACCCCAAACAGGAAACACTCTGGTAATTTTATTCTTGACTTTTCGGATCATAATTTCCTTTCCTCCAATCGATAATTAAAGGAGTCAAAACGGTGAAAAAGATTTTACTTCATACTTGCTGCGGCCCCTGTTCAATTTATCCGGTAGATTTTCTGAGAGAAAAAGAAATAGACGTTCATGGCTATTTCTTCAACCCGAATATACACCCCTATACGGAGTTTGCCAGGCGTAGAGAGACCCTGGAAAAGTACGCCGCCGACATCAACCTGAAGCTAATTGTCGATGACGATTACCGCCTGGAGGAATTCCTGCAGGGAGTGATCCACAGGGAGTCCAACCGCTGCTTGATTTGCTACGCGATGCGCCTGGAGCAGACCGCACGTATTGCGAAAAGGGGTCGGTTTGACGCCTTTACCACAACTCTCCTGGTCAGCCCCTACCAGAAGCATGAACTGATCCGGGAGGTTGGACAATCCGCAGGGGACAAATACGGGGTCCCTTTTTACTATGAGGATTTCAGACCGGGCTACAGGGATGCCGTCGCGCGTTCCAGGGAAATGGCTATGTACAGGCAGGCTTACTGCGGCTGTATCTACAGTGAAAAGGAGCGGTACTACAGGCGTCCCAAGAAGGAGGCGAAAGAATTTTAAATGTGGGATTCCCTCGGCAAGATGATCTTATTATTCGGTATTTTTCTAGTATTGATTGGCGGGTTGATGCTGCTGGGTGGCAGATTGTTCGGATTAGCCCGCCTACCAGGGGATATTTTTCTGCAAAGGGGCAACTTTAGTTTTTATTTTCCAGTTGCCACCAGTATTATTCTAAGCATCCTGCTGACTATAATCCTCAATCTTATTCGCCGATAAGCAAAGGCTTACCATTTTTTATTTTACACAGGAGGATTCTGGAATTATTTGTCGAACAACTAGATTTTAGTGAAGAAGTAACAATCATAAAAACTTAGTACATTTTTGCCGGGGGTGCTAAAATGACATTGCCTTGTTTTCCCAGGGTTATAATCTGTTTTGTATCTTTTTTAGTTATCTGGCTGACAGCGGCGGGCGCTGCTGATGCTGCTGTTGTGCCCGGGAATGTCAGGGTAGCCCTGGCGGTTCAGACAAACACGCTGGGCTTTAAAACCGGCGGAGACTACCGGCTGGTTGACCAATCAACCGGGAAAGAGATAGCCAAGTTGGAGCAGGGTGAGGTATGGCAGGTCCTGGTAGAGGATGGTCAAATTTTACTCCAGGGCCGCAAGGGTCGCTTGGGTCCCTTTGCCGGGCCTGTTGCCGCGTGTGAACAGAATTTTCGGATTCAAATTATGGCTGGAGCAGGTGAAGCCGTGGAGAGCTCCACCGACCAGATCTTCGTCCTAAACGGCGAGGGAAGTTCCATTTCTCTCAACGCTGTTACAAAACCATACGCAACAAGTCCACAAAAGAAAGCCGCCCTTGCTGCAGACGGCGAATTAAACCTGGTATCTATTATGAATGGAACGACCGCCCTGAGATATCGCGGAAATTTGGAGTTCAGAGTAGAAAACGGAAAACTTGCCGCAGTTAATGAGTTAAACATTGAGGATTACTTGCGTGGCGTGGTACCTGCTGAGATACCTCCGTCCTGGCCGATGGAGGCGCTGAAGGCCCAAGCCGTGGCAGCGCGCAACTATGCCCTGCAGCGGGTAGAAACCACTCGGGGCCGTAGTTTTAATCTCCTGAATAACCAGTACAACCAGGTGTACCGGGGATACGATGCTGAATCACCGGCCACCAACCAGGCTGTTGATGAAACCGGTGGAATGGTCATGACCAGCCAGGGCAGCCTGATCACCGCCTTTTTTCATTCCAGCAGCGGTGGTTATACCGAAAACTGTGAGGATGTTTGGATCGAACAACTCCCCTATATTAAAGGGAAGGTTGATCCCTACGATAAAAATAGCTCGCACTATAACTGGCAGGTTGACTATACCGTTCAGCAGTTAACCTCAAAGCTTCAAGCGGCCGGTTATAATATTTTCAAGTTGACTGATATTGAAGAACTGGCAAGAACTGCTTCAGGAGCAAGAATTGAAAAAATCGCTGTATCCGGCCAGGGGGCTACGGGGGAGCCGATACGCGTTGTGATTTCCAATGCGGATAAGGTGAGAATTGCCCTGGGCTTAAAAAGCTCCCTGTTTACCCTGGAAAAGGTTTGTAATCAAAAGGGTGGCCTTGAGGGTGTTAAAATCCGTGGGTGCGGATTTGGGCACGGTCTTGGGATGTCCCAGTGGGGAGCCTATGGAATGGCTGAACAAGGTTATAATTACCAGGATATTTTGAAATACTATTATTCAGGGGTCAGCATCGCGGGGGATTATGGGAGGACCTCGTTCAGGTAGGCCTTCCGGTGTGTTCGGCACAGCTTTCGCAGAATAAGCTCTACAGACTGCAGCAAAATAAGACGGGAGTTGAGTCAGGCTCATTGGATCTTTCTAAATTTGATTATGATCTTCCGGAATCGCTGGTTGCCCAGGAACCTCCAGAGCAAAGGGGCGACTCCAGGTTAATGGTTGTCCGGCTTGGCTCTGATAAATTAGAACACCGCTGCTTTAGCGATCTGTTAAATTATTTAAATCCGGGTGACATTCTGGTTGTTAACGATACAAAAGTCCTCCCGGCCAGGCTGCTCGGGAAGAAGGAAGACACCGGGGCGCAGGTCGAGGTGCTTCTTTTGAAGAGACTTTTCGGGAATCGATGGGAAAGCCTGGTACGCCCGGGGAAAAGATTGAAAGCAGGGTCAAGGGTAACTTTTGGCGGTGGCCTTTTAAAGTGCCAAATCCTTGATAGTACGGATTACGGTGGCAGGATCGTGCAATTTTTTTACGAAGGCTCCTTTGAGGAGGTTCTGGACCGGGTCGGTGTGATGCCGCTCCCTCCGTATATTAAAAAGCCCCTTTTAGACCGGCGCCGTTACCAGACCATTTATGCCCGGCAGGCTGGGTCGGCGGCGGCCCCAACCGCCGGTCTCCATTTTTCACACCAACTGCTCGGCCGAATCGCAGCAATGGGTGTGAATGTGGCGACTGTTCTCTTGCATGTCGGCCTGGGAACATTCCGCCCGGTGGAAGTGGAAGATATACGCAGACACCACATGCATGCGGAGTATTACGAAATACCGGAGCCATCAGTCGCAGCCATCGAAAAAGCCAGGGCTCGGGGCGGTAAAGTGATCGCCGTGGGCACGACCACCACCCGCTGCCTGGAAAGTGCATCAGGGGACGGTGGGAGTGTCAGGTCCGGCTCGGGGTGGACCGATATCTTTATCTACCCGGGATACCGTTTTAAGGCCATCGACGGCCTGATTACGAACTTTCACCTACCTAAATCGACTTTACTGATGATGGTTTCCGCCCTGGCGGGACGGGAAAAAATCCTGAGGGCTTACCGAGAAGCCATTCGTGAAAATTACAGGTTTTACAGTTTCGGAGACGCGATGCTGATTATCTAGACTGTACATTTCGCTTGAAAAGAGTTAAAATGTTTCTTAGCTTTGAAAAAACAGGAGGGATCCATGGCTGTCCGCTTCTCCATTCTTCATCAAGATACGGCCAGCCGCGCCCGGCTGGGTCTTCTACACACCCCTCACGGGACGGTGGAAACTCCTATTTTCATGCCCGTAGGCACCCAGGCAACGGTCAAAACCATGACCCCGGAAGAAGTCTCTGAGGTGGGAGGCAGGCTGATTTTAAGCAACACCTATCACCTCTACCTGCGGCCGGGCCACGAACTGATCAGGGAGGCCGGAGGACTGCACCGTTTTATGCACTGGAACGGACCCATCCTGACCGACAGCGGTGGATTTCAGGTATTCAGCCTGGGACCCCTGCGAAAGGTTGCCGAGGAAGGGGTGACCTTCCGGTCCCACATTGACGGCTCAGAGCATTTTTTCAGCCCGGAAAAAGCCATGGAGGTACAGATGGCTCTGGGATCTGATATTGCTATGGCCTTTGACGAGTGTGCGCCTTACCCCTGCAGCCGGGAATATGCCCTGGAAGTTCTGGAAAGGACCACGAGGTGGGCCCGGCGTTGCAAGGATGTCCATAACAAAGCTGACCAGGCGCTATTTGGCATTATCCAGGGGAGTACCTACCCGGAATTACGCCTGGAAAGCGCAAAAGGGCTGGTTGAGCTGGATTTCCCCGGGTACGCCCTTGGAGGCTTGAGCGTCGGTGAGCCAAAAGATCTGATGTACGAGATGCTGGAATGCACAATACCGGTTTTGCCGGAAGAAAAGCCGCGCTACCTGATGGGAGTCGGTTCTCCCGATTGCCTGTTAGAGGGGGTCATCAGAGGAGTTGATATGTTTGATTGTGTCCTGCCGACCCGGATAGCCCGAAACGGCACGGTCCTGACCCGACGGGGCAAGTTGGTGGTACGAAATGCGAAATACGCCAGGGATTTTAAACCTCTGGATCCGGAATGTGATTGTTACGCTTGCAGGCATTATACACGGGCCTACATCAGGCATCTGATCAAAGCAGGCGAGGTATTAGGCATACGCTTAACAACAATTCACAACCTGCACTTTGTACTCAATCTAATGAAAGAATTAAAGTTAGCAATTGGTCAGGGGAATATTCTGGAATACAGGGATAGTTTTTTGAAAAAATATCTTGGAGTCTAGTTTTCAACAAAACCCTCTTTTAAAAAAGGAATTTTAAAAAGGAGGGAGAATAAAAAATAACGGGAAAGGAGGCTTTAGAATGAACTCCCAAACGATATCTTTGCTATATATTGTCGCACTGTTTGCAATCCTTTATTTTCTAATGATTCGCCCACAGCAACAACGTCAGAAAAAACACCAGGCGATGATCAAAAGTCTTAAGCCGGATGATAGAGTTACAACTGTCGGCGGAATCTTCGGTACAATCGTCAAATTAAAAGAGGACTCAATAATCTTGAGAATAGCCGATAATGTCCGGATAGAGGTCTTAAAAAACGCCATTTCCCAGGTTGCCGGCAAGGAAGAAGGAGCAGGTAAGGAGTAGGCGGAGGAGAAAACCGGCCGTCTACTCCTTTTCTTGGTTAAATCCATGGTTTACTTACGTTGGGGACATTCCTTCCCGGCTAAACAATAATATACGTAATGGATATACCCAAAAGGCTGTTCCCTGTACTTTTACCTTTCCTTATTGATATAAGGGGGTTATCCGTTCATGATCACACTGGAAGATATTAAAAAAGATCCTGTGATCGATGCTTTTATCCGGAAAGGAAACAAGTATTTGAGTGTTTTGGGTTTCACCGAGCACAGTTACCGCCATGTCAGCCTGGTTTCGAGTATAGCCAGGAACGTTCTGGAACGTTTGGGATATCCTCAAAGGCAGGTTGAACTGGCCGCCATTGCCGGATATATGCATGATCTTGGGAACGTTGTCAGTCGCAATGAGCACGGGATCTCAGGGGCAGTGATAGCTTATCCGATCCTGATGCAGATGGGTATGCACCCGGAGGAAATTGCCACTGTGATCTCAGCAATCGCCAATCACGAAGAGCAGTACGGCCATGCTATCAATAGCGTAGCAGCGGCCCTGATCGTGGCTGATAAGTCCGACGTGCACCGCTCAAGGGTGCGGAATTCGGACTTTGCTACATTTGATATCCATGACCGGGTCAACTATGCCGTTGAGCACTCTTTTCTCTGGGTTGCCGACGATAAGCGCACGATCACAATGGAGTTGACCATTGACATTGACATCTGCCCTGTCATGGAGTACTTTGAAATTTTCCTGAGCCGGATGATTATGTGCAGGAGAGCCGCAAACTTCTTAAAGTGTAAATTCGAACTGGTGGTTAACGGGGCCAAGCTGTTGTAGAATATCTTTAGATGACGCACAAGGGGGAGTAGAGCCAAATGAAATGGGACAAGATCCTGAAATTGCTGGGAATTATCCTGGTCGTAGCGGTTGTTGCGGTGATGGCCGTAAAACCGTTAATTCCAGGTGTGCAATGGCTTCCGTTTACAAATCAAATCAAGCAGGGGCTTGATTTGAAGGGAGGCGTCCACGTAGTCCTGGAGGCTAAGGATACGCCGGATGCGCCGGTTACACCGGACCGGGTTAAGCAGGCTATGGCCATTATTGAAACCAGAGTGAATGCCTTCGGCGTGGCTGAGCCAATTGTGCAAATGGAAGGCTCCCGCCGGATTATTGTCGAACTGGCCGGCATTAATGACCCCGATGAAGCTGTACGCAACCTGATTAAGACGGCCTACCTGGAGTTTAAAACAGAGGATGGAACAACCGTGCTTACCGGTCGCCAGTTAAAGAACGCCGTGGAGGGAAAAAATCCCCAGACCGGCGAGGCTGAAGTTAACCTGGAGTTTGAACCGGACGGCGCAAAAATTTTTGCGGAAGTGACGGCTAAGAATGTGGGCAAACGCCTTGCCATTGTCCTGGACGGAAACGTGATCCAGTCCCCGGGCATAAGGGAACCAATTCCCAACGGCAGAGCACAGATATCACCCTATGAATCACTTGATGAGGCGCATAATATTGCCATCCTGCTCCGTTCCGGCTCGCTGCCGGTTAAGCTGGAAGTAATGGAGGAACGGACTGTGGGGCCGACTTTAGGCGCGGACTCCCTGGACAAATCCGTTAAAGCCGGAATCGCCGGAATTATTGCAATTCTGGCCTTTATGATTATCTATTACCGGGTACCCGGGCTGGTGGCCAATCTAGCCCTGTCGATTTATACACTGCTGGTATTAATTATTTATGCCGCTCTTAACGTGACCATGACCCTTCCGGGCATTGCGGGATTTTTGCTCTCCCTTGGGATGGCGGTGGACGCCAACATCATTATTTTCGAGCGCTTAAAAGAAGAACTAAAGAGCGGCAAGACCTTGCGCTCCGGCATTGACGCCGGTTTTAAGCGGGCCTTTGTGGCGATCTTGGATTCAAACGTAACCACCCTGATCGCGGCGGCCGTCCTTTACTACTTTGGAACGGGACCGATCAAGGGTTTTGCCATAACGCTTTCAATCGGTATCCTGTGCAGCATGTTTACGGCCATCACCATGACCAGGTGGCTTCTGCACCTGGTGGCAGCCAGCAACCTGGCGCGCAATAACAAATTGTACGGGGCATAGGGGGAGATTAAATTGTTAAGTTTGCGTGAAAGGATGCCCTTTCATTTTATTAAACTAAGGAAAATTTGGTATATCTTCTCTTCAGTATTGATTATACCCGGGCTTATATTCCTTTTCAGCCAGGGTCTTCAACTGGGCATTGACTTCACCGGGGGTAACCTTATGGATCTTCGATTCAATCAGGCAACTTCCGTGGAGCAGGTCCGGGAGGTATTAAGTGGCTGTGGTCTGGGAGATTCGTCTATTCAACAGAGCGGTGAAACCGATTTTATTATCCGGACCAGTGAACTTTCCGAAGATCAAAATATTAATCTCGTTCAAGCGCTGAAGGCCAATTTCGGTGAGTTTACCATCCTGCGCAACGAGCGGGTGGGGCCGATCATGGGGCGCGAACTGCTCAATAAAGCGCTGGGAGCGCTGGTTGTAGCCTCAATCTTAATGATCTTCTACATCAGCTGGCGCTTTGAGTTTAAGCAGGGACTTGCTGCTGTGCTGGGATTGCTTCATAACGTTCTCTTCGTGCTGGGGGCCTTTTCCATTTTCCAACTGGAGGTGGACAGCGCCTTCGTAGCCGCTATCCTGACCATTATCGGCTACTCAATTAATGACACCATCGTGATTTTCGACCGGATCCGGGAGAATATGCTCAATAAAAAGAAGGGGGAAATTCTGGAGGATGTCATCAACATGAGCCTCTGGCAGACCCTGGCCCGTTCTATTAACACCGTGCTTACTGTAGTCATGGTCCTGGTTGCTCTGTTGCTGCTTGGCGGGACGACCATCCACAACATGGTCCTGGCTCTACTAATCGGTGTTGTCTGTGGGGCTTACACTTCTATCTGCATTGCCAGCCCGCTGTGGTATGAGATGAAGAAGTTGGAGACCCGGCCCAAAACCAAGGCAGCCCGTGTTTAAAAAATTTTCAACAAAAGGCGTGTGGGAAACCACCGCCTTTTTGTTTATTTGAGAGCATTCGGGATACATTAATAAAGAGCTTCGTACCAAGCACATTAAATTATAGAAGCACTCGGGGGGGTTATCAATGGAAAGGTGCGGTCAAAATCAGCTGCTCAAAATACTGCATGATAAAGTTGATGATCTTGCCCTGGGGATGGAAAAAATGAAGCTGGCCGAGTACGTACAACTGCTTGACAACCCCAGGCGGCTCATGTATATAAACTTTATTGCCGGGCTGGCCAGGGGAGTAGGCATTGCCATTGGTTTTACCATTTTGGGAGCCATCGCTTTGTATATTTTAAAAATTCTGGTCATGTTCAACCTTCCCTTGATCGGTGGCTTTATTGCTGAAATTGTCAAGATGGTCCAGTTAAAGGTAGGCCCTTAATTTACAAGCGTGGAGGTGGATGCGCGTGAATAACGAAATGCTTGCAAAGTATAAGCAACGTCTTTTAAGGGAGAGAGCGAATTTACTAAGGCGAATTGAATTTGTAGATGAACAGGGGCACGGAGGGCTTGGAGTTCCGCTGGGAGATTCTATTGGGGAACTCTCAACGTATGACAACCACCCTGCAGATATCGGCTCAGAAGTTTTTGAACGGAGCAAGGATTTTGCCCTGCGGGAAAGCGCCATGATTACAGTTGTCGCAATCGATAACGCCCTTGAAAAAATTAAAAATGGGACCTACGGGATTTGTGATCTATGCGGGGGTAAAATAGCTTCGGAAAGGCTCCTGGTGATGCCGTCCACAACCCTGTGCCATGACTGTAAGGAGGCGGAAGAAAAGATTCCGCACAGGGATGAGCGGCCGGTTGAAGAAGAGGTCCTGGGCAAGCCCTTTGCCAGAACCTTTACCGATGCTTCCGGAGCAATTATGTATGACGGGGAAGACGCCTGGCAGGAGGTTGCCCGCTATAGTGAAACCACGGATGAGTGGTCAAGAGGGGGTTCCTATTATGGCTATTCCGACTTTGACATAGTGGAGGACAGGGGCTCGGTGGAGGAAGTTGATAATATTCCCTACCAAGTGGGGGAAGACGGGATGTTTTATAAAAACTTCCAGGGAGTGGATGATGAGAGTTCCCCCGTGGAAAAAATCGACGTTGGCATTGAACATACAAAAGAATGATCCGATTACGGAAAACAAGCAGGTGAGTAAATGACTATCAGGGTTAAGAACCATGCGCAGGCATCCGAAGGGATTAAACTTTGTGCCGGCAGTCAGGTCGCTTGACAGCCTATTATGAATGGTGGATAATTTAGTAAACCGTTCATAATAGGAGGAATACAAGTGGAACGAAAACTGCTTCTTGCGTCTGACGGCTCGGATAATGCCCTTCGGGCGGCGCGGTTTGCGGTTGACTTGGTTTTGCTGGTGCCGGACCTGAGGGTCACGGTAGTGGTTATCAATGATGTTCTAGAGAAAATGAAGTATTACTCCACACTGCGGTCTCCTGTAATTTTTGAGGAAGTTGAAGTTCACTTCAGGAATAAAGCGAGGGACGCCCTGAGCAGGACCCTGGCGGTATTTGAAGCGCACCACTGCCAGGCGGAAGGTGTCATTAAAATGGGCAATCCTCCCCAGGAGATCATTAATCTAGCTAAAGAGGGCAGTTTCAGTCAAATTGTAATTGGCAGTAGAGGTCTGGGCAGCCTGAAAGGAATCGTCCTGGGCAGTGTGAGTACAAAGGTGGTGCAGTTGGCCAACTGCCCGGTAACGATTGTGAAATGATCTAACCTGATTTTTAGTGAAGTGACTTTTTCGTTTCGTTCGGACGGTTTGAATCCAGCAGTTCTTTTAGTTCCTGTTGCTGTTCTTCATTTAAGAGATCCTTTATGGCCAGGGAGTCCTGGGCGACTTTCTCCGTCATGTAGATAGGGGTTTCCGTACGCAGAGCCAGCGCAATGGCGTCACTAGGCCGGGAATCCAGTACCAGTTCCTGGCTGTTGTGCCACATGTGGATTTCCGCGATATAGGTGCCGTCCCGCATATCGTTGATAATAACCATACTTAGCTTTGCCTCAAACTGGTCGCAGAGGCTTTTTAAAAGGTCATGGGTCAGAGGCCGGTCCAGGTGGATGCCCTGCAGGGCGAGGGCAATGGCATGTGCCTCAAAGGGGCCTATCCAAATGGGAAGCGCCTTCAACTCTGCTTCATCGACCAACAAGACGACAGGGTTCATCATGACATCGTAGGCAATTTCCTTTACCTTCACTGGAATCATCTTTATTCACCTTCTTTCCAAGGCTAGGGGCAATAGGTTATCTCTACCTGTATTCTAAAAGCAAAAGCCTTGGAATGTCAAACTTGTTTTAGAGCATGGACACTGTTGTCGCACTGTTAAACGTATGCTATACTTTTTTTAAGCAGTCTAGATAGAAAACCGGCGTGCCGGTGGGCAGCGGTATCGCCCGTGGGAATTCATCTGCTTGTCAGTGGTGAATTTCCCCGGGTTATTTAAATTTAAAAATGAGGATGTCCAAGAATGAACGATAAGCTCAGGGCAGCGCGTCTGTCCATCGCCTCCAATACCGCCCTTACTTTATCAAAACTGGTTGTGGGCCTTTTGATGAACTCTGTGAGTGTCCTGTCTGAGGGAATTCATTCCGGCCTGGATTTGATAGCAGCTCTGATCGCTTTTTTTTCGGTCAGGGAATCTTCGAAGCCGGCTGATGAATGTCACCCATTCGGTCATGGTAAATTTGAAAATGTGGCAAGCATTTTAGAGGCTCTCTTGATCCTGGGTGCTGCAGCCATGATCATTGCAAATGCCTACCCAAAGCTCCGTGGAGCAGTGGAAATCAACTCTCTGGGACTGGGGGCGACGGTGATGGGTGTCTCAGCACTGGTCAATTATTTTGTGTCCCGGGAACTTATGCGCGTAGCTAGAAAGACGGAATCCCCTGCACTGGCTGCCGATGCATGGCACCTGCGAACAGACGTTTATACCTCGCTGGGCGTTCTTGCCGGAATTATTGCAATCAAGTTAACCGGCCTGACAATTCTAGATCCGATCATTGCTATAGGTGTAACCTTTTTGATCGTTCAGGCTGGAGTAAAACTCATTATAGACTCCATGCGCAGTATTCTTGATGTACAACTTCCAGAAACGGAGCAGCAGATTATCAAGGAAATCCTTTCCAAATTTTCGTCCCAGTACCTGGAATACCACGACCTGAGAACCCGGAGAGCAGGTTCCCAGCGGTTTATTGTCTTCCATCTGGTTGTTCCGGGGGGAAGGGCAGTCAGCAAGGTTCATGATATTTGCGACCAAATTGAAGAAGAAATTTGCAGCCGTTTTATGGGTGCAAATGTCATGATTCATACTGAGCCCTGTTACCGGCAGTGCAATAATTGCAACCAGGCCGAAGAGAGGATCCGAATTATGAATAATGATCTTACCAATTGTGATTATAACGCACAAGCTAAGCAGTCGCCGGAAGAAAAATAGTTTCCGGCTTTTTTTGTTTTTTACTTATATTTAACTAGATAAGTGACCATACTATTTAAAAAAAGGAGGTTGAAGGTGTTTATGACTTCAACGCTGGCGGAATATTTTGTAGGCGTCCAGCGCCGTCTGCCCGATGAGGCGGAAAGGGTGCTGAAAGCCCTGGATGAGCACGGTCCCATGAATAAAGAAGAATTGTCCTTGACCGCAAAAGTTAAAAGAGCTGTGCTTGACCATGTCGTCATGCAGCTGTATGCCCTTGGTTTGGTCGAAGTCGCAACGGAAGGAAAAAGTAAAATGTGCAGCCTGACAACACTGGGATGGGATTATATCAGCATCAGCAACGCCGGTTAGTTACTAACCGGCTTTTTCTTTTTCGGCTTAAGATGTGATTAATTATCCGGTTTAAAAGTTTGCGGCGAGTCTTCGCGTTGCCAAACAAGCCTGTGTAGATTATAATCTTATTATCTATGAAAAATATTCCCAAACAACAACCGCAACCGAAAATATGGCAGGTAAAAGCTTCTGCCCCGGAACTTAGCCTGATCTTTGCACACAAGCTGGGGATTAAGCCCATTACAGCCCAGTTACTGATAAACCGGGGCATCTATACAGTGGAACAGGGACGCGCCTTTCTTGGCAGCGAACTGGAAAGACTGCACAGCCCGCACATGTTGAAGGATATGAAAAAAGCTGTTGACCGGGTTTTGAAAGCAGCCGGGTCAGGGGAACAAATCCTTCTTTACGGGGACTATGACGTTGACGGGATTACATCAACGGCCCTCCTAACACGGGTTCTTCAACGCATCGGCGCAAACGTCCGTTATTATCTGCCGCACAGGCTTACAGAGGGCTACGGTCTTCACCTGGATGTTCTGCAAAAAGCTAGGGAAAAAGGTGTCAGCCTGGTTGTGACACTGGACTGCGGGATTAGCGCCCTGGAAGAAGCCTTATGGGCTGAAGAAAACGGCCTGGATTTAATTATATCCGACCATCACGAACCCCCGTCCGAATTACCACGGGCCATTGCTATAGTAAATCCCAAAAGGCAGGACTGCCTGTATCCCTTTAAAGAGTTGGCTGGTGTTGGCGTTGCCCTGAAAATGGCACAGGCCCTCTTAGAAGAGGCCGGTAAGGGCAGCGGGGCCTGGCAGGACTATTTGGACCTGGCCTGCCTTGGAACAATAGCCGATATCGTCCCTGTTCATGGGGAAAATAGGATTCTGGTTAAGCATGGCCTCTCCAGGCTCGCCTGCACAGTGAGTCCCGGGCTGCAGGCTTTAATGGCCGTAAGCGGCGTTGATAAGAATACGCTTAGCACCAGAGATGTGGGTTTTGGCCTCGCCCCCAGACTAAACGCGGCAGGCAGGTTGGGTAGCCCCGAAATGGCGCTAAAGCTTTTGCTGACGGATAACCCTGCCGAAGGTTGGGAGATAGCCAATGAATTAGACCGGGGCAACCAGGAGCGGCAAAAAATCGAGTCTGATGTTTTGGAAGAAGCGCTTAATCTGCTCCAGGAAAAACCCGGACTTCAGGAAGCACATGTGCTAGTTCTGGCATCAGAAAACTGGCATCCGGGCGTCATTGGTATCGTTGCCTCCCGTTTAACGGAAAGGTTTTACCGCCCGGTGCTGTTAATAGCTATAGAGGGAGGGAAAGGAAAGGGTTCGGCCAGGAGTATACCGGGCTTTCATCTATATAAGGCCCTTGAGCAATGCCGTAACTACCTTCTTAATTATGGTGGGCACGCTATGGCTGCGGGGTTTGCCATTGATAGTGGCAAGATTGAAGGCTTAGGCAAAGAGATAAACTGCTACGCCGAAAAAGTGCTCGATGAGGAAATAATGACGCCAAGCCTGGAACTGGATGGTATCATCGATGCAGGGCAGGTTAGCGAAGAACTGGTTAAAGAAATAGACAGACTACGCCCCTTCGGTCATGATAACCCGCGCCCTTTGCTTTGCTGCCGGAAGGCGATAATCCTGGAGAGCCGCGGAGTGGGCAGGAATGCCAACCATTTAAAACTAAAGCTGCGCGTTGAAAATAAGCCCCTGCCCTTGGACGGCATTGGCTTCAATCTTGGAGCTTATGCCGAAACCGTGGCAACAGCCGAAGCGGTTGACCTTGCTTTTGTTCCGGCCATAAACGAGTATAACGGCAGGCGCTCAATTCAGTTGGAGGTTAAAGACCTGGGTATTCCGGCTTCACTGGATCTCGCGAGCCGGGATGAAAGGCTTCATTTTGATCACAATCAAAGGTACTTAACAGACAGCCTGAAAACGATTACAGATCATCAAAAAGATTTGTTTGTACCCGAATTCATCCTGGAAGTCCTTTTGAATAATTGTGAAGCTTCAATTAACAAAAACAATCTGTTGAAAAACTTATTCCAAGGGGTAGCGCTGATAGATTGGCGCGGTATCGTCAACCGGCCTGCCCAACTGGTAAAACTGGCGGGTAGCGGCGGGCCTTCCCTGGTAATCACTTCCTGCGGCTATCAAACCATCGAACTGGCTCGTTTCCTTCAACTGGCCAGCCCCGCCTTACGCGATAAAACGGTTTGCTTGCATGACGCTGTTCCCGCGGAGCAAAGGGCTCAAATAGCTGTTGGGTTTCAAGCAGGGCAAATTAAAACTATCATTGCAACCCCGAACGCGGCCGGTTCTGTGGTCGAATATGCCCGGGAGGTTTTACTTTACCATCTTCCATATAGTGCCAATGCATGCCGGTGTGCAGTTCGGGCAATGCTACCGGACGGAAGTCTACATCTTCTTTTTGGCCCGGAAGACCTTGAAGATAACAAGGCCGGCCTGGAAGCCCTGGCGCCTGACAGAAACCACCTCGCAACTTTTTACAGGCTTTTACGAAGAGAAGAAAAAAGGGGCGCCCTGGAGCATTTAAACCTTGCAGAGATCACGCAGTCGATGATCTCCGCCGGCTTTCCGCATTTCCATAAGTATACAGCAAAGACTGCCCTTGATATATTGGAGGAACTGAGACTTCTAATAAAGTTGGATAAGCAGAAATGCTCTAGGATTAAGCTCTTGCCCACACCTTCTAAAAAGAGAGATTTACGGGAATCTAACACTTATCGTCATCTCCAGTTGATTAGAGAAGAATCTATCTCCTGGATGGAAAAACTTCTGAGCGATCCCGTGCCTTCTTAATTTAAAACAAGTAAACAACAAACAGTATGATCAACGCCAGGGAGGGTAAAACCATTGGATTTTAAGAGTAAGATCAGGGAGATAAGGGATTTTCCCCGGGAAGGGATTAATTATAAAGACATATCCACCCTCCTTCTCGACAAAGTAGCCTACAATAAGGCTGTCCATGAGTTGGCAGTACAGTGTAAACACAAGCAGGCCGACCTGATTGTCTGTCCCAAAACCAGGGGGTTAATAATCGGCGCCCCCCTGGCCTACATCCTGGGTACTGCATTGGTTGTTTTGGGCAACCCGGGCCAGATGCCGGGATCCGATCGTTTTACCTGGCATCTGGCCCAGGAGTTCGGGGGCGAGTCCCTCGAGGTCAACCAGGATACCATTCAACAGGATCTGAAAGTCCTGGTTGTTGATGAACTGCTTGCTACGGGAGGAACAACTGCAGGCGCGATTAAACTAATTGAAGAGTTGGGCAGCGAGGTGGTTGGGACGGTCTTCCTGATTGAACTGACCGGACTGGGTGGTAGAGTAAAACTAACGGATTATGATACAATATCATTGGTTCAGTACAATTATTAGAGGGAAATGATTGAACATGGAGAATCTCGCCTATCTCTTTTCCGGAGAACCTTTTGCTTCCCAGACAGAGGACGGCAAGCCGGAGGAAAAAGGCACACCCGCAAAATCTCCAAGCCTGGATAACAGGGGCTTACCGGAAGAATTATACCAAAAAATTAAAGCCTATAATTCCAAGGCTGATCTATCCGCCATTCAGGCTGCCTATGAATATGCAGAAATCGCCCACCGGGAACAAAAGCGTTTTTCGGGTGAGCCTTATATTGTCCACCCCCTGGAGGTAGCAAAAATCCTGGCGGAATTGGAACTGGATCCGGAGACAATCGTGGCGGGACTGCTCCATGATGTAGTTGAGGATACTGGAATAACCCTGGCGGATATTACAGAAAAGTTCGGAGATGAAGTAACACTTCTGGTGGATGGGGTGACCAAGCTCAGCCGGATCGAGTACAAATCCAAAGAAGAGCAACAGGCGGAAAATTTACGCAAGATGTTTTTAGCAATGGCCAAGGACATTCGGGTTATTCTGATCAAGCTTGCCGACCGTTTGCACAACCTTCGTACCCTGAAATATCACCCTGTACCCAAACAGGTGGAAATAGCCAAGGAAACGCTGGAAATATTTGCACCGCTAGCACATCGCCTGGGAATTTATCGAATAAAATGGGAACTGGAGGATTTATCCTTCCGCTTCAAGGAGCCGGAAAGCTATTTTGAGTTGGTCGATAAAATTGCCAAAACCCGCAGAAAGCGGGAGGAAAACATTCATTCCGTGATTAGCATTTTGATGGATAAACTGAGTGTGATGGGTATTGCAGCTGAGATCGAGGGCCGACCCAAGCACCTATACAGCATTAAGGAAAAAATGATTGCTCAGCAAGTAGACCTCAATGAAATTTTCGATGTAATGGCTGTGCGCTGCCTGGTGGAAAACGTGCGGGATTGCTATGCGACCCTGGGAATTGTTCACACAATGTGGACGCCCATACCCGGGCGATTTAAAGACTTCATTGCCATGCCCAAATCAAACATGTATCAGTCCCTGCATACAACAGTGGTCGGTCCCCAGGGGGAACCCCTAGAAATTCAAATTCGCACCATGGAAATGCACAAGACTGCTGAATACGGAATAGCGGCTCACTGGCGCTATAAGGAAGGCAGCAAGGGAGACCGTGAGTTTGATAAAAAACTGGCCTGGCTGCGCCAGCTCTTGGACTGGCAGCATGACTTACGGGATCCCAGGGAGTTCATGGAAAACCTGAAAATTGACCTGTTTGCCGATGCCGTATTTGTCTTTTCGCCGAAGGGAGACGTTATCGAACTGCCGGCAGGCTCGGTGCCCCTGGACTTTGCCTACAGGATCCATACCGATGTTGGTCACCGTTGTATAGGGGCCAAAGTAAACAGCAGGATTGTACCCCTGGACTATGTTTTAAAGAACGGCGACATTGTGGAAATCTTGACCTCGAAAAACAGTGCCCCTAAGCGGGACTGGTTGAATATCGCCAAAACCTCCCAATCTAAAACCAAAATAAAGCAATGGTTTAAAAAGGAACAACGCGAAGAAAACATTCTTAAAGGAAAAGATAACCTGGAGCGGGAGGCCAGAAAACAGGGGCTTGAGGCTGATTTAACGAAACCGGAGAAACTCCTGGAAATAGGCAAAAAGCTGACCTTTTTCAGCCTCGACGATCTTTATGCTGCAATCGGAGACGGCGTTGTCACCGCGAACAGCATCCTGAGCAAGATCAGAATGGAGGAGGCCAGAACAGAGAAAAGAGGACTGCTGGCGGAAGAAGTCCAGATTCTGAAAAACGAAGGCAGGCCACCTGCGGGATGGGGCAAGCCTACCCAGGGAATTCGGGTTAAAGGGGTTGACAACCTCTTGATCAGGCTGTCTCACTGCTGCAATCCTGTGCCCGGCGATCCCATTATCGGCTATATAACCCGGGGCCGGGGCATATCCATTCATCGCACCGAATGCCGAAATATCATCACTTATTTGCAGTGCGAAAGGGAGCGCCTGGTGGAGGTTGTCTGGGACAAGGAGTTTATAGAGCCCTTTCAGGTTAGACTGGAGATTAACGGATTGGACCGGGCGGGTTTCTTAAGCGATGTAATGGCCGTCCTCGTGGAAATGAAAATAAGCGCCAACTGGGTAACAGCCAGGGGCAAGAAAGACGGTGGGGCGGTCATTGATCTGGTACTGGAAATGAAAGGTCTGGAACAACTCGAACACATCATGAACAGAATTAAAAAGATTAAAGATGTTTATGACATGAAGCGAGTCAGCTTCAGCGGACAGCCGCAAAATCCGCTCAATTAGTCATAAGGAGGAAGTTTTTTTGCGTGCAGTTGTGCAGAGAGTTGTCCGGGGTTCGGTATCAGTAGAAGGCAGCATGGTCTGTGAAATTGGACCTGGTCTGGTCGTGCTGCTGGCTGTGGGACGCGGCGACACAGCGGGAGACGCCGGATATCTTGCTGATAAGCTTGCTAATCTACGCATTTTTGAGGACGAGAAGGGAAAAATGAACCTTTCGGTTCTTGATACCGGGGGGTCGCTTCTTGTGGTTTCCCAGTTTACTCTTTACGGGGACTGCCGAAAAGGAAGAAGGCCAAGCTTTACCGAAGCGGCTTTGCCGGAAGATGCGCTTGAGTTATACGATATATTTGTGAAAGCTCTAAAAGATTTGGGGCTCAGGGTAGCAACCGGGTGCTTTAGAGAAAATATGCTGGTAGAAATTCTGAACGACGGCCCGGTCACATTGCTTCTCGATAGTAAAAAAGGCTTTTAAACTTAACCGGAGGTGTCAAATGTCTATGATTCTAAATGGGTTTTCTGTGGGAGCTTTTGATACAAACTGTTACATCATCGGCTGTGAGGAAACAAAGGAAGGGGCTGTTGTGGATCCTGGCATGGATTCAAAAAAGATCTTAAAGAGAATTGAAGAATCAGGCTTGATTATTCGCAAGATTATCCTCACCCATGGTCATGTTGACCATATAGGAGCCCTTAGCGAGGTACAGCAGGCCACAGGGGCGGAAGTTTTAATTCACGCAGAAGACGCCGGGATGCTGACAGACTCTAGAAAGAATCTTTCTACCTATACCGGGCAAGGATTGGACTTTAAAGAGGCCGACCGCCTTTTACAGGACGGGGATAAAATCCAGGTGGGGAACATTGTACTCGATGTTATTCACACCCCCGGTCATACCAAAGGCGGCATCAGCCTCAAAGGCGATCCGGATGTCTTGATTACGGGAGATGCACTTTTTGCCGGGTCGATTGGTCGCTCGGATTTTCCGGGAGGAAGTCACACTCAGTTGATAGCCTCTATTAAGAATAGGCTTCTTGATTTCCCGCCCGAAACCAAAGTCTACCCCGGTCACGGTCCAGCTTCTACTATTGGGAGGGAAAAACGTTACAATCCCTTTCTTAGGTAGAACAAGATTCTTTTAAATGCCAACAAAGACTTTTTAAGTGAAAGCTTGATGGGAAAAACCCTGGTTATTTTTGTGAAGCTTTTTGTTTGCTTAGCTTCGGGAAATATCTAGTGAATCAGCTTGCCCGGGGTGGCAGGATCGGAGTGCTTGCCGGGGCAGGGGCCAGCTCCCTTTTCTTTCTCATGGGGAGCACAGTGTCCGCAATCGCAGGCCCCGTCCTGTTTTTCTTTAGGTTTAAACCCCGCTGAATCCAGCGCTTCCGTTACCTGAGAACGAATGTTTTTCAGATATGTTTTACGGAGTTCCTTTTGATCTTTTTTTTCTTCAGGGGAAAGGCCTTGCTCTCGCTCTTTGCGGGAAAGCCGATTGATCTGTTCGACCAATTCCTTCAAGCTCAAAATAATCACCTCTTCTTTATTATTATATCCTTATTCGTGTTTAACTTCCAGGAAACAGAACCTTATTGACATTACCTTGATTGACAAATCGAGTTCTTTTGCATAAAATGTTTGTCAGGTGATCAAGAGGCGCAAACTCTGATCCAAAATGATATTGGAAAAAGCAATGACCGGGAGAAGTAAGCGCATGGTTTTATGGCAGGGAGGGGAGGCCACCGACTGAAAGCTTTCCTCAATAGGCCGGCGTTAAAAAACACCCGGGAGCGGCCACCGAACGTGCTTATGCGCCAGTAGGCCGGCCCGGCGCCCCCGTTAAAGGGTTTAAAGGGATTACCAGAGGTTTTCCGAGCAAGGGTGGCACCACGGATAAAAATCCGTCCCTGGCTATGCTGTCGCATGGACCGGGACGGTTTTTTTGTTTCGTTTTTTTTGAAAGGAGGCTTTTATCGATGCTTACAACAAAACCGCGTGGCACCAATGATATTTTACCCGGAGAAGTGGAAAAGTGGCATTTCCTTGAGCTGCAGATTCGTGACATTTGCCGTGAATACGGATACTCAGAAGTTAGGACACCCATTTTCGAACATACCGAGCTTTTTCTACGGGGTGTAGGTGATACTACCGACATCGTTGAAAAAGAGATGTACACGTTCACTGACAGAGGTAAGCGTAGTATTACCCTGAGACCTGAGAATACTGCGTCTGTTGTCAGGGCTTATTTAGAGGAGAAGCTTTATGCCGGTCCACAGCCGGTTAAACTGTTTTACTGCGGCCCGATGTTCCGTTATGACCGGCCTCAGGCCGGTCGCTTCAGGCAGTTTCACCAGTTTGGTGTGGAAGTTTTCGGCTCGCATGACCCGGCGCTTGACGCCGAGGTTATGGCTATGGCTATGGATTTTTACGGCAGACTGGGTCTGCAAAACTTGAAACTACTCATTAACAGTGTTGGCTGCCCCAATTGCCGCCCGGGTTTGCGCCGAAAACTGCAGGATTATTTTCGCCCGCAAATGGAAGGACTGTGCAAAGTATGCCGGGAACGTTTTGAAAAAAACCCCTTGCGGATCTTGGACTGTAAAGAGGGCCGCTGTGCGGAGATCGGTGTGAACGCTCCAGTTATCTTGGACTGCCTGTGCAATGACTGCCGTGCTCACTTTGAGGAGGTCAAGCGGAGCCTTAATCTGTTAGGTCTATCCTATATTGTTGACCGTCGCCTGGTCCGCGGGCTGGACTACTATACCCACACAGCCTTTGAAATTACGGCAGCGGATATCGGGGCCCAGAGTTCCATCGGTGGTGGAGGCCGTTACAACGGGCTGGTGGAAATCTGCGGTGGACCCCCTGTTCCAGGTATAGGCTTTGCCCTCGGAATGGAGCGGATCATTTTGACCATGGAGCGCCAGGGAATTGACCTGCCGGGCGTTTCGCGGCCTGAAGTCTTTGTGGTTACGGCTGGTGAGGCAGCTGCCGCTGAAGCTTTTAGGCTGCTTTTCAAACTACGCTCCGGAGGGATTTCTGCAGACAAGGATTATTTAGGCAGGAGCTTGAAAGCCCAGATGAAATTTGCGGGAAAAACCGGCGCCCGGTACGCGGTCATTGTTGGTGAGGAGGAACTGAAACAAGGTAAGGTGATGGTCCGGGACATGAATGCAGGGGAACAGGTAGCTATAGCGTTAGGTGACGTAGTGCAATATTTAAAGGGTAAAAAGCAACCAAAATAAAGAGCAGAATTTATAAAGGTAAATCAGGCGGGAGGGGCTTTAGAAGATGTTCGCAGATCAGGAAAAAGAATGGTATGACCGTAACCAGATTGATTCTATGGAGGGCTTAAAGCGCAGTCACTGCTGCGGCGAATTAAGAACTGACCACACCGGAGAGATAGTAGTTTTAATGGGCTGGGTACAGCGGCGCCGCGACCACGGCGGCCTGATTTTTATCGACCTTAGAGACCGCAAGGGATTGATCCAGGTCGTATTCAGTCCCGATTCGCACCAGGAGGCCTTTAATAAGGCAGAGGGAGTGCGCAGTGAGTATGTGCTGGCCGTGCGCGGGTCCGTCCGGAGGCGGCCGGAGGGAACGGCCAACCCCAACCTGGCCACAGGTCAGGTAGAGGTGCTTGTCCATGAACTTCGGGTTCTAAACAGGGCCAAGACGCCGCCATTTTATATTGAAGACGGCGTGGATGTGGACGAAAACATGCGACTGCGCTACCGCTACCTCGATCTGCGCCGGCCGGAGATGCAGAAGTCACTTATTTTACGCCACCGGGCAGCCAAGTCGGTCCGCGATTTTTTGGATGAACATGGTTATTTAGAAGTCGAAACGCCTATGCTAACCAAGAGCACACCGGAAGGCGCACGAGATTACCTGGTGCCCAGCCGGGTAAATCCCGGTAAATTTTACGCGCTCCCACAATCCCCTCAACTCTATAAGCAAATTTTGATGGTGGCGGGGTTGGACCGGTATTATCAAATTGTGCGCTGTTTCCGGGACGAGGACCTGAGGGCCGACCGCCAACCGGAGTTCACGCAAATAGATATCGAGATGTCATTTGTCGACGTGGCTGATGTTCTGGTATTGATGGAAGAGCTTGTGTCAAGGCTCTGCCGGGATACAACCGGATTAAATGTTCCCCGGCCGTTCCCCAGGCTGTCATATCAGGAAGCCATGGACCGTTTTGGATCTGATAAGCCCGATACCCGCTTTGGACTGGAACTAAAAGATATCTCAAGCATTGCGGCTGGCTGTAACTTTAAAGTTTTCGCCTCAGTCGTAGCCGGGGGGGGACAGGTCAAAGGGATTAACGCAGTGGGTTGCGGATCCTTCAGTCGTAAGGAAATTGATGATCTCACCGCCTATGCCTCAATCTACAAAGCCAAAGGATTGGCCTACTTTATCGTAACAGAAGACGGGGTAAAGTCGGCTATTGCCAAATATTTCAGTGACGGGGAGCTTCAGGCAATATTGGACAAAATGGAGGCCAACCCTGGAGACCTTTTGCTTTTCGTAGCTGATCAGCCGCAGGTGGTGGCCGATTCCTTGGGCGCATTGCGTCTAAACCTGGCTGAACGCATGGATTTGATTCCCGGTGACGTCCATAACTTTTTATGGGTTGTCGACTTTCCCCTGTTGGAATATGACAGCGAGGATGGGCGCTATGTGGCGATGCACCACCCCTTTACCTCGCCCATGGACAGCGACCTCTCTCTGCTTGAAAAAGAACCCGGCAGGGTAAGGGCCAAGGCGTACGACCTGGTCTTAAACGGGGTAGAGGTGGGTGGCGGAAGTATCCGGATCCACCGCAGGGATATCCAGGAAAAGATGTTTTCCGTCATCGGAATCGACCACAAGGAAGCAACGGAGAAGTTCGGGTTTTTGCTGGAAGCTTTTGAGTACGGCACACCTCCCCACGGAGGAATTGCCTTTGGATTTGACCGCCTGATCATGCTGCTGGCCGGAAAAGAGACCATCCGTGATGTGATTGCATTTCCCAAGACGCAGAGCGCAAGTGATTTGATGTCCCTGGCGCCCGGCTTGGTTTCTGCAACGCAACTTAAGGAATTGCATTTAAAACCGGTAGTAAAAGCAAAGCTTTAAAATGTATAAAATTGAAAGTTTTCCAAAGACTAATAACGATTCAAAAGCTATTGTAAATGGTTATCTGTTATGTTAACATTAAAGTGTCAATGAAAAGCCCTGCTCTGTGCGTGATGAACCTTGAAGTTTTTACCAACACAATTAAAATGGGAGCCTAAGCTCTGGATGTGGCTTGCATGCCTCTACTTGAGGAAACAAAAATCACCCAGGATGGCACCCACCTGCTACAGCAGGTTTAAACTTTTAGGAGGTCACGGCATTGGTGGGGTTTTTTAGTTGGGTTTGATGGGTTTTCAGCTCGGCTGGGTATGGCCGATGGCTGGAAACCCTTTAACTTTATTTTTTGAAGGTTTATTAGCTTCGTTGTTGAGGTGAAAGTAAAATTGCTAGATCGTTTTTCCCGCACGGCCATGATCATTGGCAAGGAAGGGCTTGCCCGGTTAATGAGCTGTAAAATAGCAGTTTTCGGGCTGGGCGGCGTGGGGTCTTATGTTGTAGAAGGCCTTGCCAGGGCCGGTATCGGTCAATTTCACCTGGTTGACTTTGACCTGGTAGATGAGTCCAACATCAACCGACAAATCCACGCCTTAACAGATACCATAGGCAGGTACAAGGTTGAATTAATGGCACAACGAGTCCAACAAATAAATCCCTGGGCCCGTGTTAGTACGCACTGTGATAAATATATGCCCGGCGGGGGTGAAATGTTGGTTCCCACAGACCTGGACTACCTTGTTGACGCAATCGACGATGTGGCGGCAAAGGTAGACCTTATCGTTTACTCAGTAAACAAAGGCATTCCAGTTATTTCCGCCATGGGCGCAGGGAATAAGCTGAATCCACGTAAATTAGAGGTAGCGGACATAACCCAAACATCGGTCTGTCCCCTGGCCAGGGCTGTCCGTAAAAAACTACGGGAGGCAGGCGTAAACCGGGGGATAAAGGTTGTCTATTCTACGGAAATACCCATAAGACCTATTTTACATAAAAATTTCGGGGCAGGTGAAGACGCCTCAGGGCTGGTGGAAAAACACGTTTGTGGAAGTATTTCCTTTGTACCATCCGTCGCAGGCTTGATTATTGCCGGGGAAGTCGTTAAAGATTTATTAGATGCCCATGTGGCTGACGTGCAATAGCAGAAGATTAAAATTAAATTAGAACTATATTTGCGATGATTGATCTAAAAAATAACAAAACATTATTTTTAGATTAATTTCCTGTTAAACTTTGCTTTCCTCGTGAAATTTGTTATTTATGCAAAGTGATGTAATGGAAGGTAAAATTAAGTGTAATTGACAAAGAGTTTTCATGGGTATTATAATTAAATAGGGGGTACGCGCCTTAAATGGCAGCAATTGCTTGACTTTTCAAACTATTTGACAAGATTGTATTGTTGTGATGTATTTGGAGTAGTAATACTATTAAAAGTAAAGGGGAGAGGAAGACTTTGGCCAGCGAGAAAATCATGGTATTAAAAGAATCTGACTTTAATCAAGTGATCAGCGAAGCCATAACCCCAATATTGGTGGATTTTTGGGCGGAATGGTGTGGACCCTGTAAAATGATTGGTCCGGTTTTAGAAGAAATCGCATCTGAATTTGAGGGGAAAGTTCAGGTGGCCAAACTGGATGTTGACGAAAACCAGAATACAGCGTCCAACTTTAAGGTGATTAGTATTCCCACGTTAATCCTCTTTAAAGACGGCAAAGAAATGGAGCGCTCTATCGGTTTTAAAACCAAGGATGAATTACGTCGCTTATTAAATAAATACGTATAAACGGCTGTTCGACACATCCAGCAAACCCCAGCCTAAAAAATATACAAACGGGTTTAAGTGTGTGCCCGGGGCATTTAAAAATCAAAATTTTGTCTGTAACCTGAGCACGTTTGAGCGTGCTATTTTTTTATTGTGGGATAAGATGACTATCAAAATCCTTATTTTCGATCTGATTTCAGGCAAAACTCGAATGAACAGGAGTGTGACGAATTGAACCTGTTTGAACAGGCCATGGAAAAAAATCTTTCCAGGAATGCTCCTTTAGCTGTAAGGATTAGGCCCAGAACACTGGATGAGTTTGAAGAGCAGGCTGAAATTGTTGGCAAGGGTACTCTTCTAAGGCGTTCTATTGAAGCCGATAACTTGATGTCCGTCATTTTTTTTGGTCCTCCGGGAACTGGAAAAACGACTCTTGCCACTATTATTGCGGGTATGACCAGGGCTCGTTTTGAAACCATTAACGCCGTGATGGCAGGGGTGGCGGATATCAGGCGGGTCGTCGAAGAGTCCAGGGAGAGGTGTTCGCTTTATAACGAAAAGACAATCCTGTTTATTGACGAAATCCATCGTTTCAATAAGTTGCAGCAGGATGCGTTACTTCCTTTCGTAGAAAACGGCCTGATCACGTTGATTGGTTCCACCACTGAGAACCCCATGTTTGCCGTTAACCGGCCACTTCTATCCCGTTCCCAGCTGTACCGCTTTAATCTACTCTCCAGGGAGGCCGTAATCCGGCTTTTAACAAAAGCGCTCCAGGACGAGGAAAGAGGATTGGGGGGATACTGCACGGAGGTCCTCCCAGAGGCACTGGAGCACCTGGCTGAGATAGCCAACGGAGATGCCCGGGTTGCTTTAAATGCTCTGGAACTCGCCGTTATGACCACGCCTGTGGACTCCAGGGGGATCCGTCAAATTACCCTTTCTGAAGCGGAAGAGGCCATTCAAAAACGGGTTTTGAGATACGACCGTGAGGATGAACATTATCATGTCATATCTGCTTTTATAAAAAGTATGAGAGGCACTGATCCACAAGCAACACTTTACTGGCTGGCCAGGATGCTCTACGCAGGAGAGGACCCGGCCTTTATTTGCCGCCGGATCATGATCCATGCTGCTGAAGATGTGGGGCTGGCTGACCCTCAGGCGCTTGTTGTCGCTTGCGCTGCAGCCCAGGCGGTCGACAGGATTGGGATGCCCGAGGCCCGGATTGTCCTGGCTGAGGCCGCACTGTACATTGCCACTGCCCCGAAAAGCAATTCCGTGTTTAAGGGTATTGACACGGCCTTTTCAGCTGTAGAAAATGAACGTGCCGAACCAGTACCACCCCACTTGAGAGGCACAGGTTATCAAGGAGCAGCGGCACTGGGGCATGGGCAGGGTTATCAGTATCCCCATCATTATCCAGGGGGATATGTGGAACAGAATTATTTACCCGATAATATGAAAGGTCGGGTATTCTACGAACCATCAGAAAATGGATTAGAGCTCGTAATCAAGAAAAAAATGAACACGTAGAATAAAAAGTCATTTTAGGGGAAGGTTTCTTCATAAAAAGAATTAGTATAAGAATGACATTATTAATGTAAAAATTAATGTAAAAAGGAAATTGACAAGCGGTATTATAGTATGCTAAGATAACCCAGAAAATAACCCATGAAAACAGTTGGTTTAGTTGTTAAGGGAGAAGGTTTTTCTTTATGCACAAGGTTTATTTTAATCACAGCGCGACGACTCCGGTAGATCCGGCAGTAACCGAAAAATGATCCGTTATATAACCGGAAAATATGGTAATCCCTCCAGTTTCCACGTATACGGGTCTAGCAGCGTGCTAAGGTATCCCTTGGTAAAAATATGAAGGGGGTGCTTTTTTGCGGCTCTCCAGCAGGGGGCACTACGGCCTGAAAGCCATGCTTGACCTGGCGCAAAATTTTGGGGAAAAACCCATACCTCTAAAACGTGTGGCTGAACGGCAAAACGTATCGGAACATTACCTAGAACAACTTATTGCGATGTTAAAAAAGGCGGCACTTGTGAAAAGCGTACGTGGAGCACAGGGTGGCTATCTTTTAGCACGGGAGCCTTCTCAAGTTACGGTAGGAGATGTTTTTCGCGCAATGGAAGGGCCTGTTGCGCCCCTGTACTGCGTCAGTGAAGAAGACCCGGGTGACTGTGATGAATCCGATTATTGTATCACCCGGTCCGTTTGGGCAAGGGTTCGTGACGGTATTGTCGCTGTAATTGATTCCATTACGCTGGAGGACTTATGCCGCGAAGCGGAAGAAGCACTAAATAGAAGAGGGCGTGCCTGAAAAGCGTAAAAATGCCGATAATTTAAGAAGAGAATTGGTTTACATCTTAATGGATGTCAAATAGAGGAGGCCTGAATGTCATGTATAGCGAGAAGGTAATGGATCATTTTAAAAACCCCAGAAATGTTGGAGAGATTCCTGACGCTGACGGTATTGGCGAAGTGGGAAATCCTGTTTGCGGTGATACCACCAAGATTTATCTTAAAATTGAAGGAAATGTGATTAACGACATCAAGTTTAAAACATTTGGCTGCGGCGCGGCTATTGCTTCCAGTAGTATGCTGACAGAAATGGCAAAGGGAAAGACTATTGAAGAAGCCCTTCAAATTACCGATCAGGCGGTTGCGGATATGCTGGATGGCCTCCCGCCCCAAAAGATGCATTGTTCGAACATGGCGGCAGATGCCATGCATAAAGCCATAGAAAATTACAAGCAAAAAAAGGGAGCTTAAAACGGGCTCGAAGACAAGAATATGGCATGAAAAGGTGAATCCGGTGGGAGATAGTAAAAGGGTAGTTGTGGCAATGAGCGGCGGGGTGGATAGTTCTGTCACCGCCGCTATTTTACTAAAACAGGGTTATGAAGTAATCGGTGTCACGATGCAAATCTGGGATACCGGGCGTACCGAGGTAAGTGGGAAAGATGATGGATGCTGCTCTCAGGATGCAGTTGAAGATGCCCGGCGGGTCGCCGATAAACTTGGCATTCCATTTTATGTCCTGAACTTCCGGGATATTTTTGAGGAAAAGGTAATCCGGTATTTTACATCGGAATATCTTTGCGGTCGCACACCCAACCCCTGTATAGCCTGCAACCGGTACGTTAAATTTGAAGCGCTTTTAAACAAAGCCCTTGAGCTTGGGGCTGGGTATATGGCTACCGGGCATTATGCGCGAATAGGTCACAGCGGCGAATACGGCCGTTATACGATCCGCCGCCCGGTCGACCGGAAAAAAGACCAAACCTACGTCTTGTATGGGATGACCCAGCGCCAAATTGCCCATACCTTGATGCCTTTGGGGAAGTACACAAAAGAGCAGGTGCGGGAGATGGCGACAGACCTGGGTCTGACGGTTGCTGACAAAGCTGAGAGCCAGGATCTTTGCTTTGTCATGGAGGGCAGCTACCGTGACTTTCTCCGGGAAAAAACAATAGATTTTAAGCCTGGGCCGTTTTTAAACTTAAACGGTGATGTGATCGGCACGCACAGGGGAATTCCTTTTTACACCATCGGCCAGCGCAGGGGTTTAGGCCTGGCGGCAGGGGAGCGCCTTTACGTCGTTCGTATCGATGTTAAAAACAACACCATTACACTGGGATCCGAAAAAGCCATCCTGGGCGATGGCTTGATTGCAGAAGATGTAAACCTGATCCTGTTTGAAGAACTGACTGGTTCCATGGAGGTCGAAGCACAAGTGCGTTACAACGGAAAACCGGCGAGGGCCATTCTAGATTCCATTGCCGGGGGTGCTTTGAAAGTCCGTTTTTTTAATCCACAGCGCTCCATCACTCCGGGGCAGGCGGTTGTCTTTTATCATGGGGATTTTCTGGTTGGAGGAGCAACCATCGGGCGTTCATTAAACAATACCCAGTTCTAATCTTTCTGGCGATATCTAAATCTTCACTTTGTTGACAGTCCGGCCACCTTTAGATGGTGGTTTCATTTATTTTTGATTCGCATTTTTTGTACGCATAGTGGACATAATAGCTATTAAAGGTGCAAAAATCGGCCAGTTATTGGAGTTTAGCCATGAATTTACTGGGGGGCGAAATATTTTGAGATGCCCGGTATGTGGTGGAAAGGCCACAGGGAAAGTAGGTGTCGACCAGTTTTACTGTTGGGACTGCTGCGTTGAATACCGGATCAATAAGGAAGGCGTTCAGATTTACGAGGTTGCCGAGGACGGGAGCCTTGTCGCTTTTGACCCGCAAAATGAATTCTTACTTTAAGAGGGACGGGGGTGACCTAAGCGTGCGAACGACTTTTTGGAGAGGCATCATAGCCGGAAGTATTCTGGGGGCAGCCATGAGCATGATGGCTGGCGGGATGCAAAGACAGGGGAAAAAAAGCATTCTGGGATACAATTCAAGGAAGGGCAGAAACCGGGCGAACAGAATGATGCGGACAGTCTCAAAGACAGTAAACGACCTCATTAGATAAGACTTTTGAAAGTGGGGAGACCAATCTCCTCACTTTTTTCTTGGTGGTGAGAAGATGGCCTGGTGGAAAGAGCAGAAAACAGGGCGGGTGTTTTTGTCATTAATCCTTGTAGGGATTGCCCTGTATTTTCTATGCCTGTTACGGGGGTTGTTACCTTCCTTTATTCTAGCTGCCCTGATCACCTACCTGGTTTACCCCCTGGTATTTGCTATAGAAAAAAGAGGCACACCAAGGGTATACGCCATCCTGATTTCCTATCTCGCACTTTTTTTTATAACAGCGGGTTTATTCATGTATGTGGTACCGCAGATAGTTAGACAACTTAACGGTCTGGAGGAAACAATTCCTCTGTATACAGAACAGTCCTATCAAGTAGCCCGGTCTATCCAGGAACGCTTGACAAACCTGGGTATTGGTGACAGTGTCAGACAGGTATTTGATGAAAGGGTCTCCTGGTTTGAAGAAAACATGATCCAGTTAATCCGGAGAGTCGTGGCCGCTCTGATCGGTACGGTTGGTTATGTGTTTAAAATTCTTCTGGCCCCCTTCCTTGCTTTTTACTATTTAAAAGACATTGAGTATATCCATCGTAAAGCTGTTTCGTTTATACCTGAAGCAAGAAGGGAAGAAATTGTTCAATTATTGAAAGAAATAAACAGCATCTTAACCAGCTATACCAGAGGTTACCTGCTGGTAGCGGCGATTGTAGGGGGGCTAACCGCTCTGTCCATGGCCTTGCTGGGTGTGGAGTTTGCGCTCATGCTTGGTATTTTTGCGGGTCTGACCGAGTTAATACCTTATTTCGGCCCTGTCATCGGAGCTATTCCTGCCGTCGTCCTGGCCATCCTGCATTCAAAATGGCTAGCGGTAAAAGTTGCCCTTGTCTTCATAATCATCCACCAGTTGGAAGGGAATATTATTTCCCCTAAAATTCTTGGTGATAAAGTGGGACTGCATCCGCTAGTGGTAATTCTTAGCCTTCTGGCGGGAGGCGAGTTGTACGGATTGGCCGGTATGCTCCTAGCGGTGCCGGTAGCAGCGGTACTCAAAGTTATTATTAAATATCTTATCCACAAGATTAAGGGTTATAATTAAAAAGAAGGTGTCCTTGACATTGAAGAGGGATATTTTGTATAATTATAGCGCAAAAATATCAGCAACTTATCGGAAATAAGCATTGAAATGCTATAAGCCGCGAATGAAAAATGATATTTGGCCTTACTTTTAATATATTGTACTTTTTTATGGATTTATTTATACAGGAGGTTTTAATCTTGACCGGTAATGAAATCAGGGAGAGCTTTTTAAGGTTCTTTGAAAGCAAGGGACATAAAATATTGCCAAGCGCTTCCTTAATCCCCTTGAATGATCCCAGTATCCTGTGGACGGCAGCCGGTATGGTTCCCTTTAAGCCCTTTTTCACCGGGTCGGCCAGGCCGGAGTTTAGCAGGGTTACAACCTGCCAGAAGTGCATCCGTACACCGGATATTGAATCGGTGGGCAGGACAGCAAGGCATCACACATTCTTTGAAATGCTTGGAAACTTTTCCTTTGGAGATTATTTCAAGGAAGCTGCGATACCCTGGGCCTGGGAATTCGTTACTGAACACCTTAAGCTGCCGGTGGATAAGCTTTGGATTACAGTATATCTAGATGACGACGAAGCTTATGAGATCTGGCATAAGGTTGTCAAGGTGCCGGCAGAGCGCATTGTCAGGCTGGGAAAGGATACGAACTTCTGGGAGATTGGCGTAGGTCCCTGTGGTCCCTGTTCGGAAATATATGTGGACCTTGGCGCGGAAAGAGGCTGCGGTTTGCCCGGGTGTAAGGTTGGTTGCGACTGTGACCGCTACCTTGAAATCTGGAACCTTGTCTTCATCCAGTATTTTAGGGATGAGCAGGGAAACTATACACCCCTGGACAACAAGGGCATTGACACCGGGTTTGGCCTGGAGCGGGTTGCCTCAGTCCTGCAGGGCGTCTCATCCAACTTTGACACAGATCTCCTCAGGGAAATTATGGATTTTACGGCGAGCCTTTTTGGCCTGACCTATGGAACGGAGGAAAAGGTTGATGTTGCCCTAAAGGTTATTGCCGACCACTGCAGGGCAATTACTTTTGCTGTTACAGACGGAGCACTGCCGTCCAATGAAGGCCGGGGTTACGTAATCCGGCGTTTGCTCAGGCGGGCGGTTCGTTTTGGAAGGCTCCTGGGCATCCAGGTACTCTTCTTACACAAAGTAGCCGAAGCCGTGATCCGGCAAATGGGCAGGACTTATCCGGAACTCGTTGAGCGGCAGGACCACGTGCTCAGGGTTATTCGGAGCGAGGAAGAGCGCTTTGGGGAGACCTTGAGCCAGGGGACAGAAATGTTGAGCCGGATTATGACGGAAGCCAGGAAAGCCGGGAATTCAGTTGTTTCAGGGGTAGACGCTTTCAGGCTTTATGATACTTATGGTTTTCCCCTGGAACTGACCCAGGAAATGGCTGCCGAGCAGGGGTTATCCATTGATGTCGACGCCTTTGGAGAAGCCATGGAAGAACAGAGACAAAGGGCCAGGAGCGCCAGGCAGGAAGTCGAATATATCTCCGAGCGGGATGCCCTGTTCAGGGAAGTACGTGAAGCAAAGGGAGAAACCAGTTTTGTCGGGTACGACCTTTGGGAAGCAAGTGCTGTAGTCCTTGCGGTTTTTCGGGATGGGGAGAAAGTAAAATCTGCTGTAGCCGGAGAAGAAGTTGAACTGATTTTGGACGTTACCCCATTTTACGCCGAGTCGGGGGGACAGGTAAGCGATCGCGGGCAATTGACAGGGTCTGAATTAAACGTGAATATTGAGGAAGTATTCAAGCCTGTTGAGAATCTTTTTGTTCACCGGGGCAAAGTCGTAAGCGGTGTTTTAAAAGAGTACGATCAGGTGCTGGCACAGGTCGACCAACAGAGAAGGATGGCAATATGCCGGAACCACTCGGCCACCCACCTTCTGCACAAAGCGCTTAAAGAAGTGCTGGGCAACCATGTTAACCAGGCCGGATCCCTGGTGGAGCCCGAACGGCTGCGTTTTGACTTTACCCACTATGCCGCGGTTTCACAGCAAGAATTAAAAAAGGTTGAGGATACTGTTAATCGTGCTGTTATTTCCAACTTGACGGTGGAAATTGCCGAAACCTCGCTTTCAGAGGCACGGCTGATGGGTGCTGCAGCCCTTTTTGGGGAGAAGTACGGAGACCGCGTCAGGGTTGTCAAAATGGGTGATTTTAGTCTGGAGTTGTGCGGGGGAACGCATTTGCGCTCGACAGCGGAAGTTGGTTTGTTTAAATTAACTGGAGAAAGCAGTGTGGGGGCCGGGCTTCGCCGTGTGGAAGCGGTAACCGGAGAGGGCTCCCTGCGCTATATTGAGGCCAGGGAAGAACAGTTGGCCGGTGTTGCCAGGCTGCTTAAGGCAGCGCCCCACGAAATCATCCGCCGCGTGGAAGGCCTGCTGCAGGGCATCAAAGAAATAGAAACCGAGAATGAGGCCCTTCAGGGTAGGCTGGCCAGGTACCAGGTCAGCGATCTGACCAATCGCGTGAAAACCGTCCAGGGGATCAGTGTGCTTGCAGGACAGGCCGTAGCACCGGATATGGACAGCCTGCGGGGGATGGTTGACCTTCTCAGGGATAAAATCGGGTCAGGCGTGATTGTACTTGGAAGCGGCAGCGCTTCAGGAGATAAAGTAAACCTGGTGGCGGCAGTTACCAAGGATTTACTGAACCGGGGCCTTCATGCCGGCAAACTGGTCAAGGAAATAGCAGCCGTCGTCGGTGGCGGCGGTGGAGGTCGACCTGATCTGGCGCAAGCAGGCGGTAAAGATCTTTCCCGTCTGGATGAGGCACTTGATCAAGCCTACAGGGTTGTTGAAAGTCAAATAAAATAATCAAGAAAAAACCCGGCTATAAGAATCCGGGTTTTTTCTTGATTATGATGTAAGTGGATGTAATTTTAAGGAAATACTAATCTGTAGCACCGGTTATTTTCATACGGAAACTTCTGCAAGATTATAAATCATGGCTATTTCTTCGCATTTAGGGAATTTTGGGCAATTAACACATTCCTTCCAAACTTTTTGTGGTAACAAGTCTTTAGTCACGACCTTGAAACCGCACTTTTCAAAAAACTTTTGTTGGTATGTGAGGACAAAGACCTGGGGTATGGCCAGTTCACTCGCCTCTTCAAGGAACATGTTGATGAGTCCCCTACCCACCCCCTTTTTGGCGTATTCCGGCGCTACTGCCAGCGCCCTGATCTCTGCGAGATCTTCCCAGACAATATGGAGTGAACCGGCTGCTACAACCTTTTCTCCCTCACGGGCAATGGTAAACTCACGGAGGCTTTCATAGAGCAGTGTCCGGGGGCGGGCCAACATCAGCCCCTTCTCTGCATAGTAAGTTATTAAGGCGTGAATTGGCTCTACATCTGTAATTTTTGCTTTCATATATTTCATTAAAATAGTTCACCCTTCTCTGGAATTAGTCACTATTATATATTACTTAAACTAACCGCTCAATATCTTTTTGAAAGGGTTTTTGATGGTGAAGGAAAAGAACTTTCACTGGCGAATATATTAAAGATCGGAGAAATTTTCAAAACCAAATGATAACACGAACCTTTAATTATTATAAAGTTCATTGATACTGATGGGAAGGAGGCTAAAGAAATGTCCTGGGATAATTCAGAAAAGACCATGATGTTCAAGGTTCAGGCCGAGGAAATCAACCAGGCCCGTGACATTTTAAATCAGGTATATAAAGCTTTGAAGGAAAAAGGATACAACCCGATCAATCAGCTTGTGGGGTACCTTTTATCAGGTGACCCGGCCTATATCACCAGTCACGGAAACGCCCGCAGCCTGATTCGCCGGCTTGAGCGGGACGAATTACTAGAGGAATTGGTCAAAAACTATTTAAACAAAAAATAGGATTGAACGGCAAGGAGATGGGATTCGTTGCATTACCGGGTTCTCGGGAGAACCTCTTTAGAAGTATCCCGCCTTTGTTTCGGGGCGCTGACCATCGGTTCGCTCCAGGCTAATTTGCCCGTGGCCGAAGGAGCAGGGGTTATCCGAAAAGCTCTGGAGGCAGGGGTTAACTTTATCGATACGGCAGAGCTTTATGAAACTTACGATTATATCCGACAGGCAATCCGGGGCTTTGAACGGGATGTCGTGATTACCTCAAAGTGCTACGCCTACACCTATCAGGATATGCGTACCAGTGTTGAAAAAGCCCTAAAAGAACTGGCCCGGGATTACATAGATATTTTTATGCTTCATGAACAGGAATCAATTCTGACCATCAGAGGGCACTGGGAAGCAATCGAATACCTCTTAGAGGCCAAAAAGAAAGGCACTGTCCGTGCCATCGGCATTTCAACCCACCACGTGGAAGGTGTCTTAGGCGCCGCCTCAGTTCCTGAAATTGATGTCATACACCCCCTGATCAACATGTCAGGGATAGGCATCAGGGGGGGTTCGGTGGAAGATATGCTCAAAGCCATCAGGGTGGCCGCAAGGGCCGGCAAGGGTTTATACGCAATGAAAGCACTGGGTGGTGGAAACCTGCTTGAGCGGACGGAGGAAGCTTTTGATTTTATCCTTTCCATTCCTGAAATTGCATCGGTTGCCGTTGGCATGAAGACCCTTGAAGAAGTGGAATACAATACAAGCCTTTTCAGCGGACAGCCTATACCGGAAAAACTTAAGTCCGCCTTGAGGCGCCAACCAAGGCGCCTTCACCTTGATGACTGGTGCCAGGGTTGTGGGAAGTGCATCTTGAAATGCAGATCCGGCGCTTTAAGCCTGTCTGAAGGCAGGGCTGTAGTGGACAGGCAGCTTTGTACGCTCTGTGGTTACTGCGCTCCTGCCTGCCCTAATTTTTGCATAAAGGTGGTATAATGTGCGTGTACTAGGCTTAGATCTAGGGGAAAAAAGAATTGGTGTGGCCCTGAGCGACCCCTTGGGCTGGACGGCACAGGGTCTGCAGGTGATTGCCACCAAAGGCTCCACGGAAGCCAATCTGGCAAGCATTCAGGAGATCGTCCGGCGGTATGAAGTCGAAAGGGTTATTGTGGGCCTCCCCAGGAACATGGACGGAAGTCCTGGCCCGGGGGCTAAAAAGGCAAAGATGTTCGCCGGCCGGCTGTCAAAAATACTGGGTATCCCCGTGGAAATGTATGACGAGCGATTGACTACCGTGGCTGCGGAGAGAGTCCTGCTTGAGGCCGATCTGAGCAGGACTAAGCGTCGAAAAGTCATTGATAAAATGGCGGCTGCTTTTATTTTACAGGGGTATCTCGATGCTCAGTCAGGAAAGGAGCAGAAGAGATAGCGCCTCAAAAGGCTGGTTAAAGCCACGGCTTTCTTGACAGGTGGAAAATTTTAATATAGAATGAGCTATAAACTTTTGAAGAGGTGAAAGTAGTGACCGAACAAGATGAAATCATTACTCTGGTAGATGAGGAAGGAGCAGAACATGACTTCACTGTCGTTGATATCATAAATGTGGATGAATCTGAATATGCTATCCTGCTGCCGGTAGAGGAAGAAAACGACGAGGCAATTATTCTAAAGTTTACCCACGATGAAGAAGGAAATGAACTGCTGGTTGATATTGAGGACGATGATGAGTGGGAAAAGGTTGCAGATGCCTGGGAAGAAATGCTTGCCGAGGAAGAGGTAGAGTGAGCCTTTAGAAAAACAAGCTGGTTGCGGGATTAACCCGATCCGGCTTTTTTTATAATCGAGGTGTATTGTGATGTCCATCAAAACCGCCCGCATAATAGTAAGCCTTCTCTTTGCTGTAGCGGTTATTTTACTCATCTTCTTTTTTACTTCCGGTTTTTTTTCGACAGCCTCTGAGAAGGTTTTGCCGGGAGTGGAAGTGCTGGGTGAAAAACTGGGAGGGCTAAACAGGACAGAAGGAACAGCCCGGTTGCTAGATCTGGAAAAGAATCTTCGGGCAACAAGGGTGGTTTTACGCTTTGAGGACCACAGTTGGCAACTCCTTTTAAATGAAACGGGGTTTGACCTGAACGAAGAGGCCGTTATGGATGCTGCCTTAAGTGCCGGCAGGCATGGTTCCCCTTATCGGCGCTGGCAGGAAAGGAGAATGTTTAATAAAACGGGGCTATCCCTGCTGCCTGTAATCGAGTTTGACAGGGATAAATTAGCACGACGGGTGAAGGAGTTATGCAGGGATATAATCGTGGAGCCCCGCGACGCTGCGTTTTCAATGAACCACAACGATACCGTTTCCATCGTTCCAGGTAAGAACGGCGTGGGTGTGAATTTAGAAGCACTCGAGAAAGACATTGCCGCTGTCCTTGTGAGCGGCTTAAAGCCGGAAGTGACCCTGCTCACGGTGCCACAGGCCCCCGCCCGTACAACCGCTTTCCTTGAATCCATGAATATTAAAGGCCTGCTCGGCAGTTATACAACTAAATTCGACCCGAATAAGGTAAGCCGGACTTATAACGTTAGCGTAGCAGCGCGGGCTTTTGATGATATGTTGATCTTGCCTGGACACGAGGTTTCTTTCAACAAGGTGGTTGGCCCCCGCAGTTCCGAGGCAGGCTATAAAAATGCACCCGTGATTGTCAACAATGAATTTGTTGACGGCCTTGGGGGAGGAGTCTGCCAGGTTTCCACGACACTTTATAACGCCATCCTGATGGCAAACCTGGAAATAGTGGAAAGAACATGCCACTCTTTACCTGTAAGCTACGTCCCCATCGGACGTGATGCAACTGTTGTCTACGATGCAATTGACCTAACATTTCTAAATAATACAGACAGTTATTTATATCTAACAGCTAACGTCGGCAGCGGGCAGCTTACGATTAAAATTTACGGCAACACAGCTTTTAAAAGAGATGTTACCGTTAATACCTGGATAACCGAGGAAATTGAGCCCCAGGTTGTTTTTGAAACGGACCCCAACCTTCCCAAAGATGAGCAAGTTGTTAAGCAAGAGGGCTCCAAAGGATTTAAGACAGCAGCCGAGAGGGTTGTAAAGCTAAATGGAGTGGTGGAAAAAAAGGAAAGAATTCCTTCCAGTGATTACAGCCCGGTGAACAAAGTAATTGCCATAGGTTCAATGGAGCAGGTCCTACCTCAAATTGCACCCTCCACGCCTTCTCCCGGGACAGATAAGCCGGTTAATTCGCCCCCAGAGAACCGGGTTAAGCCCAATGCTCCCGGCCAGGCCGGGCAGCCGACCGGCGGCGATACGAGCGGAAGCAGCGGGGTTTCAACAGGCAGCGGCCCGGGCAACAACACCAATATTACGGCAGGCTTGCCTCTTTCCGAAAATGATGCTACCGTAGACAACAACAAAAAGAATGGAAGCAGCACGCCGGAGTAGAGGGGAAAACAGGCCGGGGGGTAAAGGATAATAACCCCGGGAAATGAACCGCAAGAGCCCCAAACCCTTCCTGGCGCCTGATTCTGGAGTGTTTATGAGTTTCTTTTTCAACCAAAAAAAATGGAAGTGGCGGGCCGGAAAGTTTCCTGCCATCCGCCCAAATATTGTACTGGCCGTGTTGGGGCTTGCTTTTTTAGTGATGCTCTATGTACTTGTGGCTCTTTCACCGGTTACCTCCAAAAGCAGGGCCAGGGACATCGTGGTAGCTATTCCCCAGCAGTCCACGGCTAAACAGGTAGGCGCCCTTTTAAAGAATAGTAATTTGATCCGCAGCCCTTTCGTTTTCATCATCTATGCCCGGTGGAAGGATCTGGACGGGCGGATTAAAGCGGGTGAATACCTGTTCAACAACGGATTTTCTACTCCTGAAATATTACGGGAACTGGTGGACGGGCGGCTTGCCGTCGAAACATTCACGGTACCGGAAGGTTTTACAATAGCGCAGGTGGCAGATTTGCTTGGGGCAAAGGGCTTGGTCAACAGGGATGAATTTTTGACGGTTGCCGCGCAAGAAGACTTTACTTACTACTTTTTGCAGGAACGACCAAAAGGGGAGAGGCGCCTGGAAGGATATCTCTTCCCCGATACCTATCAGATCACCAGGGGTGACACCGTACACTTAATCATCGACTTGATGCTGAAGCGATTCGAGCGAGAGATGGAAGACCTGAATTACCCTGCGCAGGCGGAAAAGATCGGGCTGACCCTGCATGAAGCTTTGACCATCGCCTCCCTGGTGGAGCGGGAGGCCAGGATTGATGCAGAGAGGCCGCTCATCTCGGGAGTGATCCATAATCGCATGGATCAATCCATGCTGTTGCAGATTGACGCCACCATCCAATACGCACTGGGTACAAATAAGCCGCAAATCTATTATAAAGACTTGGAAATAGATTCCCCTTATAACACCTACCGAAATGATGGGCTACCGCCAGGGCCAATTGCCATGCCGGGCCGGTCTTCCCTCCTGGCTGCTGTGGACCCGGCCGAGACCGATTATCTTTATTACGTAGCAAAATCGGATGGTTCGCATGCTTTTGCTACGAACTTTGAGGATCATAAAGCCAACAAAGCGAGGTATCAACAATGATGCCGGAACTTCTAGCGCCTGCGGGAAGTTTGGAGAAACTAAAGGTTGCCGTACTTTACGGCGCGGATGCCGTCTACCTCGGTGGGCGGCATTTTAGCCTGCGCGCCGGGGCCGGGAACTTTAACGAAGGAGAAATGGCCGAAGGGATACGGTTTGCCCATGAAAACGGTGCCCGGGTGTATGTGACAACCAATATTTTTGCCCACAACAGGGACCTGGAAAACCTCCCGGAATACATTCATTCGATTCATGCGGCAGGAGTGGACGGGGTTATCGTTTCTGACCCGGGGGTTGTCGACATGGTCAGACAAATGCATCCAGACCTGGCGGTCCACCTCAGCACCCAGGCCAACGCCACAAACTGGGCCGCAGCGCGCTTCTGGAAAAAGCGGGGGGTGTCCCGGATTGTTCTTGCCCGTGAGCTCTCGCTGAATGAGATCAAGGAAATAAAAGAGCAAGTCGATGTGGAATTGGAGATCTTCATCCACGGCGCCATGTGCATTGCCTATTCCGGTCGCTGCCTTTTGAGTTCCTACCTTGCGGGACGGGACGCCAACCAGGGTGACTGCGCCCAGTCATGCCGGTGGCGATACAGGCTGGTCGAAGAAAAAAGGCCGGGTGAATACCTGGCTCTTGAGGAAGACGAAAGGGGTTCCTATATCCTGGGATCACGGGATCTCTGCCTGATTGAACATATTCCGGAACTAGCTCAAGCGGGAATCAACAGTTTTAAGATAGAAGGCCGGATGAAAAGCGCTCACTATGTCGCAACAGTCGTAAAAACCTACAGGGAGGCTCTGGATACCTATCTGGAAGACCCGGTTAATTATCGCTTCAACCCATCCTGGCTCGATGAAATCAGTAAAGTAAGCCACCGGGAATATACAACTGGTTTTTTATTTGGTAGCCCCGGCCCTTCAGGGCAGCACTACGGGGGTGAAATCTACCGGCGAAGTCATAACTTCGTAGCAATCGTCAGGGATTACGATGAGGTCTCCGGGATGGCTCTTGTGGAGCAACGAAACCGTTTTGCCATTGGCGATGAGGTGGAAATCCTGGTTCCTGGTGGGAAAAACTTTAAACAAAGGATAAATTCTATTTATGATCAGTCAGGTTGCCCCGTTGAATCCGCACCCCATCCTCAACAAATCATCCGGCTGCCCCTCGATAAGCCTGCACCTCCTTATTCCATGATCAGAAGGAGGGTATAAAACCCGGAATTTCAGGCCATCCTTAAAATATATGCCTTAATATTGTACGGGTGGATCAGAATGGATTGCTTGAGGCAGAAAAGGCTGGTCTATATTTTTTTTGCTTTCTTTCTGTGTTTTCTGGGACTGGTTTTTCAACTTTTCCTCATCCAGTACCGGGACGGGAATTTTTACGCTTGCCTGGCCCTGGAACAGGGTAGCCGATGGGTTTCCCTTGAAGATACCCCCAGGGGCAAGATCCTCGACTGTAACCGGATTTCCATCATCGGTGAACGAACGGAAGAGAGGGTTATATTATTTCCCATGGCCATCAGGAACAGGGCTGAAGTCAGCCGTGGCCTGGCTGAGATCTTGGGGGTTAACCTGGAAAAGCTAGAACCAGATCTATTGGAAGACACCTGCATTCTACCCTACGCTATCACACCAGATCAGTCGCGAGTGATTCAAAATAAAGGATGGACGGGCGTAATGGTTCTCCCGGTCCAGTTCCGCTACGGCGAGCAGCAGGTGGCTGCCCAGACAATCGGCCATTTGGGGAGGATTTCCGCCCCTGAGGAGTTTACGGGGCTGTCCCGCAGGAATAATAAAGCTTACCGTTATAACGACCTGGTGGGTAAAACAGGGCTAGAGATGTATTATGAGGATGTCCTGAAAGGCTTCAGGCCGCAGAGGGCGGTCCGGGTCTACGCCGATGCGGCAGGCAGGCTGCTGGGCGGGCCCGAGTTTATTATTGAAGAGCAGGTGGAAGATAACGCGCGGCGGGATCTTGTTCTTACCATTGATCTCCGCATCCAAAAGATCGTTGAAGAAATTATGGATCATTGTATTTCCAGGGGGGCTGTGGTTGTCATGGATGCGGGAACAGGGGATATCCTGGCCCTGGCCGGCCGTCCCAGTTATGACCCCGCTCACCCGGAAGATTATCTGGGCGCCGGACAGGGGGAGTATTTTCTTGATCACTGCACAGCGCTCTACCAGCCCGGCTCTGTTTTTAAAATTGTTGTTGCCGCTGCCGCCCTTGAAGAAGGTGTCGTAAGCTTCGAAAGCCCCTTTACCTGTCGTGGTGAAAAGGAGACTTTGCTTCGCTGTTGGAAACCGGAGGGACATGGTGAGATAGTGTTTTCTCTTGCTTTCGCTGAATCCTGCAACCCCACTTTCGCCAGGCTCGGATTACAACTGGGAGCACAAAAGCTGATTGAATATGCCGGGCGGTTTGGTCTGGATAACCAGTCTATCCTTGGCTACCCTGTACCTCGGGATACCCGGCAAGACCTGAAACAAATTGAAGCTCCTTACAACCTGGTAAACAGCAGCATCGGCCAGGGACCCGTGCTGATCACACCGGTTCAAGTTGCCTCAATGATCAATACGGTTGTTTCGGATGGGTTATACCGGCAACCCCGTCTGGTGAAAGAAATATCTAAAAGCAACGGGGAGGCCGTAAAAATAATGCATGCTGACCCGGGCAAAAGAGTTATATCCCGGGAAACCGCCGCTAAGCTGCGTGTGCTGCTGGAAATGGTCACGGAAGAGGGTACCGGGAAAGAGGCTTTAGTGCCTGTTTACGGCAGTGCCGGAAAAACGGGTACAGCCCAGGTCGGCGGTGGAAGTCGTAAGGTGAACGCCTGGTTTACCGGGTATGCTCCCCAGGCTAATCCCCACTATATCGTGACCGTTTTAATTGAAGGGGATGCCGACGGAAATGTAACAGCGGCGCCTGTTTTCAGGGAAATAATGGAGGGTATTTTCAAGCTTGAGTCAGACAAGTAGAAGGTTTGAACCGGCCTTACTAAAATTTAAGACCCACCTGGCTTTAGGTGGGCCTTAAATTTTAAAAAATGATCAATCCATGAGGACCCTTGGAATGTAGAGGGAGATGTCGGGCCAGTAGACAAGCACCAACAGTACTGCAATCATAATCAGGATAAAAGGAAGCACTCCCATGATCACTTCCTCCAGCCTATCCTTGGCCATGGCGCTCACCACAAAGAGGTTTAAGCCTACAGGCGGTGTAATCATAGCCAGTTCCATGTTTACCGTCATAACGACTGCAAAATGGATCAAGTCGATGTTCAGGATCTGGAGCATCGGCAGCAGGATGGGCATGGTAATCAGGGTGATGGCAACCGCTTCCAGGAATGTGCCCATGACAAAGAACATCAGGTTGGTAGCCAGGAAAAACATGTACTTGTTCAGGTTGTTTTCCGCGATCCAGCGGGCGGCCTGCATGGGTACCTGGTTGACCGTAAGGTACATGGCAAAGACCATGGCTGCCGCAATGATCAGGAAGATCATCGAGGAGATGTTGATGGAGCTGCGAAAAACTTCCCTCATGTCCCGGAGTTTCATTTCCCTGTAAATAAACATCGAAACAAAAATAGTATAAAAGACCGAGAGTACGGCGGCCTCGGTAGGCGTGACGATGCCCATGTAAATGCTGCCCAGGATAAAGAAGGGCAGAAAGGCGCCCGGCAGGGCTTTCAAGGATGCCCTCCAGCGCTCGCCCCAGGATGCCTTGGGCAGGCGGCCGTAATTATTCTTTTTAGCAATGAACACAGCGCTGGCAATTAGGATGGACGCCAGCATGAGACCGGGTATGAGGCCGCCCATAAACAGCTTGCCAATGTTTTCTTCCGTCACGATACCGTAGATAACCATGGTCACACTGGGCGGGATTAAAATGCCCAATGTGCCGGCAGCAGCCACAAGCCCCATGGCGTAGCGCTTGGGGTAGCCTCCCTCAATCATGGCCGGCAGCATAATAGCGCCGATGGCTGCGGCTGTAGCCGGGCTGGAACCGGAAATAGCCGCAAAAATAGCGCAGGCCACAATGGTGACCACGGCCAGGCCGCCGGGAAGATGGCCACACCAGGAACGCAGGGCATCAATCAGATACTTGGCAATACCGCCTCGGGACATGGCCACACCCGCAAAGACAAAGGCAGGAATGGCTAAAAGGGGTGGTGACAGCAGGGAGGCGAACATTCGCTGTACAATCATGTAAAGGCTGAAATCACTGGTCAAAGCTAGAATTGTTATGGCAGCCACCGCCAAGCTGATAGCGATGGGAACATTTAACAGGAAGAGAACAACAAAAATGCTAAAAAGCAGCACCGTCTCCATTGGTATGACCACCTCCTTTCTCCATTTCGTCCATCCATTCACGGCCGCCTTTCTTCAGGATATGAAAGAGCTTATCGATAAACCGGATGGAAAATAACACGCCGCTGGCAGGTATGATCAGGTTTATAATCCAGAGCGGAAACTGGCTGTCTGTGGAGCGCTGCCCGGAGCTCAGATAGGAGTTAACCAACTCGTAACCGTAATACGTGTAAAAAATGCAAAAGGCAAGACCCAGGGTGTTGGAGAAGATACTGATCATCCGTTTGATCCGCAGGGAAAACAGGTTATAAAACATGTCCACCTTGATGTGGTGATTGTCACGCAGGGCAACACACATTCCAAACAAGAGGCCCCAGATGACAAAATAAAGCGAAAACTCATCCAGCCAGGACTGGGGACGACCCCAGAAATAACGCAACAGGACGTTTAACATGATCATGCAAAGTCCGATAAAGAGCATACCACCCGACAAGTAGTCTTCAAATGCCGCGTAGGCCCGTTTCAAACGTTCCATTTTGTTTCTCACCTTCCTCATTTGTTAACAAATCAGGGCCTATGGAAAGAAGAGGGGACGGCCCGGTACACCCGGGCCGTCCCCTCAAGGGTGTTACTTGCTGTTCCGCGCTGCTTCGATATATTCTACACCAATCTTGTCACCATAACTGTCATAAACCGGTTTCATGGCAGCTATAAATTTTTCCCGGTCCTGTTCCGTCAGGGTATAGATTTCCATTTTACCGCTGGATTTTAATTTTTCAAAACTCTTCAAGTTTTCTTCGTCTGCCAGCTGACGCTCATAAATACTGGCTTCCTTCATAGCATCTTCAAGGATTTTCTTGTTTTCCGGAGAAAGAGAATTCCAGAAGATCGTGTTGGTGAGAACTACGTAATCCAGACGTCCGTGGCTGGAGATCGTCATGTATTTTTGTACGTCCTGGTAGTTCTGGGTATCAGTGTTGTTGAAGGTGTTTTCCTGTCCGTCAACGGTTTTGTTATTGAGGCCGGTAAAAACTTCAGCAAAGGCCAGTGTCTGGGAACCTGCTCCCAGGGCCTTGAACTGGGCGTCCAGAACACCGCCGCTCTGGGTTCGGAACTTCAGGCCCGCAAAATCTTCCGGAGTCCGCAGCGGACGCTTGGAATTTGTAAAATGCTTGGCGCCGTTCGGCCACCATCCCAGGCCGATCATACCCTGGGGTTCAAGGGTCTTCATTAGTTTCTGGCCGGTGGGACCATCGTAAAAATTATAGGCAGCCTGGTCGTTTTTAAACAAGAAGGGCATGTCCACAATCTGGAAGGCAGGTACAAAACCCACCAACTTGGTTACGGAAGGTGCGATAAACTGGACGTTGTTGGCCTTTAGCTGCTCTAATTCCTCTTTATCGCCGTATAGCTGAGATGATGGGAAAACACTTACTTTAATTTTCCCATTGGAATTCTTTTCAACAAGTTCCTTAAACCTTATTACAGCCTTTCCTTTTGGGGTGGAATCGGCTACAACGTGTGTAAACTTAACTTCCAGGGCCTTTTCCCCACTTGCTGACGAATCTTTTTCCCCGCAGCCAGTAAGGGACAGAATCATTAATCCAGCCAAAAGAACACATAAAAATAATACCCAATTACTCTTTTTCATTATTTTCCTCCTTGATATAACATCTCTTGGTTAATGATAAGTTATTTTTCAAACTCACCTCCCGGCTTAAATAGTTCCCAGTAACAAGATAATCCTTGAAACATTATTAACCTTGCATTAATGCAAAGAAAATAGAAAAACTGTCAGGTGACAATTTATCATATTTAAAACCACTGTGAAAATAGAGATCAATTTAATAAGTATCTAAACTGTCACAATATTCATAACCCTTAATGTATTTTACAATTCCCTATCAAAGTTAGAGCTATTGTAAATATAGGCTAAATGAGCTAATTAATACTAGAATCCTTTAAGTAAACACGTCACTTATAATTATGACATAGACTAATTATAATTAACAACAGTAACAAAAAAAATATTTTGTTCATAAAATTACTAAGATTTTATAATTTTTTGTTAATTCTAAATAGATAATTCACTAATTTAAGTTTAATAAAAGAGAGTAAAAAAGAATAAAAGAAACAACCCAACTTAACGGGTTGTTTCTTAAGACCCCATTTACCAACCTATCTTTCAAGGTTCTTCCACATAATTATAAATAAACAACGGTTTGCTATTGTTTTAATTTTTTGTTAGTAGGAAATAAAAATGCGGGTGAACAGTATGTCTTTTGATAAATAATAGGACGGGATTTATTACCAGTGCTCTTGTCATTCTTTGGTTTGATGTAAACATAATAGCATGTTATACCGTATACAATAAGGTATACGAGCATGGCCCCCAAAAAAAGGTCAAACCACTTCATTCAATTTCCCCTCCCTTCTATAACCAGCCTCTAGTTATATTGTATACAATATCCTGGTTTGCGCAACCCTTCACAAGATATTCGCAATTGTAAATTAATTTGGAAAACCTGAACAATATAGAATATAGCCGGTAGATAAATACAAAAACACATTGGAACATATCTGAAAACCAACAACGTCTTTGCTCAATAAAGAGGCCCACCTTTTTCGATGGGCCTCTTTTAAGAAAGTAGCTTTTCCAGTTCGCTCCGGTCGAATCCGACAACAACCCGGTCCCCCATAGTAACCGTGGGCACAGCCATGCGACCGGTTTTTTTCATCATTTCACTTCGCGCGTCGTTGTTTTCGGCAACATTTAATTCCTTGTATTTTACCCCTTTCTGCGAAAGAAACTCCTTCACGTGGATGCAATGGGGTCAGGTTGGGGTGGTGTATACTGTAATGTTTTCGTTCATCTCGGATCCTCCATTATTTTTTCTTATTATTGTTAGTTCACCGAAAAAATATGCAAAAAACAAAAGCCCACCCGCTTATAAAAGGTGGGTGAATAAATTTGAAGGCTAAATAGACTGCCATTACGCTGATCCAGGCCAGCAAAAAGGCAGAAATAATAAGGAGTTAGATGAGGTTTCCCTTTGTCCCGGTTCTATTTTAGGACATAAGCAAGCTCTTCCACGATATGGTCTATCTGGCTTAAGGTTAGATTACTAAAAAAAGGTAGGGCCAGGGTGGAAGCTGCTTCCCGCTCGCAAACCGGGTAGTCGCCCTCATGATAACCAAATTTTTTCCGATAGAAGGGCTGCAGGTGGATCGGCGTAAAATAAGGCCGGCAGTCAATCCCCCGTTCTTGAAGGGAATACATTACGCGGTTTCGGTTGATTTCCGGGGATAGGCGGATAACATAAACAAACCAGCTCATCTTTACATCCGGCGCAACATATGGAATCTTCACACCCGGCAACCTGCTCAGACGGGCGCCGTAAGCCGAGGCGACAGCCCTCCGCTTATCAAGGAGCTCACTTATGCGTTCCATTTGGGCTACGCCAAGGGCCGCGTTTAACTCGCTCATTCTGTAGTTGTAGCCCAGGCGCTGGTGCTCCAGCCAGACGCCGCCGGGATCCCGGCCCTGATTGCGCATGCTCCTGCAGAGTCCTGCAATATTTTCGCTACCGGTGAGAACCATTCCGCCTTCACCGGTCGTGATCTGCTTGTTTGGATAAAATGCAAACACTGAAATATCGCTTTCACTTCCAGCCATCCTTCCGTGGCAGCATGCTCCCAGGGCTTCACAGGCATCCTCAATAACCGGCAAATTATATATTTGGGAGATTTTTAATATTTTCTTCATATCGGCCGGATGGCCAAAAACGTGTACCGGAAGGATGGCTTTGGTTCGTTTTGTTATATAGTTCTCAATCAAGCCGGGATTTATATTTAAAGTCATCGGGTCAATGTCAACAAAAACGGGAACGGCCTGCTCAAAAAGCAAACAGTTGCTGGAAGCTACAAAACTGAACGGAGTGGTAATGACCTCGTCGCCCTTCCCGATATTCAGGGCCCGCACAGCTAGATGTAGGGCGCTGGTACCGCTGTTGACCGCCACTGCGTACCGGGCACCGACAAATTCAGCAACCATTCGCTCAAATTGTTGGACCATGGGCCCCATGCTCAGAGCAGGTCCGCGCAAAACATTGAGAACAAGTTCTGTTTCCCTGTTGCTAAGATCGGGAGAGGAAAGGGGGATGATCATATCATTCTCTGCACTCCTTCAATCAAGATCCTACCTTTAGCTTATGAATAGGCAAACAGAAATGTTAAGAAGTTGAGAAATGTTGATAGCCAACTATGATAGCTTATGACAAGATCCGGTATCTTACTATGAATCAAGCGCAGGGAAAATACTGATATTGGAGGCTAAATTATCCACCCGGCCGTCACCGAAAATAGCTAAAATGAATAACCTAACACAAGGTAGCATCGTAAAAATCACGCTGAAAGTGACAGGTATCAAATGCAACGAAAGATTCGCATATTTTTATTAATGGCGTTGGATGTGCTGCTTGTCAATGCGGCAACAGTGGCCGCCATCCTGCTCATCTCTAAAGCCAGCCTCCTGAGCGAGCAGGATAAAACCGGAGCTTTTGCGATTGCTACAGCCGCAGTATCACTGTTTTCCTTTTACATGTTCGGCCTGTACAACCGGATTTGGGAATTTGCCGGGGCGAGGGAGCTCTATGTCATTATCAAGGCGGTTACTCTAACGGGTTTTCTCCAGTTCAGCTTGAACCACTTTCTTTTTGACGCCTATTTACCCGGCAGCTTGTTTTTATTGAGCTGGATCCTGATTTTGTTTTTCGTAGGTGGTTCAAGGTTTTGCTGGAGGGTCATGCGCGATTTAGATCGCTTCAGGCTTATTCAACACCGTAAAAAACCCGTTTTGATTGTTGGCGCCGGGGGGGCGGGAGCTATGGTGGCCAGGTCCATCCAGGACAATGAAACCGATTTGGCCCCGGTAGGCTTTGCCGATGACAGCGATTTCAAGCAAAATATGAAACTGCATGGTCTTCCCGTGCTGGGTAAACGGGAAAACATCCCAGCCATCGTTGAAAACAGATCGGAAGAGCACACGTCTGAACTCCAGTCATCGTTGAAAACCATGGTATTGAAGAAATTATCATCGCCATCCCTTCAGCGTCCAGCAAGGATCTCCGGGAACTGGTCAACATCAGCCGCCATACGCCGGCCCGGCTGAAAATCACACCCAGCGTGTTCAATTATATCAGTGGGGCTATGAACTTGGGCCAGATCAGGAATGTGGAACTGGAGGACCTGCTGCACCGTGAGCCGGTCAGGGTTAATTTGGATGAAATAGCCGGGTATTTAAGCGGAAGGGTGGTACTGGTAACCGGCGCCGGTGGTTCGGTTGGTTCCGAACTCTGTACTCAGGTTGCTTCTTTCGGGCCGCGTTTGCTTGTACTTTTGGGCCGCGGTGAAAATAGTGTCTACGAAATGAACCTTGCCCTCGAAAATCGTTACCCCGGAGTCTGTCGGGAGATTGAAATCGCCGATGTGAGGGACCGGGACAGAGTTGAGCGCATTTTTTCACACTATCGACCGGAAGTCGTATTCCACGCTGCTGCACATAAGCACGTACCGCTGATGGAAAAATTCCCCCAAGAAGCCTTCGTCAACAACGTAATCGGAACACTGAACGTGGCGCGGGCGGCGGACTGTGTTCAAACAAAAGTATTTATCTTGATTTCTACCGATAAGGCCGTCAACCCAAAAAGTATTATGGGCGCAACGAAAAAAGCGGCAGAAATGATTATCCAGGAAATTAACCAGAATTCTAGCACAGTATACGCCGCAGTTCGATTTGGGAACGTGCTTGGCAGCAGAGGGAGTGTCGTACCCCTTTTTAAAAAACAGATTGCCCGGGGCGGGCCGGTCACGGTGACAGATCCGAACATGGTCAGGTACTTCATGACGGTATCTGAAGCTGTACAACTGGTCATTCAAGCGGGCGCGATGGCCAAAGGGGGTGAAATATTCCTTTTGGATATGGGCGAGCCTGTCAAGATCGCAGACCTGGCTCGGGATTTGATTAAATTGTCGGGATTTCAGCCCGACCTCGACATTCCCATCATTTTTACCGGGACCAGACCCGGAGAGAAACTCTTTGAAGAACTATTTACGGGAGGTGAGCGGGTCGGCAAAACCGTCCACGAAAGGATCCTTGTAACCCAATCAGAGGAGGAGCATTCGACCATTATTAATGAAATCATTATGAATGGTCACTTACCCGGCTGCCAATTTAATGAGGATGAAGCGCTGAAGTTGCTTCGGAAGCTGATACCCGGTTTTGGCCGTTCAAATGGCCCAACCTTAGTGGAGGGAAAATAAATAATGTTGCCTGGCAGTCCCATGCAGGATCTAAAAAAGAAGATTGAGTCCCGTCAAGCAAATGTTGTTGTAATAGGATTGGGTTACGTCGGTTTGCCCCTGGCCGTTGAAAAAGGAAATGTGGGTTTTCATGTTACAGGTATAGAAAAAAGCGAAGAGCGCGTCAATCTGGTCAACTCAGGTAAAAGTTACATCCCTGATGTTGAAGAGGAAGAACTGCGGAAGCTGGTTGAGCAGGGCAGGCTCTCGGCAACTTATAGTTTTGACTGTCTTGACGGCGCCGACGTCATGATTATTTGCGTTCCAACTCCACTTACAATTACCCGCGACCCCGATATTTCTCAGATCGTTGCCGTTATAAGTCAAATCGCCGACCACCTTCACAGGGGCCAGCTGTTAACACTGGAAAGCACCACTTATCCCGGCACCACCCAGGAGGTTATCCTGCCCCGCTTGCTGTCAAAAGGGTTCAAGGTTGGGGAGGATTTTTTCCTGGCTTATTCACCCGAGAGGGTCGATCCGGGAAACAAGCGGTTCAAGACCAAGAATATTTCAAAGGTTGTAGGTGGTGTAACACCCGCCTGTCTGGATGTGGCCTGCCATTTTTACGCCCAGGCCATAAAAGAGGTGGTGCCGGTGTCCTCACCGGCAGCTGCGGAAATGATCAAGGTTTTTGAGAATACTTACCGGGCCGTGAATATAGCCCTGGCTAATGAATTAATGTTTATCTGCGACCGCATGGGGTTGGATGTGTGGGAAATTGTGGACGCGGCAAGTACCAAGCCCTTTGGTTTTCAAACATTTTATCCCGGTCCGGGTGTGGGGGGACACTGCATCCCGGTCGACCCGTTTTATTTGACCTGGAAGGTCAGAGAATATGATTTTTATTCCAATTTAATTGAATTAGCCATCCAGATCAACATTAAGGCCTCCTATTTTGTTGCGGAGAAGGTAAGGTACGCTTTAGACCAAACTAAAAAAAGCATTTGCGATGCACGGGTGCTGGTTTTAGGAGCCGCCTATAAAAAGGATGTTAATGACAGCCGAGAATCACCCGCCGTCAAGATCATGTCGATCCTGGCCAGTGGAGGGGCGAAGGTTGTCTACCACGACCCTTATATTCCAACCGTTGAATTATCTCCGAACCATATCTTAAAAAGCGTTGACCTGACAGCAAAGGAAATTGCCCGGTCCGATTGTGTGGTTATCGCTACTGATCACAGTTGCTTTGACTATGAAATGATCCTCAGACATGCCCAAATACTGGTGGACACACGTAATGCCACCGGGAAAACCCCGGAAGGAAGGGCAAAGGTTATAAAAATTTAGCTTGGGGGGGAGGCCGGAAATGACGGAAGATACTGTCCGCCTGGTTGTAAAAGTTCTCCTGGACGCCTGAAGCTGCTATGAAGAACAGCTTAAGCTACCAGGCCTTACTGTTGACAATTGCCAAGACGATGGATGTATTCACCCTCCTCGTGCTCGGGATGATCTTATCCCGTGTACTTACGATGGAAGACTACGGAACCTACCGGCAGGTCTGGCTTTTGTATTACACCTTGATTCCCTTGTTTACCCTTGGGATTGCAACCAGTGTCAACTACTTCGTACCGAGGTTTGAGCTTGAACAGCAAAAAACATTTATTTTTCAGACCTATTTCGGGCTTTTTAGCCTGGGTTTTCTGTTTGCAATTTTTTTATACGCCGGGGCAGGCTTTTTTGGCTCCAAGTTTAATAACCCGGCCCTCACTCAGGTGATTAAAATATTTTCCCTGGTTCCGCTTTTGACCATGCCGACGTCGTACTATCACAACCTATACATCTGTATTAAAAAGGCGGTCTATGCAGCGGTCATGTTGACGTTGGCAACCCTGGCCAGGTTTGCCGTAATCTTAATTTCAATTTACGTACAGCCTTCCTTGGAAAATATTTTTAAAAGCCTGCTCTTGTATTATATCGCTGAATTTATTGCCCTTTCTTTCATGATCTTTCGCCCTTTTTTCTCCGTACCGCTGTTTTTTAAACATCAGAATATCCTGGAGCAGCTCAGGTTTACCGTACCCATCGGGTTATCTTCACTGGTGGGAGCTTTCAGCCGACAAATCGACAAACTGATTATTTCCGGTTACTTTACAGCCCGGGAGTTTGCCATCTATGCCAACGGCGCAATGGAACTGCCCATTGCCAGGATCCTTAATGCGGCGGTCATGTCAGTTCTGATGCCGGAACTTGTGGTCTTATACGGCCGGGGCAATTTCGCGGAGCTTTTGGCACTGTGGCACCGATCAATTCGCAAAGTTTCCCTGATCATTCTACCGATGATGGTCTTTCTCTTTATTTTCTCCAGGGAGTTCCTGGTTCTTTTGTATTCTGAAAAATACCTTGAAAGCACGGGTATTTTTCAAATCTACCTGCTGACACTCCCTCCCAGGGTCACCACGTTCGGCTCTGTATTGCTGGCTGCAGGGCTTTCCAGGGTGATCATGTACTACTCGGTATATACCGTAGTCATTGCCGTAGCCTTAAACTTGATCATGATTCAATTATGGGGTGTCTGGGGAGCCGCCCTGGCAACAGTCACCGGCATTTACGTCATGGTATTCCTACAACTCGGGAAGATTTGTTCTGTTCTAAACTGCTCCTTTAAGAATGTTTATCCATGGAAAGTCTCTGGCCAGATCCTTGCAGTATCCCTGGCAGCCGGGCTGGCGCCCCTGGTCATCAAACTATTTTTGGGCAACTGGTTTATTTCATTGACAGTAAACAGTGTTATCTACCTTTTAATTTTCACATGGCTTGCTGTCAGGACGAAGCTGCTTTCAACCAGTGAAATAGAACAGATCAAAAAGAGAGTGAGGTCGACGCTTGATTGTTTGCGAAAGCCAGTGTAAAAAGAAGCGAAGGGGACCAGAATGATAAAATCATGAAGTTCATGAAGTGGCTGTGGCTAGCCACCCTGGTGACTGCCTTTTTCGGCCCGCTTTTGGCTGCAAATGCTCACCCGGGAATATTCGCTTTTAAAATACTCTTTTTTCTGCACCTGCTCCTTTTTTGCTTTTTCCTTACAATCCGGAAACTGAATTTCAACACAAGCCCCCAAATGAAGCCGTATTTTATATTTTTTTTGGTCTGGCTAAGCTGGGCCTTGCTTTCCCTGCTGTGGGCGGATAACATCCAGGACGGGTTCCAGAACCTCTGGTACCTGTTTTCCGGACTGTGCTTGATTGGCTTTAGCATCTTTTATTTCCGTGCTGAAAAAGACCTGAAAATACTTCTATACACCCTGGTGGCGATTTTCATAATCATTATATCTGTGGGAATCTGGGAGCATCAAACAGGCCTGCACCTGAAAACGGCAGGATTCATTTTCGAAGCAGGCGTAATCTCGAAAATACCGCGGGGCGTCTTCAAAAATCCAAATGATCTGGCCACCTACCTGGCTTTGTATTTGCCCTTCCTGATCATTTCAGCAAAATATCTGTTAGGCAGGTTCAAAACCGCGCTGCCGGCGCTTGGTTTATTAGCGTGCGCGGGAACAGGATTTTTTCTGATCGTCAATGCGGGGTCCAGGGCCAACCTGATTGCAGTGGCCTTGATCCTGCTTGCCACAGTGATTGTTTACCTGATTCAGGGGAAGTGGAGAGCTTTTAGAAACGTCCTGGCCCTGATAACCGCTTTAGCCGTCCTGGGTCTGGTCCTGACAAGCATTTATCCCAGGCTGGACTACCAAATCAAGAGACAGTATAGAATTGCCCGGCACCACCTTCTATCTCTTGAGCATGCCGGTGGAGAAAACTCGGCCAGAATGATTCTAATGAAAAATGCACTTGTCGAATTAAACCAACATAGCTTGATGGGTGTGGGCCCCGGAAACGCTGAAGAGCATCTGAAAAAATATCAAACGGATACATTCCTGCTTCTTGCCCTGCATAACTGGTGGTTGGAAATCCTGGTCAACTACGGTATCTTTGTTTTTGTCTTGTATATCGCTTTTTTTTGTAAACTCCTGGTTCAACTGTACGTAGTAGCCACACGGGCGGGTCCGGGTGTGCCGAAGATCCTGGCTGAAAGCGCCCTGGTTGCCCTGGTTGGCTTTCCGGTTGCAGCGGTTAGTTCCAGTAGCCTGGTCTACAGCCGGGTCATGTGGATCTTCTTTGGCATCGCCCTTTGTGTAGTAAACCTGTATAACATCAACGCCATCCACTGTGACCCCAAAAAAGGAGAATAAATTGCGAGTTCTGTGCCTGTCCAATCTTTATCCAAATGAGCAGAACCCCCTTCGAGGCAGTTTTGTCAAAGCCCAGGTTTCCAGCCTGGCGCAGTTGGGGAGCCAGGTCAAGGTGGTGTCCCCCGTGCCCGCCGCCCCGGCCCCGCTTCGTTTTCTGGTAAAGAAATGGAGGGGGTACGCCGGCGTTCCGGCGGTGGTGGATGAGGGGCAGGTGGAGGTATTCCACCCGCGCTACCTACTTCTACCGCGAAACCTGTTTTTCGAATATAGCGGTTGGTTTTATTACCACGGAACCAGGAAGCTTATTGAGGCGCTCAGAGGGGTCTGGCCTTTTGATCTGATCCATGCCCACACAGTCCTTCCGGACGGGTACGCGGGTATGATTTTCAGCCGGGTTTTTAAAAAGCCTCTGATTATTACCATTCATGGCCGGGACCTGCAGGATACGGTAACCCGAAGCGTTAGGCACCGCAAAATCATTCTGGAAGCGCTGCATTCCGCCGGGGTGGTGGTAAACGTAAGCCAAAAGCTTGCGGAAGCGTGCAGGCGCTATCTTGGTGAGCACGGCAAAATCAAAGTTGTCGGCAACGGGTTTAACCCGGATGAACTTTATCGAGGCTACAGCCCTCTCAGGGAAAAATACCGTGAACGCAAAATCATTCTTTCCGTGGGGAGCCTGAGAAAGACCAAAGGCCACGATTTAACTTTACGTGCTTTTAAAGCCGTAAAGGAGCAGTTCAATCAAGTTGTCCTCCTGATTATCGGCGGGGGGGAGGAGAGGGAAAACCTCCTAAACCTGGCCAGGGAACTGGGAATTGGGGAAGCGGTTGAAATTATTGCGCCCCTGCCCCACAACACGGTCATGGAATATATGTCTGTTTGTGATTTGTTTGTGCTGCCCAGCTGGAGTGAGGGCTTTGGGATCGTCTACCTGGAGGCCATGGCCCACGGTAAACCTGTCATTGGTGTTAAGGGACAGGGTATTTCAGATGTTATCCGCAGCGGAGTCAACGGTTTACTGGTTGAGCCGGCTGACCAAGGCGATTTGGCCTCCGCTATCTTCGCCCTGCTAAAAGACGGGGGCTTCGCCGGAGAGTTGGGCGCCCGGGCCAGGGACACGGTGCTGCGGGAATATACCTGGACCTGTAGTGCCCGGAAGCTGATCAGTATTTACCGGTCTCTGCAAGCCGGGAGTGATGCCTGTGTTTAAGCGGATTTTAGTGCTGGCTCCGCATACCGATGACGGCGAGTTGGGCTGCGGCGGCGCCGTGGCCAGATTCCTGGAAGAAGGCAGGGAAGTTTTTCAGGCTGCATTTTCCGCGGCTGCCAGGTCGCTGCCGAAAAGCTGCCCACCCGATACCCTGGTCCGGGAATGGAAAGCCGCGACCTCTGCCATAGGCATCCCCGCAGGAAACCTGGTTAGGTATGATTTCCCGGTCCGGGAATTTCCTGCCTACCGCCAGGAGATTCTGGAGAATATTATTGTCCTGCGAAGAGAGTTGAAACCTGACCTGGTCCTGCTCCCGGCCCTGGAAGATATTCATCAGGACCACCAAACAATTGCCCTGGAAGGGATCCGGGCCTTTAAGCAGATATCTATCCTGGGCTATGAATTGCCCTGGAATAACCTTTACTTCAGGAACAACAGCTTTATCATCCTGCAAGAACCCCATCTCCAGAAAAAGGCTGCCGCCCTGGCCTGCTACCACTCCCAGGCGCACAGGCCATACTGCGGCGAGACGTTTTTGTTAAGCCTGGCCAGGACCAGGGGATCCCAAATAGACGCTGAATTTGCGGAATTATACAGCCTCATTCGCCTGGTAGTCAGTTGAGCAGGGCTTGTTCCCGGCCCGCTCAACGGGGACCGGGGCACATATGAAGTTTTCAGGCTAAAATTAAAGGGGGAGGTTCCTTGGACAAAAAATCACTGCTGATCATATCCGGCCTGGATATCTGGTCAATGGGAACTGGAAAGGGCGCTCAGTCCCTGTATCAAACATTAAAGGGTTACGCGGACGGGGGCTGGAAAGTACATTTTCTCACCGGCAACAAAAGCAGGGATTCTGTCTATGACGTCCATCCCATGATCCGAATTACCAGATTCGACCTGCCCTGGCTCAAAGCCCTTTATTCCAGGCGTGTCGTCAGTCACCTGGCAAAAACCCTCTGGTGGATTATTTTTCAGATTATCGCGCTGGTGTACGGGATCTTTCTTGCACGCCGTGAAAAATTTGACCTGTTTTACGGTTACGACACCCTGGGCGTACCATGCGGCTGGTTGCTGAGCAAAATTTTTAGGAAGCCGTTTATTTCAAGGTTTCAAGGTACAACCATTGGTTATTTTAGAAGTCAGAAGCTGTGGCGGCTGAAATACTGGGATCAAATCCTTGCCTTAAAAACCCCGTCCGACTTGCTGATTATGACCAATGACGGTCAGGAAGAGGATAAACTTTTACAATCCCTTGGCGTTGATCTGTCCCGGGTTAAGTTCTGGATGAACGGGATTAGCAAGCGCTTTTCTTTACCGCCCGGTTTTGACGCGCAGGCTTTTAAAACGGGTTTGGGACTTAGCGGCGAGGAAAAGGTAGTTCTTACTGTGAACCGCCTGCACAAGTGGAAGAGAATTGATCGCGTCATTAGAGCCATGCCCGGCATCATCCGGCGGGAACCCAACACACGGTTGGTCGTTGTCGGTGAAGGAGAGGAATATCCCCGACTCAAATCCCTTGCGACTGACTTGAAGGTCGAGGAAAGGGTCTTGTTTGCCGGGGCCGTTTCACATGGAAATGTACCCAAATATCTGGCCATGGCTGATGTTTTTGTTTCCTGCAATGATTCCGCTAATATCGGAAACCCGCTGCTTGAGGCGATGATTTCGGGAAGATGCATCGTAACCTTAAACAACGGGTCAACAGGTGACCTTATTCAGGATAATGTAACCGGTATGCTGGTTGAAATGGACGAGATTGCCTCGATGGACCGTGTCATCGTCAGCCTGCTTAGAGATGAACAAAAACGAGACTGCCTGGGACAAAACGCAAGGGATTTCGCGAGCAGTTACTTTTGGACCTGGCAGGAGCGGCTGGACGCTGAACTGGTCCTTGCGGGTCAACTGGTGGAGCACCGGACCGGCTTCCGGGAAAAACCTCTGGTTTTCCTGATGAGCTCAGTGCACCGTTGGGACGACCCGCGTATATTCTACAAAGAAGCGGTGACGCTGAACCATGACTACAGAGTGGAACTACATGCCCCGGCCTCTTTTAGCTTTAAGGAGGTAGACGGGATCCGGGTCTATGGATTGAAATTATACCACCGGCGTTTTTTCCGCTGGGTAAACTGGCTGCGCCTGGCGGTGCGCTCCTTGCGTTCGAAAGCCGGCGTTTTTCATTTTCACGACCCCGAATTAATTCCGCTTGGCATCTTTCTCAAATTGTTGAAGCGGCAGAAGGTTGTATATGATGTCCACGAGCATAACGATGTGACGATCCGGACCAGGGAATGGATTCCCAGCCCGCTTCGCGGACCTGCGGCGCGCCTGGTGGATTGGTTGGAGCGGGTTTCGGCGGGGATCTTCAATGGGTTGATTACTGCTGACGAGGAACTGGCCCGGAAGTTTTCCAGCGCCCGCCTTGTGGAAGTGGTCCGCAATTTTCCACATGCTTCCTTTGGCAAGCAATATCTGGATGATCCGGGAATTGTTGAAAGTGGCTCAGAAAGGGAGCCCGTGGTCATTTATGTCGGCGTTTTAGGGAAGGAGCGCGGACTGGAAACGGTCCTGGAAACCATGCCCCTCGTGCGGGGAAAAATTCCTGAAGTTAAGTGCCTGCTGGTCGGACGGGTCAGCTACAAGGGCTTGTCCCCCGGCTACCGGGAGAAAATTAACGAACTTCAGAAAATGGGAAAGATCCAGGTGACAGGGCAGGTGGGCTACGCCGATGTCATGGGGTACCTTGCCCGAAGCAACGTGGGCTGGACACCCTTTCCCCCCATTTTGAAGCATCGCTGGGGGATTGGCACCAAGTTGATCGAATACATGGCTATGTCGCTGCCCGTTGTGGCGTCGGAGTACGGGGAAGGCGCCGAGGTGGTCCGGGCGGAAAACTGCGGGATCCTGGTTACCCCCGAAGATCCCGGATCCCATGCCAGGGCTATAATAACGCTGCTAACTAATTAGCCGGGGAGTTGGGACGTAATGGGCGGGAGGCGTTTTTGAGAAGTTACTGCTGGGAGAGCCAGGCGGTCAAACTGCAGGATTTTTACAGGTTATTGCTGTGTAGTAAAGGGGGGGCGTAACCCTGATTGCAGAAATACAGGCCGATCTTCATAGGGCGATGGCCCCGGTGGCAGGTAGGAGCATTTGGGTAAAAGTGGGTAGGTTCATCCAGAAACCAGGCATTTGGGCAGTCCTGGGCTACCGCCTGGGCCGCTTCCTTTATCAACGCCGCTGCCTGCCTGCGCGTGTGCTGCTCGTGCTGTATCAAATTTTTGTCCTGCTCCCTTTAAAGTTGCTTACCGGTATTGAAATTTACCCGGAAACAAGGATTGACAGCGGCTTCTATATAGAACACTACGGCGGGATCTTTATCGCCCCTTCTGCGGTCATAGGACGTAATTGCACTATTTTTCAGGGCGTCACGGTGGGCGCCGATCTCGGGGGCCAGAAGGCCGGGAGCATCGGCAACAATGTGATCATTGGGGCCGGGGCCAAGATCATTGGCGACATCGTGGTGGGCAACAACGTAGTTATCGGCGCCAACGCAGTGGTGCTCAAAGACGTGGAGGAAAATGTGGTTGTGGCCGGGGTACCGGCTGTGGTCATCCGAAGACGAGATTAAGCAGGAGAGCATACCCGCTTTGGGGTATGCTCTCACTTTGCGTAATCTTTGCCAGTTGAACTAGCTTTATTGGGTTAGCGCAATGTTGTCAAAATCGTGGTTGCCATCCGGGGTTGCGGAAAGAAGGTAAATCCTGGTGGTAACAGCCCCTGCTGGAATGATTATCGTTTGTACAGGCATTGCTTCCCAGCCTGTTCCCTGATGCTGATACTTGAAGTCGTAAGGCACGGTGCGGGTTCCCGCGGCGTTAATAAAGGCCACGGCAACACGGGCATCGGCAGTTTTGGCGCTGCCCCTGCGGGTAACGGCGCTTAGCTTGTACTGCTTTCCAGGGGTTAAACTGAGATCCTGGTAAAGCTGCCAGTTGTAGTTGTTTGTGGCGTACTTGTTGCCGTTGGCCTCGGTCTTAATCGTACCCCCGGCCGACCAGCCCTGCCTGTCCTGACTGAATCCGCCGTTAGTAACGAGGCTTGACGGCTGATCGCCGCCCGGCACGGAGCCGGTCTGCTTGAGTGAGATGTTGTCAAAGCCCACTGTGCTTGTCCCGGTGCTTAAAAGGTAAATGCGGGTGGTAGCGGCCGACGCGGGAACGGAGAAGGTTATTTCCGGCGCTGCTTCCCAACCGTTGCCTTTAACTGTATACGTGATGTCCTTGTCCTGGGTCCTGTTGCCTTTGCTGTCGATAAAGAATACAGAAATTCTGGCTTCGGCGCCGGTTCCTTTTTTAGCCAGGGCATTTAAGCTATAAGTACCCGGCTGCAGTGAAATGTCCTGGTAAAGCTGCCAGTTATAGTTGTTGGTGGCGTACTTGTTGCCGTTGGCCTCAGTCTTAAAAGTACCCCCGGCCGACCAGCCCTGCCTGTCCTGACTGAAGCCGCCGTTGGTAACGAGGCTTGACGGCTGATCGCCGCCCGGCGCGGAGCCGGTCTGCTTGAGTGAGATGTTGTCAAAGCCCACTGTGCTTGTCCCGGTGCTTAAAAGGTAAATGCGGGTGGTAGCGGCCGACGCGGGAACGGAGAAGGTTATTTCCGGCGCTGCTTCCCAACCGTTGCCTTTAACTGTATACGTGATGTCCTTGTCCTGGGTCCTGTTGCCTTTGCTGTCGATAAAGAATACAGAAATTCTGGCTTCGGCGCCGGTTCCTTTTTTAGCCAGGGCATTTAAGCTATAAGTACCCGGCTGCAGTGAAATGTCCTGGTAAAGCTGCCAATTATAGTTGTTGGTGGCGTACTTGTTGCCATTGCTTTCTGTGGCTATGCTGCCGCCGGCCGACCAGCCGATCTTGCTCTGGCTGAAGCTGCCGTTAACGACAAGTTCAGCACCGGTCGTTGGAGGGTCGGCTGGTGAGGGGATAGTTCTTTCCACGGTAACCGTGACCGTTGTTGAGATTCCGGTATTACCTGCAGCATCCCGGGCTTTAGCCCGCAGGTAATAGGTACCGTCGGACAGGTTCTGGGTGTTCCAGTTGATGGTCCAGTTCTGGCTGCCCATGGAGCCGCTGCCCAGAGAAGTCCAGGGGCCGCCGGCGCTCTGCGAAAATTCAAAGTCCACATCGGTTACACCTACATTATCCGATGCAGAGGCGGCAACACTCACCTGGAGGTCGAGGGAACTGCCGTTAGCCGGTTGGACAATTGCAACCTGGGGGGCAGTTGTGTCCGGAATTGGATCGGGCGGCTGCTGCGTACTGTTTCCAGGGCCGTTATAGGCCCAGTTCATGTAAGCAACAACAAGCAGTCCCGGCGCGCCAACTGAAGTGTAACCGGAAGCCCGCTGATAACTGGCGTCAAAAAGGGAGGGCGCCCGGTCATTGAATCGCAGCCACAGGCCAATTAAGAGGTCGTTGCTGCCGTTGAGCGGAGTGCTGTTAACAAACTCGTTGATCTTCCCATCGGAGCGAACTATGTTTTTCTCAATTGTATTAGCAAAACGAAGGACGTCGGTTTCATTAAAAACGATACCGGCTCGATAGGCCATCATCACAAAATCACCGTCAACAGCCCCGTGGCGGAAGTCTTCATATTTTTTGTAGCCGCCGTAGGATGGTGTATTGACGCTGATCTGCTGATTGGTCGCCCAGCCGCTATAGCCCGGGCCCCACCAGTAGTACCATACATAACGGTCGCCTTCCAGAGTAAGGTTGTTCTTAAAGTGTTGGGCAATTTTGGTTACCCTGTCGAGGTATTTTGCTTCGCCGGTGACCTGGTAAATATTTAACATTGTGCGGGCCAGACCCAGGTTCTGATTGTGTGGGACACCCACCCCGTCACACCAGTAGGGAGAACCCTTCCTATAGATATAGTAACCACTCCCGTCGGACTCGCGCCATTCGTCGTCATGAACGCTGATAGCGTCTTTAGCGGCCTGGACGTATGTGTCGGCTTTGCTGTTGTAGGCGGAAAGCCTGGGATCGCTTTTTACAATCCGGGCAAACCAGGCGTAAGGGTAAGAAATATTGCCTGTATCAACAGCGACGTGGAAAAACTTGCCACCACGGATGAGCGGGTTGCTGTCGTTGGGTGGGTCGGTATGACGCCAGGCAGGCAGGCTCAGCCCGCGGTAATCGGTGACTTTTCGAACGCTGTCTCGCTGATTGAGCACGCTGTCGGCGTGATTTACAAACTTATCAAGGTAGTAGGTGTCCTGGTAGGTCTCATACATCAGCAAGTAGGACTGAAGTACGTATGCCTCGCGAAAGGCAAGCAAACCGTAGTCGTTGTTGGAGTTCTTGTTCCAGTCGCCGCCCCGGTTATCAAGCTGGTCGAAATAAGCCCTTAAGTCCCTGACTTCAGCAGCTTGTCCAATAGATGCGGGCATAAAAACCATGAAGGCAAAGCAGGCAACCAGGATCAATAGCCAAAACTGCAAGGTTCTTTTCGATTGAATCAAAGTTCATACCTCCGAAATACAGAATGTTTTTGTCAACTTCAGGATGATCAGACAGGCAACTATTAAGCTAGCCAAATAATCAATTAATTTACAAAACCCCCTTTAATTCGTATAGCAGTCAAAATTACTACAAATTTCGACAAGATTATACTAATCCCCTTTTTTTAAAAACCTGGTAAATATACACATAAAAAGAAACACCTGCTACAAATTGCAGCAGGTGTTGTTCTATATTTAAGAATTTCAAGGAAATTCAGGTTCTGGTGCTCCCGACTTTCTCCCAGTAGGCCGGGGCAGAGTTGAAGAGGGCTTTGACCAGGCCGGCCACGCTGGCGAAGTGAAACAGGCAAAAGTAAAGCGGGATGTAAAAGACTCTAGACTTCAACTGGTGTACCGCTCCAGTGAGTGCCAGGGAGTAAAATGCAATTTGCGCAATTAGAAGGATTTGATATCCAGGCCCGGCCAAATACAGGAAAATATTCAGGGCAAAGATCAAGGCTAGCGGGAGCGGCGCCAGGTACCGGAGGAGCCGGTGGGATATGAACTTCCAGGTAAAACTGAATTTGTTCTGAAAGGGGCTAAGCACGCCCGGTGTTTTCAGAATGCTGCCCCAGACCCTGGCCAGCATTCTGACTTTGCGCTTAAACTCATCGCCTGTCGTGGCGCCGGCCTTTTCATAGGCAATGGCTTCGTGTACGTAAACCGCCTTTTTCAACCTGGAGTTCAGGTAGCGGGGGAATTCAAAGTCATGGCTCTGATTATCATTAAAATTAAAGTAATCCTCTGCCCGAACGGCATAAATTGCCCCGTTTCCGGCAGTAGTGGCGCCGGTGGCTGATTCAAGCTTTCTCAAGAAGATCTCGTAACGCCAGTACAATCCCTCAGAAAAGCTGCTGGCTCCCTCTCCGGTATTAATATATTTTAGCCGGCCGCAGACGTATCCGACCAGGGGATCTGTGAAGGGGGCAATCAGCCTTTTTAGCGCATTGCTCTCCCAGAGTGAGTTGGCATCGGAAAAAACCAGAATTTTCCCCCCTGTCTGGAGAACTGCCTTGTTTTGGGCGCCGGTTTTCCCAATTCTACTACCTGTCCTCAGCAGGGTTATCCCTGAATCAGCGAAATCGCTAATGATTTCATCAGTCCGGTCATCTGAATGATCGGAGACTACGATGATTTCAAGCTTGTCTTTTGGATAATCAAGGGCCAGGCAGTTCTCAAGTTTCTTTCTAATTACTGCCTCTTCATTATGTGCGGTTATAATCAATGAAAGATCCTGTGTTATTTCAACGGTGGAAAGTGGTTTTCGAAAGATCACGGCGGATAAAAGCAGCAAGAGTGGATATCCCGCATAAATATAAAATAAGATAAGGGCAGAAAACCAGTAGAGAGCTTCTATTTTCAAGGTTATTTCCACCTCGAGAAAATTACTTGCTTTTTGACAATATCTTTTTTAATCTGTTTTGCGCTTGTAGAGTACGGCCACCCAGTGTGGTTTTCTTTGGCAGGGCAGGAGCTTGCGCAGGACCGAAAGCGTGCAGGAGATCAGTCCCCGCTTTAAAGGGCCTGTGCCGGTGTAGCCACACTGGGGGCAGACACAGTGGTCTGAAATATTCCAATGCCCCCCCAGGTTCTGGCGCAAAAGCGTATCCCACCGGTAAGGACGGACCGTAAGCCCGCCCATGTACCGGTGGTTGACATACTCAAAATAGGGCAGCAGGTTCTTTAACCGCTCCAGGTTAAAACTTTGCACGTGGCGGTAGCGGTGGTAAGTACAGCAGCAAAGGGGGCACCTAACAAACCTGTCGCGTAAAAATTCATCATTGGGTACAGAGATTAGGAGATACTTATGAGCGACTCGTTGCAGTTCAAGAAGCGCCCTTTCATAGACAGTACAGGGCAGGTGTTCAATAACCTCGGCGCACACAGCAAGGTCAAAGGACTGATCGGCTAGGGGCAACTGGTCAATGCCGCCCTGCAGTTTTTCCGTTTTTACGTGCCGGAGGGCTTCGCTGGATAGATCTATGCCCAAAATCTTTTCGTACTTGCCCAGCAACTGGTTGGTTAGAAGGCCATCCCCGCAGCCGACGTCAACAATACTCTTGACTCCTTCCGGAATCATCTTGACAGTTTCCACAATCCTGGACCACTCCAGGTCTGATGGGACCTGCCTCTGCCAGACACCGGACTGCTCATAATACTTCATATAGGTGTCGATGTCGCTCATCGGTTTACCCCGCTTTTAGATTTAGGTTCAAAGCTGATTACTTAGCGCCGGGTGTGGTGGACTCCCTGATTAACAAAGAGACGCTGATGTTGTCAAAGCAAACCGAGCCATTGCCGTTTGACAGCAGGAATAGTTTTGTGAAAACGGCATTTTGAGGGACAGTGAATGATTTTTTGGGGAAATAATCCCACTGAGTTCCGGGGCTGTAAATAATATCTAAACTTTCCTTCATGATCTTGTGGTTGCTGTCGTAAAAGATGATGCTCATCCTAGCCGGTGAGGCAGGCTCGGTACCCTGTCTTGCCTTGCAATAAATTTGATAGGTTTTACCCGGCTCAACCTGCATAAATTGGTAAAGACCCCAGGTATAACTCGCCCTCATACACTTGTTTCCGTTTTCTTCCTTCACAATAGTTCCTTCTTGCGGCGACCAGGCGTAATGTCCCATTTCAAAATCAGCGTTTTGGAGAATGGGTGAAGCCGTTTCGGACTTTTCTTTTTCCGGCTCCGCGTTTTGAGCTGCCCCGGGCAAGGTTTGCTGTTGCGCCGGGGAAGTTTGCGCCGGCTGCTCCTGGGCCGGCGGCTGTGTGACGGTCGGGCCGGTTTGCGCCGGCTCCCCTTGGGCCGGCGGCTGCGTGCCGGTCGGACCGGTGGATTGTGTTGAGCCGCAACCCGATAAGACACACAGCATCAACACCAGTAATGCACTGATAACAGCTGTTGCCCAGACCCACCTACCTTTTCCCAGCATTTTTCAATCATTACCTCCCTTGTATTTTTTTTAAACATATCGTTTAGAAATGATCAAAAGGTGCTTTAGATCATTTCTAATCTTGTGCATTATATGAGCGACTTTTTAAAACGGTTATTTCTAAATTTTTCATCAAAACTTTTAATTATTTTGTTTGCAGCATCCCTGTAAAGTATTCATTCATTTACCCGCCTGGCTTTCTTCAACCCTTTGAGCCGGTTCAAGCACCGGTTTGTTAGTTTGCACCGGCAGACTCGGCGTTGTTCGGATCCGGTTTTTTTGGGCCCAGTTCAAGTAGGCAACCACCAGCAGCCCGGGAGCTCCCACTGTGGACAAGTCAATAACCTGCTCACAAGTCCTATCGAAGAGGGATGGCGCCACTTTGTGGTAGCGCATCCACAGCCCAATTAAGAGGCTGGTATTTCCGCTGTCAGGACTGCTGCCACTGTTTGCAGGGGAACCGGATACAAATTCGTTGATTCCTCCATCTGTCCTGGTCAGGTTTTTTTCAATTGTTTTGGCAAAGCGGTAGATCTCAGCCTCTTCGGTAAAAACAATGCCGGCTTGATAGGCTAAAACAATAAAATCGGCGCTCACAGCTCCATGGCGGAAATCCTCGAATTTCTTGTATCCTCCGTAGGACGGGGTGTTGGCGCTGATCTGCTGGTCATCAGACCAGCCGTTATAGCCGTAACCCCACCAGTAGTTCCAGACATAACGGTCGGTATCCAGGGTAAGGTTGTTTTGAAAGTGCCGGGCGATCCTGATAACCCGGTCCAGGTACTTTGTTTCACCCGTTATCTGGTACATTTTCAAAAGTGTCCGACCCATCCCCAGGTTCTGGTTAAAAGGAACGCCAACTCCGTCACACCAGTACGGAGAATCTTTTCTAAAGATATAGTAGCCGCCGGCACCCGATTCCCTCCATTCATCGTCATGAACGGCGACTGCTTCCGCGGCGGCCCGGATATAGGTATCAGCCTTGAGGTCATAGTTATAAAGGCGGTTTTCGCATTTAATCAGTTGGGCAAACCAGGCGAAAGGATAAGCAATACTGGCGGTGTCTACAGCAACGTGATAATACCGCCCGCCCAGGATGAGCGGGTTGCTGTCGTCGGGCGGGTCAGTATGACGCCAGGCCGGCAGGCTCAGCCCACGGTAGTCAGTCACCTGGCGAACACTGTCCCGCTGCTTCAACACACTATCCGCGTGATCCACAAATTTATCAAGGTAGCCGGTATCCCGGTAGGTTTCGTACATTAATAAATAAGACTGTAGGACGTAAGCCTCCCGGAAAGCAAGATGTCCCAGTTCATTATTTGCATCCTTGTACCACTCCCCCCCTTTCTCGTCAAGCTGGTCGAAAAAAACTCTGAGATCCGTTGTTTCACAGGTCCCGTGTGTTTTTTGCCGGATTGAATCAAGCTCAGTTTCATTTGCAGCCTCAAGTGCCTTTGACGGTATAGCCGTGCTCAAGATGCCGGCTGTCAATAATACCGATAGAAAGATGCCCGTCCAGCGCCTGATCCGTTTTGAAAGGAAAAGCATAGATTTACCTCGCAGATAACAATGATTTATGCAGTATATGCTTTTCCTTTAAAAAAGGTTTAGGATTTCACCATTTCCGGTTCCATACATAAAATGGTTTGAGGGCGGGGTTATTTTGTTTTTGACTAACCAGGGGGGTCCATGGAAAGAAACTCGAAATATTTCAAAAGGTTGTTCGATCTCTGCCTGGCCCTGGTGGCCCTGGTGCTTTTATCCCCACTATTGGTTTTTATCGCTCTGGCCGTAGCTCTCAGCAGCGGCTTTCCCATCTTTTTTAGCCAATGGCGGGCCGGCAGGGAAGACAGGCGGTTTCGCATTTATAAATTCAGGACCATGACCCAGGCAAAATCCTCGCCTGGCAGTGTCTTCATCAAAGGTGAAGGCGACTCCCGGGTTACCGGGGTGGGCAGAGTGCTGCGAAGATTCAGCCTGGATGAACTGCCCCAGCTGTTTAATGTCGTCAAGGGCGAGATGAGCCTCGTGGGTCCGCGCCCTACACTGCCCTACCAGGTGGAGCGATATGATTGCCGCCAGCGGCAAAGGCTGTTGATGAAACCCGGGATGACCGGCTGGGCGCAGATAAATGGCCGCAATCTTTTGAGCTGGCGGGAAAAAATCGAGCTGGATCTTTGGTACATTGAGCATTATTCGTTTTTTTTAGACATTGAAATTCTCCTTAAAACACTGGGGGTAGTTTTGAGACGGGAGGGCCTTTATGCAGCCAATTTGGACGATATTTCGGCAACAGCAAAGGTGGTCATCGCCGGGGCAGGCGGCCACGGCAAAGTCGTGGCGGATGCACTACTACTATCCTATAACCCGGAGTCGTTCCTGGGATTCATCGATGACAACCCGGAGATCCGGAATCAAAAAGTCGACGATTTTCCAATCCTGGGTCCAATCACCAGCATTCTGGAGCTTTGCCGGAGGCACCCGGCGCTTCACGCTGTGGTGGCCGTCGGTGACAATTCAGCACGGGAAAAAGTCGTTGGAGAATTAAGCAAAAGCGGCGTTAAGTTTGCAAAAGTCATCCACCCCCGGGCAATTGTTGCCAGGAACGTAACCATCGGAGCAGGCACGATGGTGCTGGCAGGAGCGGTGATCAACAGCGGCGCAGTAATTGGCAGCCACGTTATTATTAATACCGCTTCGATCATTGAGCACGATTGTGTTGTAGAGGATTTTGCGCACATTTCGCCAGGAGCCAAACTTGGTGGAGGGGTCCGAATTGAGGAAGGCGCCCAGGTTGGGATCGGGGCGGCGGTTTTGCCTGGGAGAGCAGTCGGGTGCCGGGCCCTAATCGGTGCGGGCGCGGTAGTGGTCAAGGATATCCCTCCTGAGGTGGTGGCCAGAGGTGTACCGGCCCGGGTGGCTGGTAAAAGGTAGTGATTTGATATATATCTCGTTTAAAAAATAAGGGTGAGGGTCGGCTATGTGTGAAATAAGCGGCTGCAGGGTTCTGATTACCGGCGGGGCCGGATTTTTGGGATCCAGTGTTGCCCGTTTGCTGCATCAAAAAGGTGCTGTCGTTACGCTCCTGGATAACTGCAGGCCGGGTTGTGCAAGAAACATTGAAGATATCCGGGAACAGGTTCAATTAATCCGGGGGGACATTAATGACGAAGCTGTTGTTAAAAGAGCGGTAAGGGGTCAGGACGTGGTTGTTCACACCGCCTTTCCTGTGACGCAATGCGACCGCTCGCTGGAACGCCAATATGTTGGGGTGGGCACCGTGGGTCTTTATAATGTGCTGAAGGAAGCCCACGCCCAGAAAGCACTGCTGGTTTATGCCTCCTCGATCTCGGTCTACGGCAGGCAATTATATACGCCTATTGATGAGAAGCACCCGCTGGACCCGATCCTGATTTACGGAGCTACAAAGCTCGCGGGCGAGTATTACTGTAGAGTTATGGCCAGGGAATACGGCCTGAAGGTTGTCACACTCCGGTATTCCGACCTGTACGGACCCGGCCTGGGCCGGGACAATGCGCCTGTCATCTTTTTAAAAAGGGCAAGGGCCGGCCTTCCGCTGGTGGTGCGGGGGGGGGGGAAGCAAATTCGTTCTTATCTCTTTGTCTCCGATGCTTCTAAGGCAGTTTATCTGGCAATCAAAAACCGGGGCTCAATGGGGAAAGTCTTTAATCTTGGCAGTGACGAAACTATTACAATTATCGACCTTGCTCAAAAAGCTGTAGAAATGACCGGCTCTATTAGTGAAATTGTCTTTGAAGAAGGATGGGTGGATCAACGGCAGTACCGGATTGACTCCTCACTTGCAAAGTCAGTTTTGGGCTTTAAAGCGCTTGTTGACCTGGAAACGGGGCTAAAAAAGATTCTAGCCTGGCTGGAAGCCGAGGAGGAGGAAACATGACCATCGTAGCCATCCACCAACCCAATTTCCTCCCGTGGCCTGGTTATTTTCACAAGCTGTTGAGCTGCGATGTTTTCATTTTTTTGGATGACGTGCAGCTCCCCAGGGGTAAAAGCTTTGTGAAACGGGTATCCGTCAAGTCATCCTACGGGCCGCTCTGGCTGACAGTCCCGGTCAGGGGGAGGGGAAGCATCCAGACCATAAAAAATGCTGTTATAGCTGATGCCGGGAGCTGGAGAAAAAAGCACCTTAAAACGCTGGAATCATGTTATTTAAAGGCGCCTTTTTTTAAGGAGCACTTTCCGGCAATCCAGCAAATTTATGATCTGGACTACACATCTTTATCCGATTTTAACATCAGTCTGATTACGAACCTGGCGGGCAATCTTTCCTCTCCAGCCTACCTGGTCAGGTCATCTAGTTTGAAAATTCAATATGACGGATCCCTGGACCACCTCGTCCAACTGGTTAAGCATGTGGGCGGCACCAGGTACCTGACCGGCAGAGGAAAGGGCTCCATGCGCCACCTCAACCAGGCTGCTTTTGCCCGGGAAGGGATCGAGGTTGTTTTCCAGACCTTTGTTCACCCCGAATACCCTCAGCTATGGGGGGAGTTCATCCCTAACCTGTCAATGGTGGACATGATTTTTAATTGCGGCAGGCAAGCTCAAAAAATACTCCTTTCTTCTAAGGCTTAAAATAAAGCCACAAAAACCTCCTTACCATACTTATAACTTAAATGATTTAATTGACTTTTCAGCTATTATCTGTTAGTGTTTAGGGAACGTTAGTTCGTCTATTTGTTTTTGAAAGTTGAGCAAGGGAGTATTCGCACAGCTTAGCAGATATATACTATACCAGCCAAAACATGCTGCAAGGGGGAGTTAGCGTGATTAAACTGGTTATTGATCCGGGACACGGTGGGAGGGATCCCGGAGCCGTCGGCAATGGCCTCCAGGAAAAAGACTTGAATCTGGAAATCAGCAAGATCCTGGCGGAAAAACTATCGGTTTACGATGCAGCTGTAACCCTTACCAGGAACAGCGATATCGACCTGGAGCTAGCTGAACGTTGTCTAATGGCAAATGACCTGGCAGCGGATTATTTTTGTTCGATTCATGTCAATGCCGGTGGAGGAACAGGCTTTGAGAGTTATACTTATACCGGAGCAAAGACAAAAACAGAGAGTTTAAGAAGCACACTCCACGGTCGAGTTGCCGATTATATGGAAGAGGCTGGATTCGTGAACCGGGGCAAAAAGCAGGCAAATTTCTATGTCCTTCGCGAAACTGAAATGCCTGCCGTTTTGCTGGAGAACCTTTTTATCGACAACAAAATAGATGCCTCAAGTCTCAACAGTACCACGTTTCTTGACGGCCTGGCCGGCGCAATTGCCGGCGGACTGACAACCGCCCTGGAAATCCCGCTAAAAACCAGCTTGCCGGAAAAACCGGTTCCTGATCCGGTGCTTCCCAACGAGAAACCCTGGGATCCGGCCGGTGAGATTGCAAAGCTAAAGGCCGACGGGATCATTAACAGTGACCACGAGCCGGGGGACCCTGTAACATGGGGTGAAATGGCAACCGTTCTGAACAGGTTGAGAGGTAAATAAAAACGGAAGTGAGCTCAGGAAGAGTCCCGAGAAACCTGCCCGATAAAAATCCGGTAAAGGCTGTTCACTAAACATAGCCTTTACCGGTTAAATATTTTATAACAAGCCCGCAAAAAAACGGACTCGTATAACCTATATAATGTGAAGCTAAAAACTTACCCAAAACGCCCGGTAATGTAGTCCTCTGTCCGCCGGTCCACCGGCCTGGTAAAGATGATTTCTGTTTCTCCGGATTCAACCAGCTCACCATTTAAGAAAAATGCAGTCGTGTCCGATACCCTGGCAGCTTGCTGCATATTGTGCGTGACGATAACGATGGTATAATCTTTTTTCAGTTCCCGGATTAGCTCTTCGATTTTCATGGTGGCAAGGGGGTCAAGGGCGGAAGAGGGTTCGTCCATCAGCAGTACGTCAGGCTGGACTGCCAGCAGGCGGGCTATACAAACCCGCTGCTGCTGACCGCCGGAAAGGCCGAGGGCGGATTTGCCGAGGCGGTCCCGGACTTCTTCCCACAGGGCCGCGCCACGCAAGCTTTTTTCAACAATTTCAGCCAGCTTGTGCTTGTCTCTTTCTCCATGAATACGCGGGCCATAGGCAATGTTATCATATACAGACATGGGAAAGGGGTTTGGTCTCTGGAAAACCATTCCTACCCTTTTACGCAGGTTAACCACATCAACATCGGGCAGATATAGATCACGGCCGTCCAACAGGACGGTTCCATCAATCCTTACTCCTTCAATCAGGTCGTTCATGCGGTTTAAAGTCCGCAGAAAAGTTGATTTTCCGCAGCCGGAAGGCCCGATTAGCGCTGTTACACCGTTCTCACTTACGTCGATTTGAATATCCTTGAGTGCGTGAAAGTCGTGATAGTGAAGATTTAATTGATTGACAGAAATTTTATGCTCCGGCAAAAGACGACCTCCCAAATCGGAATGCTGATTGGGGTGAATAATTTGATCTTAATGCAATATTAGCACGGTCCCGTTAGATTCTTGTTATGAGCATGTTAATATTAAATTAAGAAAACAATAAAGAAAAGCAAGGGGCGTCTGCCGTCTTGCTTTTCTCCCCTTAAACAGAGGATCTTCAGGTAATGACTTTTCTGGATTTGATTCGAACCTGGAGTTTAGACTACGATGCCGTCATCCGGCGGTAGATTCTTCTGCCCAGCCAGCGAGCCGATAGATTGAAACCGAGAACCAGCAGGATCAGCACTGCGGCAGAACCGTCCGCCACCCTTCTCAAGTCGGGTATGAGCCCCTCCGTGTTGACCTTCCAGATATGCACGGCCAGCGTTTCGGCGGGGCGGAAAGGATTCAGGGGTGAAGCAGGGTGGAAGATGTTCCACTGGCTGAAGTCCAGGGCCGGGCTGGACATACCGGCTGTAAAGAGCAGTGCTGCGGCTTCACCAAATACCCTGCCTGATGTGATGATGGCACCGCTGATCAGCCCGGGAAAGGCGCAGGGTAGGACTACTTTGATAATTGTCTGCCAGCGGTTGGCGCCCAGGGCCAGGCTGGCTTCACGCAGGCTGGCCGGCACACCGTTGACAGACTCTTCCGTAATCCGGACCATTAAAGGAAGGTTTATCACAGTCAGGGCGAGGGCGCCTGATATGAGTGAGTAACCCCAGCCAGTCATGTTTACAAAAACGAGCAGGCCAAAAAGACCGACCACAATTGAGGGTAGTGAATTAAGCGTTTCAATCGAAAGCCGGATTGCGTCGGTCAGCTTGTTGGCGCGGGCATATTCGGCCAGGTAAACGCCGCCCAGGAGCCCAATGGGTACCGTAAAGGCCATGGACAGCACGAGGAGGTAAAAAGAGTTGAAAATCTGCGGGCCAATACCTCCACCGGCCCGAATTACCTGAGGTGGTTTGGTTAAAAAATCCCAACTAATGGATTTTCCCCCGTGGTAAAGGATATAAGCAATCATAGAACCCAAAATCACAATAACAATTAGGGCGCAGAACCAAAAGAACACAGTTGCGATCCTGTCAGCAAGGCGGGCATTCACGGGGTAATCCCTCCTTTGCGCACGACCAGGCGCACAATCAGGATAAAGAAACAGGACATCAGCAGCAGCAGTAAACCCATAGACCAGAGGGCGTTGTTCCAAAGGGACCCGGAAAGGGTATTTCCCATATCCATCGTGATGGCGCTGGTCAGGGTAATTACTGGATCCAGGATGGAGGTGGGTATTTTTCGCGTGTTCCCGATAACCATTTGGACGGCCAGCGCTTCACCGAAAGCCCGGGCCAGTCCCAGTACGATACCCGTGATCAAGCCTGAGCGGGCAGCCGGGATCAGGACCAGGCGGATGGCCTGCCAGCGGGTGGAGCCCAGGGCGTAAGCCGCCTCTTTCCACTCACGGGGCAGGGCTCTTAAGGTATCGGTGGATATACTGACAATGGTTGGGAGGATCATCACCGAGAGAACCAGAATGCCGGCCAGGACACTGAACCCCAGCCCTCCGATGTAGTTGCGGATAAAAGGAACAAGCAGGCTCAAACCTATATATCCGTAAACCACCGAAGGGATGCCTGCCAGGATCTCAATGGCCGGCTGTAAGATCCTTTGTCCCCAATACGGAGCGATCTCTTGAATAAAAACAGCACAGGCCACGCTGAGTGGCGCGCTTAAGAGTACGGCCAGCATAGAAACAATGACCGAGCCAAGAATGAAGGCCAGCACCCCGACCTGCGGGCCACCCTCCTCCAGGGGCCGGTCAGGCAACCATTTAGTGGAAAATAAAAAATCAAAAACGCTCACGCCGCTGCTGCTGAAAGTAGAAATCCCTTTTACAGCAATAAAAAAAACAATTGTCACGGTAGTTATGATCGCAACAGCCACTGCCCCAGTGGTGAGCATTTTACCCAACAGTTCGCTTCGGCCCAGGTTAAATAACTGATAAGTCAAGTTTTTTTTCACGTTACCACCCCTGAGAGTTAAGGAGCAGGCCGGTTTTCCGACCCGCTCCATCCATTTAAAGCTATTTATTCTTCAAGTTGCCGCCTGCGTCCCGGGTAATTTTCATTTCGGTTTCCGGAATATAGCCGAGCTCGGGCACAATGGTCTTCTGAACATCATCGGTCATCAGGTAGTTCAAAAAGGCTTCTACCGCGCCGCTGGGATTACCCCTGGTATAGCTGTGCATGTACGCCCATACCGGGTACTTGCCGGTTACAATATTTTCCTTTGTGGGCTCTACGCCATCAATGCCGACGACTTTGACACTGCCGTCAAGGTAGGACAGGGCCAGGTAGCCGATAGCGCCGGGGGTATCCTTAATAATCTTACGAACGGTACCGGAAGAATCTTCTTCAATACCGGCTGCTTCTTCCGCGCCGCCAAGGGCGCATTTCTTAAAGGTTGCCCTGGTGCCCGAAGCCTTGGGCCGGTTTACCAGCACGATTTTTTGGTCAGGACCACCTGCGTCTTTCCAGTTAGTCGTCTTGCCGGTGAAAATGTCCACTAACTGCTGCGTGGTAAGGTTTTCGATATTAATGGATGGATTTACGACAGCGGTCATACCGACGACACAGACCTGCTTGTCAACCAACTGGGATGCATCAATACCGCTTTTTTCAGTGGCAAAAATATCGGAATTACCGATATCAGCCGCACCCTGCGAAACCTGGGTAAGACCGGTGCCGCTGCCGCCGCCTTGAACCACGATTTTGACGTCTTTATGTTTGTTCATGAATTGGGACTTAAGGGCTTATTTCGACCAGCTTGATAACCGGGGCGGCGACT
>ENA-UOOH01000160-UOOH01000160.1-fermentation-metagenome-genome-assembly--contig:-NODE-160-length-80589-cov-5.577632_pt1 | contig 80589 bp, 68 predicted proteins | sample MGYA00245778_ERZ724025 | MGnify/ENA primary metagenome ERZ724025 (study PRJEB28704, sample SAMN03018313) | fermentation metagenome | biome: anthropogenic terrestrial biome; feature: soil; material... | reverse complement strand
GCTCCACCGCACTGCTTAAAGCTTTGCCGCACGGGGCCAAGACAGGGATACCTGCTCTGCCACTTCTCAGGTACCAACCCAGGGATGCCAGCCCTGCCATCGCCTTCCTGTGCTGGGCTGTTATCCCTGCTGCGGCCGCGCTGTTTTTGGCTTTGAAACTACGGGCTGGGATGCCTTCTTTTTCTTTCTAAAAGTTTGGGCATCTCTTATATTTTTCGTATTTATTTGATTTAGTTATATAAATTTTATAATTTAGTAGGTTCAAATCATCCTAAATTTAATATCCTATGAGAAAAATTACATTGGTTATTGCCGCTCTTTCAATTATACTGACCTCCTGCGACCAACAGGTAGCTAAAGAAGAAACACAGGTAAAAGACACGACCATGGTGGCTGCCCGTGATGGAGTATTTTACCATATCTCCAGTGGTATGGATAATCCACACAAGGTAGTAATGGCACTGAAAATGGCTAATTTGATGGCCGAAGATAAAGATGTGCTGGTTTATTTCGACATCAAAGGCATTGAGGTAGTGTTGAATGATGCCGAAGACATTAGTTATCCCACCTTTCCTACGGCAAGTGAATCGCTGGAAAAGTTGCTTGACAGGGGCATCGCCGTTTATGCCTGTCCTTCCTGTCTGGAAGCTGCCGGTAAATCGGAAGCTGATCTACGCCCGGGTATAAAGTCAGCCAACAAAGAAGCCTTCTTCAGTTTCACCCAAGGCCGCATTATTACGCTTGATTATTAAAATTCAACTATAACATCAAGTTATGAAAAGAGGGTATCTACTTTTGCTCTTTACAGGAGTCCTATTCATGCTTTCAGCACGGGCTCAGCAAACTTCCAGAGAAACAGGACAGGAAGAAGTTTATTTCAGATTCATATCAAAGTCTAATGATTTGCGTGCTTTGGGTCCGAATATTTCTATTGATAAGCTAATTGGAGATACTGTATGGGCTTATGCCATAAAGAAAAATTACCAGGAGTTCCAGTTAAAAGGATTTAAAACCTTCCTTCTTCCACATCCGGGTGATGGACCTGGTGTGGTTATGAGGGATCAAATAAACCGTATAAAAGGCAGCCGTACCACCTGGAACTTTTACCCCACCTATGAAGCATATGTGGAGTTAATGGAAGGGTTTGCAACTGATTACCCAGATTTATGCCAGCTCATTACCATAGGAATGTTGCCAAGTGGAAGAAAACTGCTGGCTGTAAAAATTTCGGATAATGTGACCGTTGATGAAGCTGAACCCGAATTTTTATATACCTCATCCATGCATGGAGATGAAACTACCGGCTATATATTGATGCTGCACCTTATTGAATATCTGCTTGAAGGTTATTTCAGTGATCCCGAAATAATGGATATAGTGAATGGAATGGAAATTTTTATCAATCCATTGGCTAACCCGGATGGCACTTATCGGGGAGGAAACACCACGGTAAGTGGTGCGAGGCGGTATAATGCAAACAATGTAGATCTCAACCGCAATTATCCCAATTTTATTGATGGCCCCCACCCCGATGGACAGCCATGGCAGGCCGAAACTCTGGCTTTTATGGATTTTGCGTCAGCACATCATTTCGTGGTTTCTGCCAATTTCCATGGAGGAATCGAAGTGGTAAACTATCCCTGGGATCCCTGGGCACCACTACATGCCGATGATGCCTGGTGGAAATTTGTGTGCCGCCAATATGCCGATACCGCACATATCCACAGTCCTGCCGGATATATGGATGCACTAAATAATGGCATTACAAATGGTTACGCCTGGTATGAGGCCAACGGTACACGGCAGGATTATATGAATTACGATCATTTCTGCCGGGAAGTAACCATCGAACTTTCCAACATTAAACTGCTGCCGGCCAGTGAGCTTGAAGCGCATTGGAACTATAACATCCGTTCATTTCTTAACCTGATGAAACAGGCTACTCTGGGTTTTCAGGGTACGGTGACCGCACAGGATAATAATCAGCCTCTTGCTGCCACCATTGTATTGCTTGATCACGACCAGTACCACTCCGAAGTAAAATGCACAACTCTGGGCGATTACTACCGTCCCGTAAAGGCGGGCACTTATACACTCAGTATTTCTGCACCCTGTTATCAAACTATGATAATCCCAGAGGTTACCATTACTGATGGTCAGACATTGGTCATTGATGTGCAGCTTGACCCTGGACTGGATGTAATCACGGCTCCTGTAACCGAAATTTCTCCCACTACAGCTATGAGCGGAGGTAGCCTGCCTTGCGCGACTGAAGGGATTACGGCAAAAGGCATTTGCTGGAGCACGCAACCGCAGCCCGATCTTTCTGAACTACACCAATGAGGGCCCGGGAAATACAGGTTTTGTCAGCGAGCTTACCGGACTATCACCAGCAACCACTTACTATATTAGAGCCTATGCCATTAAAAGCAATCAAACTACTTACGGAGATGAGCTTTCTTTCACTACCCTTTGCGGGGCGGTGAGCACTTTCCCATGGACAGAAGATTTTGAACATTCGGGCAATGCACCCACATGCTTCACTCAGGAATATGTAGGAACTTCTTCCCTTAGCTGGCAATATCTGATGGGAAATGGTAGTAATCATCCGGGAACAGCACATTCAGGCAGTTACAATGCATGTCTGAAGGATGCAACTGCGGCATCAACAAAAACCCTGCTTATTTCTCCACCGCTTAATACTACATTGTTGTCAGATCCGGCACTTAAATTCTGGCTCACGCAACAATACTGGTCAGGGGATCAGGATGAACTCCGGGTTTTTTATAAAACCGGCATTAGCCATCCCTGGATATTGCTTGCTGAATACTCCGGTAACATTGCCTCCTGGACGTCAGAGCAAATATCTTTACCCGAATCTTCCCCAAACCTTTTCATTGGATTTGAGGGTAATGCCCGTTACGGATACGGTGTTTGCATAGATGATATAGAAGTAAGCGGTTCGCCATTACACACATTAAATCTAACTGTATTTCTTGAAGGACTCTTTAATGGCAGCGGATTAAACAAAGCATCAAATGGTTCAGGTTCAGCCTTTGAAGGTGACACCGCCGATAGGATAAATATAGAATTCAGGGAAAGCTTTGCTCCTTTTAATATTTATGGTGATGCCATTGTTACCTACTTATCTCAGGCAGGCGAAACAACTCTATCCCTGCCCTCCGAACTCGTTGGCCCCTATTATATTGTTGTAAAACACCGCAATAGCCTTGAGACCTGGAGCAGTGAACCAGTAATTTTTGGAGGATCTAATATCGATTATGATTTTACCAGTTATGCCGGCAATGCATTCGGGAACAACCTGAAATATTTATCAGGGAAATACGTTATTTTTGGTGGTGATGTTAACCAGGATGGCATAATAGATACAGAGGATATGTCACCCGTAGACAATGCAGCAGCAGATTTTCAAAGTGGATACCTGGTAACTGATGTAAATGGAGACGGAGTAGTCGACACCGCAGATCTCTCTTTGATTGAAAACAACTCCGCCTTATTTATCGGCACATTGCGACCTTAAGGTCGTCATCACTTAGAGCTATTCTATGATAAATACCTTTAAAATCAGTTCAGTGTCATTAAATGCTGCCGTCATGGTTTCACCGGCCAGACCACCAATAAGTGGCGCGAATGCGGGTGCATTCATGCGGGAGAGATAGGTTTTACCATTCTGCTTTTGATATACTGATATCCGGCAGGGCAACATTGGAGAAACCAGACGGTATTGGTCGGCACTTAATATTTTATAGGCATGAGCAGCATTGCACACCTCAAGCACTTTTACCGGTAAAACCTCTTTCCCGTTTTTGGCCATGGTTTCCTGCAGATTCAGGGTAGAGGTTACCTTCCATCCGGCTTCAGCAATAGCGGCGTTAAGTTTTTCAACGGTTTCATCAAAACCATAACGGCTTTCATTTTCAAGCATAACAACAGGTTGTTTCATGGTGTGGGTCTGGGCGTTTAAGGTGTAACTCGTCACTAAAAGGACAAGCATCAGCATAGTTTTTTGTTTCATGGTTATGTTATTGGATCAGGCGCTTGCATTCACCTGTTTCATTAAAAAATCTTTGGGTTTTATTCCAACAAAGCGGTTTATTTCCTTCCCATTTTTGAACAGAATAAGTGTAGGAATACCTTTGATGGAGAATTGTTGTGATACGGATGGAAAATGATCCACATTAAGCTTGGCTACCCGCGCTTTAAAGTCCTTATTTTCGGCCAACTCATTAAGTGCAGGTCCCATCACCTTACAAGGCATGCACCATTCGGCCCAGAAATCGACCATAACCAGGCCCTTGTTTAGTTCCTGTTTAAAATTTTTATCGGTCAGGGTCACTATTTGACTGCTTTCGGGAACTGCCCCCATCTTTTTCATGCGTTGCCACGAATAAACCATGTAAATGGCAAAAGTGAGAATCAGAGCAATTACTGCTATCAGGATGTAAGACATATTACAGAGCTAAAGCGGATGAATGATGTTTTGATTTCAACTGATGGAGATAGTTGGAAGCAGCAAGTGCTGCAACGGTACCGTCGCCTACTGCTGTAGTTACCTGCCGGTAGCGTTTGGCTATTGAGTCTCCTGCAGCATATACTCCCGGCACCGAAGTAGCCATATCGGGGGCAACCACAATCTCATTCCATTGATTCAAATCTACCATTCCCTGCAGAAATTCAGTGTTGGGCACATACCCGATAAAAATAAACACTCCGTCTGTTTTAAAGTTCCCGGTAATTCCGGTATTCAGGTTTTTGATGTCAACACTCTCCAGTTTGTTTTCGCCATAAAAAGCGGTAATGGTTGATTCCATTACAAAATGAATTTTGGGATTGGCTTTTGCTTCTTCCACGGCATAATCAAAGGCCTGGAAATGATCAAACTGATGTACAATGGTAACTTTGGAAGCATATTTGGTCAGCGAAACGGCTTCTTCAAGCGCAGAATTGCCTCCACCAACCACTACAATTTCCTTATCGGTGAAAAAATCACCATCGCAGGTGGCGCAATAAGAAATTCCACTGCCTTTAAATTTTGATTCTCCGGTTACATTCAGTGTACGTGACCGGCCTCCGGGGGTAAGTATAATGGTGTTGGCGGTGTAGGTGTTCCCGTCAGACAGTGTCATTTGCTTTACCTCTCCTTCCATATTTAAATCCAAAATATGGGTATTGCTTTTAATATCACAGCCAAATTTCTTGGCCTGTTGCTTCATTATGTTGGACAACTGATATCCCGATATACTTTCCACCCCCGGATAATTCGCAATTTCATGAGTAAGAATCATTTGTCCCCCGGGCATACCATCACTTACAAGAAGCGTTCTTACCCTGGCACGGGATAAATATATGCCGGCAGTTAATCCGGCTGGGCCACCACCGATAACGATGGCATCGTAATGCATTGAAGTGTTCATGATTTATTTATTCCAGTAAAAAAATTAAAGCTAACTCAAAAGCTGGAAGTGTTTCTTCCAACTTCTGAGAGTACTTAATTCGAAATTTTAATTAACCGTTACCGGCTCAAATTCCTTATCGAGGATACTACGTACCTGGCTGGCACTCTGAATGCTCGAAGTGGCTTTAACCAGTTTGCCATTTTTATAGTACATGGTAAATGGAATGCCCATAAAGCCGCGTACTTCAGGCGCATTACGTATAACATGTGCTTCAGGGTTATCAAATTCCATATCAGCAAATTTTACGTGTTTGTATTCATCCTCCAGGTCTTCCATAATTCCATAAACCGGAATACACATGGGACCCATCCGTCCACAGCAAATCATAACGTTCTCATTTTCATTGATGAGCATTTGATGCTCGGCTGCGGTCATTACATGGTGAAGATTGGTGTAAAGCATGATTTTTAGTTTTAAATTTGTTTTATTATTGATTCAATTCAAAAAAACCGGAAAAATATTCCGTATTAATTTAGATGGCTTCAGTCAAAGATGTTTCAGCAGTTTCTTATCCAGAATAGAAATTTCGTGGGTAATCGTCATCATCTTTCTGTACATGTGTGATACACCACAATAGCGTTCCTGGGAAAGGTCAACTGCTTTGTTGAGTTTCTCAATTTCAAGGTTAGTTCCTGCAAATTCATAAACTATGTGCATGGATTGATAATGCTTGGGATGCTCTTCGGTCATATCCGCTTCAATGCGTATATTGAAATATTCCGGATACACGCGCATCTTTTTTAAGATGGAAATAACATCCATACCGGTGCATCCGGCCAGTCCGGCAAGCAACAATTCTTTGGGACGTGGGCCACCATCCTGACCGCCAACTTCGGCATTGGCATCCATAATCAGGTGATGTCCGTTCACCACGGCATCAAACTGCATATTTCCATTCCATTGAGTATTTACGTTGTGTTTCATAGTCCTTTATTTTGATGCTGCAAAATTACTCCAGCCTTTCTTACCAGCAAAGTCTTTTGACGGCGACGTACACAACCTCAGGATTGAGGTTGCTCAACTTTTTTGTTGAGATAGAACGAGTCAACTTCATTTAACCGGTAAAGTGTGTTAGCGATGGTCGGGATTTTTTTCCTGATATAACCAACTTTGTTAATGTTATGTTAAACCGCAACAAAAATTTGCTTGTACATACAACAATATTATATTTTTGTATCCACATGAAAGAAAAAACTTCACCTTATTGCCATTGCCTTTACTATTCAGCCAATGCACTTTCGCGACTGATTACAAAAATATCAGACGAGGAGTTTGCTGCTACAGGTTTGACATCATCTTCAGCATTTATAATGATGACGGTGAATAATCATCCGGGCATATCGCCTAAAGAAATCAGCGAAATAATGTTGTTGACTCCTTCAACAGTTACGCGTTTGCTCGATAAGCTTGCGCATTCGGGGTTGCTTACACGCGAACAGAAAGGGAAAAATATTTTCATCTCTCCTACTCCTTCCGGAAGGGAACTGCATCAGAAAATCAAAGATTCCTGGAAACGCCTGTATGAAAGATATACCAGCGTAATTGGAGAAGATCAGGCCAGAAAACTTACTGCTTTACTCACTGAAGCCTATGCTAAACTAAGCTAATTGTGAACAAAAGCAATATTGAGTCCGGTCTAAAAAGGTATAAAATAAAAAAATGCCATTAAAACACGAAGACACCAGGTTGCACAAGGCTTTGTATATTAGTGATTAAAACTTGTTGAAGCTTTTTTTCTTTGTGCCTTAGTGGCAAAAAGGGAATTTTAAACTAAGCTCAACATTTGAAAAAAATTAAGTCAGCATGTTGTATGTACAAGCAAGTATCTGAAATAAGGGTTTATTAAGACCAGATTTAATCAGATGCTGCCGTCGGAACAAGCCGAACAAAGACGCTAAATTGAAGTAGGCGACCAAAAAAACCAAAAACCATGAAAATAACCATTTTAGGAACCGGCACAGTAGGTCAGACTGTTGCGGCCAAACTTCGCCAACTTGGATATGAAGTAAATCTCGGTACGCGCAATCCAGAAGAAACCTCTGCCCGAACTGAAAACAATCCAATGACCGGCCAGTCGTTTGTTGAATGGCACAAGCAATATCCAGAGGTTAAACTGAAGAAAAATGCGGATGCAGTTAAAGGAGCCGATCTCATTGTAAATGCTACCCAGGGAGGCGCATCCATATCTGTGCTCAGTGCAATAGGAAATTATCAGCTCCGTGGCAAAGTACTGCTCGACCTTGCCAATCCACTGGATTTTTCCAAAGGTATGCCACCCACGCTTTCGGTATGCAATACCCATTCTCTGGCAGAGCAAATCCAGGAAAAGTTTCCTGATTTGAAGGTAGTCAAAGCGCTCAACACCATGAGTGCTTCTATCATGGTGAATCCATCGTCCATCAATGGAGTACACACCGTTTTTGTTAGTGGCAATGATGCCGAAGCCAAGAAATCAGTCATTGATTTGCTCAAATCAATGGGTTGGGATAAAAAGGACATCATAGATCTGGGTGATATCTCCACTGCCAGAGGAACAGAAATGCTATTGCCGGTCTGGCTAAGGTTATGGGGTACTTTGGGGCATGTAAATTTCAATTTTCACATCCAGCGGAACTGATGCATACCTCCGCTTTATCCTTTTCAGGGGATGAAGCCGCAGTGCTTTGGCTGCGAGTCATCCCCTTTTCTTGTAAATTACCTGAATCAGGGTGCTCAAATATTTGTACTTTTGCAGGCCGTCTGTTGTCTTTATACCCTATGGGTATCGGTTTAAATCATTCAAAACTATGAAAATTGCACTTATTGGTGCCACCGGCCTGGTGGGCAGAATGATCACAACAGTGCTTGAAGAAAGCAAATACATACCTATTACGGCTATTTCGGAATTTATTCCTGTAGCCTCCGCAAAATCGGTAGGCAGCGATATTCATTTCCATAACCGTAACTATAAAATAAAATCCATGGCAGAGGCACTGTCTCTGAATCCTGATGTGGCATTATTTTCAGCAGGTTCAGAGGTATCCAGGGAATTCGCTCCTGCTTTTGCTGCCCAGGGTTGTTTTGTAATTGACAACTCTTCTGCGTGGCGCAATGATGAGGAAGTTCCCCTGGTGGTGCCGGAAGTGAATGCCCACACCATAACGGGGGAGCAGAGGATAATAGCCAACCCCAACTGTTCAACCATTCAACTTGTAGCAGTAATTGCGCCTCTTCATCGAAAATATCACATCAGGCGTTTAGTGATTTCCACCTATCAGAGCGTTACAGGTACCGGCGCCAAAGCAGTGCAGCAGCTTGAAAATGAGAGGCGGGGCATTAAAGGAAGCCGGGTTTACCCCCATCCTATCGACCTGAATCTTTTTCCCCATGGCGGCACTTTTCTACCTAATGGCTACACCACAGAAGAGATGAAGCTGGTAAATGAAACCCGAAAAATAATGCAAAGCCCCCAACTGCATATTACCGCCACGGTGGTGCGTGTTCCGGTTACCGGTGGTCATTCCGAAGCGGTAAACATCCAGTTTGACCAGCCTTTTGAAATGGATGAACTGCTCAAAACCATTGAATCATCCACCGGGGTGGTATTACAGGATGATATTGACCGTGCCGTTTACCCCATGCCCCAACTGGCTCAGGGCAGGGATGAAATATTTGTGGGCAGGGTGCGCCGGGACGACACCCTTGAGTTTGGTATAAATTTGTGGATAGTTGCCGATAATCTGCGTAAAGGTGCCGCTACCAATGCAGTTCAGATTGCAGCAATTCTCCTGAACAATGAACTGCTTAAAGCCTGACTTGCGTGAATATTATTGCCGGCATCACAGCTCCAGTTGACCTTAACCGCCCCGTTATCACTATTGGAACGTTTGACGGGCTCCATCTGGGACATCAGTCCATATTTGATACCATGAAGCAGCATGCTATGGAGCAGGATGCCGAAACCGCAGTAATTACCTTTAACCCCCACCCCCGCCTGGTATTGGGCCATCAGGTTTATCTGCTGAACACACAGATGGAAAAAAGAGCCTTGCTTGCTGAATCGGGGATACACCATATGATAGAAATCCCTTTTACCCGTGAGTTTGCGCGGCATACAGCCAATGAATTTATCGAAATGATTGCCCGAAATATAAAACCCAGACTTGTCGTCATTGGGTTCGACCATGGCTTCGGACAAGGCCGGTCAGGAAATATAAGTCATTTTTACCACAATGCACAAAAATTTGACTTCGCCATTAAGCATGTTGACGAATTGGTGGTAGATGGTCAAAAAGTAAGCTCATCGGCAATCCGGTGGTTATTACAGGAGGGCCAGGCACAGCAGGCAAGCCGCTTGTTGGGCCGGCGCTACGAGATTACCGGTCAGGTGGTGCGTGGCAATCAAATTGGCCGTCTTATCGGATATCCCACTGCAAACCTGTATATTGACGACCCCAACAAACTGATTCCGGCCATGGGGGTTTATGCCTCTAAAGTTTATTTTAAAAACCGCATATTTAATGGCATGACCAACATTGGTATGCGCCCCACCATCAATGCATACAAGTTGACCATTGAGACCAATATTTTTGATTTCGATGAGGATATCTATTATGAAAGTTTGACCATTCAACTGGTAAAACGTATTCGAAATGAGAAAAAATTTGGCAACCTGGATTTGCTGAAAACCCAGCTAAAGCATGATAGTATAGAGGCAGCCGGCATTTTAAGCTCCACTGATTAACCGGCTCATCAATGTCCGAAGCTATAATAAGTATCTTTTCGCAGAAACTCTGTTTGTTATCTTTTAACTACTCTTATTCCAATATCTATCAATCCGGGAATTCCGGTTCGGGGGAAAATGTTTTCCACTTCAATGGTATATTTTCCGGGCTCAGTAAAATAGAAACCCGGCCATAGCTTTTCTTCCACATCCCACAAATCACCGGCCCCGCTGCCTGTAAAATCACCATTTTCATCTTTTATCCGTATTTCTTTTTCCATGATACGCTCCTCGCCTGAAGGAGTAGTAAGTATAAAATTTACCGGCAGATTGTCATAAGGATACTGGGTAATGTGTCTAACCATAAATATGATATCCGCCTCCATTCCTGCCTGCTCAATTGGTATGTCGAAACGCACCTTATCAAATCTGGACCAGGTATAATTGTTAAATTTGTTGTACCGTTCATATACTTTGTTTGGTTGGCAACTCAGCATCAAAGACGCAAGTAATAAAACAAACCCGCTTATTTTTCTCATGACTATATAATTCAATTGGATACAAAAGTAATCATTGAGACCATTCTGTTTGTATATTTGTAAAATGATTTTATTGAACTGTTGAACGATTATGGCGAAAGGTAAGAAGTTTTATGTAGTTTGGAATGGTCGAAAACCGGGTATTTTCGAAACCTGGGCGGAATGTGAAGCACAGGTAAAGGGTTTTGAAGCAGCCAGGTTCAAAGGTTATGAATCAGAAAAGGAGGCCATAGAAGCCTTCAGCGTTGGTCCTCCAAAATTTAAAAAAAACAGCATAAAAAACCATCAGGCTGCTTTACCCGATCATATACCCATAAGGCAAAGTATAGCGGTAGATGCTGCATGCAGCGGCAATCCGGGTGTGTTGGAATATCAGGGAGTGGAAACCTCTACCGGTAAACGGCTTTTTCATGTGGGGCCCTTCCCTCAGGGTACGGTAAACATTGGAGAATTTTTAGCTATTGTGCATGGCCTTGGCTTTCTTAAACAAAAAAATCTCAATCTGCCTGTTTATAGTGATTCAAAAACAGCCATTAAGTGGGTGCGCGATAAAAAAGCGAACACCAAACTGGTTCCCAATGCTAAAAATGCTGAATTGCTGCACCTGCTTCAACGTGCCGAAAACTGGTTAAAAAAAAACACCTGGGAAAATCCGGTACTCAAATGGGATACTGCCTCCTGGGGTGAAATACCGGCTGATTTTGGCAGGAAATAATAACTCAGTATTGGAATCATTTTCAGATGGTTTAAAAGGTATCTTTTATCCTGCATGCTCTGGCAACCATTGCAAAGCACTCTACCGGCAATAACTAAATAAAAAATCGTTTCAGGGGAATACTTAAAAATTACAACCATATTGTTTCATTTAATGAGAAATATTTTACCTTTGCAGTCTCCATTATGCCTCGGTGGCGGAATTGGTAGACGCGTCGGTCTCAAAAACCGATGAATGAGAGTTCGTGCCGGTTCGATTCCGGCCCGAGGTACGGAACAGAGCCCTGTTTAGTGATTTTACTAATGGGGCTTTTTTCTTTTATTTTTCTTCCATAAGCTTACATCATAACACCAGAAGATTTATTAATACAGAATATTTAAGCCAGGTAATTACATAAATTCCGGATTAAAACCATTTTCATCCCACTGTTGTTAATCTCTTGAGATTACGCTAAAGGAAACAAGCTGTCCATTTCCGTTTTTATCTACCTTTGCAATCCTGATTTTTTAAAGCTAAACTAAATTTTCATGTATAACAATCGCAAGCTTTCAGTTTATTTGCCCATTATTTTAGCATTGGTGCTGCTTGTTGGATTCTTTCTTGGCGCCATCCTCATAAAAGTTTCTACCATAGACAGTGGTATGCTTGATGGCATTAAAAAACGCAGTTATGATCCGGTTAGCAATGTAATCAGTTATATTACACAGGAATATGTCGACACGATATCTGTTGATCTGCTCCAGCAATCTGCCATCACTGGGATATTATCCAATCTCGATCCTCATTCTCAATACATTACTGCTGAAGAATTTAACGAGGTAAATGATCCTTTGCTTGGAAATTTTGAAGGTATAGGGGTGCAGTTTCGGATCGAAAGTGACACCGTATACATCGTCAATACCATTCCTGGTGGGCCTTCGGAGAAAGTAGGGATAATGGCCGGCGACCGCATCATTAAGGTAGGAGATAAACTTATTGCCGGAGTAAAAATTACGAACAATGAAGTGATGCACTTGCTCAAAGGGGAGCGTGGTACAAAAGTAAGTGTGAGCATTTTTCGCAAAGGTGTCGATGCTCTTGTACCTTTTGATATAATCCGTGACATTATCCCAACCTACAGTGTAGACATCGCCTTTGTTCCCAGACCAGGAATTGGTTATATTAAATTATCGAAATTTTCAGCTACTACACCCGAAGAATTTCGTAAAGCACTCACCGATTTAAAACTTCAGGGCATTAAAAAATTAATACTGGATTTAAGAGGTAATTCCGGCGGATATCTGCATACCGCCATAGACGTTGCAGATGAATTTCTGGAGGATGGTCGGTTGATTGTATACACCGAAGGTGCTCACCGTCCGCGGCAAACTGCTTATGCCACAGCCCGGGGAAGTTTTGAAACGGGTGAGCTCATGGTGCTTATTGATGAAGGATCAGCTTCCTCCAGTGAGATTGTAGCCGGTGCCATTCAGGACAACGACAGGGGAACCATTATAGGCCGCCGCTCTTTTGGAAAGGGACTGGTCCAGGAACAGCTCTCTCTTCCCGATGGTTCCGCAGTGAGACTCACCGTGGCCCGCTATTATACACCCACCGGCAGAAGTATACAAAAGCCCTATACCAAAGGCCATGCAGATGAATACATGGATGAATTGATGGAACGGATGGTAAATGGCGAATATCAACATGCTGACAGCATACATTTTAACGATTCGTTGAAATTTACGACCCCGGGAGGAAAAACGGTTTATGGCGGAGGTGGTATCATGCCCGATGTATACATCCCTGTGGAAACCAATGAACAATATAAATACTTCAACGAATTACTTAGCCGGGGACTCATCTATCAGTTTACTTTTGAATACACTGATGCAAATCGTGCCAGGCTACGTCGCTATGGGAATTTTGCCAATTTTGACCGCAGTTTTGAGGTCTCTCCGGAACTTTTTGAGAAATTCATCCAATTTTCTGAAGAAAAAGGAGTCAAACGTAACCCTGCCGGAATTAATTTTAACAAGCATGAGATCCAGAACCTGATTAAGGCGCTTATCTCCAGAAATTTGTATAATGAAGAAGGATTCTACCCCATTTATCTGCGTACCGACGAGACTTTCCAGAAGGCATTGGAGATTTTTAATAAAGATATGAAGGTTTGAAATTGAGCCACCACAGCAAAGTCGGTTCTCAAACCTCAGCTTACGTTAGATCATTCCACTGTTTGTCTTCAATTCATTTTTACTACTTTGTCCTTCTGAAATTCCATAGCTAGTGCTATGGTTAAACTTAGTAGTTTCGTTCGGTATTTAGTGGCAACAGGCTTGACAGCGATAAAATCTGGCAGGCAAAGAGCCTGAAACAATATGGAAGTCTGAGGCAGAGCCTCCTGACTGTTTAATGATTAACTTTAAATTCAGTCCGTCTGGTAAGGCAAACGGGAGCAGACAAGGCATTAATATTATTCGACCGTAACGCTCTTAGCCAGATTTCGTGGCTGATCCACGTTGCATCCACGCATCACAGCAATATGATAAGAAAGCAGCTGGAGCGGAATGGTAGCGATAAGCGGAACCAGCATTTCCTCGGTTTCGGGGACTTCAATGATGTGATCTGCAAGCTTTTTCACATTTTCATCGCCTTCTGTAACAATGGCGATGATTTTCCCTTTACGTGCTTTTACTTCCTGAATGTTAGAGACCACCTTATCGTATGTACCTTTATTGGTGGCTATGACCACGACGGGCATCTCTTCGTCGATGAGCGCGATGGGCCCATGTTTCATTTCGGCTGCAGGATATCCTTCGGCATGTATATATGAAATCTCTTTGAGTTTAAGTGCTCCTTCCATGGCGACGGGGAAATTATAGCCGCGGCCCAGATATAATGCATTGCGCGAATCTTTATATAATGCTGCAATCTCTTTTATTTTATCATCCACCTTAAGGGTTTGCTCAACCTTTTGGGGAATGGCATCCAGTTCCTGCAATATCATATTAAACCGCGAGCGGGAAAGCGTACCTTTAATTTCCGCAATCATCAGCGACATAAGCGTAAGCAGTGTTACCTGAGCCGTAAATGCTTTAGTAGAAGCTACGCCAATTTCAGGCCCTGCGTGGGTGTATGAACCTGCATGCGTTGCCCTTGCAATGGAAGAACCCACTACATTGCAAATTCCAATAATGGTAGCACCTTTCGATTTAGCCAACTCAATGGCCGCCAGGGTGTCTGCCGTTTCACCAGATTGAGATATAGCAATTACTACATCATCTTCATAAATAATTGGATTCCGGTATCTGAATTCGGAGGCATATTCCACTTCAACCGGAATGCGTGCCAATTCTTCAAAAAGATATTCTCCAACCAATCCTGCATGCCATGAAGTTCCGCAGGCAATGATGATGATACGCTTGGCATTGACAATTTTTTGCTGATATTCTTTTATTCCACCAAGCAACACTATACCCTCACTGGCCTTTAATCTTCCACGCATACTATCGCGAATGGATCGGGGCTGTTCAAAAATTTCCTTAAGCATGAAATGCTCATACCCTTCCTTTTCCAATTCACTCAGGTTAATTTCGAGGGTTTGGATGTAAGGAGTTTTTTCGATATTGGTAATGGTTTTTATTTTCAGTGCCTGATTTCTGCGAACAACAGCTATCTCCTCCTCATCAAGATAGACTACATCCCGGGTAAACTCCACTATTGGTGTAGCATCTGAGGCAACAAAAAACTCATCCTCTCCAATGCCAATAACCAATGGACTTCCCTTTCGAGCCACAATAAGTGTATCGGGGTCCTGCTTATCAATGATAACAATAGCGTAGGCTCCCACTACCTGGTTCAGCGCTATTTGAACTGCTTCGGGCAATTGCACATGCTCATTGTGCTGAATATCTTCTATAAGATGGATCAACACTTCAGTATCTGTCTCACTATCGAACTTATACCCACGTTTGATCAACTCACTTTTTAAAGGTGCATAATTCTCAATGATGCCATTGTGAATTATGGCCAGATTTTTGGAATAGGAAAAATGCGGATGGGCATTGATATCATTGGGCTCACCATGGGTGGCCCAGCGTGTATGGGCAATACCAATGGTACCGCTAAGATCGATACCAACCAGGACATTTTCGAGATCGGCTACTTTCCCTTTGTTTTTATAGAGTTTTAATTCATTGTCTTTTTGTATAGCAATGCCGGCACTGTCGTAGCCCCGGTATTCCAGACGGTGAAGCCCTTTCATAAGAATAGGGTAGGCCTGTTGAGGGCCAATATAAGCTACAATTCCACACATGGTTATTTAGTTCTGCAGATAAAATTATTTAAAAAATCAAAATTCAGTTTCTTTCGGTCAGTTTAAAAATTCAACACATTGAAAAATCAGCAAGTAAACATCTTAAAAAAACTTCGGTTCATTCTGTCCAATTATTCAAAATAATAATAAACCATTAAAGTTCATCATTGTATCATGATCTGATGAGGAAGATATTACAAAATGGCTAAATCCGGAGAGAATATCCTAACCAGTTATCTGAGCAAAGCTTCCTCACCCCTGATAAAGGACAAAAGTAACATTAATATGCAGCCGAATTACAATGCATTGATTTCCATGTTAGCCATTTGATTATAGCCCATTCATGGAATAATAAATTTTTAGTTTAGCCGCAGAAGTTTCACTTCCAGGGCCATACAATACTACTCTGTTACTGCTCAAAGCGGAACCTGATATCAGTAAGGCCATTCCATAATCTGGCTCTTCCGGATGCATCATTCTTTCCTGCACGTATTTGGTTATCCTGAAACTATATTCTCCGCGTTTTTGGTATTGCCCTCCGAAATAAAGAACATTGTACCGTTCTTCGGGGAAAATGATGTATTCAGCCTCATCGCTGTACAAACGAAGCGTAAGTTGAGGTGGTGGCAAAAACAGACTTTGGGGTTCAGCATTGGTGAATACCAGCAAGGCTTCATTTACAACCATTTTTTCTTTTCCCGGGATACTGCCAATATATGGTATGCTAAGATTTACCTTAGTTCCGGACATTGCCTGCAGAAAGAGCTTTTGTTCACCGGCCTGGATATTTCCTTCTAACTGTTGTTTTAATAGAGGAGTTGCAGAGGTATAGTCGTGTTCGTAATGATTAAATTTAATGGTATTGTCTGTAATGACAAAGTTTACGTTGGCCGCGGTGTCAGTATCGTTGTGATAGAACAATTGCAACTTCGATTCAGGATGTACCAGATTAAAATAGAGCATGGAACCTACTCCTGAAGTAGCAGCCGGATCAGCTTCTATATAGAGGCCTTTAAAAACTTCCATAAAAAATTTGTTCGTCGAAAGGGTAGATTCATCGGCGGTAATAAACTTTTGCATGAACTCATAGCTCAGCGGAATGCGTAGCAATGCCGGCATCTTTCTGAGGGTATCCGGTCTGAAATCAGGAACAAATGTAACCTCGCCTACAGGGTTGGATTTTATCGCACAGGTATCATTTGAATAGTACGCCTTTTGGTTTTCGGCAGTCAGTTTATCGTCAAGTTCATAAACTCTGACACGATGTGGAGATAATGTATCTCCATATCTGCCGGCATAGACCAGGGTGAGAAACATGGAGTCCGCTACTGCTCCTGTTCCAAATTTAAAGTTACTGCTTTCAAGCCGGTATTGTGTATAAATGGAAGCACTCACCTTCCCGAAGGTCGTATCATTGATGTATCCCAACAGGTTTACAGCAAGCGCATCGGTACGCAGCGGAACTTCAGAAACGGTGTATGCCAATATATCAACAGTATCGGTAAAATCCATACCAAGGCGGTCGCCTCCGGGCAACAAATCAAGTCCCACAAAATCGGGTTCTTTATTGCACGAAATCATTACTGTCAGCATTAATGCCGTAGAAAAAGCTATTAACAATCTATTTTTAAGCACGTTATAAAATTGTTACTGGATATAAAAGAAGTGATGCAAGATTAACACTAATTCTTTTAACTCCGTCTATTTTCCCATGATTTTATCATAAAAATTGTTATAAACATCCACAAACCTGTCCAGGTTTTGATAGGGAAGTATGGGTTTGCCACTTGCTTCGGCATAGGCAAGCAACTCAGGGTTAACTGATTCTGTACCAATAATAATGCCATCACTATAATCAATGGCTCCCATCATTATGCTGAGATACGTTGGCTTTTTATAATGTTTCAGGTCCTTATTGGTTATCCCTTCGAGTTTGATTTTGGTCATGGCATCCTTATTGAGCGGCTCTTCAAAATCATCATCGTAAATAGATATGATCACCTTTGAGTCACTGAATAAAGGGTTATCGCGGTAAGCACGCTTGATATACAAGGGGACCAGGCTTGTCATCCACCCATGGCAATGAACTACGTCGGGCGCCCAACCCAGCTTCTTTACCGTTTCAATAACACCACGTGAAAAGAATACCGCTCGTTCATCATTGTCTTTATAAAACTTGTTGTTTTTGTCACGGAACATATATTTCCGCTGGAAATAGTCATCGTTGTCAATAAAATAAATCTGCATTCGGGCCGATTGAATAGAGGCCACCTTTATGATAAGCGGATGGTCCGTTTCATCAATAATCAGATTCATTCCGGAAAGCCTGATAACTTCATGCAGTTGATTTCTGCGCTCGTTGATGTGACCAAACCTTGGCATGAAAGTTCTTATTTCACGGCCACGTTCCTGAATTCCCTGTGGCAGGTGTCTGCCAATATAACCCATCTGACTATCCTTCAAATAAGGAATAATCTCCTGAGATACAAAAAGTATCCTGGACTTTTCCATAACTAATAAATTTTAAACAGTTTGCAAATTTAACCATTTTAATCCAATTTTTTATGGTAATCTTCTTTTAACATGTTTCTAATCAGATAAAAGCATAAATTAACGGCGCCTGTTTTGGCTATATGAAGCTCGTATGTCGCTGACTTACAGACTGTTTTCAAATTTACAATAAATTAAACCACAGGCTATTTCTGCTAAACAACAAACCACAACCCAGAGGCATGATGCAAAAAGAACTTATCCCAGGCAGCATTACTGCCGGCATCCAACCACGATATATCCTGCTTTGCCTTATTTAAAATTATTCTAAGTTAACTCTTTGGTATAATTGGTTTTGAAAAAATCAGATTGGCTTTTATACATCTGCAATTAAATAATTATAAATTTGCTGCGATTTGATCACATGAATGTTTTTTATATCTCATTATTAGCAGGATTTACAGATGAATAAGATCGTTGAACACCCGATACTCGAGGTTGCTCCATGCGAAAGCGTTACCTTTACCTACGAAGGGCAGGCAGTTACCGGTGAAAAAGGGTTTACCATAGCGGCCGCCTTACATCAGGCAGGATTTCCGGTTCACAGCCACAGTTTGCGCAACCGCGAACGCAGTCTGGAATGTGGCATAGGTAAATGCGGCGCCTGCGAAATGCTGGTTGATGGACAAATTAAACGTATTTGCATCACTACTGTTGACGGGGTGAAAGAAGTAAAGGAAATCCCGCGTGATTATGAGCCTTCAGTGCAGGAGCCAAATATCAATGCAGCCATTAACATCTATAAAACCACGGTTACCATCATAGGGGCAGGCCCTGCAGGCCTGGCCGCCCGCGAAGTTTTCAATGCCCACGGTGTCGACAATATTGTTATTGACAACAACAGCCACATTGGAGGACAATTTCTGATGCAAACCCATCAGTTTTTCTTCTTCGAGAAAGAGAAGAAATTTGGTGGAATGAGGGGATTTGACATTGCCCATACGCTGGCGGGTAAAGATCATTCCGGTATTTTCCTGAATTCAACAGTATGGGATTTGTTGGAAGGCAAACGTGTGGCCGTCAAAAACATCAAAACTGAAGAGATTTATTACATTGACACCCAATATCTGGTCATTGCCACGGGAGCAGTACCCTTTATGCCCACCTTTGAGAATGATGATCTTCCAGGTGTATATACGGCAGCAGTTGTACAAAAAATGATGAATACCGAATTTACCCTTCTGGGGAAGAATGTACTTACCGTTGGAGCCGGAAACATAGGGTATCTTACTTCCTATCAGTTGATGCAGGCGGGGGCAAGAGTGAAAGCGATTATTGAAGCTACACCATTTGAGGGTGGATTTCCGGTTCAGGCCAACCGCGTCAGGCGTCTGGGAATCCCTGTAGTGCTTTCGCACATGCTGCTTAAGGCCATACCAAACAAGAATCACACCGGAATAACAGGAGCTATTGTAGCCGAATGCGAAAATTTTACACCCATTAGAGGCACAGAAAAGCTGATTGATGGTATTGATGCAATAAATATTTGTACCGGACTGGTTCCCGATGACCAGCTATTGCTTAAAGGCAATGAAGTGTTTGGCCGGGCCTGTTTTGGAGCCGGTGATGCCATTCGCATTGGCGAGGGAACCAGTGCTGTACTCAGAGGCAAACAGGTGGCTTATGAAATTATGCAGGAAGCCGGCATAAGATCTGACTATCAGGAATACCTCAACATTTCAAAACAATACATTGATTCACAGCAGCATCCACAAAGGGTAATTGAAACACCCTATCAGCCGGAACCTCAACGCATGGCAACCAGGCCCTTTGTGCAGATTGACTGCCTGTATGGCTTTGCCTGCAATCCCTGTGAATTTGCCTGTCCTCACGGAGCCATTACCAAGACTTCCACCAGCACAGTTCCTGCCATTGATTACGAGAAGTGTATTGGCTGTATGGATTGTGTTTATCAATGTCCGGGTTTGGCCATTTTTGGTTATCATCCTGCCAAAGATTGGTTGTTCTTACCCATAGAATATGCCATTGAACCGCAAACTCCGGTATATATGGTAGACAACCACGGTCAGAAACTTGGAGAGGGTATCCTGGAAAAAATACTTAAGAAACCCAATAAAACCAATGTTGCCCGGGTAAAAGTCCTCAATATTCCAAAAGAAGATATGATTAATATTCGTGGATTTATTGCGAAAACCAATTATCCTGAGCCACTTGAAATGAAACCGGTAAATTATGCACAGGAAGAGCAAATGTATGTTTGCCATTGTGATGATGTTACCCTGAGTGAAGTGCTGCAAACTATTGGTCAGCGGAAATTTATTTCGGTGGATGAAATAAAACACACCACCCGGCTGGGAATGGGTGCCTGCAGGGGCAAACGTTGTATCCGGAGATTGAAACAAACCCTTGGCAGCTATAACATTACCGTGGTTGGAGAGGCTACTCCCCGCGGACCGCTTTCAAATCAACTCACCATGGGTGAATTGTATCCACACACTGCTCAAGAGCATATACATATAGATTCAGGAAAAAATAAAGCGATAAAAAAAGAAGTAAAAGCGCTTGTTGCAGGCGGAGGTATCGGCGGATCAGCCTTGTTCCGGTATCTGGCTGAAGCCGGGCAGGAACCTGTATTGATTAATGCTGGCCGGGGTGCTTCCTGGCGAAATATTGCCGGTGGTCGACCCGCCTTCAGTCTGCCCGAAATTGCCGATATTGCACTGAAAAACCGGGAAATATTTCAAGAGCTTCAACAGATCAGTGACATACAGTTCAGATCGATCAGATATGTGAATTTTGCTCACGATGAGCACGTTTATAATTCACTTATGGCTTCCCGGGCCTGGAGTGACGCGTATATGGTTGAACCGGAAAATTTTAAAAAAGAAATTTCACCTTACATCAATCCTCAGCTTAATAACTACCTGGGCGCCCTGATTACCCGGGATTGCTGGCAGGCCACACCGGGAAGAGTAATTGACCTGATCAGACGCATCGGGATACAACATGGAGGCAATGTGCTTGAAGACTGCAAACTGATTGCCGTAAACCGGGTGTCAGATAAATACCGGGTGTTGGTTCAGGATCACGAAAAAAGGTACATTGAATATCTTACACCGGTATTCATCAATGCATTGGGGCCTGATGGCAAGGAATATGCAGATATGCTCGGGCATGATACCGGCATATACCCGGTAAAACACCAGGCTTTTATTACCCGCCGTCTGCCCATGATGGGGAAAGATGGTAACCCCCTGGATATGATAATAGACCGCAGAAAATACAAGGGGTTTGCAGCGGTATATGGCCAACAACTGGGTGAAACCGGACAGATTATAGGCTGTGCTTCTCCAGTGATTGAGCCTCTGGAAACAGACAAAAACCTAAAAATTAACAGCCGTCAATTCCTCGAAATCACTGCCGAAGTCTTCGTTGACTGGTTCCCCTCTCTTTCAAGTGTAGGCTTTCAGGCTGTGTGGGCGGGATACTATGTGGAACCCCGTATGATTATCGATCCTGAACTAGGTCTTTTCCTGGGATTGCGCGGGCATGGATTTATGCTGGGACAATATCTCGCGAAAATATACGTGGATAAACTCATGGGTAGACCTGTACCTCAATACATGGACAGGCTCAGGCTTTCAGGCGATGGCTTACCGGAAAAAGCCTTTAAATAATACTTTAAAAATCTTTGTTTGTTGAAGTGCTTTGTGCGGGGAATAAACCTTAGTCGGGATTTGTTTTATTTTAAAATTAATTCACCTAACCAGCCAAACCAAATAAAAAGCACATCCACACAATAAATGCTGTCGTATAATAGGGGGGAAATTTCTTTAAATTTGTTAAATATGTCATATTAATGCCTTTAAGCCCGTGAAGGTTTAACAAATTTTTGTGTAGTATATAAAATTTATCTACTTTTGCCCCCCTTAAACCTGAAACATTTAAGCCGTGAATCATCTTAAACAATTCGTAATCCCATTTGTGGGGTTAAGTACCGGAAATCACAGGTTTAGCTTTAGGGTTGACGATAAGTTCTTTTCTCTTTTTGAAGAAGCCGAAATCAGACAGGCCAATGTTAATGTGGAACTTGACCTGGAGAAGAAGGAACGCATGCTGGTGCTGAACTTTCATTTTAAAGGGAGTATTGGTGTAACCTGCAGCCGTTGTCTGGATGAATTTGACATGCCGGTGGATAACGAAGAGGAATTTTTTGTTAAGTTTGGAGATGAATACCGCGACGAAGCTGACAATGTTAGCATCATTCCCGAGGGAGTAGGGCATTTTGACATAGCCCCTTTACTTTATGATTATCTCCACTTAATGATTCCTTACCGGGTGGTTCATCCCGATGATGAAAACGGAAACACCACCTGCGACAGGACGGTAATCAGCCGTCTGGAACAACTAAAAGTCACTGGGGAAAACGGCAGCGTTTGGGATAAACTTAAAGACATTAACCTGGATTAACAAATAATAAAAACCAATTGAAATGGCACATCCAAAACATAGGAACTCCAAAACCAGAACTGCAAAGCGCAGAACACATTACAAAGTAGAAGCACCTACCTTCAGCATTTGCTCCAACTGCGGAACTTCTGTACTTTATCACAGAGTTTGCAGCGAATGTGGTTATTACAAAGGGAAACCAGCCATTGAGAAGGCAGAAACCGTTTAATGCAGGTTTCAACTTTTTTATTCACCAAAACGAAGTCAGATGAAAATCGGACTTGATGTAATGGGCGGCGACTTTGCCCCTGATGCAGCTATTTCCGGTGCTTTATTGGCCGCAGAAGCATTATCGGGTGAGGATCAGATCGTACTGATTGGTAATCGTCAGATTATTCTTGATGGATTATCGGCCCGGGGTATTGCTGAAGACAACTTCGACATCGTACACGCCCCTGATATTATAGGCATGGGAGAGCATCCCACTCACGCCATTATTCGTAAACCTAAATCGAGCATCAGCATTGGTTTTAAACTGTTAAAGCAGCGTAAAATTCACGCTTTTGCCAGTGCAGGAAGCAGTGGTGCCATGCTGGTAGGTGCTATTTACAGCATTGATACCATTCAGGGTGTAATCCGCCCCTGTACGTTTGCCATGCTTCCTCAGGAGGCCGGGGGACTAAGCCTGCTCGTGGATGTTGGCACCAATCCCGATGCCAAACCTGATGTAATGTATCAATTTGGACTACTGGGCTCCCTTACGGCCAAAAGTGTTTATAGCATCAAAAATCCAAGGGTAGGTTTACTCAATATTGGTCATGAGGAAGGCAAAGGCAATCTGCTTGTTCAGGCAAGTTACCAACTGATGAAAGCTTCCAGTGATTTCAACTTTATCGGAAATATCGAGAGTCGGGACTTATTCAGAAACAAGGCTGATGTGATTGTTTGTGACGGATTTACCGGCAACATACTGTTGAAAAACATTGAAGGCTTGTACCGTATGATGTCCAAACACGGTCTTAGAAATGAGTATTTTGACCGGTTCAATTATGAGAACTACGGCGGAACCCCCATTTTAGGCATCAATGGCACAGTAATCGTTGGCCATGGTATTTCAAATGATGTAGCCATCAAAAACATGATCATCCTTGCCAGGGATGTATATCAGGCTAAACTTTCAAGCAAGATAAAGCGTGCACTTGGCCGGGTTAGCATGGTGGTGAGAGATTAGTATTTTTTTACAGTAATGCAAACATGTCAAACATTAAAGCTGCAATAACAGGCGTATCCGGATATGCTCCCGATTACGTGCTTACCAACGACGAACTCAGCACCATGATTGATACCTCGGATGAGTGGATCATGACGCGGATAGGAATCAAAGAAAGACGGATATTGAAAGGCGAAGGTAAAGCTACCTCCGATATGGGTGTGGAAGCGGTGAAACGATTGCTCGAAAAAACAAATACCTCTCCCGAAGAGATTGACATGATTATTTGTGGTGTGGTTACCCCGGACATGATATTTCCGGCAACCGCCAATATTATTGCAGATAAAGCCAATATCCGTAACGCTTTTGGCTATGATTTGAATGCGGGTTGTTCCAGCTTTCTTTATGCTTTGGTTTCAGCTTCCAAATATATTGAAAGCGGGAGCCACAAAAAAGTAATAGTGGTTGGTGCCGATAAAATGTCATCCATTGTAGATTATACGGATCGCTCCACCTGTCCTATTTTTGGAGATGGTGCAGCCGCTGTGCTGCTTGAGCCCAATTATGAAGGTATGGGCGTTATAGACTCTATATTAAAAAGTGATGGCGTAGGAAGGGTACACCTCCATCAAAAAGCAGGTGGCTCTTTAAAACCACCCAGCCATCGAACCATTGAGGCCCGCGAGCATTATATTTATCAGGAAGGTCAGCCTGTTTTTAAATGGGCAGTATCAAAAATGGCTGATGTATCTGTAGAAATGATGCGCCGCCACGGGATTACGCCTGAGACATTAAGCTGGCTGGTGCCCCATCAGGCCAATATGCGCATCATTGAAGCCACCGCCAATCGCATGGGCATCAAAAGAGAACAGGTAATGATCAACATTCAGCGTTACGGCAACACCACCTCTGCTACTTTGCCACTTTGTTTGTGGGAATGGGAATCACAACTAAAAAAAGGCGACAATATCATCCTTTCTGCATTCGGTGCCGGATTTACCTGGGGCGCGGTATACCTTAAATGGGCCTACGACGGAGATAAAGTGCTCCCAATGAAGAATTAGTCTACATGATTTAGATCACTTCTTTCTATTTTGCAATATTGTTTTGCTCTTTAGGCTCAGTTATCCGCTTTTTAAAGGCCTTATCGTTTCCCTGCAGCTCATTCCCCGGGGAAATATAAATTTACAAGCCATAATTTAATAATAGGTGTTTAATTGATAAAGTTGTGTCCAAGTTCTAAATACAACAAAGTCCACTATCCTCTCTTCAAAACTTTTTAAGCCCGACCTTTAACGTTGAAGGTACCAGCTTAATCTTTAAATTTGCAATCCGGATATAAGCAGATTCCGCAAGACCACCGTGTTTTTTGCCAGACATTAAACGCATGATAACGTAATCATTCTGAACTCAGAATATTTACTAAACCGGAATAATTGCAGGCAAAAGTGGTTAATTTATTAGCTTTTTGCTACATTATTAATGAAAATGCCTCATGGCCAATAAATCGCTTGCTTCACGAAAACAAACTGTTATTACCATCTTTGTGGTCGTTGGCTTCATTTATTTGCTGAGGCTGTTTTATCTTCAGGTTATCGACGACAGCTATACCTTGTCTGCCAACAATAATGTTTTGCGTTATGTTACCCAATATCCAGCCCGTGGATTGATCTACGACCGCAATGGTAAGTTATTGGTATACAACGAAGCAGTTTATGACCTGATGGTATTGCCCAGACAGGTTAAAGATATTGACACTCTGGAATTTTGCCGAATACTCGACATCACTCCGGAAGGTTTCAGGCAACGGCTCAGGAAGGCCAAAGATTACAGCCGCTACAAACCCAGCCTGTTCGAAAAGCAACTATCTAAGGAAACATATGGTTACCTTGAAGAAAAGATGTACCGTTTTCCCGGTTTCTTTGTTCAACCCCGCACGTTGCGTAAATATCCTACTCCTCTTGGTGCCCATTTGCTGGGTTATGTGGGAGAGGTAAATCAGGCCATGATAGATAAAAACCCTTACTACAAATCTGGCGATTACGTAGGAATAAGTGGAATTGAAAAAACCTATGAAGAAGAATTGCGGGGAATAAAAGGGATTAAAATAAAAATGGTGGATGTCCATAATCGTGAAGTAGGAAGTTTTCAGGACGGACTGCATGATACCATTGCGGAGATGGGCAAAGACCTTTATCTTTCTATAGATGCCACCTTACAGGAGTATGGAGAGCGATTGATGCAAGGCAAAATGGGCAGCATTGTAGCCATTGAACCATCAACAGGTGAAATTCTGGCTTTTCTTTCCAGCCCATCATACAATCCAAACCTCCTGGTTGGGCGCGTGCGGGGCAAAAACTTCGGGTTGCTTCTGCAGGATCCGGTAAAACCACTGCTTAACCGCGCATTAATGGGTCAATACCCACCCGGATCTACCTTTAAGATGGTAAACGACCTGGTGGGATTACAAGAGGGAGTGCTGACCACCTCAACCCACTATTCTTGTCAGGGGCCCGGATCAACACCCATCCGATGTACACACAATCATCAGTCACCTTTGGATGTTTATACTGCTATTCAGCAATCATGTAATCCATTTCACTGGCAGGTTTACCGAAGTATTCTGAGCAATCCCCGGTACAAGGGTACCCGTGAAAACTATGAAATTTGGCGGGATCATGTTATGGACATGGGCTTTGGACACAAACTTGGTTCGGATACCGATGCGGAGCTGGCAGGAAACATTCCCTCAGCCGGAAGTTTTGATGCGATTTATGGCAAAGGCCGATGGACCTCAATGACGGTGCGCTCACTTTCCATCGGACAGGGGGAAATTCTGACCACTCCCCTTCAACTGGCCAATTATGGAGCATTATTGGCCAACAGGGGGTATTATATTGTGCCGCATGTTGTAAAACAAATTGGTGAAAAAGCAGTTGATGAAAAGAAATTTAAAAAAGTTATCTCAGACATTTCCCCCTCCCATTATGAAATTATAGTGGAAGGCATGCGACAAGTGGCCACACTGGGAACAGCCCGCTGGTATCAGATTAAAGATATTACCATGTGCGGAAAAACCGGCACGGCCGAAAACCCACATGGTAAAGATCATAGCTTGTTTATGGCCTTTGCTCCTGCCGACAATCCGGTTATAGCAATTGCAGTAGTGGTGGAGAATGCGGGGTTTGGTTCTACCTGGGCCTTGCCCATCGCTTCACTTATGATTGAAAAATACATTAACGGTGAGGTGAGTCGCACGCAGATTGAAGAAGATATGATCAACAAAAGACTTTATTAAAGGTGAGCGAAAGAAATAATATACTGAATGAGATTGACTGGAAACTTGTCGCCCTTTATCTGCTGTTGATAAGTATGGGTTGGATCAATATTTACGCTGCAGTGTACAATGAAGACCACAGCAGCATTATTGACCTGAGCCAGAGTTATGGGAGACAGATGATCTGGATAGTCACTTCCCTTTTTCTGGGATTGGTTGTATTGCTGACAGATGCCCGGTTCTTTAGTACTTTTGCCTATCTTATTTATGGAATCATAATTTTACTGCTGCTGGCTGTACTGGCTTTTGGTACGGAGATTTCCGGATCGAAATCCTGGTTTCAAATTGGCGACTTTGCCATTCAACCTTCCGAATTTGGGAAATTTGCAACCACCCTTGCCCTGGCCAAATTTTTTAGTGGACAACACATCAATGTTAAAACATTCCGTACGCGATTTATCCCCCTGGTAATTATTGGATTACCTGCACTGCTTATTTTACTGCAAAATGATACCGGTTCAGCGCTGGTATATTCAGGATTTATACTGGTACTATACCGAATGGGTCTTTCGGGCAATTTCTTACTGGCGGGAGTGATGTTTATTATAATGGCACTTTCCACCCTGATGGTAGGCTACATATATGTTGCCATAGCACTGGTGATACTTGCCAGCCTTCTTTTGCTTATCATCAAAAGAAACCGGCGCAATATTGTTAATCTTGCCGCCTTACTCATGCTGGGAATTGGCTTTGTTTTTTCAGTGAATTATGCCGTGGATAACTTTTTAGGTGCCCACCAGAAAACACGCATCAATGTATTGTTGGGTAAGGAACTGGACTTACGTGGCGCCGGTTATAATGTAAACCAGTCTAAAATAGCCATCGGTTCGGGTGGCTTTGCAGGAAAAGGTTTCTTAAAAGGCACCCAGACAAAATATAACTTTGTTCCTGAGCAAAGTACCGATTTTATATTCTGCACAGTGGGCGAAGAGTGGGGTTTTCTCGGTTCAATGGTTGTGGTTGTGCTATTTATCCTATTGCTCATTCGGGTCATTATTGTTGCAGAGCGACAACGGTCCGATTTTAGCAGAATATACGGTTACGGAGTGGCTTCCGTACTGTTTTTTCATTTCGCAATTAATATTGGCATGACCATTGGGCTGGTTCCAGTTATAGGAATACCTTTGCCTTTTTTCAGCTATGGTGGATCATCATTGTGGTCTTTTACCATTTTGTTGTTCATTTTCATCAAACAGGATGTTCGCCGCAATGCATTGCTTTGATTGGAATACCTTCACACTATGACAATAAAAACCTATTCCTCAGTGCTTCATGTGCAGAACCTGAGCATCTCCTTTGCCGATGAGCAGCAATGGCATCAGGTAGTGAGTAAGGTTTCATTCCGGCTTGAACGGGGCAAAACATTGGGTATAGTTGGTGAGAGTGGTTCTGGAAAATCGGTGACCGCACTGGCTGTTATGCGTCTGCTGCCGGGTGATGGTTGTCGTATTGACGGAGGACGCATCTGTTTTGCGCCTTTAAATGATCAGGGCATTGATCTGATTGATTATCCTGAAAAAACAATGGTGAATATCAGGGGACGCAGCATTGCCATGATCTTCCAGGAACCCATGACTTCCCTTAACCCTGTAATGCGGTGTGGCGAACAAATTACCGAAAGTTTACGGCAGCACCTGGGTTATTCCCGAAAAAAAGCAAAAAACAAGGTGCTGGAACTTTTCAACGAAGTTAAACTGCCCGACCCTGAACGGGCATTCAGCGCATATCCGCATCAACTTTCGGGCGGGCAAAAACAACGGGTAATGATTGCCATGGCACTGTCGGGGAATCCAGAAATACTGATTGCGGATGAACCTACCACTGCCCTGGATGTTACGGTACAGAAAGCTATTTTGGAATTGCTAAAATCGCTGCAGCGAAAATACCAGATGAGCCTTATCTTTATCAGTCATGATCTCGGAGTGGTATCTGAAGTCGCTGATTTCGTTATCGTAATGAAGGCTGGAGCAATCGTGGAACAGGGTTCCGCTTTAAAGGTATTTAATCACCCCCGGCATCCCTATACCAGAGGCTTACTCGCCTGCCGCCCCCCTCTTGCCAGCAGGCCGTTACACTTGCCGGTAGTGAGTGAGTTTGTAAATGGACTTCAGCCGGAAATTATATTGATGTCAGCTCAGCAGCGGTTGCAACTTCATAAAAAGTGCTATGAGCAAAGTCCTTTACTCAGGGTGGAGAATCTCACCGTGGAATATGCCAGTAAATCCAGCTTTTTCAGCAGAGAGAAAGCAAAACCCTTTAAGGCTGTAGATAAGGTAAACCTGGAAGTCTTCCCGGGTGAAACCCTGGGTCTGGTGGGTGAGTCTGGTTGTGGTAAAACCACCCTGGGCCGGGCCATTCTGCGATTGACCGAACCATCAAGCGGGCGGGTATGGTTCGATGATATTGAGATAAACAGGCTATCTCACAGCGCATTAAGAGATATGCGCAAACGTTTTCAGATTATTTTTCAGGATCCATACTCCTCACTCAACCCGCGCATTACCGCAGGAGAAAGCATTCTGGAACCTTTGCTGGTACACAGGCTGGGTAATACATCACGGGTGCGCCGGAATAAGATGCTCGAACTACTTGAACGGGTGGGACTTCAACCCGATCATCACCAGCGTTATCCGCATCAGTTTTCGGGTGGCCAGCGACAACGCATTTGTATTGCACGTGCACTTGCAGTTAATCCGGAATTCATCATCTGCGATGAATCGGTGTCTGCACTGGATGTATCGGTGCAGGCTCAGGTACTTAATCTGCTTAATGAATTGAAAAGGGAAATGGGATTTACCTATATCTTTATTTCACACGATCTGTCGGTGGTACGTTATATGTCTGACCGGATAATGGTAATGAAAAAGGGACAGATTATTGAATCCGGAGAAGCCGACACTCTTTTTAATCATCCGTCGCAGGCGTATACCCAACAACTGATAGAGGCCATACCCGGCCGGGAACTTACTGCAGGGCAGCAATCACTTCAGCAGGACTAAAAGGTTTGGAAATATATCCATCCATGCCTACGGCATAACAACGCTCACTTTCGTCGTGTATGGAACTGGCTGTCATGGCGAATATTTTTACCTTCTTTTCCCGCTGCTCCGCCTGCTCAATTTCCCTTATCTGCATCGTAGCCTCAAACCCATCTAATTCAGGCATATGCAAATCCATGAGGACCAAATCGTAATCCTGACTTTTGAATTTTTCTACTGCCATCAGGCCGTTGTCGGCAATGTGAATGGTTTGATTATACTTTTGCAGCAACAATAAAGCCACTTTCTGGTTGATGGCATTGTCTTCAGCAAGCAGTATTTTCTTCTTTGGTGTTTCCATAATGCAGCAATTGTGTCGGTATAATTTCAGTTAAATCCTCACAAGCGGCAGATAATATTATCGGCTTGCATGTATTGATAGCTTTTTTTCGGAAAAGTCATCTTTAAAACGAAATTTTTTGAACATTCAGGCTAATCCGAATAAGGACAATAAAAAGAATACCCCCAGGACCAGCCTTCACTACACTGCGGCTGACGGTGAAGAAAGCAGGTTTTCAAAGAGTTATAAACAGAGAATTGGATTTAGTGATACTTTGTGTCTGCCTGCATACACATGCGGGCAGGTCTTGGGCTTTTGGTCAAAGATGTACTATTAGGAGGAGGAGGCTCAACATTCTAAAGTGACATACCAAGGGCATAACTCCGCCAGGAGAAACCAGAGAGCGTACAAAAACGACAACCTCGCCGAAACCCTGCCAGCTCCTGTGAAGAGGGAGGGAACCGTTTGTGACGAAAAGTTGATTCTGTTAAGGACTGGTGACAAAAAAGTATTATTCGCAGGAGACTTAAAACTTCGTAGTCAGCTTTTCACCTCACTGCATCCCGGGCCACTGAGCACGCTTCTGCCTTCTCGTTCCGGTTTTACAATAATTTGTGTGTTGATGCGCTCTTTCATGGCTCCCACGTGTGAAATGACGCCAATCATCTTCCCGTCCTGCCTGAGTCCGGCCAGGGTGGTGAGTGCTGTTTCCAGGGTATCTTCATCCAGACTGCCAAAGCCCTCATCCAGAAACAGGGAATCCACACGTACTTTCCGGCTGGCCATGCGCGAAAGGCCCAGGGCCAGTGCAAGACTTACTATAAAAGATTCACCACCCGAAAGGTTTTTGGTGGACCGTATCTCACCAGCCTGATAATTGTCGATGATGTTGAGTTCCAGCGGCTCATTTTTATCGCGCACAAGCAAATAACGATCGCTGAGTTTCATCAATTGCGCATTGGCGTGCGAAACCATAATTTCCAGGGTAAGGCCCTGTGCAAAATTGCGGTATTTTTTGCCATCGGCAGAACCAATGAGATTGCACAATTTGGCCCAGCGGTTGAAGTTTTGCTTTTGGTGATTTACCTGAATGCGCAAAGTTTCCCCGCGTTGCTTGCGGATATTGTTTTCGCGAAGTTTCTCTCTTAGCCCGCCAATAGCAGCTACCTGCCCATCATACAATGTGCGGGTTATGGAATATTGCTCCTCCAGGCTGCTCCGCTCTTCAGTTGTAAGCTGCTTCTGCTTTTCAGCTTCCAGGGTTTCGGTCCGGTCTTTTTTCCGGGTTTCGAGCTGGGTGCTTTTGGATTGTAGTCGCTTGTTTTCAGTTTCCAGCCGGTTTCTTTCATGTTCGGACAGCCTGACTTTCAAAAATTGCGTTTCATCTTCAAAGCCCGCATCCTTTATCTTTTGAGTGAAGGATAAAGTGAGCTCCTGCAACTCCCGTTCCCGGACATGAGTTTCATCTTCCAGATCAGCAATTTTTTGCATACTCATTGAATGCCGCTGCTGCTTGTCTTTGTGAACAGCCACCGCCTGTGTCCGGAGAACTTCTGCATTTTTCAGCCGGTCAAGTGATTGCTTCTCTTCTGCATCCACATTTTTGCCGCCAAACAATTTAACCCGATCATCATATAAAAGCCGGCGAGCCCCGGTAATTTCATCCAGCTCTTTTTGCCGTTTAGCAACTTCATCGATATGATTCTGATGGCTGATTTTATCAACCTCAATGGCAGACTGAATTTCCTGCCTCAGGGCTGTGGTTTCATTCTGCACTTTCCGGGCATGCTCCCAGGTTGATTTGCGCTTTTCGAGACCGGCAAGCATTGCATCCAACTCATCTGCCTTAGCAGGCAGCTCTTTTATTCCGAAAGGCAAAAGCAGCGAGATAAGTTCCTGCCGGGCATTTTTCAAACTCAGTTCGGCCTGCTCCAACTCGGTGCGCTGCCTGGAAATTCCCGCTGCCAGGTATTCGGTTTTCTGAAGGGAGACATTAAAATTATGCTCTAAACTTAAGGCTGTCTTTTGACAGGTTTCATGGCTTTTGATGTGTTGATTGAGCTTGTCGGATAACAATTTATCAGCTTTCAGCAGTTGAATCAGCCGGGCATATTCTTCTTCGGCTTCATCGGGTAAAGGGATGTTTCCCAATGCATACGGGTGATGCTCCGAACCACAGAGCGGGCATGGCGCTCCATCGGTCAGTTTGCTTCGTTCTTCTTCATAAGAGCCAATCTTTTTCAATGCCGCAATTTCGCGAAGCAGCTCATCTTTTTGATGAACAATGGCTTCCGTCTCTCTACCATCCAAAAGAACTTCCTTTTCCTTTCTTATTTCTTCCATCAGCAAAGACTCAGCCGCTGCTTTGTCTTCCGCAGCTTTTAGATCACCGGCTATTTTTTCCGAAGCCGATTCTGATTTTTTTTGTTCAATCAATGATTTTTCCAGGGCTGCACTCAGTTCTACTGCGCGTTGTTGCTTTTCTTTCAACCGCACTGCTAAACCCCGGATTCCGCTCAGCTCACTCACCAAATCAGCGTCTGCAAGATGTTCAGAAATATATCTTTCAACATCTTCTGCTTTCTTCAAAGCGGTTGCTTCTTCCTGTTTTAGTTTTGCAAGGGTGCTTTCTTTCTCCACCTTCTGCTGATGCAGCGATTTTAAGGCTGTTTCAAGGTTTTCAATGGAAATGCTCTTCTGTTTGAGTTCCTGATCGAGCAACCTCACCTGTGTGGTTAGTTTAAGCAGGGCCTCACGGTTTTCGTTATCCTGGTCATAAGCGCGTTCTGCAGCTTGCATTTTAACCAATGCCTCATTCATGGTCGTTTGCAGTTCAGGCAACTGCTCTTTCAGCCTGGTCAGGATTTCCTGATCGCTTTCTTGTTGCTTGCGGGTAAGCGCAAGCGTGGAATAATCGCCCTCCAGCGGCAAGGCTTTCAGGGCCTGCTCCAAACGCTGCCGTTCAGGCGCAAACGCCGCAATTTCCTGTTTCAGTGCATTTTCTTCAAGTACAATGCCTTCAAGTTCAGCAGTAAGCTTTTCTATTTGTATCAGCCATTTCACCGCCGCATCCAATGCAGTCACTTTAAGTTCAAGCGCACTTTTTCCGTATTCTTTTTCTGCCATTTCCTTTTGGATGTATTCCTCATCTTCCGGGCTCAGCAGGTTGATTTCCTTAAGAGCCGCTTCCAGCTTTTCAAGGGTTATTTTCTCATCCTTTTGTTGTTCAAACACCAGTTTAGAAATCCGGCTATAGATTTCGGTGCCGGTCATTTGTTCCAGTATAGGCGCGCGCTCATTGCCTGAGGCCTGTAAGAAAGCAGCAAAACCGCCCTGTGCCAGCATCATCGACTGCACAAAGCGACCATAATCCATGCCGGTCCTTAATTCTATCTCATTTGCAGTTGTGGTAAGTTGTGAGGTAAGCACTTGTTTGGTAAGCACATTTGAAAGCTCATGCTGAGGGTTCTGAAGTGCACCCTCAGGTTTCTCGCGTGCCCGCCGCTGGCTCCAGAATGCCCTGAACTGTCCTTCGTGGGTTTCGAACACTACTTCCGCAAAGCACTCCCCTGTTTGCCGGGCAATAATTTCATTGGTTGATTTTGAGATATTTCTGAGCCGGGGTGTACGGCCATACAAAGCCAGGCAAATGGCATCGAGTATTGTTGACTTTCCAGCTCCGGTTGGGCCGGAAATGGCAAATATTCCATCAGATACGTATTCAGGAGCGGTGAAATCAATGGTCCATTCCCCGACCAGAGAATTCAGGTTCTTAAACCGCAAATGGTTGATCTTCATATCGTTGGGTTATTTATCGTTAGGGTCAGTATTTTGCAGTAGCGAGATGGCTTCACGGTAAGTTTCTGTCAGCAAAGCCCGCTCCTCTTCTTCCACCTCATAAGCATCCAGGCATCGCTGAAAAACATCTGCATCATCCAGTGTTTCCAAAGTTTCTGTTTCATGCACCGGCGTAAGGGTTTTATCAATAAGTACACGGTTTTTAATCCTCAGCACCTCAAGCTGCGTATCCCTTAACAGTTCCTCAAAATGAGCGGAAATGTTGGTTGCTGTATATTGGGTGTTGATCTCAATTTCCAGCCAGGCACTGCTGTTTGCTGCTTTTAATGTTTTAATTTTTGCGGTGATGGTTTCCAAATCACCATACATCCTGACCAACTGCTGAAAAACAGGGATTTCATGTTCGGTGATGATGGGCTTGTTTTGGCTAAACTCTACTGTAATCACCCTTTTGGTTTGTCCGGCCTCACCAAATCCCATGGGAATGGGCGCTCCTGAATACCGTACTGTTTCATTTCCGGCCACTGTCTGTGCCAGATGTAAATGTCCCAGGGCCAGGTAATCGAAGCCCCGGGCAATGCTTTCACCATCTACATGTGCAATGGTGCCAATATAAAGTTCTCTCACCCCATCGCCCTCGCTGGTGTGACCCTTGCTGGTAAACAAATGCCCCATGGCTATTACCGGCACCGGCTGTGTACCCTGCTGCCGCTGAGCAGCCAGGCCGGCCACAGCATGGTAATGATCAGCAATGCCCTGCTTTAGGTTTTCAGCTTTATTTTCCGGGGTTTCCCCGGCTTCCGCACTGCGCACATCGCGATCGCGTAAAAAGGGTACTGCGCAAACAATTGCCTCATTTTTACCTTCTGCTGATTTTAAAACAATTACCTCATCTTCCATTTTTTCCGGTTTGCATCCCACTACATGTATGTGGAGTGCGTTAAGCAGGCTTTTGGGCGCATCCAGCAAAGAAGGTGAATCGTGGTTGCCACCGATAATCACGGCATGCCTGCATCCATGCTGCGAAAGCTGCCCCAGAAAATTATAATATAACTCCTGGGCACGGTTTCCCGGAGTGGTGGTATCAAAAACATCGCCTGCCACCAGCAGTACATCAATCTTTTCGCGGGCTATCAGCTTCAACAGCCATTTCAGAAATGCGTCAAACTCTTCATATCGCTTCTTATCGTATAGGGAACGGCCCAGGTGCCAGTCGGAGGTGTGGAGAATTTTCATCGGTTGAACTATGAATGTTGGTCATGAACTCGGTATGCAAATATAGTCATGCTTGACGGTTCCCTGCCTGATTTTTTTGGTTAAGTTTTTCCTGTATAGAACCAGAGATATGAATAAGCATTCTATCTCACATATTTTGGGGATATTGTGCCTTTAATGCACTGAACCGTTGTCAAACTTACATAGCTCCATAATAGTCTTAACAAATTTTGGGAAATCAATAAAATTGAAATACATTTGTGACCGTTCTTGTATTCCCATTTACGGTTTTAGAATAACAATATCAGCACTTTAAATCAAATACCGATTTCGCATCATACATCAGGAAATCATTAAAAAAACTTATAAAAACCATCAAAAATCATCAATATGCTTAAACATTTATTCATTTTTGCGGCTCTGCTGTTAACGGCATCAGGTTTTGCCCAGAAGTCCTCTATGAAATTTGGAAAGATTGACGAGAAGGATCTGATCATGAAAAGTTTTGAATCAGACACCAGCGCCGGCGGATTGATATTGGGCGATATAGGAAGCATAGCCATTAGTTATAAAACGACCATAGGGTTTGAAGTTGACTACACGCGTCATGTCCGGGTTAAGATATTTAATGCCAATGGGTTTGATCTGGCCACTTTTAAAATTCCCTATTATGAAATAGGCTCGACAAGGGAACGGATTACTAAAATAAAAGTAACCTCTTACAATCTGGAGAATGGAAAAATAGCAGAGACCTCTCTGAAAAAATCTGACATGTATGTAGAAGAGCTTAGTTCAAAGGAGAAAAGTTTGAATTTTTCAGTGCCCAATGTAAAAGCAGGAACAGTATTCGAGGTGGAATATCAGCTTTCTTCTGAGTTTTTCTGGAATATGCGGGATTGGGATTTTCAATATACCGTGCCATCCCGGTTCAGCGAACTTACCATAAGCCTTCCTGAATATTTTATTTATAAAAAACTGATGAGTGGCTATCTGCAACCCACCATAAACAAAACAGAATCTTTTTCTCACAGTCTTTCGATAAGGAACAATGACAACTCCATGCAAAACATTCCTTACCGGGGTACGGTTCAAAAACTACGTTTTGAGAATGTGCCGGCTTTCAAACGCGAGCCGTATATGAATGCGATATCCAATTACCTGTCATCCATAGAATTTGAACTGGGCGCCATTAACTTTCCTTATAGTAAGAAGGATTTCTCTACATCCTGGGAGAAAATCAGTAAAGAACTCTGGCTGGATAATGACTTTGGCACACAACTAAAAAGAAACTGCCCCATAAAAGAGCTTGCTGAAGTACTTACGGCAGTACCCGATGAGAAACAGCGCATGGTGATGGCACATGAACTGGTCAGAACCCATATGGCCTGTAATAATACTAATGGCATTTATGTAACATCCACTCTGCGCAAAGCCTGGAATGAAAAAACAGGGAAAGCTGCTGATATAAACCTGCTGTTGATATCATTACTGAATGAAGTTGGCATTGAGGCTGAACCGATATTGCTTAGTACACGCGATAACGGACTGTTGCATCCGGCCCAGATTATGCTGTCGAAATTCAATTACGTAATAGCCGAAGCCCGCATCGGGAATGAGACATTTTTACTGGATGCCACCGACAAGCACCTCCCTTATACCCTTCTACCTGAAAGATGCCTCAATGGGAGGGGTCGCAGGATATCAATGATTGCGGAGCGCAACGACTGGGTTGATTTGAACCAGGCAAAACCCAATGAAAGGGTGCTTTTTGCCCAGACAAAAGTAAACACGGGCGGAAATATTGAAGGTGATTTTAACCTGATGGAAACCGTGTATTATGCTTATGACAGAAATGAGAAAATAAGAAAGCAAACCAATCACGACGACTATATCACCAGCTATGAAGCAGAAATTCAAGGGTTGATTATTGATGATTATACCATTGAAAATATGGATAATCTGCAGGAACCCCTATATATTAAATATAAAGGAAAGATAAATATATCGGATGAAACACCCAAAGAGATGATATACTTTAATCCTCTGCTGGGATATGGTACAGCTTCTAATCCTTTTACGCTTGAGCAACGTGAATTCCCCGTAGATTTTATCAGTCCGTTTACCACCAAGGTGATAAATATGATTGAAATCCCTGAAGGTTATGAGCTTGCCGAAGTGCCGGCCAATGCTGCCATTTCGCTGCCCGACGATCTGGGTATCTACAGATATGTTATTGCCATTAACGGCAATCAAATACAGGTAAATTCTACCTTAATGATGAAAACTTCCCAGATCACCTCAACCCATTATCCTCATCTTCGTGAATTTTACTCCATGATTGTAGCGAAAAATGCCGAGATGCTGGTGCTTAAAAAGATATAACCTATGAGAATTAAACTCATTGCCATTTTCCTGCTATGGTGGGTAAACTTTTATTTTATGCCGCTTTCGGCTCAGGAATTTTCGGTGGCTGATATCCCGGAAATGCTTACCATTGAAGCAAATTCAGTGATAAGAGACAGCCGGGTCATTTATTCCTTAAATAACAAACAAGCATCTGTTAACTGGTATACAGCCACTACTATTATGAACCCGAAAGCGCTTCATCTGGCACACTTGAAAATTTTTTACAATACCAATGACAAACTAAAAATTAATAAAGCCACTATTTATGATGCCCGGGGCCGGAAAATAAGATCCATAAAACGTTCAGAAATGGAGGATTACAGTATGGCCGGTAATGCTACTCTATACAGTGAACAACGGGTGATTTTCAGCCAGGTAGCACCAGCCTCCTATCCTTTTACCGTTGAGTATGATTATGAGATTACTTATCCCGTGCTTTATGGAATAAGGTATTTCTCTCCCTATCAGGACACCTATCAAAGTGTGCAAAAATCAACCTTCACTGTGGTGAATGCCCATAACATTCCAATAAATGTAAGTATAATCAATCTGCCTCCAAACGTTGAAATGCAGAAAACAGATGAGGGCACCTACTGGAATTTTATCAATTTACCGCTACTCACGGAAGAGCCTTTCTCACCCGACTTTTCAGAAATAATCCCGGAAATAAGGGTAGCTCCCGAGCTTATTGTATATAAAAAATATGAAGGCAAAGCCGATACCTGGGAAAACTACGGCCGCTTTTTGGCTCAGTTAAGCAGCGAAGATAAAGGACTTTCGTCCGAGACGGTTCAACGTTTGCGACAAATGACGACTACTTTCCCAACCACCCGCGAAAAGGTAAAGGTGCTTTACGAATACCTCCAATCACGCACCCATTATATTAACATATCTTTTGGCGTTGGAGGGATCCAACCCAACCCTGTGGCCCGGGTAGATGCACTGGGATATGGCGATTGCAAAGATTTAAGCTCTTATATGATTGCCATGTTAAAAGCAGTGGATATTGATGCAATCTATGCGGTGGTAAAAGCCGGGAAAAACGAGCATTTTTTTATTCCCGACCTGCCCAACCATCAGTTTAACCATGCCATCGTATGCGTGCCTAACCCAAACGATACAATATGGCTGGAATGTACCAGCCAGGTGATGCCGTTCGACTATCTGGGTAGCTTTACCGACAATCGCTATGCACTTCTTGTTAAAAATGAAGCAAGCAGGTTGGTGAAAACCCCTGAATATGGAAAAGATGACAACTACATTCATTCGAACTTCACCCTGCTCAACCACAGCGATGGAGCCATAGCCAAAGGAAGCATAACTTATGGCGGACTGAGGATGGAAAATGTGGTATCCCTTCCCATTCTCACCCGCACAGAACAATTGTCCTGGCTTAATAGCACCCTCGAAATTGCTGACTTCACCATAATAAGTCATCACTTTAGGACTGGTGAAGCAGAAGCAAATATTTTTCTGGACCTGGAGTTGGGGTTGAAATCTTACTTTAGCGGCACTTCAAACCGCTTATTTGTACCCTTAAACCTGAACAATAAAGTCGCTGTACCTGCCCGTTTGCGCAGCAGAAAATATCCGCTCCATCTTCCCTATGCATTCCATACTACCGATACGCTGAACATACAAATTCCGGCCGGTTACACCCCCGTTGACCTCCCGCAGGCATTAACCGAAGACGAACGCTTCGGCACTTATTCCATGCAAACCATACAAAACGAAAATACCATAAGTTGTATTCGCAGCTTTGAATTTAAGAAAGGACGCCATGCCCCGGAAGCTTATCAGGCTTTTTATGAATTTATGCAAAAAATTAGTCTGGCAGATGCCCGCCCGCTGGTGTTGTTGAAGGAGGAGTGAGAAGATAAGGAATTAAATCTTTCCGGTTTTTTTTAAAGATTTTTTAAACTGGTTTACATCACTGGTTTTAAAATCAGACGTTCTCGCAGAGCAATAACAACGGAGAAGAGGCCTCCAACTACTTTTCTGACATCCTGAAAAACGATACTTAAGTTCAACCGTGCCTCAAAAGGAAATAGATCTGCGAGTTGTAATCAGTGAGCTATGATTACGATAAGCACATCACTTCATCCACACATCCGCACATATAATAAATATAATGGTTAACTAACTGTATCGGATGAAACACCCAGGGATTTGATTTACATTAATCTCTTACTGGAAAATGGCATAGCATCTGATCTATTTACCTTTGAACAGCGTGAATTCCCGGTAGATTTTATCAGTCCGTTCATCACCATGGTGATAAATATGATTGAAATTCCTGAAGGCTATGAGGTTGCCGAATTACCGGCCAACGCGGTTTCACTTCCCGACGATAGCGTATTTACAGGTAGATTATTAAATGCCAGGGCACGCATCACACTATATCAGTAACATTTTTTCTCTAAAGTCGTTACTACATCAAGAAAAGTTCGTAATATTGATTGGTTTTCCGACTAAAGGACGCCCCATACGGAGCATCGGGCCGGTGTGCTATCACCGACGTGTTATATGTAAATATACAGAAAACTATACTGATATCATAGAGGAATTTCCAGAATATCTGACAGAACCGATGATCAATCAGATTGGCAGGTTTTGAAATATTTATACTGTACAACCAAGAAGCCAGGAGATTTGTTGCTCTATAACACGGCATATAAAAAGAAACGTATCGGTTTATTTTCCAAATGGCACATTTTGGCTCACGCAAAAAACTATGACAGAATTATTTGTGGTAAATGATCCTGCTGTAAACAATTACCTGGAAAATATTTCGAAACGGGAGAACTCAAAAAGGATCCAGTTATTTCCAAAATGGAAACAACTGCTGCCTACGGTAAGAACTACACAACGAATTTCTATCGCCTGGAAGCCATATTGGCAGCAGGCTACCTCGAGATGGGGCGAAACTTTGGAAGAAGGGAAACTTCAGACGCTAAACATATAGTGATAGGAAAGGGGTGATCTGTACGGCTCGTTACGTGAGTGATTAGAAAAAAAATACAGCTACGGCGCTTATGATTGCACCGTTATCAAAAAGCTAAAAGTGTATGTAAATCCGTATGCAACAAAAACAGAACAGGCTGTAAAACGTTTTTTTACAGCCTGTTGTCTCTCGACTTTTGCTCCCTCTGCTGGACTTGAACCAGCGACCCTCTGATTAACAGTCAGATGCTCTAACCAACTGAGCTAAGAAGGAATGCTTTACCCTTAATTGGGACTGCAAAAATAATACTTATTCTTAAACAAACAAGAATCAACCTCAATTTTTTTTACCGGAGTTGATGAAATTAGTGGAGAAGTTAAAATTTTCTGTCAAAGAGATTATAATCTAATCCTGCCAAATAAATAAAATCAGGTTAACCATAAGCGAAAAATGAATTTTATTATGTCTCTGGCAGGCATTCATCCATTTCTCTATCTCAGATTATATCCTTATTAAAGCGTTCTAATATTGTCATATATAAAATATTTTATCCTCAACAGCTCATTATTAGGCCGGATTAGCTACTTTTACAGGAATAAACTACTACCAACCGATGTCAAAAAAGAAAACTCACAACAAGCAAGTGAACGCTAATCCGTTTTTAAAAACGGTTCAGGAAATTTTTTTTAACAATCCTTTCAAGGGTTATAATTTCAGACAGGTGGCCAAAGAACTTGGCATAACCGACAATTACACCAAAGATCTGATTAAAAATATGCTTGAGCAACTGGTTAGGGATGAAACGATTATAGAACTCAACCGGGGCAAATATAAATACAATCCCGACTTGCTGGCAGACAAGATTATTCATACCACCGTAGTGGGAAAGGTTGACATGAAGTCCACCGGCAAGGCTTACGTATTGACCACAGATTTACCTGAGGATGTTTTTATCGCAGCCAACAATACCGGTCATGCATTGAATGGCGACAAGGTGAGGGTACATTTATTTCCCATGCGCAAGGGCCGTCAAACGGAGGGTGAAATTATTGAAGTGCTGGAGCGGGGCAAATCGCAGTTCGTTGGATTGGTACAGATTTCCGGCAAAATTGCATTCCTTGTTCCCGATGATACCTCTATGCCGGTAGAAATTTATATTCCAAAAGAATCTCTTAACAAGGCCAATCATGGTGAAAAGGCCATTGCCCGCATTACCGAGTGGCCGGAAAAGTCGAAAAACCCTTTCGGAGAAATCGTCACTGTGTTGGGCAAGCCGGGTGACAATAATGTGGAAATGCAATCCATACTTGCATCATTTGAATTCCCCCTTGAGTTTAAGCCTTCTACGCGTAAAGATGCCGAACGCATTCCAATTGAGATTACTACCGCTGAAATCAACAGTAGGCGAGACTTCCGCAACATATGGACTTGTACCATTGATCCGGCAGATGCCAAAGATTTTGATGATGCACTTTCGCTGAGGAAGCTGGAGAATGGACAATGGGAAGTAGGTGTTCATATTGCAGATGTGTCGCATTACGTAAAAACAGGTTCTGCCCTGAACGAAGAAGCTTACGAGCGGGGAACCTCTGTGTATCTTGTTGACCGTACGATTCCTATGCTGCCGGAAATATTGTCAAATAATGTTTGTTCATTGCGTCCCAATGAGGATAAATTGTGTTTCTCTGCCGTATTTGAGATGAACGATGAGGGCAAAATCAGCAGCGAATGGTTTGGCAAAACCATCATCAACAGCGACAGACGTTACAACTACGAAGAGGTGCAGGCCATGCTCGAAGGCGGTGAGGGCGACTATTCCACTGAATTGCTTCAATTGCACAAGATGGCTACTGCACTCAGAGAAGTCAGGTTTCGCGAGGGAGCCATTGCTTTCAATTCGCAGGAAGTAAAATTTATTCTGGATGAAAAAGGCAAACCCATAGATACATACGTAAAAGTGCAGAAGGAATCCAACATGCTGATTGAAGATTTTATGTTGCTGGCCAACCGTAAGGTAGCAGAAAAGGTTGGTTTGAAAAAAAGTCAAAGCAAACCCAAAACCTTCGTTTACCGGGTACATGATGAACCAAATCCTGAGAAGCTGCAAAAATTCGCTGAGTTGGTAACCAAGCTTGGCTATCGCATGAAACTGGGATCACGCAAAGGAGTTGCCAATTCTTTTAATCGTTTGTTTGATGAGATTGCAGGCAAGGGTGAAGAAACCATGATTGAGACCCTGGCTGTTCGAACCATGTCGAAAGCAGAATACAGTACCGAGAATGTAGGTCATTATGGGCTTGCCTTCACCTACTATACTCACTTTACTTCGCCCATCCGGCGTTATCCCGATTTAATGGTTCACCGTTTGCTTGAAAGGTACATGGCAGGAAAACCTTCTGTAAACAAGGATGAATACGAAGAATATTGCATACATTGTTCTGAAATGGAGCGCAAAGCTGTTGAGGCAGAACGCGCTTCAGTAAAATACAAACAGGCCGAATTCCTGCAGGATAAAATTGGAGAGCGTTTTACCGGTTTAATTTCCGGAGTAAGTAAATATGGCCTGTATGTTGAACTTGACGGCAGTAAATGTGAAGGCATGGTTTCATTGCGCACCATGGACGACGATTTTTATTATCTGGACGAGGACAATTACAAAGTAATCGGGCAGCATAATGGCCGGGAATTCAGACTTGGTGATCATGTAAAAGTAAAGGTAAAACATGTGGATATGCAGCGCAAACAAATGGATTTTGTTTTTGATGAGTTGCCTGCACCCAAAAATCCAAAGTTTCAGAAACCAACCTCCGGCAAGAAAAAAAGATAAATGGTGTTCCTGATTTTATTCATTGTTTAAAAGTACTATAGTACCATGGGTAGATTGTTCGGAAAAAAACCAGCACCGGTCAATAAGGTACGCAGACCGGTGACCCGCGAAAGTCTCGCTGCCAACCGGATGATTCCGGGATATGAAGAAACTCCTGAGAATGGGGATGAGTCATCTGAAGCCGCTCAACAACCGGAATCTCTTCCTCTGGAGCCCCGCAGGAAAACGAAGAAAAAGGCATGGTTCCGCCGTTCCCCGAAGCGTGTGGAGAAAGCTCCCGCCATTCAGATTAACAAACCGGCTCCCGAACCCAGATACAGAGTCCTGAAACAAGAAATGAAACCTCTTTTCAATTCTTTGGGATGGTTTATTCTTGCTTATCTGACCATCTACCTGCTTTATCAGGGGGTTACCATTCTGGCTGCCGGAACTTACAATATAGATTCAGTGCTGTACTATTATGAAGTATTCTTCCCTGTGGGTAACAACAGTCCTTTATGGAACCGGTTTAACATCATTGTGATTACCTTTATTGGTCCGTTTATCTCACTTATTGCGGCCATCATTCTTCTTAGAGGAGTATTACCTATGAAAAAGCCGGGATTGCGCAGCCGCCTTTATTTTATCTGGATAGCCTGGTTTGGCATTGCCCACTTTTTTGGAGCTTTTGTGGGAGGAATCATCACCAATCTGGGATTTGGTTATGTAGCCAATTGGTTGTATATGAATGTGTGGTTTAAGATACTTGTTTCGCTTATCTTTTTATTCATTATGGCAATTATAGGGTATTATAGTGCCCGATTTACCCATGAAACCATACCTCCGGCTCATCGTGCAAAGCGCTCACGGTTGCGCTGGGCATTGGCATCAAGGTTTATTATTCCTGTTATTCTGGGTACGCTGCTGCTGATAGCAGTAAAAATACCTGACCAGGTGCCTCAGCATGAAAATATTCAGGTATATGATGCCGTAATCATCAGTTCTATGATTTTTCTGGCTGTACCGGCATTCTTTAACCGAAAGGCCACCGGAAGGACTTTTCTGAACAAAACACAATGGATTAAAAGGTCGCCGGGTATAGCCACCTTTATCCTGGCGCTTTTATTATTGGCCGGATTTAGGCTGTTGCTTAGCCAGGGGGTTTATTTTTTAATCCGTTTTACCTTTGAAATGGGATTATATCAGGGATAAATGTCAGCACAATTAAAAATCTCCGTTCAGGGTTACCATACCCACCCCTACGGTATTGTTGGTGGCTTCGTCAATAATGATCATGGATCCGGTGCGCCGGTTTTGTCCGTAATCATCAATAAATAAAGGACTGGTGGTACGCATGGTAATGCAGGCGATGTCGTTCAGACCTACCTCGCCATCCTCTTTGATACGTTCCAAAGTATTGACATTCACTTTATACTCTACAGACTTTATGATGCAGCGTACATCGCGGGTAGTGTGTTTAATGGCGTATTTCCCGTTTATTTGCAAGGGTTTTTCATTCATCCAGCACAGCATCACTTTCAGGTCCTGGGTTACCTTAGGCATGTTATCCGGTTTCACCAGCATGTCTCCTCTGCTGACATCTATGTCGTCATCCAGGGTAAAGGTAACCGACATGGGTGCCCAGGCTTTTTCAAGTTGCGCCTTATAACTCTCTATGGTTTTGATTTTACTTTTAAACATGGATGGCAGAGCCACCACTTCATCGCCAGGTTTAAACACCCCACCGGCTACCCTGCCGGCATACCCCCGGTAGTCGTGAAACTGATCCGAAAGTGGCCGGATAACATATTGAACAGGGAAACGGCCATCCTCCATATTGTGGTCATTTCCAACCGGGATTGTTTCTAAAACCTGCAACAAGGTTCCACCTTCATACCAGGGCATGTTTACCGAAGGCTCCACCACATTATCACCGTGCAGTGCACTGATTGGCACATAGGTAAGGTTTGGAATATGCAGTTGCCTGGAGAAGGCAGTAAAATCTTCTTTTATCTTCAAAAATCGTTGTTCGGCAAAATCCACCAGGTCCATTTTGTTTACACAGATGATAACATGAGGTATCTGCAACAGTGAAGCAATATAGCTGTGTCTGCATGTCTGCTCAGTGACTCCGTTGCGGCCATCAATCAGGATGATTGCAGCATCGGCGGTAGATGCACCGGTAACCATGTTGCGCGTGTATTGAATATGACCGGGGGTATCGGCAATGATGAATTTACGCTTAGGCGTAGCAAAGTAACGGTAAGCCACATCAATGGTGATGCCCTGCTCGCGTTCAGCCCGCAATCCATCGGTAACCAGGGCCAGATCGAGGTGTTCGGTTCCCCGTCTTAAACTGGCGCGTTTAACGGCTTCAAGCTGATCTTCAAAAATGGATTTACTGTCATACAACAGCCGTCCTATGAGGGTGCTTTTCCCATCATCCACGCTGCCGGCGGTTGTAAACCGCAGCAACTCCATATCGAGGTATCCTTTTGATGAAAATTTACTCATTGTTTATACGCATTAAGTCGGTAAATTGCAATTTGCAGTGATAATATTAAAAATAGCCTTCTTTTTTCCGGTCTTCCATGGCGGCTTCAGAACGTTTATCATCGGCCCGGCCACCTCTTTCAGTAATCCGGGTGGCTGCTATTTCCTGAATGATTTCTTCCAGGGAGTTTGCAGTGGAAAGGGTTAATCCGGTACAGGAAACATCACCTATGGTACGGCATCTTACGGTTTTGGTTTCGTAAAATTCACCCTCCTTCAGGGTCATAAACGGGTATTTGGCCAGCCATACTCCGTCGCGGTTAAACACTTCCCGCTGATGGGTGAAGTAGAGTTCAGGCAATTCAATATTTTCTTTAAGGATATATTGCCATACATCCATTTCCGTCCAGTTGCTTATGGGGAAAATTCTGAAGTGTTCGCCTATATTTTTCCTTCCGTTAAAGATATTCCACAACTCAGGCCGCTGATTCTTAGGATCCCATTGTCCGAATTCATCACGATGAGAGAAGAACCGTTCTTTGGCCCGTGCCTTTTCTTCATCGCGGCGTCCACCGCCAATGGCTGCATCAAACTTATATTGTTCAATGGTGTCGAGCAATGTAGTGGTTTGCAATATATTGCGGCTGGCGGTGGCTCCTTTTTCCTCTACCACCCTGCGCTGATCAATACTTTGTTGTACACTTCCTACAATGAGTGTGGCTCCCAGTTTTTTCACCAGGTTATCACGGTAAACGATGGTTTCATCAAAATTATGGCCCGTGTCAATGTGTAAGAGCGGGAAAGGGAAAGGCCCGGGATAAAAAGCTTTCATTGCGATGTGTACCATAACAATTGAGTCTTTCCCTCCGCTAAAAAGCAATGCCGGGCGCTCAAACTGAGCTGCTACCTCGCGCATTACATACATTGATTCAAATTCGAGTTCCTCCAGATGGGTCAGATTGTATTTTGAATTCATGTGTTTTTTGATATTAATGGTAAGACATATTCAAGCAGTTGTTGAACATTATGCTCAGGTGTATTCAAATGGGTATTTATCTCCACATCAGGATCAACCGGATTTTCAAACGGAGCACTTACGCCGGTAAATGAGGTAATTTCCCCCCGTCGGGCTTTGGCATACATGCCTTTAATATCCCGTAATTCACAAACCTCCACAGGAGAATTTACGTATACCTGAATCAGGTTGCCGTTGCCTATAATCTGTTGGGCACGCTCCCGCAATTCAAGGGTTGGGGTGATAAATGCATTGATGGTGATGATGCCTGTTTCCAGAAACAGTTTGGATACTTCAGCCACCCGCCGTATGTTTTCGTTGCGGTCGGTATCACTAAAACCCAAATCACTACATAATCCACGACGCATTACATCACCATCAAGCATTCTAACCCTAAAACCTGCGCTCAGGAGTGCCTGTTTCAAGCCCAGCCCTAAAGTTGTTTTGCCCGAACAGGGCAATCCTGTAAGCCAGATTACCTTTGCGTTTTGCTCTAATCTGTTTTTTAAAAACAATTGATTTATCTGTGGATTAACCATATCTCATGCTGCCATCTATGAGGGTGCAAAGCTAATATAAATTTCGTTTGCCGGATGCTTATCCATTTCTCATGGGCAGGGTCGCCTAAATTGTTTGGCGCAGAATCGTTCGTAAATCAACCCCGGATAAACTGTAATTAAAGCGGCTTTAATAAAAGAAGCTGCCAATTGACAGCTTCTTTCTTAACACACACTATGAGATATCCGGTTTGCACCGGAAAGAGTTAACCGTAAAACCGATTGTGGGAAACGGCCTGACGGTTAATATCATTTAAATGAAATTATTTATCAAATGCTGTGCCTTTGTTTTATCTTACTCATTATCTTATCCTTATAAAAACATATATTCATATGTTCTGTACGGATTCGGTCACAGTATTGTTCGTTAGCTTGCAATGATGGGACGATAAATGTATGATGAATGTTACAAAATGGGGGGGCTAATATTTGGAGAATTCTTATCAGAATGAAGAATGAGTGTGCTGATCAAAGAATTTCCTCATTCACAAAATATGAGGCAGGCGGCTGAAGAGAGTGGTGCTCCCGATCAACGGATTCTCATTCCGCTTCGCTGCATTCGGAATGACAGGTACCTTATTTTTTTAAAGAAGTGAGGAAATTATCATTCCAAACGAAGTGACGAATTTCTACGGGCCTATTCCTCTTTATTATCCAGCTCTTGCTCCGGGTTTTTCTCTCCCACCACAATCACAATTTCACCTTTAGGTGGATGGGCAGTATAGTGGGCGGCCAGTTCACTCAGTGAGCCACGCCGGTTTTCTTCGAATAGTTTGGTCAGTTCGCGCGACACACATGCTTTGCGGTTGCCCAGATGGGCACAGAGTTGTTCCAGCGTTTTCACCAAACGGAATGGTGATTCGTAAAGCACGAAAGTACAGGGCAGGGTTGCCAGGAAATTCAATCGTGTTTGCCGACCTTTTTTATGTGGCAGAAAACCTTCAAAATAAAACCGGTCACAGGGCAGGCCTGAATTAACCAGGGCCGGCACAAAGGCTGTGGCTCCGGGCAAACATTCCACTTCAATACCCTGCTCCACACAGGTTCGTACCAATAAAAACCCGGGATCAGAAATACCGGGCGTACCCGCATCGGTCACCAGAGCCACCGATTCGCCAGCCGATATACGATGGGCAATGGTTTCAGCCATTTTATGCTCATTGTGCATGTGGTGGGATTGCATGGCATTGCTGATGTTAAAATGCTTTAGCAACAGGCCTGTTTTGCGGGTGTCTTCCGCCAGAATAAGTGATACTTCTTTGAGCACACGTATGGCCCTTAAAGTCATATCTTCGAGATTGCCGATGGGCGTAGGTACAAGGTATAATCTGGCCATAGAATTGCAATTTTATGTATTTTGAAGTTGCCTAATAAGCATTCAGGAAATCAATGAGCAAACGTGTGATGTCTTCGAATTCTGAAAGAGGTAATTTTGCCGCGATATCGTTAATGTTATGATACTCCGTGTATTCCTTACCAAGCGCATAGATGAAAACGGCAGGTATACCAGCCATAAAGAATGGACAATGATCACTGTTGCAGCTCTCTCCACGGGGAGCTACTTTAAGAATATATTCATTGTCAGCATTGATGCGAACCAGACGATTGTAGACCCCGGGATAATGATTGCTGTTGACTACAGTAATGCCTTCACTGCCAGTACCCACCATATCAAGGTTGATCATCAGTTTAATCTGCTTCAGCGGGAAAAGTGGATGGCTGGTGAACCATGAAGAACCTTTCAAGCCCATTTCTTCCCCTGCAAAGGCCATAAAAACAAGGGTATATTCAGGCGGGGAAGTGACAAAGTGTTTTGCCAGAGTAAGCATCATGGCCACTCCGCTTGCATTATCATTGGCTCCGGGAAAAAAGGTTTCACTTCCCATCATACCAAGATGATCATAATGTGCACCAATAACTACGATAGAATCGGGGAAGCGTGTACCTGGCAGATACCCGATAACATTGGAAACGGGATATGCCGGTAAAAATTCAGACTGTACATTGATTTCAAGTTTTTTAAATCCTCTCTTACGGGCCTGGTGACTGATGTCTATTACCGGGAAATCCTGGGGCGCTGCTCCCGAAAAAATACTCCATACAAGCGGCTTGTCGCGTAAAACAATATAACCTGCAGCTCTAACAAAATTTGTCTGAAGCAGAGAATCGGCTATATTTTTATGGATTTTCAATATTTTTTCATCGAGCATCAAAAATTTACCATTTGTTTTCCGCTTTATATACCGCACAAACCTCTTCTCGTTGCTAACAGCCCTGGGAGAAACAATTTTATACCTGCCATTTACCGTGGGTGAGGTAGCTCTAATCAGATAATCCTTACCGGGAATAAGGACGTTTCCGTCAGCTACTAACTTCATTTTCCCTGGAAAGGAATTCACGGGCAAAGTAAAATGTTGATGATATCCACCTTTTAAAGCGTTGACACCTAATTGTTTGAATTGAGATTCAATGAAAAGAGCTGCCGTCGCGCTTCCATTCTTTACATAGCCCCGCCCTGCCATTCCGGGTGCACATAAACTATCAATCACGTTTCGGGCAAACGATAAGTTCTGGGCTTTGACAGTTACCGCCGAAAGCAGCAATAAACAAAATGTTATTTTCAACCGGCCATTTAATGACATTTTTGCAGGTGTTTACATATAACGTCTTGCCACATAAGTACGTAATAACTCAAATGATGCATCATTATCCTCCCAGCCATGCTGTATTTTTAATGTAAAGAGTGCGGCCAGGGCTTCATCACTATTCTGGCATTGGTTCAGGTGTGAAATGGCTTCATTATATTCACTGGTTGAGCCCTCGAAAAGATCATTCACAAACTGGAATTTCTCGTTTATGCCAATATTGGCTTTAAGATCGGCTATGGGCTTCAGATGAATACTGTCTGCCAGTGAAAAATCTTTACGGGTAGCAGTAATTTTATCGTTTATGCTCGGCGTGTCGTTCTTGAGTTTATCACCGATTGTGGTTGAGGCAAAAAGATCGCCGGTGGAGGCAGTAGATTTAGACCTTGGCAATGAAAGATTTGGTGCCGGCGGTTCAGGCGATGGCAGTGGAGCCTTCACCGATACAGGTTCAGAAGGAGGAGCTGGCACTGCATCAGAAAAATCTCTCCCGGGGGAGGTGGTTCTCTCCAGTGAAGCTAATGTTTGCGGAGCAGCAGTCGAAGCTGCCTCCCCGCCGGCAGGAGGCGGAGGCGCAATTTTCTCTACCTCATACGGGGACTTTACGGGAGGCGGTTCCGGTGCCAGTGGCGGTGGCGGCAATATAGGTTCCTGATTATCTGTCGCTTTGCTTTTTTCATCCTCAACTACATCCGGCACCTCAGCCTGAGCATCTACATCTTCTTCCACCGGTATTTGCCGTGGCAGTGACTGACGATAATTTTCAATTTTATCATAAAGCAGACTTAGCTTTGCCAACAATATGTCCACCTCTATGGCTGTCTTCACCTTATTGTCTATCAGCCGGTCAAGTTTTACATGAAGTTGGTCTGAAAGCCGTGCAATTTCCTGTCTTAATTCGTTCATGTTCGTAAATAATTACTTTTATTTTATCATTAAACGTTCAAAGGCTTATTTTTGTACATTTATCGGGCATTAAAAATAAGTCCTGTATTCTCATATAACCCGAAAGGGTGATTTTGGAGGTTAAAAGTAACAGAAAAACCAATAAGCGGGCCAATGTTTTTAGAAAACGACCGTAATTTAATACAACGCCGGGGTTGGATCGAAGTCATCTGCGGTTCTATGTTCTCGGGTAAAACCGAAGAACTTATCCGCCGGCTCACCCGGGCACGCATTGCCCGGCAGCGGGTCGAAATTTTTAAACCCTCTATAGATACACGGTTTGATGAATTAAAAGTGGTTTCTCACAACGAAAATTCCATCAACTCTTCACCGGTGCAACACTCTTCTCAAATATTACTTTATGCCAACGAGGTAGATGTAGTTGGAGTAGATGAAGCCCAGTTTTTTGATGATGAGCTGGTTGAGGTATGTAATAAGCTGGCAGAAAGTGGTATACGGGTAATAGTGGCGGGCCTTGATATGGATTTTAGTGGTAAACCATTCGGACCCATACCTGCGCTTATGGCCACCGCTGAATATGTCACGAAGGTTCATGCTATTTGCATGCAATGCGGCAGCCTGGCACATTATTCTCACCGCAAAACCGATGAAAAAAAACTGGTGATGCTCGGAGAAACCGACACCTACGAACCCCTATGCAGAAGTTGTTATCAGCGCGCCAGGGCACAGAATAAAAAACCGATCATTGACACCGCCCCGAAGGACTGAGCAGTTTGTCCACTTTTTTGTAATTTTGCACAGTTTATTTGAGTTTTTATGAAAATTAGGTTTTTTCTTCTTTTGTGGCTGTTTTCTTATCCCCTGCTCATCGAGGCACAGGCACTGGAATCGAAAACTGACACCCTCTTTCTTATTTACACCCCTGAAGGTAACATTACCCTCAGGCTTTACAATGATACCCCTGAACACCGCGACAATTTTATAAAGCTGGTGAAAGCCGGCTTTTATGACAGCACGCTGTTTCACCGCGTCATCCCTGCTTTTATGATTCAGGGTGGCGATCCTGATTCCAGGAATTGCCCCAAAGGTAAGGAACTGGGTAATGGCGGCCCGGGTTATGACATTCTTCCCGAAATTACCCCCGCACACTTTCATCGTCGCGGAGTGCTGGCTGCCGCGCGGGAAGCCGATAAGCTCAACCCTCAGCGGCTCTCTTCAGGCTCCCAGTTTTATATTGTACAGGGAAAGATACAAACTGAAGCAGAACTAGATAGAATTGAAAAAGAAAATGCATCTTTGGGCAAACAGCAGATTTTTATCGAGCTCATGAAAAATCCAGAAAACATCCGGTTGAAAAACCGCTTCTTTTCGCCCGATGCAAAAAAAGACACTGCCAGCTTTCATCATCTGCTCGATACCCTTAATCTGTTGATAGAGCAGGAATACAATCGGCGACCTGCTTTTCGTTTTACCGAAGAGCAACGTAGAATATATACCACCCAAGGGGGCACACCCCATCTTGATGGTAAATATACTATCTTTGGCGAAGTTGTTGATGGCATGAGTGTTGTAGATGCCATTGCTGATGCAGAAACCGATGAAAATGACCGCCCTCTTACCGATATTCCAATAAAAATAACTTTGATTACCCATAAAAAAACTGAACCATGAAAAAATTAAGTTTGCTGATATCAATAGGCATCTTTCTGATTGCCGCAGTTAACTTTACGGATGTAAGCGCACAGACTGCTGCCGCAAAGCCCACCAAAATTCTGATTGAAACCGATTATGGAAACTTGACCGCCGTGTTGTACAACGAAACGCCTCAACATCGTGATAATTTTGTGAAACTCATAAAACAGGGCTGGTACAACGGCTCTATTTTCCACCGGGTAATCAACCGTTTTATGATACAGGGTGGTGGACAGGGCACTCAGGCCAACGACCCGGGTTATACCATTCCTGCTGAATTTAACAGCAAATATTTTCACAAAAAAGGCGCTTTGGCGGCTGCTCGTAAACCCGATCAGGTAAACCCCAAAAAAGCATCTTCAGGATCACAGTTTTATATTGTGCAGGGTCAAATCCTTCAGGATCAGCAATTGGATATTTTCGAGAAACAAACGGGTAAGAAAATCAGTGCTGAACGCCGAAAAGTATATAAAACCATAGGAGGAACGCCTCACCTGGATGATGATTATACCGTTTTTGGGGAAGTAATCAGCGGGCTGGATGTAATTGATAAAATTGCTGCCGTTCAAACCGCCGCCGGTGATCGTCCGGTAAAAGACGTTAAAATGAAAATTACCGTGATTAAGTAAATCTCCATTCCCACAAGCTTAATGAAAACACTTATTGACACCTATCTGGCCGAGGTTGAGGCCTTTGAAGCCAAAACCAAAGAGGAGCTGGAGCAGTTTCGCATTCGTTATGCCGGCAAAAAAGGCCTGCTTAACGATTTATTTGCTGATTTTAAGCAGGTTGCCCCTGAATTGCGTCGGGAAACAGGTATACATCTTAACACACTTAAGCAAAGTGTTCAACATAAACTCGACAGCCTTCGCCAACAACTTAACACTACAACCACGGTGCAGGCATCAGAAAAAGATCTTACGCTCCCGGTTAACTTTGATTACAGAGGTTCCCGACATCCACTGATGATAGTTCGTCACCGTATGCTCGATATCTTTTCGCGCATCGGGTTTACCGTTGCCGAAGGCCCGGAAATAGAAGATGACTGGCACAATTTTTCGGCGCTGAATTTTGCTCCCGAACATCCTGCGCGGGAAATGCAGGATACCTTTTTTATTGAAAAAAATCCAGATATTGTGCTTCGCACCCATACCAGCAGTGTGCAGGTAAGGGTCATGGAAAATACCAAACCACCCATCCGGATGACTTTCCCCGGAAGGGTTTACCGCAACGAAGCCATTTCGGCCCGTGCACACTGTTTTTTCCATCAGGTGGAGGGCTTGTATGTGGATAAAAATGTAAGTTTCGCCGACCTCAGGCAGACCATGTTGCATTTTGCCAGAGAGATGTTTAGTGCCGACACCCAAATCAGACTGCGTCCCTCCTACTTCCCTTTTACCGAGCCTTCAGCCGAAATGGATATTTCCTGTAACCTCTGTGGGGGCAAAGGCTGTGGCTTTTGCAAATATACCGGCTGGGTGGAAATTCTTGGTTGCGGCATGGTGCATCCCAATGTATTAAAAAATTGTGGTATTGACCCCGAAGAGTTCAGGGGTTTTGCCTTTGGCATTGGCGTGGAACGCATTACAAATCTGCTCTTTAATGTAAAGGACCTGCGCATGTTTTCTGAGAATGATGTACGCTTCCTGCAGCAGTTTGAATCGGCATGGTAAGCATTGAATGTAGCTTTAAAATCACCACGAAAAGTGGCGGGAAAATTCTTACACCTGACATTTTTTGGCTTACTTTACCCGTAGATGTTCATCTTTCGTACCCGTTTCTATGAAAAATAAAATGAGCCGCAACTCCCCTGCAGAGAAACCTGCTGTTAAGGCATTGGAATCCGGCCGTGTGGTGGAAAATCGGTGGTATTACCTGTTGATTGTGGCATTTGCTTTTGTCCTGTATGGCAACACCATCGGAAACCGGTATGCTGTGGACGACACCTACATTACTGCAGGCAACCCCTTGGTATCACAGGGCCTCAGTGCCTTACCCACTATTTTCAGCAGCAGCTATATTGTAATCAATGCCGAAGAAGGTGGCCAACATAAATTTGGTTACCGCCCCATCGCGAAAGCCACCTATGCCATTGAAGCACAATTTTTTGGTAATAATCCCCATGTTAGTCATTTCATCAATGTATTGTTGTATGCTTTAACGGGATTGCTGTTATTCAAACTGCTCCGTCGATTGCTGAAAACATTTCCTGTACTTTTTATATTGACCACCGTGCTGATTTTTATGGCACATCCCCTGCATACAGAGGTGGTGGCCAGCCTCAAAAATCGTGAAGAACTGCTAAGCTTCCTGTTTGGATTACTTGCACTGAGTTATTTCTTGAAATTTTACGATACCGGCAGGAAAGTAAATATACTGTGGGGTAGTCTGATGTTTGTACTTGGTGTTTTGAGCAAAGTCAACATCGTGACTTTTATTGTGGTTATCCCGCTAATGTTTTATTTTTTTACCGACATAAAAACCAAAACTTTACTCTGGTTGAGCGCTTCTCTCCTGTTCTTTTTGATTCTTGCAGCTACTATACCCCGGCTATTTTTAGGTGAAACAGTAAGACAAATGCAGTTTATTGAGAATCCCCTGCTCTTCGGGAGCACACTTGCCGAAAGGTTTGGCACAGGGATGATGGTATTGTTGTTCTATTTGAAGATGCTTATCTGGCCACATCCTATGGTGTTTTATTATGGTTATAATATGATCCCGGTAAGCGGACTGAGCAGCTTTTGGGTATGGTTCTCCGCTGCGATTCATATTGGCTTGCTGATATATGCTTTAATGAATTTCAGGCGAAAGCACCTATTGTCCTTTGCCATATTGTTTTACCTGGTCAACATAGCCATGTTTTCTAACCTGGTGGCTTTCCCCACCGGAATAGTTGCCGAGCGTTTCTTATATGTAGCATCACTCGGATTTGCACTGGCCCTGGCTTATGGACTGTTTCAGCTTACCGGAGTTTCATTGTCAGCAGGAAATAGTTCAGCAAAGGCTCGCATTTATTTACTTGCCGGTTTATTGGTTTTATTGATTCCCGCGACAGCAAAAACCATTGATCGCAATAAGGACTGGAAGGATGAGTTAACGCTGTTTGCTGCTGATTCACCTCATATGGTTAAATCGGCCAAAGCCAATTTTATCTATGCCACCAACCTACGCAGTTCGGTGGTGGAAAGGCTTAAGAATGGGGTGCCCCGCAATAGGGTAAAATCCGATGCTCAGATTTGCATTACCCACTTTAAACGATCCGTAGATGTATATCCTGATTATGCAGACGCCTGGAATAACCTGGGCGAAGTGTACCTGCTTATTCTGAATGAACCCGACTCTGCTGTAATTAATTTTGAGCAGGCTGTAAAAGCCAACCCTTCATTTACCGCAGCATTTTATAACCTTGGATATACTTATCAGATAACAAGAAAACCGGAGCAGGCCATCATGAATTACGAAAAGGCCCTGGAACTGGAACCATACGAAATCAGGACAATGTCAAACCTGGCATTGCTTTATCAGGAAACAGGAGAAACCAACAGGGCCATTCAACTTAATGAAGACATCATCACACTGGAACCTGGCCTGGATCTCCCATATATTAACCTGGGCACTTATGCCATGCGTGCCGGTGATGCAGCCACTGCCCTGGAGTATTTTACTAAAGCCATTGAACTGAATCCCAACAACTTTGACTTAAATATGAAGCTTAGAAATTACTTCGCAAAGGTGGGGGATTCTATCAGGGCCGATTATTATCTCGACCTGGCACGCCGGTCGGGTAAACCCAAGCAATAAATACTCATGCCTGCAAACTCACTATATTATCACCCCGAACTAACCCTACCCGATTTGCTAAGGCGGGCCGCCAATTTTGAACATCCATTATTTATTGGTTATGTAGATGAAAAAGGCAACCGTCAGCAGCAGTCTTACGCTGAGCTTTATACAGCAGCCAGGCAGTTGGCCATAGGACTTGGCAATCTGGGTCTTAAAAAGGGCGATAAAGCCATTATAGCCACACTTATGAACCGGGAAACCATTACATTGCTCTGGGGATGTTTCTTAGCAGGTATAGTTCCCACCGTTTTGCAACCGCCCATGACCTTTTCGGGATATAACCCTTCGGTAGTCAAGCTGATGAACGTTTTTGAGCAATTAGAGCAATCATATATATTCATGAGTTCCGAAATGTCAGATTTGGGTGAGCTGCCTGCCGGTAAAGTGGTTCGGGTTCAGGATCTGGATTGCTCAGGCACTTATGTTGATGTTGAACTTTCGCCTGATGACCTTGCTTTTATCCAATTCTCATCAGGCAGTACCGGTGATCCCAAAGGAATAATGCTCACCCACCGCAATCTTATGGTGAACCTGGATGCCATCCGGATTGGACTCGATCTGCATTTTCCTGATCATACCGGAAACTGGATGCCCCTTTTTCACGACATGGGGTTGATCGGCTACCATCTTACACCTATGTATAGTTTCAACCATCAATCCCATATAGAAACCATAGATTTTATTAAAAACCCCGGCCTGTGGCTGGATTTAATGAGCTATGCGGGAATAGCGGTCACAGGTTGCCCTAATTTTGGATTGGCATTGGTCCTAAGACATTTGAAACGCCGCAAAACCTTCCCCGACTGGAACTTTGCCTCAATGAAAGCCATGCTGAATGGTGCCGAGCCCATTTCAGTACAGATTATGAATGATTTTGTAGAGATATTGCAGCCCTATGGTTTCCGTCCTGAGGCCATGATGCCTGTATATGGCATGGCAGAAGCTACGCTTGCCATCTCATTCACCCCTTTGATGCAGCCTTCGGTAATAACCGCCTTTGACGCCACACTACTTGACAGGGAACAAACAGCGGTGAAAGTGGCCGATGATCTACCCGGGGCCAGGCTATTATCGGCAGTAGGTGTGCCACTTAATGACACGGAAATCAGGATAGTAGATCATGCAGATGAGCAGGTTAATGAAGGACAGGCTGGTCACATTCAGTTGAAAGGTGCAGGCATCACCAAAGGATATTTTAAAAAACCGGAAGCAACTCAGGCTGCCTTTTGTGGTGAGTGGCTGCGCACAGGAGATATTGGATTTTTCTTCGAAGGTAATTTGTACGTAAGCGGAAGGCATAAAGACATCATATTTAAAAATGGACGGAATTACTTTGCAAATGATCTTGAAATAATGGCCTGCACCATTGAAGAAATCAGTTATGGTAAAGTTTGCTTCGGAGGCACCACCAGCAAAGAAACCGGTCATGACAAAGTAATTGCCTTTCTGGCTGGTTCGCCCGGTGAGAAAGCTACAGAAACCTTCAGACAACTGCGAAACCTGCTTCGCGCCAACCTGGGCATCACCGTGGATGAGTTGATTATGGTGAAGTCGAACGAAATTCCCAAAACTTCAAGCGGCAAACTGCAACGATACAAGCTGATGCAACGCTACCTGGCCGGAGATTTTGATGCTGGTAAGCTTTCTTCCACCAAATAAATATGTTGATCAGTGTTGGTCTGAGGCCCTGCCTCAGACACCATATCCCTGCAGGCTCATGCCTGCTTCATGATACTTGCTTTAAACAAGGCTTATTTTAAAATAAATACCGTAACAATATTTTCCGTGTTGGTCTGAGGCTCTGCCTCAGACACCATATCACTGCAGGCTCATGCCTGCTTCATGAATCTGCCTCTGTTTCAACTTCATGAAAATGACCTGATGTAGATGAATTACTTTCTGTATCTGTGAGCCACTACTTTCTGGCCGGCACATATCTACCTGTCATGCGCTCCTTCATTTTATTCCAGGAAATGGCATAAAACAACATCAGTACGTAGTCGGTAAGTTTTAGGTAAAGTGAGCGTTTGCCGGAATTAAACTCCATATTGCGGTTCAGGCCATCCGGTTTATCGTTGATTTCACTTTCGAGTACAATGCGGCCATAGTTGTGATTGGTGCCATATACCCAATAAGCAGCTTTAAAGTTTCGGGTGCGCCATAGCGTTTTGAACATCATTTTCCGGATGTTGTCCTTGTTGTACATACTCCACCAAACGTCGCGCATGGTTTTTTCCAGTTCCTGACGACTCATTTTTGAAGTGCCGATGGTGGCATGCATAAAATGATAGTGCTGCCAGTCGTTGGGGAAGTTATTAAGTACAATTTTGTTTTCTGCCTTCATGCGATAGTATAAACCGGTACCTGGCAGGGGTGTCATAATACTCGATTGTATGGCATCCATGCCACTTCTGAGGATAAAGTCGCGGCGGGCAAACAAATCTGCTTTGCCATCGCTTTCCATGCCGAAAATCATGGCTCCCAGGACAGCTATTCCATGTTTATGAATTCTTTTCATCCCTATTTCATAAGAATCAACGCCTCTTTTAAGGTTAAGCCGTTTTTTCATATCGGTAAGGGCTTGCTTGGTTTCGGCTTCAATACCCAACAGAATAAGAGTACAACCACTCTTTGCCGCCCAGTGCAGCACCTCATCATCATCGGCAAAATTAATGGAAGCCTGGCCAAACCATAGTTTCTTCATACCTCTTTCCACCATCCCCTTAAACAGTCTGATAGCCCGTTGTCTGGCATGCCGGGTATTGTTAACCAGGTGATCATCCACAATAAATAACATAGGGCGTTCCATCTCCTCAAGTTCGTCCAGGACATCCTCCACCGGACGTTCACGGTATTGCTTTCCGCAAAGCTGGGTTACCGAGCAGAAATCACATCCCATCGGACAACCACGAGAAGTCTGGATGAGATCATATACATAAGGATAATGAAAAATTTCACGCCTGACTTTGGGGATGAGTTCAACCGGAGTCACGCCACCGTCATAATGAACTTTGGGAGTTCCTGCTTCAAAATCTTTTAAAAAAACAGGCCAAACAGTTTCGGCTTCTCCACTGATGACAGTATCCACATATTCCCTTACCTCGTCGGTCATCATACTGGCATGTATACCGCCCATAACGGTATGGATTCCCTTTTCGCGATACATGGCAGCGATTTCATAAGCCCTTACCGCATTGGCTGTAAAAGCCGTAAGGCCAATAAGATCGGCGGGACGAAAGGTAAGTTCCTCAAAGCTTTCATCCACAAATTCTATTTCCCAGTGATCGGGGGTTAAAGCGGCAATTATTCCCAATCCCAAAGGCATATAACTGGTACTGGGATCACATACAAACCCTTTAGCCAGATGATTTACAGGGTTTACCAACAGTAGTTTATATTTTTTAACTTCCACGGGTACAATATATTGTTAAAATAAACTACAATATTACACATTACTTTTAAATTAAAACTCTTCTCTATAAAAATGTATTCCCTTCTCACTTATTCAGTGGAAACTTTTACCTTTGTCTGCTAAATCAACTCCATATGAATATAGAAGATTTTATAGCCAGGATTGAAGAAGAATTTGATGACCTTACCCCCGGTAGTCTGAAACCTGAAAGTGTGTTCAGGGAGGTTTTTGAATGGAACTCAATCAATGCCCTGATACTTATTGCACTGATAAAAACCGAGTACGATGTTACGATTAATGCTGAAGACATTGCGAATGCCAAAACGGTAAACGACATCTATCAAGTGGTACAGTCACGGGTGGCAGAGGCATCCTGATTGAACAATGAACTTAGATTCTGAGACCAGTAAAATCTCCGGAGCATTTTCCCAATCACTTTCTTCAAAAAATGGTGTACTTTTGTGCATAATGACAAGCTCTATATCTGTCATTGTATAACTTTTTGAAGCGGTATGGCAATTTTTGACATCAGTGATGTGCGTATGGCAGGAATTTCTGCCTGTGTACCCCCAAAAGTCCTTTTCAACCATGACTATGGCTGGATAACACAAAAGGAACGCGATCAGGTCATTAAAACCATTGGCGTGGAGACCCGTCATGTGGCTGAGCCGGGACAAACCACTTCAGACCTTTGCTTTCAGGCTGCCGAACAATTGCTTGGAGAACTGCAATGGGAACGCAACGACATTCAATTGCTGATTTTTGTTTCTCAAAGCCGCGATTACATCATTCCCTCAACGTCCACCATACTTCAGGATAGATTGAAACTGCCAAAAACATGCATGGCACTGGATATCAATCTGGGTTGTTCCGGTTATGTGTATGGCCTTTCGGTGATGGGCAGCATGATGAAAGCCACCGGTCTTAAAAAGGGATTGTTACTGGTGGGAGACCTTTCCAATGTTACTTCGGCTTACCGCGATAAGAGCACCTATCCGCTTTTCGGGGATGCCGGCACAGCTACTGCCCTGGAACTGCAACCCGGCCATGCACCCATGCAATTTAATCTGCAAACCGATGGCAGCGGTTACGAAGCCATAATTATTTATGATGGCGGGGTAAGAAATCTGGCCAGCAAAAAGTCGTTTGCAACTAAAAAATATGGGGAAGGCATTTACCGTAACCGCCTGCAAATTGCGCTTAACGGTATAGAAGTGTTCAATTTCTCCTTGCGGGAAGTGGTTCCTAATATAAAAGCTACTTTAAAGCACTTCCAACGCGAACTGCCTGAGTTTGATTACCTGGTTTTTCATCAGGCCAACCGGTTGATTAACGAAACCCTGCGAAAAATGCTTAAAGTGGAACCGCAAAAGGTTCCATACTCTTTGCGCGAATTCGGGAATACAAGCTGCGCCTCCATCCCGCTGACCATGGTAACCCAAATAAGGGAAACTTTGCAGGATAAACCACATAAATTGTTGCTTTCAGCCTTTGGCATCGGCTTGTCATGGGGCACAGTATTCATTGAAACGGAAGGATTGGTGGTACCGCCTTTGACTGAATTGGTTGTGATGAGAGATGAGTGATCTGTAAGAAGTAAGTAGTAAGAAGTAGGTAGTAAAGAAGTTGAGTTGTTGATTTGTTGATTTGTTGAGTCGTTGAGTCATTGCCTGCCCGTAAGCGAGAGCCGTTGAAAAATCAATTCGCGTTAATTTGTGAAATGCGCGGTTTAAAACTTAAATCTGAAATATGAAATCCGAAATTAACATGAATGCATTTGATCTTACCGGAAAAACCATACTTGTAACAGGCGCTTCTTCGGGACTTGGCCGGCAAACAGCCATCTCGGCCAGTGAATATGGAGCAAAACTGGTAATTACCGGACGCGATGCCGTCCGTCTGGAAGAGACTTTTTGCCAATTGAAAGGCGAAGGCCATCTTCAGGTACTGGCTGATCTGACCGTTAAAGAAGAGATTGACAGACTGGTGGCAGCGCTTCCGGTATTGAATGGAGTAGTTAACAGCACCGGCATTTCAGACCTCTCCCCTGCCCGTTTTATCAACCATGAAGCCATTGCCAAAACCTTCAGCATCAGCTTTGACGCACCAGTGTTACTTACAGCCGCCTTACTGGCCAAAAAGAAACTGGAGAAAAACCATTGTTCGGTGGTTTTTATCTCTACCATATCCACGCGGTATCCGTTTGTAGGCGGCGCCATGTACATTGCTGCCCGTGCTGCGCTCGAAGCTTATGCCCGGGTACTGGCCCTGGAACTCTCACCCAAAGGCATCCGCGTAAATTGCGTGGCTCCGGCATTCGTGCGCACACCCATGCTCGACCAAACTGCCGCCAACTATTCACAAGATGCTGTGGATCAAATTGAAGCCCGGCAAATTCTTGGCCTCGGCGACCCGGTGGATGTAGCCAATTCTATTATTTTCTACCTTTCCGATGCTTCTAAATGGGTAAGCGCCACGAGTCTGGTGCTGGGAGGGGGGTAAGGATTGCAGATTGCAGATTGCGAAACAGACCTTTGCGCCTAAATATCCCACTCATTCACATATGCTGGCTAATCAAATCAGAACTATCGTTTTACAACCATTTACTATCTTTGAAAAGAAATTAAAGCCTACACTTCAACTCAATCTGCAATCCGAAATCAAAAATTCGAAATCAACATGCCCGATTACTCCATAATTGTTCCGGTTTTCAACAGTAGCCAATCCCTTGTTGAACTGCATCAGCGGGTGGCTGCTACCATGAAAAAGTTGCACAAAACTTACCATTTAATCATGGTGGATGATGGCAGCTCGGATGAAAGCTGGGAAGTGCTTCAGCAGCTTAAATCCGCAAACCCTCAGGAAGTTACCGCCATCAGGCTGGCAAAAAACTACGGCCAGCACAATGCTACCCTGTGCGGCATTGCAAAGGCTGACGGAGAGTTTATCATCACCATAGACGATGACCTGCAGCAGCCTCCAGAAGAAATGGGAAAGCTTATTTTGCAAATGCAGCAATCAGATGCGGATCTGGTATATGGCATCTATTCAAAAAAACAACATTCCATAGCGCGAAATATGAGCAGCGCTTTTATTAAGGGTAGCGGCAAACACATCTTCAGTAAAAAAGGGGAAGGCTCCTCCTTCAGGCTAATGAAAGCACATTTAGCCAAAAGTATGCTGAACCATCGACAAAACTTTATTTATCTGGATGAACTCTTTTACTGGTACACCAACCACATTGAGTTTGTTACGATAAACCATGTACCAAGGCCATATCAAAAGTCTAATTACACGCCCAGGTCCCTCTATTTTATGCTGTCGAATGTGGTGATTTATTACACCGCACTTCCACTGCAGTTAATGGTTTATGGCGGGATGATATCGTCCATCATCAGTTTTTTAATAGGCATGGTATTTATATATCGTAAAATTGCACGTGATGTGCCGCTGGGATTTACCGCACTTATTGTGGCCATTTTATTCTCAACCAGCATTATTTTGCTTTCACTTGGCGTGATAAGTGAGTATCTGAGCCGCATTTACATGGTTCAAAACCACAAACCTCCCTATGCCATTAAAGACTTACTTGACTAAGCCCGTTTCATCATGAAACTATTCAGATATGGCATTGAACTGGAGCGCCTTAGGGTGGACGACATCGAAATGGTGCGTGAATGGCGCAATGCCGACCGGGTGAGGTTAAATATGGCGTATCAGCAACTTATTACAGCCGATGAGCAGAACGCGTGGTTTGAAACCATCAATAATGCCAACAACAATTATTTAATTATCAAATACAAGGGCGAAAAGATCGGCTTGCTCAATGATAAAAACATCAACTGGAAGAAACGCACTTCTGAATCAGGACTTTTTATTGGTAAGCCTGAGTATTATGCTACGTTTGTGCCTTTACTCGTGTCGGTGGCAGGCATACAGGCAACCTTCGGGGTTATGGGCTGGAACCGCCATTATGCGCGCATCCTCAAACACAATACACTGGCCATTAACTTCAATAAAATGCTGGGTTATCAGTTGGTTGAGGGGCAGGAAGGAATTGAGCATCAATTGTATGAGTTTACTTATGCCAACTTTTTGCAAAAAGCGGGTAAAATCAGCAAGGCGGTTTCCAGTCTTGCCGGCCCGGACAATAGCATTCGATTTTTAATAGAAGAAGCGGATTATAAAAGCGGCATTGGTGAAAGGTTTGAAACTGCCCTCAACAACCCCATCATTCCGCTAAAGCAACGCATTACGCCTGAAGGATTGTGGTTCGAAGGGTCGCTTGAATAAACGATCCCGCTATCGGGAAAAAGTCAGGCAGAAAATGATTTATTAAACAATTGCCGCTTCAAATATCAACCCTAACGAAGCGGATTGCCTGGCCCTCAATACCTGCGTGTTGGGCATCTTTAGGATGAATCGTTTTTAAAGGGTTTTCTTATTTTTGACACGCCCAAATAATTTTATTTTTGCTGATAAAATTATGTTGACCTTATATAAATGGGAACTATCTGCGCGTTATCTTTATTAAATCCAAATAACAATAAAGCGTGTTTGTGTATTTGCTATTTCCTTTTGCCCATTTTTTATATTATATTTGAAGCCATATTTACATAACAAATATGCTTATGAAAACGCCCCCCCCCCCGCGCGGTTAATCCAGAAATCCACATTGATTATATCAATAGTGTTCTTTTTCTGTGTATGTTCAACTATTGAAGTAAAAGGGCAATTGCAAACATACCTGAATAATGCAACGCCTTCTACAACCTACCAATCAATAAAGACTAAGATGGTGCCATATCTTGACAGTCTGAAATTAGTGACGGATAGTTCGGCTTATTATTCCGGAGCCGGAGAATTTAAACAATTTAAGAAGTTTAGCAAACTATGGGAACCCAGGCTGGGTACAGATGGTACTTTTGACAGCTATTACGAAGCACAGAGTTTGTATTATAACAATCTCTCAGAAAATTACGATTATATAACTACGGATAATTGGCTGGAATTAGGACCTAATAAACTTAACTATATTCCAGGCCGAACGGGCATTGGGCCTGTCGAGGCCATTACCTTTTTTGATAATGACACCCTGGAGTCAACACGTTATATGCTTGCTTCTTCGCTCATGGGAGGTTTGTTTTATTCTGAAGATTATGGTGAAACATGGGTGAACGGAGGTACAGATGCCTATCCCTGGGTACAATCAGGCTGCGGATGGGCCGTATTCCATCCAACAGACTATAAAACTTGGTATGCCTCTTCAAGTGGCAGTGATAAAGGAGGTCAGGCGCATTGGATTGGGAATGGCGGAATATACAGGACTTTTGATGAAGGAGTATCCTGGACACAAATAGCAAATCATATTAATCTGGGCGGAAGGGATAATATGGTTTTCAAGCTCATAATTGATCCGTTAAACCCTTTTATTATGTATGCGGCCACTGCAAAAGGAATATATAAAAGCTTAAATTGCAATGCATTAGCTACTCCTGAAAATCCCGATCCGGTAATTTGGAGGAATGTATATCCTTTTTTTACTTACGATCTTGAGATGAAGCCAGATAATAATGTCGTGCTTTATGCAGCTTGTTATTTTGATAGTACTATAGGTTGGAAATTGACCCGTTCAACTGATTATGGTGAGCATTTTTCACCTATATCAACACAGCCAGCAATATTAAATAATGGTGACATAAGTAAGAGCGGCTTTACAATTGAAGTGTCTAAAGCAAAACCTAATTTCTTATATTCAGAAGTGCGTATAAATAAAAGCGCATCCTTTTATTATTATGATTTCGCTGCTAATAATAACTGGGTTACTATTAAAACCGGGGTCCCAACTTCGCACGGCTGGGGCCATGGCTTTGGTGTTGATCAGGTTGTGAATGGAGAGAGTATTATAGTAAGTGATGGCATTTATTTGCAAGGATTTAACCTTACCGGTACTGCACTGAATGTCGGCAGGCCTGTGCACGTTGATGTCGAGGACGTAATATTTCACCCTCACAATGCGAATGAAGTATGGACCTGCACCCATGGCGGAGTTGAGAAATCTATAACCATAGGCCAAAGCTGGCAGCCTAAATATGAAGGATTGGCTGTAGCCATGGTTGAACAAATGGCAACTTCTTACACTGATCCAGGGCTTATGCTTGTAGGATTGTATCACGATGGTGTCCAATTAACCCAGACGCCATATACAAAAAGCTGGCAACCTGATTGGAGTTTTCTTAGTAATTTTGGGGTAGATGGCATGTTACCCGTAATTGATAACAAAAATCCGCAGCACATGTGGGGTTCGGGTCAGTGGGGCATGTGGAGATATTCATCGGATGGAATGCAAAACTCCATCGAAATAAGTACTATGTATCCCAAGACTGCCATTTGGGAAACAAGAGGTGTTTTAAACAAGCTAAACACCTCTGTTTTTTTTAGGAATAAACTATTTTCATACACCCCCCCATTAGAAGAAGTTTACAGGTCATCTGACAGGGGCCTTAATACAGGTGAAAATGTATTTATTTCAAATTTTCGCAACATTTTACCAGGCTCTAACGAAATAAATATCCTTGGATTAAAAACACCCTATAATAACGGGGACTATCTTCTTGTATGGCTTTTTAATAAGGGACCCGGCAATAGCAATGGTGTTTTTCGGTTATTCCGGACAACCAACGCCAATGCACCTGCAAACAATGTAATCTGGCAAGAGTTGGAAATCCCGCGCCCTGATTGGATATCCGGTCTTGAGTTTGACCCTGTGAATCCTGACATTGTTTACCTGAGTTATAGTAGATCATCCAACGCATCTGACTCCCAGCAGATGATATACAGGATAAATTATTCTAACCCAAATGCACCCGTGGCAACTGATATAACAAAAAATCTCCCGGTTGCTACTTCTTATGATAATTCAATTGTTGTGCAAAAAGGCAGCAACGGTGGTGTTTTTTTCGTAACGGAGTTTGGTGTATTTTATACCGACAACATCTTATTCCAACGAACCTACAATGAATGGAAATTGGTTGGTAAAGGTTTGCCCCACGTTATACCACATGGACTTGAATTAAATTACATCAGCAATACTCTGCGTGTCGGAACTTATGGCCGCGGTGTCTGGGAAATTCCTTTACCATGTATCAATGATGTTGAACCTCTTTTGATTACGCAAAATACGACATGGGATTCATATATGAGGCTTGACAGAAGTGTTAAAGTTGGTTATATGTCCACCCTTACGATCACTGAAGATGCAAGGATTGCCATGCCTGCCGAAGCCAAAATAATTGTTGAGCCAGGCGGTAAACTCATTATAAACGGAGGTACAATAACCAGCGGATGCGACTACCCATGGCAAGGCATTGAAGTTTGGGGCAACAGAGCAGCCAGTCAGTGGTCCAATGTTAATGGTTCATACGCTCAGGGTTATGTGGTTTTGGACAATGCAACCATAGAAAACGCCGTTTGTGCTTTAAACTTGTGGAAACCAGGAGATTATACCCAAACGGGTGGTGTTATTCATGCAACCGGAACCACTTTCAGAAACAATGCCAATTCTGTCCATGCCCTGCTTTATAGGAATTTCCATCCGATAAATGGTAAGGAAATGGAGTACAATTCATGGTTTAATAACTGTACCTTCGAAATTACAGAAGATTATTTAGGGATTCATACGTTCTATAAGCATGTGGATCTAAACCAAGTGAATGGAATTAAATTCAAAGGATGCGACTTCAGCCTTTCTCCCGATGCAGGGGGTATTGCAAAATTTAACCAGGCAATTGCTGCTTACAGTTCAGGATTTAAGGTTGAAGCAATCTGTAACACTCCTGTAATTGGTAGCTGCGATGACAGAAGCACTTTTAGCGGGTTCTACTCTGCAATTTATGCAGGTAACGGATCAGGCCTTTCCTATACTTTCTCAGTAAATAGAGCTGATTTTACCGGCAATTCAATCGGCATTGAAGTAAACAGTGTTAAAAACCATACAATATTGTTTTGCAAATTCAATCTCGGGCCCAACAAAGGCGATGCCGGAACCTGTAATACCTCCGGTGCTCCCGCGTTTGGCATTGATATGGTTGGAAGCAATAGCTTCACTATTGAAGAGAATGAATTCAATAAAAATGAAGGTGCGCCTCAGGGGCTGTACGTTGGAATAAAGTGCAAAGACAGCAATACACCCCTTGACGTTATTTACAGGAATAGTTTCAATGGATTGAGTTATGGTAATCGTGCAGAAGGATTGAATCGTTATGATATAGAAAACGACCACAACGGCCTTCAGTTTATGTGCAACACCAATCAGAACAATGCCATCGATTTTATCGTTGCACAGACAGATGATGTTCCTAATCCAATGATCCATGGTTCACAGGGCTCACTTAACCTGGAAGCCGGGAATACCTTTTCAGCAAACCCGCTGCCGGAAGGAAACTTTAAAAATGAAGGTAAGCAGTATGTTAACTATTATTACAATACAAATAAACCTGTTTACCATACCGACATCTATGTAGTACCTATACAGATTTCTACGGCCAACAGTTGCCCCTCCAACTACGGGGGTAGCAATCCGAAAAACATTGTGTTGGATGAAAGTCAGAAATTACAGCGGGAGCTTGAATTATTTGTTCACTCTTAAAGATTTTTCCCATGAAAACAATCAGAATAAAAATAAGAAGCATTCTAATACTGTTTACAACATTGATTTCAGGCTGTGTATATGCTCAGGGCTACATGCCCTTGCCCGATTCGAATACTACATGGATTGTCGAATCTGGAAATAGTGAGGTGCAGGATCGTAAAAAAATCTTTATCCCTGATGTTGAACGTGATACCTTAATTAATGGACTTACATATGTAAAGCTATTTTCCCGGGGCGCAGTTTTTCATGGACCCTGGACGCCACCTCCCGCTCCTTCTTATTATTATGGACCTGGTTATTATGGTGCTTACCGCAGCGATGATTCAGGCCGTTCATATATAAAATTTCCTGCTGGCAGCTGGGGCCTGGGGGATGATGAAATTCTATTGATGGACCTTACTGTTCAGAAGGGGGATACAATAAGGCAACTCCCAACTTATTCTTCATACGATTATAGTTATGTTTATTCCGACCTTCTGGTTGATTCAATAGATTATGTTGTAAACGGCCCTTACACGAGGAAAAGAATAATGCTTACAAACTTAAATCCCCCATGGGGAATGGAATGTCAATTTATCTGGGTGGAAGGCCTTGGGAATATAGCTTCGGGTTTACTAAACGCAGTTGGATGTGGTTTAGAGAATGTTGTTTTAACTTGTATGAGCCTTAACGACACTATTTTAGCAGGTGTTGGAGAAGTTTTAAATGATCCTATTCCCGGCAATTGTTTTTATCCGTATATAACTGCTGTGAATCAGGAAGAAATTAAAAATCCGCTATTGGTTTATCCTTCGCCCGCCATAGACTATGTGATTTTTGAAACGGTTTCAAATATACAAGGGGCTGTGATTACCATCACCGATATTACCGGACGTCCTATTGTCACCCTGCAGCTTACCGGCGAAAAAACGGTGTGGCAAATGGCAGGGGTAAAACCGGGGGTGTATTTATACCGCATTCGCACTTCTGAGGGGCAAAGCAGCGGGAAATTGCTCATTGTCCCGTAAAACGGGCAATGATAAACTGTTGGCCTGGTATTTACCTTTAAACCTAAAACCATGAATACAATAATACTAAAAACAAGAAATGTAATCATCCTCTGCTCAATAGTGATGTCAAGCTTCGCGTTTGCTCAAAACTATATGCCGTTGCCCGATTCTGGTGTAATATGGGAAGTTTGGAAACAAAGTGCTCAGGTTTGGCAATACAATAGTATCTATATTCCTGATAGTAATCCTGATACTATAATCAATGGCATTACATATCATAAATTATTCAGTGAGGAAGTTGACGTTTTTAATCCATGGCCCGATCCTGATCCTCCGTACTTCATTGATCCATATTATTATGCAGCTTTTCGTGAAGATGATTCTGGCCATGTCTATTTTATTTATCCTGAGTTTTTTTCTCTGGGGCCCGATGAAGTTTTATATATGGATTTAACAGTTCAGAAGGGAGACACAATCAAGCAACTTCCTTGTCTTTCAACGGCGACGATGTTCAGGTTGGCTGATTTGGTAGTAGATTCAACTGACTTTATAAGTCAAGGACCTTATTTGAGGAAAAGGATATTTTTACGGGACTTGGATCCTTATTCTTTTGAAATTTATAATATTTGGGTAGAAGGGGTCGGTAATATAGCAGCAGGCTTAATAAACTATGTGGATAACGGATGGTCCGAACTCAACTTTATCTCGTGTATGAGTGTGTTTGACACCATATATTACGATGGAGATATTGATTTGATGCCATATAAACCAGGTAGGTGCATTTTACCATATGTTGGAATAAACGAGGTTGATATAGATATTTCAATTAAGGTTTATCCTTCACCAGCCAAAGATTATGTGGTTTTTGAAACGGTTTCAAATTTACGTGGGGCGGTTGTTACCATTACCGATATCACCGGACGCCCTGTTGCTGCTTTTCCGCTTACCGGAGAAAAAACGGTATGGCAAACGGCAGGGGTAAACCCGGGGGTGTACTTCTACCGGTTGCAAACCCGGGAAGGTAGCAGTAGCGGAAAATTTATGATTGCTCCATAAAAATTAAAGTTTTGTCCTATTCAGAGTCCTGGATATATTAAGCCATAAAATTCGCGAACATCCGCTTGAAAACGGAACTTCATTCACCATTCCGACAGGTGAGCTAAGTGCGGGCATTTATTTTTTAAAACTGGAGGCCGGAAACAAAAATGCAGCCATGCAGAAAATCATTGTCAATAAATAGGCCCCTAAAAGAAACGCCTTATTATCTTTGCGGAAACAAATAGAAAGATGGAAGAACCCAAACATATTCGCCCCACCTGGGATGAATACTTTATGGAAGTGGCCAACACCATAGCCAAGCGGGCAACCTGCGACCGCGGGCTGAGCGGTTGTGTAATTGCCCGAAACAAGCAAATACTGGTTACCGGTTATGTGGGTTCGCCCATTGGCCTGCCACATTGCGATGAGGTGGGTCACCTGTTTAAGCAGCTTACCCATGAGGATGGAAAAGTGACCAACCATTGTGTGCGCACTGTGCATGCCGAACAAAATGCCATTTGTCAGGCCGCCCGCCTGGGCATTGCCCTGGAAGGCGCCACACTTTATTGCAGAATGACGCCCTGCCGCACCTGCGCCATGCTCATTATCAATTGTGGTATTGTGCGGGTAATGTGTGAGAAAAGATACCATTCGGCCACCGAATCGGAAGAGATGTTCAGGCAGGCAGGTATCCAACTGGATTATGTGAGTGAAGATATTATGAAATACGATAAGCAGTAAAGTTCACCTGGTCCGACTGAAAATGATGATGCTTTAACTACCTCATTTTAACGGCATCGACACTTTCCTTTACATAAACATTTCAGGGCTTCCGCATGAGCTGAATCAGACTTATCGCTTTGGTAATACCGGATTCGCAACATTAAATTCAGCCTCAATAAACATAGCATTATTTTATTTGTTAATAGACCAGTTACCATTTGAAATGAGTCCAGTCTAAAAATGTAAAAATAAGAAAAATGCCACTAAAACCAGTCTACTCTGCGTTATGTTGGGCAGGCATTGAGCCTTGGTCGGTGATCTTCCTTTAAATCAACCGAAGTGGCCCCAGGTTACATACTGTCCTGCATATCAATGAATATAACTTGGTGAGGTTTTGCGTCTGCCTGCATACGCATGCGGGCAGGTCTTCGTGCCTTTGTGGCAATTTTTTTTATACTGAGTTCATGAAATCAATTATTTTTTAAACCATAAATTTTTAAACCACAATGTCATTAGTTGGAAAGAAAGCGCCTTACTTTAAGGCAAGTGCCGTTATCAACGGCGAAGAGATTGTCGAAGATTTTTCGCTTGATCAATATCTGGGAAAGAAACATGTCGTATTTTTCTTTTATCCCAAGGATTTTACTTTTGTTTGCCCCACCGAGCTGCATGCGTTCCAGGAAAAATTAGGCGAGTTTGAAAAACGTAACTGCGCCGTTGTGGCCTGTTCCACCGATACCGAGGAATCGCATTGGGGATGGATGCAGATGCCTAAAGATCATGGTGGAATTCAAGGGCTTACCTACCCGGTGGTAGCCGATACCACCAAAACCATAAGTGCTAACTTTGGCGTTTTGGCCGGGGATTACGACTGGAACGAGCATGGTGAGATGATCAGTACCGGACCAATGATTGCTTACCGTGGACTATTTCTGATTGACAAGGAAGGACTGGTTCATCATGAAACCATCAATCATTTTCCGCTGGGGCGAAATGTAAATGAAACCCTGCGCATGCTGGATGCCCTGCAGTATTTTGAGGAAAAAGGTGAAGTTTGCCCTGCTAACTGGGAAGCCGGTAAGGAAGGTTTAAAAAAGACCCACGAAGGGGTTGCTGATTACCTGTCGAGAAATTAATCAGGGTCTGCCGAACAACTAACCCACTTTTTATATTCCGGTGCGTTAGCGTGCGTATGCAGGCGGGTGCACCTGGATATATAAGCACTGTATGAGGGCGTGTAGCATAAAAACCCTCGTCTTTAACAATATCATCATAACATGCTGGAATTTAATGATTTTAGATTTTACAGCAAGCTCTGATTAAAGAGATCTGAAATGCTTAAAAGGCCGAATTCCCACGGGAATCCGGCCTTTTTAAGTGTCGAAGTCTCTAAGAAATTGAATTCCGCACGCATTGGGTGTAATTGCGCAGGGCCACATTAAAAGCACATTGGGTTTGCTCTATCTCACGCAGAATTTCCAAAGCAGCAATCACATGGGTAAGCTGTTCTCCTTCGTCATCTCCGGGAACTTCAATGTCGGGGCTCTTTTCATCGTAAAAAGCAGCTTCTGCGGCTTCAAGCACGTCGATAGAGTGTGTTTCAGCCAATAATTTGATTATAGGAATCTTCATATCAACTGGTTTTAAGATTTTCAATCATAGCAACCACATTTTCTTCTTTTGAGGTAGCCTCACCTTTCATCAATTTCCCGTTTAAAAAAGTGGCAAAATAGGGCAGATTATTCACCCCTGCCTCTTTGCGTGCTTCAGGGTTTTGTTCGGCGTTTATGTCCAGAAAAGCTACCCCTTCAAAACGGCTGTCATCTGCCAGGCGGCGGTATTTGGGGGCAAAGAGTTTGCAACTGCCACACCAGTCAGCATAATATTTAACAACCACACGTGAATGTTGATTCAACATCTCTTTAAAATTCTGATCAGTAGTAGTAATTTGTCCCATGTTCATTCGTTTTTGAATTTTTTAATTATCTCTTGTTGATTATAATGTATCCTTACATCCAAAAGCTTAGCTTTAACGCGCCCGGATTGGTATCCGCTTGGTTTTCCCAATCGTTTTTATTACTATCCGGAAAAATGAGTTTCCAGTTTTCCTGCATAAAGGGAAGCACCGCAGGCAAAAGCATTGCAACTGGTTTGTAAAAATAAGATTGTGCTTTCTTTTCAGGGGTAATCAGATGTTCTCCCGGATCAACAGTCGCCAACAAATAAATCAGCGCAGACAAAAGTAGCGATATTTTTAAAACGCCAAACACGGCTCCTGCCAGACGGTTAAAAAGCCCTAAAGCGGCCATTTCGATGATCTTTTGAACAGACTTACCTATAAGATACATCACCACCACCACCGCTCCAAAGCATAATATAAAGGCCAAAATATACATCAGTGATGATTCATAGCCCGTTTTGCTCTGTAGCCAGAACTGTATCAACGAGGCAAATTTAAAGGAAATATACAGTCCGATTATCCAGCCTGCCAGCGCGGTAAGACTAAGGACAAAACCTTTAACGAAACCGGCGGTTGCAGCTATGAGTAAAACAATCAGTATAAAAAGGTCAAAAACATTCATACATGAACCAGCTATTTTAAGCGGCGGGTAAGCTCAGTGGCAAAAACGAATTCATTCAGTTCTTTATTATCACTTTTAAGAATACTTTCTTTATCGCCTTCCCACCACAGCTTACCTTCATGTATATAATTGATCTTATCGCCAATTTCGATGACCGAATTCATATCGTGGGTATTGATAACCGTTGTCATATTAAATTCCTGGGTAATTTCACTGATGAGATTGTCAATCACACTGGCAGTATAAGGATCAAGGCCTGAGTTGGGCTCATCGCAAAACAGGTACTTAGGATTCATGGCAATGGCCCGGGCGATGGCTACTCTCTTTTTCATACCACCACTCAGTTCTGAGGGCAGGAGTTTATTCACATTTTCCAGATTTACTCTCGAAAGACACTCATTGGCGCGTTCGCGGTTCTCCTGTTCGGTTTGTTTAGTGAACATGGCAAGGGGGAACATAATATTCTGCTCCACATTCATGGAATCGAACAATGCACCACCCTGAAAAAGCATACCGATTTCCTGACGGATGATTTTCATTTCATCGAACGACATTTTTGAGAAAGCCCGGTCATCATACCAAACCTGGCCTTTGTCTATTTCGTACAACCCTACCAGACATTTCATCAATACCGTTTTTCCCGAACCGCTTTGCCCGATAATGAGGTTGCATTTTCCGGTATCAAAAATAGCAGAAACTCCATTTAGAACCTGGTGGTCACCAAAGGACTTATATACATTTTTTGCCTCTATCATGACAGCAGAAGTTGAGTGAGTACCAGGTTAAAAACTATGATGGCAATGCTGCTTTGCACCACCGCTTTGGTGCTGGAGGCACCTACTTCGAGGGCGCCCCCGCTGGTATAAAAACCATGAAATGCCGAAATGGTAACAATAAGAAATGCAAATACTACGGTCTTGATCAGCGCATAAACTATATCGTAGGCATCAAAAAAAGCCTTGATACCGTATATATATTCACTGCTGGGAACCAGACCGGTTAGGATGCCGGCCAGCCAACCACCCAGTACAGCCACAAACATACTCATCAATATCAGAATAGGATTGAAAATTACGGCGGCAATAATTTTAGGAAATATCAGGTAGGTAGCCGGATTTATTCCAATAATTTCAATGGCATCTATTTGTTCGGTAACCCGCATGGTACCCAGTTCAGAAGCCACCCGTGAACCTACTTTGCCGGCCAGAATAAGACTGATGATGGTGGGAGAAAATTCAAGAACTACCGATTGACGGGTTACATAACCTATGGTATATACCGGAATAAGTGGAGTATCAATGTTAAAGGCCATTTGTATGGCAAGTACTGCACCCATGAATACAGATATGAATGCAACGATGCCCACGGAGTCAACCCCGATATTCTGAACCTCTACCATGATTTGTCTGAGGTATATAGAAGGATTTTCAGGCTTTTTAAAAACCTGACGGAGCATGAGGGCATATTTGCCCAACTGGAAAAAGAAACTTTTAATCACCACTAAAAACGTTTGTGCTAAATTAGATATTATTTGCAACAATCAAATACATTACCACAACAATCCCAAAAATTTTAGAGCGATTAAGGATCAGCCCTTTCAATAATATCTTTTAAACCATTACTTTTCAGTGGCTGCCGGAGGTTGCGTATTTTTTACCCGAACTGATGAAACTATTCATCAAAAAAAATTATGAAATTTACCTGAATTTATAAGAAAGTCAAAGCATATTCGTTAATTTTGGAAACCCTTATACACAACTCAATCCTAAAAAGACATGAAAATTAAGCTTAAATACGGAATACTACTCTCTTTTGCCATGCTGCTTTTGATGGCCTTTTCGTCATGCTCCACACCACGATATAAACAAAACAAATACAAATCGGGGAAACGGTATAACGATTGTGGTTGCCAGATGGTGAAACCCAATACCGGTTATGCACTGAGTTATTATGAAATCCAGTAGAGCACAAAATTTAATGGTACTGCATGATTTTATACCTTCAGTAAGTCTTTCATTTGTAATCCAATGGTTTCAGGACCATGATGTTCATCTTAAAATCACACGTGAAAGGATTTCAAAGCTGGGCGATTTCAGGGCAGGGTCTGGGGTAGCTGTACCTACCATTTCAGTAAATTACAATCTGAATGAGTACAGTTTTCTCATTACCCTGTTACATGAAATGGCTCATGCTGAAGTATGGTTAAGTAGTAAAAAAAGGAATCGTCCTCACGGTAAAGCCTGGAAGTCAGCTTTTTTAAACCTTTCGCAACCTTATTTTCAGGCAGAGGTATTCCCTGTGGACCTTGCGGCTGCGTTCAAAGCTTATTTGAAAAATCCCACTGCCTCTACCATGAGTTTTCAGCCGCTAAATATGGCATTAAAAGCTTACGACAAAAGAGAGCATGGCCTTATCAGCATAGCAGACCTGCCTGAGAACAGTATTTTCAGGCTAGCAGGAGGCCGCACCTTTATAAAGGGTCAAAAAGTACGAACCCGTTTCCGTTGCATCTGCCTCAACAACAAAAGAGTATATCTTTTTAATCCAATGGCAGAAGTAAGTCCCGAGTCAAACAAACCCAAAAGCTGAGGGTTTCTTTTAAAAATCAGCCAAATATTTAACCAATAAATATAAAGATGAACCAAAACAACTACTGCATTATTATGGCCGGGGGCATAGGTGCCAGGTTCTGGCCCATGAGCCGCCAGAATCACCCCAAACAATTTATCGATATCCTGGGCACAGGTGAAACCCTGATTCAAGCTACCTTCAATCGATTTTTAAAAGTCTGTCCGCCTGAAAACATTTATATCGTTACCAACGAAGTATATAAAAATCAAGTGTTGGAGCAGCTTCCGGCTATTGGTGAAGATCAGGTTTTATGTGAACCGGCCCGCCGGAATACTGCCCCCTGTATTGCATATGCCAATTACCGTATCTTGCTCAAAAATCCGGAAGCAAACATAGTGGTAGCTCCTTCCGATCACATTATCCTGAAAGAGGATATTTTTACTGAAGTTATTACTGCTGCGCTTAAGGCTTCGGCAGAAAATGACTGGTTGCTAACTCTGGGCATTCAGCCCAGCCGGCCCGATACGGGTTATGGTTACATCCAGTTCGATGAAAATGAAGTATGCCCCAAAGATACCCGCATTAAGAAAGTTAAAACCTTTACTGAAAAACCACAGCTCGAAATGGCAGAACAGTTTCTGGCCAGTGGCGATTTTCTCTGGAATTCAGGCATCTTTATATGGAGATTGAAAACCATCCTTAAAGCCTTTGATAAATATTTGCCCGAAGTGGATGAGCTTTTTAAAGCCGGCCTGAAAAAATACAATACCCCCGCCGAAGATGGATTTCTGCAACAAACCTATACCCAGTGCAGAAGTATTTCTATCGATTACGGTGTGATGGAAAAAGCCGAAAATGTGTATGTATTGTCTTCAGATTTTGGCTGGAGCGATCTGGGAACCTGGGGTTCACTGTATGATACCAGGCTGAAAGACAGCAATAAAAATGCAGTAGTCGGGAACAATGTGTTGATGTACGACAGCCACAATTGTCTGGTAAATATGCCTAAAGACAAACTGGTTGTATTACAGGGACTCGACAATTATATTGTGGTGGAAGACAAAGGTATACTGCTGGTTTGCCGCAAAGAAGACGAACAGCAAATCAGGCAGTTTGTCAACGATGTAATGATCGATAAGGGAGAAAAATACGTTTAATCATTTAACCATAATCTTTTAATTTCATGAAAAAATTACTCATTTTGTTTTTCGTTTTGTCCGCGGCTTTTGCCCGGGCCGATGAGGGCATGTGGCTGCCAATGCTTATTGAGCGTTTGAATTACGTTGATATGCAAAAAGAAGGCCTCAAACTTACCCCCGAAGAAATCTACAGCGTAAATCATTCCAGCCTAAAGGATGCCATCATACAGTTTGGGAATGGCTGTACCGGCGAAATGATCAGTAGCCAGGGACTGGTGCTTACCAACCACCATTGTGGTTATGGTAACATTCAGTCACACAGCACGATAGAACATGATTATCTGGCCGATGGCTTCTGGGCTATGCGTATGGAGGAAGAGCTGCCCAATGAAGGTTTAACGGCTCGATTTCTCGTGCGTATTGAAGATGTAACCCAGCAGATTGTATCACAACTCAACGATGGCATGACCGAGGGCGACCGCAACACAAAAATCAACGAGCTTGCCAATGTCATTGAAAAAAAGGCGGTAGAAGGTACCGGCTATGATGCCCGGGTAGCCAGTTTCTTTAGCGGAAATGAATTTTACCTTTTCGTGTATGAAGTATTTCGTGATGTTCGTTTAGTGGGTGCTCCCCCTTCTTCCATTGGGAAATTTGGAGCCGATACTGATAACTGGATGTGGCCCCGGCATACCGGCGACTTCAGTATGTTCAGGGTTTATGCCGGTGCCGATGGTAAACCCGCCGATTACTCCAAAGACAACGTCCCCCTGAAACCAAAGTATCATCTTACTGTTTCCTTAAACGGTTACGAGCGTGGTGACTTTGCCATGATTATGGGGTATCCCGGCAGTACCGACCGTTACTTAACCTCATGGGGGGTGCGCCTTGCTATAGAAACAAGCAATCCAACCATCGTTGATATCAGGGCTAAAAAACTGGCTATTATGCGTAAAGACATGGATGCCAGCCGCGAGATCAATATAAAATATGCTTCAAAATATGCCGGTACTTCCAACTATTGGAAGTATTTTATTGGTCAAACACGCGGGCTGAAACGCCTCAAAGTACTGGAAAAGAAACAAAAAACTGAAGCTGAGTTCCGTGATTGGGTAAATGCTGACCCTGCCCGTAAAGCCAGATATGGTAGTGCGCTTTCTGACATACAAACAGCTTACGAAACCATTTCAGATTATGCGTTGCAGCGTTGGTATTTTATTGAAGCCGTTATCCGTGGGGGTGAAATTATGGGACTGGCCAACTCTTTCACCGGACTTGACAGGGAACTCTCAGCAGAGAATCCATCGCCTGAAAAGATAAACCGCATAAAGGAAATGCTCAAAAAATCGGTGGAAAAACATTTTAAAAATTACAATCAACCCACCGATATTAAATTGCTTGAAGCCATGCTTCAAATGTATTATGAGAATGTGCCCATCGCCCAGCAACCGGCTGATTTCAGGACACTGGTTGATAAAAATAATGAAGATTTTAAAAAGATAGCTCAAAAAATATTCGACAAGTCTATGTTTGCTGACCAAACTTCGGTAATGGCTTTTCTCGATAATCCCTCTGCTAAAAAGCTGGAAAAAGACCCTGCTTTTACCCTGGTGAAGTCATTTATGGAGCAATATCGCACCAATATGAAAAATATGGAAGCAGCCAATGAGCAATTGGCACGTGGAAACCGCCTTTTTGTTGCCGGCCTGCGCGAAATGCAACCCAACCGCACCTTTTATCCCGACGCTAACTCCACCATGCGCCTGACTTATGGCCAGATTCTCGATTATTATCCTGCTGATGCCGTGCATTATAACCACTACACTACGCTTGCCGGTGTAATGGAAAAGGAGGATCCTTCCAATTGGGAGTTTGTGGTTCCCGAGAAACTGAAGCAACTGTTTAAGGACAAAGACTATGGCCCCTATGGTGAAAATGGAGAGTTGATGGTAGGTTTTCTATCCAACACCGACATTACCGGTGGTAATTCCGGAAGTCCGGTTATGAATGGCAAAGGCGAACTTATTGGTATTGCCTTCGACGGAAACTGGGAAGCCATGAGCGGCGACATCGCTTTTGAACCTGAACTTCAGCGTACCATCAGCGTGGATATTCGCTATGTGATGTTTATTGTTGACAAATACGCCGGCGCTCAAAACATCATTGATGAGCTGACTTTTGCTCCTGTTAAAGTGACCAGAAGTGAGGCGGATGTTAAAAGTGAAAAGATGCTCCAGAATACGGATGTTATCGACTAATCTCACTATTGTCTAAAAACATAAAGGCCGGAATTCCCGGCCTTTATGTTTTTAACCCCCATCAACACCGGGAATTATAGACCTTAATTTTACACCTCAACTAAAATACAATGCAAAAGTACACTTCACTTCTTTCCGAAGCACAACTAACGCGAACGGATTTGATAAAGTGGAACAAATTCTTTTCCGTTTTAAGGGTATTTTCCTTTCTTGCCTTGCTGATTGTCAGCATCATGGCCATCAATGGCACCGCTTACTTATGGTTTATAGCCGTTGCACTGCTTCTTGCCTTTATCGTAGTGTTCTTTTTGCATGAACGCATGTTGAAAAAGCAGCGCTTCAACAATGCCTT